>Ga0265300_10000347_pt1 | contig 47785 bp, 40 predicted proteins | sample AusTroGonzalo_MG_FD_193482 | JGI IMG/M metagenome (GOLD analysis project Ga0265300, IMG submission 193482) | Bovine rumen microbial communities from tropical cattle in Woodstock, Queensland, Australia - Gonzalo_03 | ecosystem: Host-associated > Mammals > Digestive system > Stomach > Rumen ... | reverse complement strand
AAGGCTGTCGAGGCTTTTGGCGACTATATTGCCCGTCAGGTATTGGCCGATGACCTGAAGCTGGAGGCTAACGATGGTCAGACAGTAGAATTTGACGACTTTATTCTGAATATAAATATAACAAAAATCTAAAGTAATATGGCAGAAAAAACACGTTACACGGACGAAGAACTTGAAGAGTTCCGCGTGATTATTGAAGAGAAATTGGTTTTAGCCAAGCGTGACTATGATCAGATGATGAATGTCCTGATGAACAAGGACTCGAACGATGTTGATGACACGTCGCCTACGTACAAAGCCCTGGAAGAGGGTAGTACGACGCAGTCGAAGGAAGAAATCATATCGTTGGCAGCCCGTCAGCAGAAGTTCATTCAGGGTCTGAAAGCTGCGTTGGTACGTATCCAGAATAAAACCTATGGCATTGACCGCATAACGGGTAAACTGATTCCTAAGGAACGACTGAAGGCTGTGCCACACGCTACGCTGAGCGTTGAGTCGAAGATGGCTGGCAAAAAGTAAGAAATAAGAGGTGAAAGAAAACTCCGGAATAGTAAAGCGGGGATGGCTGGCCACAGCAATCGTGCTGGGCATCCTTGTCATTGACCAAGTCATTAAGATTTGGGTGAAGACCCACATGATGCTACACGAGCAGATTGAAGTGCTGTCGTGGTTTAAGATTGTGTTCATCGAGAACAACGGTATGGCCTACGGCATGGAGATCGGTTCGAAGCTGGTATTGAGCATTTTTCGCATTGTGGCTATCGGTTTCTTAGGCTGGTACATAGCACAACAGGTGAAAAAGCAGGCTCGTTGGGGCTATCTTATTTGCTTGGCAATGATTATGGCAGGCGCCGCTGGCAACATCTTCGATTCGATGTTCTACGGTCTCATCTTCAATGCCAGCTCTGAGTTCTACACCAGCTATTTTGTGCCGTTTGGTACGGGTTACGCACCATTCCTGATGGGTAAGGTGGTAGACATGTTCTATTTCCCGATTATTGTCACCACTTGGCCTGATTGGGTGCCATACGTGGGAGGCAATCCCTACGTATTCTTCTCACCCATCTTCAACTTTGCCGACTCCAGCATCTCTGTTGGTGTGGTGCTACTGTTGCTGTTCTACCGCAAGGAAATCAGCGAGATTACGATTACACTTAGGAAAAAAGATGAGGCATAGTCTGACATATCTGCTGGTGCTGATGCTCGTCGTGGCATGTAAGCCTTCCGTACCATCGGAGTATATCCAACCTGGTGATATGGAGGATATCTTGTACGACTATCATCTGGCTCTGGCCATGTCAAGACAAAAGGGTGGTGGAGATTTGGATTTTAACCGCTCACTCTATTTCCAGTCGGTGCTGAAAAAGTATGGTGTGACTGAGGCTGAGTTCGATTCTTCTCTTGTGTACTATTATTCGCATGCCTATCGTTTGAAGGACATATATTCGGAGGTAAACCAGCGATTGAACGACGAAGCTACCAGCTTAGGTGTGGCCGTTGGCGACATCAACCGCTATTCACAATACAGTACGACTGGCGATACAGCTAATATCTGGAATCAGCAGACCGACTTGCTGCTTATTCCACGAGCTACCATGAACCGTTATAACTTTACGGTGAAGGTGGATTCGACTTTCAAGAAGGGCGACTCGTTCATGTTCCAGTTTATGTCTGAATACATCTGGCAGAGTGGCTCGAAGGATGTTACGGTGTGCATCGTTTGCAAGTATGAGGGTGACAGTATTATCCAGACTGTTAATCACATCTCTGTGGCTGGTACGGCTCAGGTACGTGTGCCTGCCAATCGAGAGAAAAAGCTGAAGGAAATGCGTGGTTTTATCTATCTGAGTGATGGCGGTGATGACAGCAATACGCGAAAGATGTTGTTTATCAGTCAGATTCAACTGATACGCTTCCATGATAAGTATTTGGCTAACGAAGAAATAAAAAATGACGAATCAAGCACAGAAGCACCCGCGAAGGATAGCATCCAACGTGGTGATAACACCCGAGGGCCAAAGCCTGATACAGTACGTAGTAGAATTAGCGGAGGACAGCACGGTTTGCGACCTATACCCATTGACACAAGAAAAAGCCTTCACCGAGTGGATGCAAGGCCGACTCGAAATTAGAAATGAGAACGGGTGCAGGCGTGTGTACTATAACAATAGACTCATCAAATATGAAAATAACCAATAATTAATTAAATACAGACAACTATGAACTTAAAAGTACGTTTAGCGGTCATGAACTTCTTGGAGTTCGCCGTTTGGGGAGCTTACCTCACGTGTATGGGAAACTATCTGGGAATAGCTGGATTGGGAGACAAGATCTCATGGTTCTATGCTATTCAGGGTATAGTCAGTATCTTTATGCCTACGCTGATGGGTATTGTGGCCGACAAGTATATTCAGCCACAGCGCTTGTTAGGCCTTTGCCATTTGGTGGCAGGTGCCTTTATGATCAGTTGCTGGTGGCTGGGTGCACAGGCTGGTTTCGGCAATGAGTTGGCCGACAAGTCTTTGTTTATCGCCCTCTATACATTGAGTGTGGCATTCTATATGCCTACCATTGCGCTGACCAATACGGCGGCATTCACCATATTGAAGAATAATAATATGGATACCGTCAAGGACTTCCCGCCTATCCGTGTGTTGGGTACCGTTGGTTTCATTGTTACCATGTGGTTCGTCAACTGCGCCTTCATTGATGACAGCGGTTTTGGCTTTACCTTGGGTGAGAACGCTCATAAGTTCCAGTACACCTACTTGCAGTTCCTGGTATCAGGTATTCTGAGCATCGTGCTCTTTGCCTATTGCTTCACATTGCCCGAGTGCAAGCTGGAGAAGAAGGAAGGTAAGGTTTCGTTGGCTGAGACCCTCGGACTCAATGCCTTCAAACTCTTCAAGCGTCGTCAGATGGCCCTGTTCTTTATCTTCTCGGCATTGCTGGGCATGTGTCTGCAAGTGACCAACGGCTTTGCTGGTCCTTTCCTGACCAGTTTCAAAGGCACCCCAGAGTTTGCTGACACCTTTGCTGCCAATAATGCTACGATGCTGACCTCTATCTCGCAGATTAGTGAGGCCCTGTGTATCTTGATGATACCATTCTTCCTGAAGCGTTTTGGCATCAAGGTGGTTATGATGATGTCGCTCTTTGCATGGGTATTCCGTTTCGGCTTCTTCGGTATTGGCGATCCTGCTATGCCTGGTGTCATCTTCTTCATCCTTTCTTGTATCGTCTATGGTGTGGCCTTCGACTTCTTCAACGTGTCGGGCGGTATCTTTGTCGATCAGGAGTGTGCCCCCGATATTAAAGCTTCGGCTCAGGGCTTGTTCATGATGATGACCAACGGTTTGGGTGCTACCATTGGAACATTGGCTGCTGGTGAGATAGTGAATGCCTATTGCGGTTGGGAAGGTGGATACTTGGTGGGCGACTGGCAGTCATGCTGGTTTACCTTTGCTGCTTTCGCATTGGTAGTTGGTATTACCTTTGCCATCGTATTCAAACCCGAAAAGAAACCTATCACGGAAATTAAGCACTAAAGATGAAAGAGGTTCGTTCCTTCTATGTTCCTGATGCACTGACAGCTACCGAGTTGCCACCTGAAGAAGCCATGCATGCTTTGCGCGTGCTACGCATGAAGATTGGCGATGAGATGGTATTGATGGACGGTCAGGGCAACTACTATCGTGCTGAAGTGACCTTGGCTCATACCAAGCATTGCTTGTATGAAATCAAGGAACAGATGCCTCAGCAGCGACAGTGGCAAGGACATATTCATCTGGCTATTGCTCCTACAAAGATGATGGAACGTATCGAGTGGATGACAGAGAAGGCAGTAGAGGTGGGAGTTGATGAAATATCATTCCTGAACTGCCAGTTCTCTGAGCGTCGCCTGGTCAAGATTCCCCGTTTGGAGAAGATTATGATTTCTGCTGTCAAGCAGAGTCATAAGGCATGGGCTACGCAGTTGAACGAGATTGTCAACTTCGATAGCTTCATCAAACAGCCTCGTGAAGGACATAAATATATTGCACATTGTTACGAAGAGGTGCCACGTACTTATCTCTTCGATGAACTGCAAAAGACTTTGGCATCCGACGATGTTACTGTATTGATTGGTCCTGAAGGCGACTTCTCTATCGATGAGGTGCGCCAAGCAGTTGCTGCAGGCTATATTTCAGTACATCTGGGTAAGAGCCGTCTGCGTACGGAGACAGCAGGCCTTTCGGCAGTTATGATGATGCAATTGGCAAAAGAGAAATAACATGTAGTAAAACGATAATTCATAAATTAAATTAGATATGACTGATGAAAAGATTATGGCTACCATCAAGCCCGATGGGGAGTGTTGGCAGCCGGAAATTGAGAAAATGCCTCGTGAACAGCTCAGAGAGCTGCAAGTAAAGAAACTGAAGGAGAGTATCAACATTGCCTTGAAGTCGCCGTTCTATAAGAAACGGTTAGGCGAGTTGGGTATTACTGCTGATTCTATCCAGACACCTGAGGATATCCGTAAGATTCCGTTTACTACCAAGCAGGATCTGCGTGACAACTATCCTTTCGGACTGGTTGGCGGTAATATGGACGATGCCATCCGTATTCACTCTACCAGTGGTACCACGGGACATCCGACGGTGGTTACATATTCTGAGCACGACATCTGTTCGTGGGCTAATATGATTGCCCGCGATATGTATATGGTGGGCTGTCGTAAGAGCGACGTGTTCCAGAACTCCAGCGGTTATGGTATGTTCACCGGTGGTCTTGGTTTCCAGCACGGCGCCGAGTGGTTAGGTGCCACAACGGTTCCTGCTGCTGCTGGTAACTCGAAGCGTCAGATCATGTTCATCAAGGACTTTGGTACGACCTGTCTGCATGCCATTCCTTCGTATGCCATCCGTTTGGCAGAGGTGTTCCAGGAGGAAGGTGTTGACCCACGCAGCACCAAACTCCGCACGCTTTTTATTGGTGCTGAGCCTCATACCGAGGAGCAGCGTCAGCGCATCGAGCGTCTGTTGGGTGTCAAGGCCTACAATTCGTTCGGTATGACGGAGATGAATGGTCCCGGCGTGGCTTTCGAGTGTAAGTACCAGTGTGGCATGCACCTTTGGGAAGACAACTATATCATCGAGATTGTTGATCCTGATACGTTGGAACCAGTACCTGATGGTGAGATTGGTGAGATGGTGCTGACAACGCTCGATCGCACTATGATGCCTATCCTGCGCTACCGTACACGCGACTTGACCCGTATTATTCCTGGTGAGTGTAAGTGTGGACGCACGCATCGCCGTATCGACCGAATCAAGGGACGTACCGATGATATGTTTATCATTAAGGGTGTCAACGTATTCCCGATGCAGGTTGAGAAGATTCTCGTTCAGTATCCTGGCTTGGGTAGCAACTACCTGATTACGCTCGACACAGAGGATGACAACGACATCATGACTGTTGAGGTTGAACTCGATGGCTTGAATACGGATGTTTATCCTGAGCTGCAGAAAATGACACGTGACATCCAGCGTGCGCTGAAGGATGAAATCCTGCTAACACCAAGGGTGAAACTGGTCAAGAAGGGTTCTCTGCCCGTTAGCGAGGGTAAGGCCGTTCGTGTTAAGGATCTCCGCCCGGGTAGAGGATGAAACTATTCTTTATAATAATATCGTTGTTCTTGACTTGTACTGCTGAGGCACAGGTCAAGATGCGTGATGTCATCAAGCAGATGCCTGATTCGTTGGTGCCTTACCTTAAGCAGAATGCCCGCCTTGACTTCATCGATTTCATGGATTCGGGCATGAAGGCCGAGGTTAGCAACGAGTTTGGTGGTAAGAGTCAGATGACGGAACTCACTGACGATTATGCGTCGCTGACATTGAATTCTGTGTCACAGATTCAGTTGCGCTTGCTCGATGTCAGCGAACCTGTTGACGATGCACGTCAGATAATCTGTATGGTTCGCACCTATGGTGACGATATCCGCGAGAGTACTATCGGCTTCTATTCCATGAAGTGGCGACCGCTTCCTCAAGAGGAGCGTATCGCATTGCCTTCTTACATGCATCACATCGTGCTCAACTCCAATGTTCCCGAATTGACGGTTTATCGCGAAACGAGCATGGATGCCCCTGCAAATGAGGAACAAAAGGAAATTGATAAAACGTTAATTTCTTTTAAATGGAATGGTGAGGTGTTTAAAATGTATTAAATAATACACTTGAAAAATAGAAAATCATTGCTGATACGAGAAATATTCGTATCTTTGTAGTGTGTTTTTCATGGTATTAGATTATTAAGGTTAATTTGGAGATTGGTTGTCGTGAGATAACCAATCTTTATTTTTAGCCGTTTTTTCAACCCTTTTTATTCATCAATTTTACGTTCCAAAAAGAACCCTTGGGAACGCAAAAAATAGAGCAGGACACCCGCAAGATTGACTAATGCTACCGTCCAAAAAGCAGCGGCATATCCAAAATGTTCAGCCACGATACCTCCTAACAAGATACCTAATCCCATACCTACATCCCACGAGATGAGAATGGTTGAATTGGCTGTGCCGCGTTCGTTGTGGTGGGCCATACTTATCATCATGTTCTGGAAGGCAGGCCATAGATGACCGTTTCCCAGTCCGATAAGCAATGCCGAACCATAGTAGCCGATGGAAGTGAAGAGTGAAGAGTGAAGAGTGAAAAGTTGGCTGCCGCCTAACGTGGGCATCAGTATAAACAAAGTATAGCCCACCAGCGAGATAACCATCCCTTCTGCGGCATTATGCGTCAAGCGTCCCTGTCGCAATGCTTTTCCTCCTTGCAGACGTGAGAGTATCAGACCAATGGAGCAAAGCATGAACCACGTGCCTGTTCCTCCCGTTATACCCATCACCTGTTTGCCGTAAATGGCCAGATAGTTGCTCAGCACACCAAAGCAGAAACCGAAGAATACCATGTTGACGCCTATGAGCCATCCGCGCTTCAGGAAAAAGCGGTCTAGCGAAATGGCTCGTTTGTCGTTGAGCGTTTGTTTCTTCTCCAGTTTGACCGTTGAATCAATGATGAGTCCGAATGTGGCAACCATCAGAGCCAACCAGAACAACAGATGGAAGTTGTGTGTCTGCGCATAGATGAAGATGGCAAACGACGGTGCAATTGCCATTGCCAGATTATTGCTGAGTCCGTAGTAACCAATGCCTTCGTTTCGGCGTGAAGAGGGTAATACATCGATGGCTACTGTGGAGTTAGCTACGGTGAGTGCGCCGAATGGTCCGCCATGCAAGGTTCTTACAATCGTGAACAGCAGTAGTGTCGATGCTGCCAGATAGCCGGCAAAGAAGATGGCAAATGCCGTATAGCAAACCATCAGCACCGTCTTTCGTGGGAAAGAGTCCACAAAGTATCCGCTGAAGGGGCGGAACAGCAAGGCGGTAATGGTGTATCCTGACAGCACAAGTCCGATGACATCCTTGGTGGCTCCGAATGTTTCGTGCAGGTATAGCGGAAGCAGTGGTGTCAGCAAATAAAAGGCGGTGAATAGCGAGAAGTTCGCTACCATCACCTTACAATAGTTGCTGTTCCACAGGCGTTCCATAGACGTTGAACATTGAACGTTGAACATTGAACGTTGAACGTTGAACAATTAACGTTGAACGTTAGTATTGGCGCAGAGCACTGAGCAGTTCGTTATTCTCCGTACGGTTGCCAATCGTGATGCGCAGGCAGTCCTGACAAAGCTGAACCTTGTTGCGGTTACGCACAATGATGCCTTTGTCCACCAGATAGTTGTATATGGCATTCGCATCCGTCATCTTTGCCAGGAAGAAGTTGGCATCCGTCTTATAAATCTTTTCGCAGATGGGCAACTCCAGGAAGGCCTGCATCAACCGTGACCGTTCTGCCATCAGAATCTTCACCCACTTATCCACTTCGAATGGGTCTTTCAGCATCGCCATCGCTTGATCCTGTGTCAGCTGGTTGACGTTATAAGGATACTTCACCTTATTATATATAGAGATGATCTCTTTCGAAGCAAAGGCCATACCCAGTCGGATGGCTGCCGATCCCCACGCCTTCGACATGGTCTGCAGAATGATGAGGTTGGGGTGGTTGGGCAGTTCCTGACGCATAGACAACTGCTGGGCAAAGTCGATATAGGCCTCGTCAACAATGACGATACCTTCAAAGCCCTCGATGACTTTCAGTATCTCGTCGCGGTTCAGCGAATTACCAGTCGGATTATTGGGCGAACAGATCCAGATAATCTTGGTGTTCGCATCGCACGCAGCCAGCAAGTCAGCAGCTTTGAAGTCGAAGTTCTCGTCAAGCAGGACGGTACGATACTCAATGTCGTTGATGCCGGCACACACCTGATACATACCGTAGGTCGGTGCAATGGCCACCACATTGTCGCGTCCGGGGTTGCAGAACACACGATAGGCCAAGTCAATGGCCTCGTCGCTGCCATTGCCTAAGAAAATGTTTTCCTCAGGAATGCCCTTCACCTTCTTCAGCATCTGTTTCAGTTCGCGCTGCAGCGGGTCCGGATAGCGGTTGTATGGACCATTATACGGATTCTCGTTGGCATCAAGGAAAACGTGCGCCTCCTTGCCGGAATACTCATCACGTGCTGACGAATAAGGCGCTAATTTCCAGATATTTGGTCTTACGAGTTGCTCTAAGCTAATCATAATTACTCATTACTAATTACTCATTACTAATTGAACGTATTCTTACGCTCATGGCGTTCTTGTGTGCATCCAACTGCTCGGCTTCTGCCATCAGTTCCACGGCACGGCCAATATGACGGATGCCTTCTTCTGTCAAGTGCTGGAAGGTAATCTTACGGCAGTACGAGTCCAGATTCACACCGTTATATGCCGTGGCGTAGCCGTGTGTAGGCAGGGTGTGGTTCGTACCGCTGGCATAGTCGCCGGCACTCTCACAAGCGTATTGACCCAGGAACACGCTGCCTGCATTGACCACGCGTTCAGCCAACTGCTCGTAGTCCTTCACCTGCAGAATCAGGTGCTCGGGGGCATAGAGGTTCGAGAGGTCAATCATCTCGTCGACTGAATCAACGAGCACGTAGCAGCTGTTGTCCAATGCTTTGGCAGCCATCTCCTTGCGCGGCAGTTGTTGCAATTGCTTGTCAACCTCAGCCTGTACTTCGTTCAGTTTTGCCTCGCTCGTTGTAATGAACAGCACCTGCGAGTCGATGCCGTGCTCAGCCTGCGACAACAGGTCGGCAGCTACAAACTCCGCATTTGCTGTCTCGTCAGCCTGCACGCAAACCTCACTGGGACCGGCAGGCATGTCGATAGCCACCTCGTCGAGTGACACGTGTTGCTTGGCAGCCATCACATACTGGTTGCCAGGACCGAAAATCTTGAATACCTTAGGCACGCTCTCCGTACCGTAAGCCATGGCTCCGATAGCCTGAACACCGCCAATCTTGAATATCTTGCTGACACCGGCAATACGTGCAGCAACAAGGATGGCGGGATTCACTTTACCTTCCTTGTTGGGAGGCGTACAGAGCACGATTTCCTTGCAACCGGCAATCTTGGCTGGCGTAGCCAACATCAGTACGGTAGAGAAGAGTGGGGCAGTGCCACCGGGGATGTAGAGGCCTACACGCTCTATGGCTACGCTCTTTTGCCAGCAGGTGACGCCTTCCTGCGTCTTCACCTTCTGGCCAACGAAACGCTGTGAGATGTGGAACACCTTGATGTTATGGTGGGCCAGTATGATGGCGTCGCGCAGTTCATTGCTCACCATCTTCTCTGCCTCGTCCATCTCTGCCTCGCTGACAGCAAGGTTCGTGAGTTCGGCCTTGTCAAACTTCAGCTCATACTCACGCACGGCCTCGTCGCCACGCTGACGGATGTCGTTCAGCACGGTGCTCACCGTCTCGTTCAACTTCGTCAGGTCCAGTCGTGGACGTTCTACGATTTCCGTCCATTGATCCCGTTTCGGATTCTTATATATTTTCATTGCGGTAGCAAACTATTCACTATTCACTATTCACTTTTCACTAGCGAAGCGCTAAAGTATCATTTTTTCAATTGGCGTCACCAAGATGCCCTGTGCCCCCATCTCCTTCAGTTTACCGATAATCTCCCAGAAACGCTTCTGGTCCAGCACCGTGTGTACCGAGCACCACTCCTCGTCGGCCAGAGGGATAATCGTTGGACTCTTCAGTCCGGGCAATACGTCAATAATCTCCTGCAGACGGGCCTTCGGTGCATTCATGCGTACATACTTCTTGTCCTCGGCATCCTTGACAGCCTTGAATCGGAACAGCATCTCGTCCAGCGTAGCGCGCTTGTCCTGACTCATGTTCTTGTTACCAATGAGCAGCGCCTCGCTCTTCATCACCACTTCCACCTCGCGCAGATTATTGCTGACCAGTGTAGAACCGCTGGAAACAATGTCAAAGATGCCGTCGGCCAATCCGATGCCCGGGCTGATTTCCACCGAACCTGTAATGACGTGAATCTCGCAGTCTACGCCCTGCTCCTTCATGTAGTCGCGCAGAATGTTGGGATACGAGGTGGCTATCTTCTTGCCGTTAAACCAGTTGACGCCACGATACTCAATCTCCTTGGGAATGGCCAGCGACAGACGGCACTGCGAGAAACCCAGACGTGAGATAATGTCGGCATCCTCGCCACGCTCTACGAATTCGTTCTCGCCCACCACACCGATGTCGGCTACACCGCTGGCAACGCTCTGCGGAATATCATCGTCGCGCAGGTAGAGCACCTCCAGGGGGAAGTTGCTCGACTGTACCAGCAAGGTACGCTTTGAGGCACTTATCTTAATGTCTGCTTCAGCCAGCAGGTTCATGGTGTCTTCATACAGACGACCTTTCGATTGTACGGCAATTCTTAACATATTTCTTATTCTTTTCTTCTTTTTGGCTTGCAAAATTACGCAAAATAGTTGATATATGCAAGAAAATTTGCAATTATCGGAAATAATCCTTATATTTGTAGCAATTAATGAATAATAATACATAGATATAAGGAAACTTAACGCTACTTCTTACCGTAACTAGCATAGTTCTTCCAATTAGTCATAGCGTTCTTCCAATTACTCATAGCGTTCTTCCAAATTAAGCAAAAGGCCCTTTCGCTATTGACTAAAAGGTCTTTTGCTACTTACTAAAAGGTTGTAAACCGTTACTTATTGTTCATTCCACGTCGAAGAACGTTAATTCTACGTCGAAGAACGTTAATTCCACGTCGAGGAACGAGGATTCGTCGTCGAGGATTTAACTTTTCAGGACCTTCCACAACACGTATTTTTGTATTTTCTTCCTCAAAAACTTGGAAAGTTCAGATATTCTTGCTATCTTTGCAAACAAGTATCGCCGATACGTCGTTAAAACGGCGCTGGCCTACGAGGCCTGAATCCCTGAGTGCAGGGTGGCGGTATGATCAAATAGCGTAGGGTATATAATTTTCATTCATTCAGGCGGCAATATCATGACAAAGTGATTTTTACGCCTGTTTTTTTGTATAATTCAATTTTATTCCCTATCTTTGCAGTGGCATAAACATCAAAGAGAAAATCAAGAATTGGATGGGCAGGTTGTGATTTGCTAAAAATTTAGTACCTTTGCAGTGGCATAAACATCCTGTTTCGTCTGCTCGTTCAACTTCGTGTCGTTGTGATTTGCTAAAAATTTAGTACCTTTGCAGTGGCATAAACATCTCAACATCTTATCAAACAAATCATTCTGACGTTGTGATTTGCTAAAAATTTAGTACCTTTGCAGTGGCATAAACATCATATCAGTCTTTCTTTCGATATAAGGAGGAGTTGTGATTTGCTAAAAATTTAGTACCTTTGCAGTGGCATAAACATCGTTCTGAAGGCAACTGACAAAGTCGAGGTAGTTGTGATTTGCTAAAAATTTAGTACCTTTGCAGTGGCATAAACATCACAGCATTGATTTTAATAACAGCATATGTCGTTGTGATTTGCTAAAAATTTAGTACCTTTGCAGTGGCATAAACATCACTGGTTGTAGTTATGCCAAATACTATTATGTTGTGATTTGCTAAAAATTTAGTACCTTTGCAGTGGCATAAACATCCACTTGAATTTTTTGAAACTCCATAACTGTGTTGTGATTTGCTAAAAATTTAGTACCTTTGCAGTGGCATAAACATCAGAGAGACCAGTTTTTCAACCGACCAAGACGTTGTGATTTGCTAAAAATTTAGTACCTTTGCAGTGGCATAAACATCTTCGGTCAGAATGAGAGAGCCTATCAAAACGTTGTGATTTGCTAAAAATTTAGTACCTTTGCAGTGGCATAAACATCTTAATGACTGCATAAAGCACACATGGTGCGTTGTGATTTGCTAAAAATTTAGTACCTTTGCAGTGGCATAAACATCTCAATACAATCAGAATGAAACTTAATTGTAGTTGTGATTTGCTAAAAATTTAGTACCTTTGCAGTGGCATAAACATCATATCCGTCTTTCGTTCGATGTATGGAGGTGTTGTGATTTGCTAAAAATTTAGTACCTTTGCAGTGGCATAAACATCAGCGAGAGCGGGATTAAGACCCGCTTCTCGGTTGTGATTTGCTAAAAATTTAGTACCTTTGCAGTGGCATAAACATCTCGATTGTGAAAAGTCGATGAAAGCCAATAGGTTACAAAGAAAAATAGAAAAGAAAAAATGCCACATGAAAAAGGAGAATCTCACGATTGAAGTGAGATTCTCTTTTTCTAAAAAAGTTCTAGTTGTTGACCAGGTGCATTAGGTTGTTGAGGTTTGGTACCAAAAAACAACTCAATATTCCCAAATTGCTTGTCAGTGATGCACATTATGCCAACCTTACCAAATTCTGGTAACATAGACTTTACCCTCTTACGATGTACTTCAGCATTTTCCATACTGGCACAATGACGGACATAAATGGAAAACTGGAACATGGTAAAGCCGTCTTCAATGAGACGCTTTCGAAATTTAATATATTCCTTTTTATCCTTTTTTGTCTCCGTTGGCAAATCGAAAAGTACCAAAAGCCACATAACCCTGTATTCACTAAATCGTTCTGCAATCATATCCTTACGTCATTTCTGGATAAGCAATCTTTCTTAGCTCGCCACTAAAGCATTTGTAGAGCGATGCTGTTGTTTGTGTTGCTGCAATCATTAGTGGGCTTCGTTTTCCTCCAATTACAACATCGAGGGTGGGGATGGATAATAATTCGGCCTTGATGTCTTTAGATAATTCGACATCAACTCCATACTGTTCTGTAATATCATAAACTAAACGATCCACGTATGGGCGATATGGTTCCATGATGTCATCTGCCAGGCAATAAGCATTATAACGGTTGTGATGATGAATGCCGAGGGTAGGGAGGAGTCCGCTGGCAACCAATGAACGGGCAATGACTGCACGAAGGATGGCATATCCATAATTCAGTAGATTATTAGGAGCGACCCCTTCTCTGTCTCTGATGAAGCCAGGAATATGACCAAACAAACACCTCCAATAATATACCGCTGCACGGGCCTCGTAATTATCTGGATCACCACTACGTATATCGTTGGCCCAAACCTGCATGCATTTTGTTTCAGCATCAGAGCATTTATTAAGTACAGCAGCTTGATTTCTTATCTTCTGTTGCATGGTTTGTTGCCAAAGCTGTTTTCGCAAGGGCTGAGAAGCGTCAAGTTGGTCACGAAATCGCTCGTTCTGAGTGGTGTTGCCAACCAAGGGGAGAAGTAGCCCAACAGGCATGTGGCTAGAGTCGCAGGTGATAACAGCACTATTGTTCTCAAGCAAAGCCTCAAGTGCCCCTTGCGTAATAGTAATCTGCTTATGGTCAAGTACCACTACGCCAATATCCTCAATAGGACGAGTTACCTCTGTAGACTTCTTGAAGTCCTCAGTCAGGTTGTCCGCCTTTTCCACTTCAGGCAGTTTAATGACCAACTGAGCATCTCGCAACGAGAGATAGGCTGGATTACTGAAACAAAGGGTCTTTTTAATCATTTGAATTTGATTTCTCCAATTCTGTTCACAACAAGTGGTATGCAAATATCTTTAACCATTTCTCCTGTAATGGATTTTTGGTTCTTGGACTGAGGACTTCCTAAACCTAATTCGTCTTGGATAACATCGTCTTTACAAAAATGTTCTGCAACATCTTTCTTTAAGTGATAAATTATGTTGGCAATTCTAGATGGGACAAAGTTCGCAGTTGTACCACTACTATCCACAAATCGATAAATCCTATCTGTATCAATGTTTTCATAATTGATATGACCATCCGATAGTTCGTCAAGAGTGGGGAGGTATACCAAATCATTGGGGGAAATGCAGAAAAGCAGTTTGTTTCCATCCTCATCACTATCATTGACTGGATGAAGTTTTTGCTTCATTCTTGCAATAACCTCTTCTAGTGGAATTGTCTTGTATTTTCTAATATTTTCAATTGTCTGATAAACAGCAAAGAACAAGTTCGTACCAGCATCTGCGACGACATATTTTTTATTATTATTTCCAGATTGACCTACTTGGAATTTATTACCTTTAGGTTGGAATAGTCGTACTACGAAGATAGGCTTATGCTTCTTTCCATTATTATATTGGTCAATGTTCTCGTTCATCTGTTCCAAACCTTCTGCGGAGAATGCATATTCAATCTTATCAAGGTTCTTGTTCAGATAATTGGTGAGAATCTTCTGAATTCCCGTATCCGTAATTTGGGCAATGACTTTTTCAATGTCCTGTTTCTTGTTTTTCCCACTAAATATGCTAACGAGGTCATTACAGAATCTCGTAGCAACCATTGGTTCTTTATCGTCAGTAAAATAGAAGACCTCTACTTTGTTGAAATCGTATCCTTTCCATTCGTAGGCATAGTCTTTGAAGTAGACAAGCAGTTGTTTGTCATTATAGTGCTTTGCCCGTAGCTCTTTAATCTTTCGCTTGAGGCGTTTGTCTACAATGCGATTGACATCCTTCAGTGCATCCTTTAACTTGATAGTGGTTCTACGTTGAAGGTTGACATGTCCAAACACTGTGTCCTTGTGCAAAGATTTACGAATAGCAAAATGGTCGGAACTATGTTGGGCTGATAGCGTCTTCTGTCCGTTTTCGTACTTTGTATATAAGTTCGTGGCCTGATTCAGAACACGAAGATTCTGCTTGAAACTTACCACAATTTGCTGGAGTGATAAAAGGGTGTCATTCTTGAATGATGCCCAAGGCATGATGAATTCTTTGAATATCCTGCGCTTCTTTCCATTGATAACGATTTCTTCACATCTGCGTAATTTATGAGAAAGTGCATGTTTCATTTCCTGATGGTTAGGAAGTGCAGCTTCGTTGTTTAGCAAATTAACATGCTCTCTTGTTGTACATGCTATAACGATAGCGTCCAATGCATGATGCCGATGGTCTATACGCTTAAAGCTAAACCCTTTCTGTAACTCAAGTGGCATAGCAGGAATCTCATTTCCATGAGTATTGAAAGTGGTGAAGCAATTTCGGCCAGTCAATTCGTTGAGGCGTTGGAAGCGTGGAAGGATAATGAAATTCCAAACCTCGCCAAGTCCCCAGTCACGTTTTAGACGTGTGGTAACAGAACCATTACAAGTTATGACATTCTTAGAGATAGCTTCGCGTTCAAGATTGCCATCCTCATCAGTTGTCCTGACAATATTTGATAGCAGGCCTTTTACAACCTTACTTATATATCGACTATCATTGAGTTGGCGTTGGATGAATTCGGCAGGGATGTCATCCATTAACAGCTTCCTTCTTTTGCTTTGAGCGAAATTATCTTTAACCAATTGTTCATAATGATCGACTTCCAGAACCCTGACCATTTTCCCTGAAGCCAATTGAACTGTTTGACCATGATGCTGTTTGATAAATTCATAGCCCAGCTGATTATCTTTCAGTTTGTTAACCTCTGATTCGCAAATGACTTTGTTTGAGAAAGAGTCATCAAAATATCTTGATTGAGGAATGATATGTTCAATCTCATAATCAGAAGTGAATAGGCGAGATAGAGGTATTGGCTGTCCTGTATAAGGTGAGCAATATTTCTGGTCGAGCCAGCATTTATATCTAAGCACTTGAGTGCGTGTTGGTTGTTTGGTGGGATTTGATAAACTATTGATAATGTCTTTTATCTCATCATCAGGCTCGTTATGCGCCAAGACGTCTTCTTCGTAAATACGAAGCAGATCTTGTTGACTAGGAGAATGGGGCCTAACATTTTCTATCTTGTACTCTTCAGCCAAGAATTCTGCAAGAAGTGTTTTTAATCTTATGTTGGTGTTCTCATTTTCGAGAACACGCTTTGTGATTTGTGCTCTTTTATCGCTGGGATTCTTTAATTCACGTCCCATCTCAATGTGGATTTCGTCGATGTCTCCATATCGTTTCCACAGATCTCTTACAATTCGTAAGGTTTCCAAAATCACACTCTCGACTATAGGATTACGAAGTGAATGCTGTTTGAAGTTGTTGAGATAGATGTTGATGTCATCAGGCGACTTCCATTTCACTATATCATTGGCTTCACTATGTTTTCCATAAACTACATAGCAAGCTAACCATTCAGGCAATCTTTGGAAAGAATCGATTCCGCTCATAGAGGACAACCGCAGATTCACGTTCTCGGAAAAAGCATCCATGCCTTCCCCTTTCGAGAAGGCATCAATCCGTTGTAAGGTAGATGGATGAATGCCTTTTTCATCCCATAGTTTACCACAGCGCATCAGTGGCAACAATTTCTTGATTGCTTTTTCTGAATAGGCACCATAACCTTCGTCTGGTAGTTTTATAGTTTTTATTTTCTCAATAGATTCCTGAGTAAAGCCCCCTTCAATAAGTTTAGTATAAATGTTGCTGGGATTGTCAGATGACGATAGCGATTTGTCAATCTCTGCTTTTGATGTTGTTGAATAGAGTAAATGCCAAATAGCCTGTTCCTGTTCTCTGGTTAAGACTTCATCATCTTTTATCCTGTTCAATATAGCATGTCGTGTCGCATTCATAGGATAATGCTTGTCAGCAACGAAATTCCATCTATACTTGCTTTGCTCTTTCTTCTTAATACCTAAATAAGCCAATATGTCGCTTTGGTTAACGTGTCCTTTGTCATTTAGCCAAATATACAAATTACTCCAACTTTCATTGTCTGGTAAGAACTCACTTGTGACATCAACGTCGGTGTGGATGTGACCATTGATTTCCTTTGTATTGGCAATAATGCGCAAATCGGACAAAAATTTCCATACGCGGTATTCCTGAAAGTATGGATTTGATTTGGCTATACACTTTAAGGGATAGGTGCATATTTCTCCAGTTTCCTTGTCAATACCTTGATGGCTTTCGTATGGACAGTCTTCAATAAGTGATTTCTTGCTTTTCAGTGGGCGTTGATAGAATAATACATCTTCTAATATTAAGAAGGTGAAACCATTCTTGGCAATGTTGTTACGATGAGCCTCATTATTGCGATAAAGTTCATTGATGCATTGCTCATATAGACTGCGATCTTTTAACTCAGCGTGAAATTCGCTTTGTTTTTGCAAGATATCTTCCAGTTCATCTTTGTAGAAATCTCGTTCAATAGTTCTGACTATGCCACCTCGGATTTTTTCTGAAGGGTTCGCCAACAATGCTGCATATATAAACTGGCCAACAGTCTGACGAGATGCTTTGAGGTCTTGCTCTGTCTTAATCTTCTGCAAAGCCCAATCATCGTCATTGGGTGACTTAACACTATAGTCAATACTTCCATCTTTCTTTAGTTTGGGATTTCCATCTTCATCAAGTTTGGTGGTAACGATAATGTTCCGTTTCTTTCCGACCCAATTTAATGGATACTTACTTTTCCTTCTATAAACAATGTCGCTATTCTCAAAACGGATATTGTACCATATATCTTTTCCCTTAGCATCTTCATCTGGAGTTACACTGAGTACAGTCAGACACATGTATTCCTCTTTCTTGTCGTCAGAGGTCTCAAGTTCTTCATCTCGTTGTTGGTTATAGCCTCGTTTCTGATTGAAATTAAGAATAATCCAAGCAAGTTCTTCCTTGCCAATTGGTTGACTCAACGCCTTCTGGCGTAAATAATATAGGGTCCAGTCGTATGGAATCTTTTTGCCGTCAGATAGAATGTCAGGGTGATATTTCTTGAAATCTTCTAGCATTTCATGGAATGAAGATTGAAATATAAATTCATATTTATTTTCCTCGTTTTTCATCCATGCAATTTTGGGCTCTTCATTTTCGAGGAAACTGCCATAATGCTTACTGTCATTTTCCATATCCCAACCAATTTTCTCTTCATAATGCTTAGGAAGAAAGCCTAGAATATGTAAAAGTCGATGGAGCCTTTCTCTACGCAGAAGAAAACGCTCTCTCATTCTTCTGGCTGAACGTTTTGCTGTACGCTCTGCGGTTTGGGACTTTGTATTGCCACTTGCGAAATCACCAAGAGTTGCAGCATCCATGGGGATAATTCTACTGCCAGATTTAATGATTCGCCCATTGTTGTCATCTTTTTCAACGACTGCCCAACCTATACTATTTGTACCTAAATCAAGACCAAGTATTTTCTTCATATTTTTAGCTTTTTATGTTATTATGCCACAAAAGTACAAAAATCTTCTGAAATATTTGGTACTTTCAAAGAAAAACTTTATCTTTGCAGCACTAATTTTTAGCAAATCACAATAAGGATTATTCCGTTGTGAAAACATTAGGTCCTGATCCATCGTCCTTCAACGGTGGATTTTTATATGATATATGACATTGGAACTATGTGACAGATCCTGTCATGTCGGGCTATAGCTGAGGCGATTGCGAATGGATTTCTGACGGAAGCAGAAATCAAAATCGTGGAAGAATCATAAAAGCAAGTAATATGACGAAACTTGAAAAGCTATACAGCATCATTGAGAACTCTCGCGATGTGGGAGTGAAACTGCCTAAAAGTGTGCTTCAACAGGTGGAAGAATTGGAGGAGGGTATCATCAAAGAAGAGATTCTTCCTGCGCTCAGTAGTGATATTGCACCAAGGCTAAATCCCATTCAGCGCGACTTGGTACTGGAGTATCATCCTGGCGAACCTATCAGCGTAGCTCTAAGTCGTAAGACGAAGATTAGCGAGATGACTGGCGCTAAAGTGCTGACACCTCGAAGCAGTACGCCAGTTAAGAGCGAGGAAGAACCAGAGGAAGTGAAGCCTATAAGAAAGAAAACAGACCAAAATTTGGATGTTTGGATAATAGTTTGTATCTTTGCAGCAGAAATAGACAAGAAAAATGAACAACGCAGATTTTTGGGCATCCGTACGTACAATCATTTCCGAGGGCTTCACTCCTGAAGGTCTGCTAAAACTTGATAGCTATGCAGAGCAATTTATTAGCGGAAAGTTGGTTTATCAACGATTTTCACCGCAGGAACAGTATGGCTGCGCAGCGGGAGGTACAACAAATGTCATTGCATCCTTGCTCGCGGGAGCAGAAGTTAGCTCAGATTCGCAGGATCAAGGAGCACTCAGCGACTACCAAAGAGAGTGCCAATGCGGAGCGCAGCAAGAGAGTGTAATCGAGCATTGGGCAAAAACTGTCGGTCTGTGGACGGAATGTGTAGAAGAGTCGTTGCCACAGAGTCTGGGGGAACAGATCGCTGAAGGTGGCGAGGCTGTTGTATATGATCATGGCTCTACACTCATCAAGTCTATTGGACTCGACTATTTCATTCAGCCAATTTTTGCCCTTGACAGAATATCACTTCACAATACTTATTTCCCAGAGACGCGACTGACACTACTCGGATTTGGACGTGACAAACGTGGTGAATTCAAGATTATTGCTGAACAGCCGTACATTGATGGACAGCCCGTAAGTGATGATGAAATAGCTGACTATATGCGTCAAATGGGTTTTGAACTAAAGAATCCACGAAACTGGACGTATGCCACTCCAGACATCTATCTGAGTGATATGCATGACGAGAACGTCATTCGTTCCAACAAAACCGATACTATCTTTGTCGTAGATTGCGACATCCGAATAAACACACCCAATCTACGCCAAGGTGGAACAAGAGTTTTGACAACTGAAGTTCTATTTTCTGACTAGTATTCAGATGATAGGAACTGAAACCATTCGACAATCCCCTAGTATTCGCATAGGTTAGGCAAGGGGGTGGCAAGTATTTTGCACCTCGAAAATAAAAGAAAAAACACATTTTTCTTTGTATTTTGCTCGGTTTGCACTACCTTTTCGCTTCGCGAGAAGGTTCTCTTACCTAAGGTAAAGAGTGTGGCGTTGCAATCTCCCGTTCGGAAATTCTCAAATATATTTGGAATTTCTCTCACTTATTCGTACCTTTGACCCTTGGTCAAGTTAGGCTGCACCTCGAAAATAAAAGAAAAAACACATTTTTCTTTGTATTTTGCTCGGTTTGCACTACCTTTGCAGCGTGATTGTTAAAGTGGTAATATTTTTAGGAGTGTTGATGGTCTGCGGCTGTTCGCAGAAGAAGCAGGAACCCGTGGTAACGCCGTGGGGTGAGATTCAGGACAGCATTCCGCAGGACGATAACTTCGATTTGGAGGAGATTCAGCGGAATGGGGAGATTATTGCCTTGACGCTGACGGGCCCTGAGACTTACTATGACTATCATGGTAAGCATCTTGGTGCGCAGTATTTGCTGGCTCAGCGTTTTGCCGATAAGTTAGGTGTCATGTTGCGCATGGAGGTGTGTCGTGATACGGCGGAGATGTTGCAGCGTTTGGCCGACGGCGAGGCCGACCTCATCTGTTATCCATTGAATAAGAAGGGCTCTTCGACTAAAGATCGAAGTGTGGCGTTGCAATCGGGCTGGATAGTCGGCGACGATAAGGACGACTTGGCGCGTGAACTGGAAGCTTGGTGGAAACCCACGCTCCTGGCAGAGGTCAAGAAGGAAGAGGAGTTTTTGTTGTCTTCGCGTTCCGTGACCCGTCGCATTTTCTCGCCTATGCTGAATCGCGCAGGTGGTGTTATTTCTCATTACGACAGCTACTTACAGCGTTATGCCTCTACCATCCGTTGGGATTGGCGATTGCTGGCTGCCCAGTGTTATCAGGAGTCTACCTTTGACCCGAAAGCTCACTCGTGGGCTGGCGCGTGCGGACTGATGCAGATTATGCCCGGTACTGCCGACCACTTGGGATTGGCTCGTAGCGATATGTACGACCCGGAGAAAAATATTGCCGCCGCTGTACGTTATATCAGCGAACTTGAACGTGCGTTCAGCGATATCGGCGACCGTACCGAGCGCATCAAGTTTGTGTTGGCGGCCTATAACGGTGGCCACTTCCATATCCGCGACGCGATGGCTTTGGCCCAGAAAAATGGCCGTAATCCGCGTCGTTGGGGTGAGGTGGAACCCTACGTTTTGGGCTTGTCGCGTCCGGAATACTACAACGATCCAGTCGTGAAGTATGGTTACATGCGCGGTTCTGAGACTACCGATTATGTGCGGAAAATTCACGAACGCTGGAACGGCTATCGTGGCGTCAAGACCATACGCGCAGGTTTCACGCCTAACACAACACCTCAGAAGGCCAAGCGTGAGCGCAAGAAGAAATACCAGATTTAATCTTTAATTATCAATTATCAATTGTCAATTGTCAATTGTCAATTGTCAAAGCGTTCCTTTGGTGGAAGGCAGCTCGTAGTGGTACACATCGCGACGCACGGCCATCTTTAGCGAACGGGCCAGTGCCTTGAAGATACCTTCGATTTTGTGATGCTCATTCTCACCTTCGGCCTTGATGTTCAGATTCATCTTGGCAGCGTCGCTGAGGCTCTTGAAGAAGTGCAAGAACATCTCTGTGGGCATCTCGCCAATCTTTTCACGTTTGAATTCAGCATCCCATACCAACCAAGGACGTCCGCCAAAGTCGAGGGCTACCGAGCATAGACAGTCGTCCATGGGCAGGCAATAGCCGTAACGCTCGATGCCGCGCTTGTCGCCAAGGGCTTTCAACAGACATTCGCCCAGTGCCAGTGCGGTATCTTCAATTGTGTGGTGTTCGTCAACGTGCAGGTCGCCCTTACAGTGGACGGTCAGGTCCATCATGCCGTGCTTGCCAATCTGTTCCAGCATGTGGTCGAAGAATCCTAAGCCTGTCTGGATGTCGCAATGTCCGTTACCGTCCAAGTCAACCTTAATATAGATGTCCGTCTCTTTGGTAGTGCGCTGCACTTCTGCAGTTCGTTCACCGCCATAGGCTATCTCGGCAGCTTTGTCCCAACTGCCTATCTGCAGGAATCCGCATCCGATGTTCTCGGCAAACTTACGGTCGGTATCGCGGTCTCCGATGACGTAACTGTGCTTGATGTCGTATTCTGGATTGTTGATATATTTCTCAACCAGACCGATGTTGGGCTTGCGTGTTGGGGCATTGTCCTCAGGAAAGTGTGGGTCGATGAGAATATCGTCGAACGTCACACCCTCACCCTCAAGTGTATCGAGGATGAAGTTCTGAACAGGCCAGAAGGTTTCCTCGGGGAAGGCGTCGGTGCCCAGTCCGTCCTGATTGCTGACCATTACGAATTCGTAGTCGGTATGCTGTCGAAGGAATATCAGGTTGCGGATGGCGCCAGGCACGAATTTCAGTTTTTCGAAGGCGTCTATCTGTTCATCGGCAGGCTCCTGAATGATAGTGCCGTCGCGGTCAATAAAGAGAACTTTTTTCATCTTATGTTTTGTTTTTGTTGTTCGCGTTCCTGTTCTTTCGTCTCAATGCTGCCATAGATATAGTAGAGATGTACCAGCACCACCAACACTACGTAGAATAAGATGAAGTGCGTCAGTGTCAGTGTGGCGAAAGTCAGTGGCAGAATGTAGCTTGGCATGCCCGATGGGTCGCCTATCAGCAGACTCTGCTGGGCTTGCATGTTGGCCAGCGTCAGGATGGCGGCAGGCGTCAATATAATGATGCTGATAAGCATGACCAGCAATGTGCTGACAAATAATACCAGGAAGGTGCTGCCCCAATAGCGCAGGCCGCGCTTGTAGTCGCGCCATAGTGACGGCCAGAAGCTGTGACCGGGTGTCATCACGTATTTCATGATAACGTAATAGAGGGGCAATATCAGGGGAAACACGGGTATTAGGATAATGTAAAGGGGGATGGTGAAAATGACGGCCTTCAGCGTACGCCCCATGAGTCTGCTGTCTGGTTTCCACCAACTTACAGGCGTGGTAATGGCGTCAGTGTCCTGATGTTCTTTCAACTTGCTAAGTACTGTTGCCGTTGTCAGCGATTCTGTCGTGATGGCCAGCAATATCAGCACCACTGCGGTCATGACGAGTGCCGTGAGGTTAGGCATTTGGATAGCTCCCAGCGTACCCATGGCGGATCCGACGATGGCATAGACGAGCGTCATGAGCCACGAGGCCTTGAAAAGCTTGCGGAAATTCCCGTTATACAGTCTGTAGCCCTCAGCCAGAATACTGCGGTAGCTGCGGGCCTTCATCAGTGTGTTATCGTCTTTTTTTTCCATTGAGTTCATTTTTGATGCTGCAAAGGTACAAAATAAAGTGAAAAGTGAAAAGTGAAAAGTGAAAAATTTGCTGCCGCTTTATAGGAATTTCACTTTATTTTATTAACTTTGCAGGCGATTATGAAAATATTGCGATGGGGCTTCATCGGATGCGGTGAGGTAACAGAGAAGAAAAGCGGCCCGGCATTTTCCGAAGTAGAAGGTTCGAGTGTGGTGGCTGTGATGAGTCGTGACGAGCGCAAGGCACGTAGCTATGCCGAACGTCACGGCATTCCTCGTTGGTACACGGACGCCCAGGAACTGATAGACGATCCCGACGTCAATGCCGTCTATATTGCCACACCTCCCTCCAGTCATGCTACATACGCCATTATGGCGATGAAAGCAGGCAAACCGGTCTATGTCGAGAAGCCGTTGGCAGCCTCGTATGAGGACTGTGCGCGTATCAATCGTATCAGCGAACAGACTGGTGTGCCATGTTTTGTGGCCTACTATCGCCGTTACCTGCCATATTTCGAAAAGGTAAAGGAGATTGTAGACCGCGGTATTATTGGCAAGGTGGTCAATGTGCAGGTGCGTTTCGCTGTGCCGCCCCGTGAATTGGATTACGAACATGCCGAGAATCTGCCTTGGCGCTTGCAGCCCGATATTGCCGGTGGTGGCTATTTCTATGATTTGGCACCCCATCAGCTCGACCTCTTGCAGCATTTCTTCGGGGTGATTACCGAGGCTCGCGGCATCTGTGCCAATCGTGGAGGTCTGTATAAGGCGGAAGATTCAGTCAGTGCCTGTTTCGAGTTCGAGAACGGCTTGCCAGGTTCTGGTTCTTGGTGCTTTGTGGCTCATGAGTCGGCTCGCGAGGACCGTATCGACCTGATAGGCGATCGTGGCTCGGTGTCCTTCTCAGTCTTCGACTATCAGCCCATCCGCCTGCATACCATTTATGGTGAAGAGAATTTTGCAGTGCCCAATCCACCTTACGTGCAGTTCCCGCTGATTAAGTGCGTCTGTGAACAACTGCAAGGTATCGGCATCTGCGAGTGTACCAGTATATCAGCAACGCCCGTAAACTGGGTGCTTGACCGAGTGTTAGGAAAATTCTGAAGTGCATGCGTAGGTTGTTGTCGATAGTATTGCTGATGGTCAGTTTGGGCGCGATGGCTCAAGACTCGGTTGCCGTAGAAGAGCCCAAGAACGAACTCAGCTGGCTGCGTCGCACGATTCGCGGTTTCAGCTATATCGACGATAACTATGTCGAGCCACAGCACTACAACTGGTCGGTCATGTTGCAGGCCACTTACAACTACGACTACTACCGACTCAGTTCTACTGGTGCCAATGAGCAGTCAGTCAGTTTCGCACCATCTCCAACGTTTAAGATTGGCCCCTATTTCGGATGGCGTTGGATATTTGCCGGTTATACTTTCGATATCAAGAATGTCGACGTGAGCGACCTCAAGCAGGAGTTCGACTTTAGCATCTATGCAGCCCAAGTGGGTGCCGACATCTACTATCGCCGTACGGGTTCCGACTACAAGATCCGAAATGTCACGCTGGGCAAGAATATGGATACAGAACACTTTGAGGATCTGTCGTTCGACGGACTTAGTGTGGGTATTACGGGCTTCAACGTCTACTATATCTTCAACCACCAGCGCTTCTCCTATCCGGCAGCCTTTGCGCAGAGCACCATGCAGAAAATCAGCTGTGGCTCGTGGATGGCGGGTTTCGGTTATATGCGCAATTCGCTGGATTTCGATTACGACAAGATGCAGAGTACCCTGCAAAGGGCTACCAATAAGGAGGTGAAACTGGACAGCGGTCTGATGTTCAACAGCGTCAAGTACTATAATGTCAATGCTTCGGTGGGCTATGCCTACAACTGGGTGTTTGCCCGCAACTGTCTGTTCTGCTCCAGTCTTTCGCTGGCTTTGGCCTATAAGAAGTCACGAGGTGAGACTGCCGATGAGGACAAGACGGGTTTCGATTTCAACAACTTTAATATTGACGGTATCGGGCGCTTTGCCGTAGTCTATAATAACAACCGCTGGTATGCAGGTGCTTCGGCCATTGTGCGTGCCTACAATTATCACAACGACCGCTTTGCTGCCAACAACATCTTTGGCAATCTCAACATTTATGTGGGCTACAATTTCGGAGCCCGCGAAGCATATAAAAAGAAACGACAATGAAACGACTCCTTATATATATAATAGGTATCATGCTTGTGCAGGGCATGAAGGCTCAGTCGACAACGTATCAGCAGGCCGACAGCGTGAAGATTTGCCAGCTGTTGCAGCAGGCCAATCGCGAGACGTCCGTGCTTTGGCTGGCACGTCAGTTCCTCGGTGTGCCCTACGTGGCTCATACCCTCGAAGTCAACGACGACGAGCGTCTGGTGGTCAATACGCGACAGTTGGACTGTACCACGCTGGTCGAGACGGTGACGGCGCTGAAGCTCTGCGTGCAGGCCGGTAAGCATAGCTTTGCCGACTATCTGGACGCCCTGCGGCTGTTGCGCTATCGACAGGGACGTATGGCGGGCTACCCTTCGCGTCTGCACTATTTCACCGACTGGATTCGCGACAAGTCTGATATGCAACTTGTTACTGACGTCCAACAGCCCAATCCGCCTTTCTCGGCTTTGCAGACCGTCCGAGTGGACTATATGTCTACGCATCCCACGGCCTACAAGGCTCTGAAGGCCGATGCTTCGCTGGTTCCGGAGATCCGTGCTCGAGAGCATTCGCTGACGGGCATGAAGGTTCGCTATATCCCCAAACGTGCGGTGCGCAACAATGCACTGCTGCGTAAGACAGTGAAGGATGGCGACATACTGGCCATTACCTGCAACAAGAAGGGCCTCGACATTGCACATCTGGGCTTTGCCGTATGGCGTAGCGACGGTCTCCACCTGCTCAATGCCTCGATGATTCACAAGAAGGTGGTCGAGGAACCTATGACGCTCTATCAGTATTTGCAGAAACATAAGACGCATACAGGTATCCGCGTGGTGAGAATAAAGAATTAAGAGTTAGGAATTAAGAAATAAGAATATGGAATTACCCGATTTTATGAAGTATGGCAACAAGTTCTCGAAGAAGGACTTTGTTGAGAAGATTGCACGCATCGCCAAGGGTGCTGGTTCCAAGTTGGTCTATGCCGCCCTTATCTTGTATTACACCTTGCAGAGCGACAAGGTCAGTGCCACCAACAAGGCCATGATTATTGCCGCTTTGGGCTATTTGATCAGTCCGCTCGACGTCGTGCCCGATGCTATTCCCATTGCTGGTTTGGCCGACGATTTGGGCGTGTTGGTTTTCGTGCTGAAAAAGGTGTGGACCGATGTTGATCCTGAAATCCAGGTAAAGGCTAAGAAGCGTCTGTCGAAGTGGTTCGACGAGGACGAGATAGAAGAAATCAACGAACTCTTTGAAAGTGAGAAGTGAAAAGTTTGCCCTTGCATGACTAACGAGTATCAGATTCGGGTGCAGCCCCACGTGGCAGCCAACGAGCAGGCATTGCGCAGCTATCTGGCGGACGAGTACGGATTCGACGTCCGCACGGTGACTGCCGTGCGCATTCTGCGTCGTAGCATCGATGCCCGCCAGCGTACTATTTTCGTCAATCTGAAGGTGCGCGTCTATATCAACGAGCAGCCGCAGCAGGACGAGTATGTGCATACCGACTATCCTGACGTCAGCAATCGTCCGCAAGTCATCGTCGTGGGTGCCGGTCCTGGCGGTTTGTTTGCTGCCCTGCGACTTATAGAGTTAGGCTTGCGTCCTATTGTTCTGGAACGCGGCAAGGATGTCCACGAGCGCAAGAAGGACTTGGCACAGATAGCCCGCACACAGCAGGTTGACGCCGAGAGCAACTACTGTTTTGGCGAGGGTGGGGCAGGTGCCTACTCCGATGGCAAGCTCTATACGCGTAGCAAGAAGCGTGGCCCTGTCGATAAGATTCTGAACGTGTTCTGCCAGCACGGTGCCCCGACCAATATTCTGGCCGATGCCCATCCGCATATCGGTACCGACAAGTTGCCGCGCGTCATCGAGGCTATGCGCAACACCATACTCCGTTCGGGTGGCGAGGTGCACTTCCAAACCAAGATGACCCGCCTCGTCATCAAAGATAATACTGTTGTCGGTGTTGAGGCCGAAAGTAATCATATCTCTCATCTCTCATCTCTCACCTCTCAATTTACTGGTCCTGTCATCCTTGCCACCGGTCATTCCGCCCGCGATGTCTATCGTTATCTGGCCGATGCCAGGATAGATATCGAAGCCAAGGGTATAGCCGTTGGCGTGCGCTTGGAGCATCCCTCCCAGCTGATTGACCAGATACAGTATCACAGCCGTCAAGGTCGTGGCCGCTACCTGCCAGCTGCCGAATACTCGTTTGTGACGCAGGTCGACGGGCGCGGCGTCTACTCCTTCTGCATGTGTCCAGGCGGCTTCGTCATTCCCGCCGCTACTGATAAAGAACAGATTGTGGTCAACGGCATGAGCCCCTCCAGCCGCGGCGGGCAGTGGTCGAATAGCGGCATGGTGGTCGAGCTGCGTGGCGAGGACGTCGAGGGCGACGACCCCCTGCGCGTGATGGCTTTCCAAGAGCGGCTTGAGCGCGACTGCTGGCAACAGGGCAACCGCCGTCAGACGGCACCCGCCCAGCGCATGGCCGACTTCGTCAACAGTCGTCTGTCCTACGACCTGCCCAAGAGTTCGTACGCCCCAGGACTCGTTTCGTCGCCCCTGCATTTCTGGATGCCCCGAGCCATCAGCCACCGCCTGCAGCAAGGCTTCAAGGCCTTTGGCCGCATGAGCCACGGTTTCCTGACCAACGAAGCCGTGATGATAGGCGTCGAGACGCGCACCTCCAGCCCCGTACGCATTCTGCGCGACGGCGCGACCCTGATGCACGTACGCCTGGCGGGCCTCTTCCCCTGTGGCGAGGGTGCAGGCTATGCTGGCGGCATAGTGTCTGCCGCCGTCGATGGCGAACGCTGTGCCGACATGTGTGCCCAGTGGCTTTCTGCTTGTTAGCTACACCTCTTGTAAGGCGTAGTATTGATAGTCGCGGACAATACGCTCCAGAAAGTCGTGACTACTGGTTTCCTTGATATGGGTGATGGCAAGCACCTGACGAACCTTGTCGGCAAGGGCCATAACGTGTGTGGCGGTAGGTTCGGCCTTCAGCGTCTGGGTAATCAGGTTTACTTGTTCCAGGCTAAGGTCGGCAGCCTGCGGATAGTAGGGTTTGTAGTCGGGGCTGAGGTGGTCGAACTCGTCGAGAGTCACACTAATCTTGTTATAGCTGGCCAACTTGATGACCATTGTACCTGCAGCCATATCGCCAAAACGCTGGTGGTTGCGGGTAACGAGCATGACGAAAATGCCGAGGAAACCAAGGGTAGGGCCGTCGGCAATCCACAGCATCCACCGCATTATTAAGGCACCGAGACTTGGCGAGGAACCGTCGGTTTTGACAACGCGTAGTTTCATGAGCCGTTTGCCAGGTGTCTGTCCGTGATTGAACAGTTCCCACAACAGCGAGTAGCAAATAACGGGAAAGAACAGCAACAGGACGTAGGCTATCTTCATTATGATAGGGGTGCTGGCGACATCTGGCATCATTGAGAGTAGCCAAAGAATGGCAATTACCCATACAAGTTCTATACCCCAGTCGATGAGTTGTGTTGCCATGCGTTCACCTAAGCTGGCTGCTGACTGATTGATCCTGACAAACTGTCCTGTGACGATGTGTGTGGTAGGTTCCATATATTTTTTTGCCGTATTCATCGAAATTGTTTGCAAATATAAATATTTTTATTTACTTTTGCTCATAATTTCTGAAAAAACTGATGAAAGAAGTGGTGTTTATCCGCCGAAACATAGAAAAATGGCGGCAGATGGAGCAGATTGCAGAGCATTCGGGCAGTACGACGCCCGACGTGCTTGCTGATGCCTATCTGGATGCAACATCGGATTTGGCGTTTGCCCAAAGTCACTATCCTGAGTCGCGCATCACGATATATCTGAATGGTTTGGCTTCGGCTCTGCATAATGAGATTTATGTCAACAAACGTGAGAAGTGGTCGCGCATTCTGACGTTCTGGACGCGCGAGGTGCCTCAGACCATGTGGGAAGAACGTCGTCAGTTATTGGTGTCTTTCCTGGTTTTTGCCATTGCTGTCATCATTGGCGCGGTGTCGCAGTTGCACGATAGTGAGTTCTCGCGTCTGATATTGGGTAACCAATATGTCGATATGACGCTTGAAAATATAGCCAACGGCGAGCCGATGGCAGTCTATAACGGCGGCAACGAAACAGACATGTTTCTGGGTATTACCATCAACAATGTCTATGTGTCGTTCGTCCTGTTTGTCATGGGATTGTTTACGAGTATTGCCTCAGGGTGGTACTTAATGCAGAACGGTTTTATGCTGGGTGCTTTCCAGACGTTTTTCTATCAGCATGGCCTGTTAGGTACGTCCATGTTGGCCATCTGGCTTCACGGCACATTGGAGATATCGGCCATTATTGTAGCTGGTGCAGCAGGTATTACAATGGGCAATGGTTGGTTGTTCCCAGGTACCTATTCACGCCTGGCGTCGTTCCGCAGAAGTGCACGGCGTGCCCTGAAGATTATAGTCGGCACCGTGCCGGTATTTGTCATAGCAGCATTCATCGAGGGCTTCTTTACCCGTCATACTGAATGGCCTGATGCGGTACGATTGGCTGTCATCCTGCTGTCGCTGCTATTTGTGGTTGGTTACTATATTTATTTACCCTATAAACATCATTATGGAATCCAAAGCAAAAAAAATCTTGATTTACAAGGTGCGCAACTTCAGCGAGAAGTTTGACGACACATTTGCATTCGTTCGTGAAAACTGGAAGGTGTTGTTTAAATACCTGACATACCTGATTCTACCAGTATGTCTGTTACAGGCCATTTCGCTCAATAGTTATATGGAGACAGCTTTCGATATGTCGTCCATCAGTAGTGGCAAGTCGTCGGACATGACCAATGTTTTGCAGTCGTTAGGATGGAGCTATGGTGGAATCATCCTGACCAGTATGATTGGTGCCATGTTGCTGGTGTCGGTGGTATATGGCCTGATGTGGATTTACGAAAGACGTGACGAGCGTCTTGAAGGGCTGACGGGCAGCGATTTCAAACCCGTATTGCTGAAAAACCTGAAGCGTAGCGGACTGGCCGTTCTTTTCTTCATTGGTATCTTGATTCTTGTTATGGTGTTAACGGCTATGCTCATTGCTATGCTTTCTCCGCTAATAGCATTACCCATCGTGCTGGTGCTGATGGTGGTGGCTATTCCGTTGATGCTTTTCATGCCCGTTTACCTGATGGAAGACATCCATCTGATGCCAGCCCTTCAGAAGACGCTTCGCTTAGGTTTTGGCACATGGTGGAGCACCTTTGCCCTTATTCTGGTACTGGGCTTTATCGTCAGCTTCATACAGGGCATCTTCGCTATACCTTATTATATTACTGTCGTTGTCAAGACTGTGATGGGTATGCACGACAACGGTAGTGAGTTCTTTGATTCCGCAGGTTACAGTTTTATGGTTTACCTGTTTGGTGTTTTGCAGTCTTATGCTACATATCTGCTGAGTACTATACTGGCAGTAGGACTGGCCTTGCAGTATGGTCACGCTTCTGAGAAGAAGGACCATGTGACGATGGAGGATAATATCAACCGTTTCGAAGAATTGTAATCACCTATCATGCTACTTCCAGACACCCTATGCTGTGATACTGCGCAGATTCATGCGTGGCAGTCTGATGCTGCCTACGATTATCAGCGTGAATTCATGGATTTTCAACCCAGTGTATGGGAGTGGCTACTGATGCAGTTTGAAGAACTGCTGTCATACATACTGGGTTCTGAGACGGCATCGTCCATTACGATTCCTGTGCTTATTGCGTTGGGGGTGATCCTTTTGTTGCTTGTCGCATGGTTTGTTTATAAGACGCGTTCGTCGCTTTTCCAGCGCAATCAGCAGTCCACTATCGGGACTGTTGAAGAAGAGAATATCTACGGCATAGACTTTGATAACACTATCCGTCAAGCCATAGCCGTTGGTGACTATCGGCAGGCTGTGCGTTATGTCTATCTGCAGACGTTGCGCCATCTGAGTGACCATTCGCTGATTGACTGGAGGCCACAGAAGACACCTACCCAGTATATTCATGAATATGACAAGGACGATTTCCGAAAGTTGACAACGCTCTTTCTGCGTGTCCGTTATGGAAATTTTGAGGCAACACCATCAACCTACGACAGTGTGCTCCAGTTGCAGTCGTCCATCATCAAAAAGGAGGAGAGCCTATGAAGTTCAGTCGTGTCTACATATTCTGCATACTGCTCTTCCTGCTATTGGTGTTCATATCCGAATACAGGATGCCTAAGCACTTCCGATGGGAACCGACGTTTAGTCATAACGACAAACAGCCTTTCGGATGCTATGTGTTCGATAGTGTGCTGTCAACCTCTCTGTCGCAGGGTTACACCGTTAACAGTCAGACCCTTTACCAGTTGCGTAACTTGAAGGAGCCTCATGGTATCCTGCTGATAGCTCACGAAATGCCTGAGTTGACGAAGACGGATGTCAAGTCGGTTTTAATGCTGGCAGAAAAGGGGCATCGCCTGCTTTTGGTCACCGAATCATGTGGACAAACTCTGGAGGATACATTACGTTGTCATAGCTACAACAAAGGGACTACAATGCCTTTGGTTCAGTATGTAAAGAAAGGTTTTGGGCGTGATACCATACAATGGCTGGCTGACGAACGCTATGATAGTCGCGAGTACCGCTTCTATCCACAGCTGCTTAATAGTGAACTGAACCCTGACTCTCGTAGTTGTAGACTGCTTAGCGCCTCTGGATGCCAAAAGACAGACTCCGATACGATATATTCGCGTATCAAGGCTGTCAGCTTCACTATCGGTAAAGGCAGCATCACATGGGCATGTACACCGTTGATATTCACCAACTTTGGCATACTCGACGGTAGCAATCATGAGTATATATTCCGTCTTTTATCAGAATTGGGTGGTCTACCTGTCATCCGTACAGAAGCTTATCTACCAGCAGTACAGACGGCAGAGCAGACGCCGTTGCGTTTCATTATCAGTCAGCGACCATTGCGCTGGGCTCTCTACCTGACGGTATTGGTCATACTGATATCGATGCTTTTCGGATTCCGTCGACGCCAACGGGTGATTCCTGTGGTGGAGGCACCCCAAAACCATCTGTTGGAGTTTGTCCAGCTGATAGGTACGCTTTATTTCCAGCGACGTGACAGTCGTAATGAATTGTTACAGCAATCAAATAAATATAAGAAGATATGGAAGAAAACAACCAAGAAAGAATCGCTCTCGCCGACTTCTCAGAACGAATAAGCGTGTTGCGCGACAATGTGTCGAAAGTAATAGTCGGACAGCAGGAGACTGTTGATCTTGTGCTGACGGCTGTCGTTGCCGGTGGTCATGTGCTCATTGAGGGCGTGCCTGGTGTTGCCAAAACCCTGTTGGCCCGTCTGTTGGCCCGTCTGATAGATTGTGATTTCAGTCGTATTCAGTTCACGCCCGACCTGATGCCAAGCGACATCTTAGGAACGACTGTCTTTAACATGAAGACCCAGGAGTTCGATTTTCACCCAGGACCAGTATTCTCAGAGATTGTATTGGTCGACGAAATCAACCGTGCCCCAGCCAAGACACAGGCAGCCCTCTTCGAAGTCATGGAGGAACGACAGGTGACCATTGACGGTGAAACCCACCGCATGGGTGACATCTATACTATATTGGCTACTCAGAATCCTGTAGAGCAGGAGGGTACCTACAAGTTGCCAGAGGCACAGACAGACCGCTTCCTGATGAAGATTACCATGGGCTATCCAACCCTCGACGAAGAGGTGAGCATTTTGGAGCGCCACCACGCCAACCGCTCGTTGGTGAAATTGGAGGAAATACAGCCTGTCATCACCCGCCAGCAGTTAGCCGATTTCCGTAGCTTGCAGAATGGCGTCTTCGTAGAGCCATCGCTGTTGCGCTATATCGCTGACATCGTACAACAGACGCGCCAGAGCAAGGTCGTGTTCCTTGGGGCCTCGCCACGTGCCGCTGTGGCTATGCTCAATGCTTCAAAGGCCTATGCCTTGTTGCAGGGGCGCGACTTCGTGACTCCTGACGATATTCAGTTTGTGACACCCAGCATTCTGCAGCATCGCCTCATCCTAACTGCCGAGGCAGAGATGGAGGGTCATACGCCATTGATGGTGGCCCGTCGTCTGATGGAACGTGTGGAAGTACCGAAATAATTCCGAATTCCTAATTCCGAATTCCTTCGCAACAATTCGTAATTCGTAATTCATAATTCGTAATTCAAAAAGTGAATGTTCTTGACGCGTAGACTATATCTGGCCATGACTATTGTCATTCTGTGCATTGCCGCAGGATGGTGGTGGTTGCCGTTGTTCCACATTGGTCGGCTGCTGTTATTGCTGCTCTTGGTGGCCGTCTGTGCCGATGGAGCCGTCCTATGGCTGCATAAGGCTATTCGTGCTGGTCGCCAGTGTAGCAATCGTTTCAGTAATGGCGACGAGAATGCAGTGCGACTATGGGTGGAGAGCGACTATCCGTTCCGAGTCCGTCTGGAGATTATCGACGAGATACCGCACGTGTTCCAGCGTCGTGACATTTGTTTCCGTATGTCGCTCAGTCCACAGGAAGCCAAAAAGGAACTGTCCTACCGTCTGCGTCCTACCAGTCGTGGTGTCTATGGCTTTGGACGCATCCGCGTGTTTGCTGCTTCGCCCCTGGGACTGTTGCAGCGTCGTTATACGTGTGGTGAAGTACAGAATGTCAAGGTGTATCCTTCCTACCTGATGCTTCATCACTATGAGTTTCTGGCCATCCATCAGAACCTGAAAGACACGGGTATCAAGCGCATCCGTCGGGTGGGGCATCATACCGAGTTCGAACAGATTAAGGACTACGTGCAGGGCGACGACTACCGTACAATCAACTGGCGTGCCACAGCCCGTCGCCAACGGCTGATGGTCAACGTCTATCAGGACGAGCGTTCACAGCACGTCTACCACCTCATTGACAAGGGACGCGTCATGCAGCAGGCCTTCAACGGTATGACGTTGCTCGACTATGCCATCAATGCCACACTGGTGCTTTCCTACGTGGCCATGCGAAAGGAGGATCAGGCAGGACTCATCACCTTTGCCGACCATGTTGACACCATGCTGCCTGCATCGCGACATAGCGGACACATGCAACGGATGCAGGAGATGCTATATGCCCAACAGACCGACTTTGGCGAGACTGACTTCTCGTCACTTTGTGTGCATGTCAACAAACATGTGATGCGCAGCAGTCTGCTCATTGTCTATACCAACTTCATCGGAATGGTTGCCCTGCGTCGCCAGTTGTCGTTCCTACAGCAACTCAGCCGTCGCCACCGTGTGCTGGTAGTGTTCTTCGAGGATGTTGAGTTGGCTGAGTATGCTGCTACGCCTGCCGTTAATTTGGAGGACGAGTGCCGACATGTGATGGCCGAGAAGTTTATATACGAGAAACAGCTGATGGTGTCGACGCTTCGCGAAAACGGTATCTACGCCTTGCTTACCGCTCCCGACAGCCTTAATGTCGACGTCATCAACAAATACCTGGAGATGAAATCGCAGGGACTACTTTGTTGATTTTACAACCTTTCTCTGACCATCGGTCAGAGTGTGACGTTGCAATCGTCCATCGATGATGTAAAGACCTGGCTTCAGATTCTCTTTTGACAACTGTCTGCCACTGAGGTCATATACCTTCTCTCTTGCATCTTCCCTCTTCCCTCTTACTTCATCCACGCCTGTAGTGCCGAACGACATAGCGTGTAGGGTAACCAGTCCCAGCACGAAGTCGGCATTCTTGGCCGTATCGGTATAGAAGGCAACCACATAATCGCCCGTCTCAGGAATATCGAACTCTAAGGTTTGCTGAACGGAACCAGAAAATTTCTTGCTCGTGCTAGCACCGATATTAACGGTAGGCGTGTAAGTCTGTGATGCTACCGTCTGTCCGTCAATCTTCTCAATGGCAATGGTAACTGGTGAAAACTCGGGCTTGTTCCAGTTACATACTTTATACTTGACAGCATAATGACCTGCATGCAAGGTAAGGAAAGAGTTAGATGTCCTGTCACCAAATTTAGCCCATGCTGTTGTCTCTCCGACGGAATTCTGCACTAACAAACCGTATTCAAAGTCTTTCGTGGCATTGGTGAAACGCAGGATGCGAGGTCCGCTGGTGTAGGGAAGTCCGCCACCCACACGCTCTGACGAACCATTGCTGATGTGCCAGTTCTGTGGTACTGCGCCCTCGTTCTTGAATGTCGAATACAGGCTGAAGGCTGAGGCTGTCGCCGTGCAGTTGACCATACATGAGGATTCACCTGTCTTTCCCAGGTCGTCGGTAACCACCGCACGCAGCTCGTGTTTACCTGTCGAAGGGGCAGTTAGCGTTGCCTGGTAGGGAGCCTCTGTTTGGGAACCAATCAGTTTTGCACCATCAAAGAACTCCATCTTGACGATATTGCCATTTGTAGGCGTAGCGGTTGCTTCAACTGTAACGTCAGGAAATGACTCCTCTCCTTTCGGAGCGATGCAGAGGTGCAGGGTTTCGCCTGCTGGCTCAGTAATTCTTGCCAAGGGCTGACCCAACGAGAAACGCTTGCAGAAATTCCAAATCAGGTGGCGGTTCAAATCCATCGGATAGTGGCCGCCATTATGATAGGAGTAAAGCCACACTTCGCCACCTTTCTCACTACCAGTCCATTTTTCCAAGTCGCCGTTATACCAGCTGCTGCTGATGGTCTTGTAGTTGGTCGTCTTTGAGTAGCGTGTATGCTTGTCGTGCTTGGCATAGTTCTCGATATAGCTATGGATATTATATTGTTCGTAGTTGAATACATCGTCGTCATAGGCAATACACTCCAGCAGGTTGACAGGTTTCTTGCAGTTATTCCAGGGCGACTCAGAGAACTGGATGCCGCTTGTCGGAGCAAAGGCTGCAATCTTGTCCTGCATTTTCCCGATGCAATGGTGGATGAGCATCGAACCCATCGAGAATCCTGACCAATATACGCGGTCTCTATCAATATCGTAACGACTTGCCATCTCGTCAATGGCTTTAATCACGAAATTCTGATCCTTAGTGCCGCCAGTGTCCCATGTGGTACCGTCACTGCGCAGGTATGTGATGACAAACTTGGCAGTGTCAATCATCTCATACATCTTATCGGAGCCATATTGGTATTCCGGGTCTTGATTCATACCGTGTGTGACAATGAATAATGGCGATTTGGCTGGAAACGAATTGGGGGTGAAAACCACCATGTTTCGTTTTTGACCATTGACGTTGATGTCAATCGATTCTTTCTTGTAAGCAGACACCTCCAAAGCTGATAGGAGGATAAGGATTAGAGCAATAGTTGAACGTTTCATATTAGTTTTTCTAAATTTACTTAAATGATTTTGCAAAGTTACAGAACTTTGGGGAATTATCGCTAATTTTGTAGCGATAATTAACATTTACTACATGGATAATCATGTGACGAATAAGCGAGGCTTGGTATTGGAGGGTGGCGCCATGCGTGGCCTATGGACGGCAGGTGTGACGGATGTCATGATGGAACACGACATCTGGCCTGACGGACTCATAGGTGTGTCGGCTGGTGCAGCCTTTGGATGCAACTACAAGTCGCGCCAGTCAGGACGTGCCATCCGTTATAATACGCGGTTTGCACGTGACAGCCGTTATAGCGGTGTCAAGTCGTGGCTCACTTCAGGCAACTATTACAATGCTGAGTTTGGCTATCATACGATGCCCAAGGAGTTGGACGTCTTCGATAACGATGCCTTCAACACGAATCCGATGGCGTTCTACGTGGTCTGTACCGATGTGCTGACGGGCGGGGCCGTATATCAGGAACTGACCGAGGCTACCGACGATACCTACGACTGGATACGTGCCTCGGCATCCATGCCATTGGCCTCGAAGGTGGTGGAACTACAGGGTAGGAAACTGCTGGATGGTGGTGTGGCCGACTCTATTCCGTTGGCGTATTTCGAATCCATAGGTTATCAGCAGAATGTGGTTATCCTGACGCAGCCTGTCGGTTATCAGAAAGAACATCTCAAGCTGATGCCTTTGATGCGTTTGTCACTACGCCACTATCCGAGGATGGTTGAGGCAATGGACCGTCGTCACGTGATGTACAACCAACAGTTGGCGTATGTGGCCCAAGCCGAGCGTGAAGGGCGTTGCCTCGTGATACGACCAGAGGACAAGATACCCATTGGCCACATCAGCCACGATGCCAAACAGATGCGTCTCGTTTACGAACAAGGACGGGCCGTAGGCGAGAAATATCTGGACAGCATCAGGGATTTTTATGGCTTGTAGTTACTGATGCCTTGTTTCAAGAAACGGATGTATTCGCTGATATCCTCATCGTAGGCACGGCTGCCTGAGAGGGGTTTTCCGTTAGCGTCAAGTATCACGTAGAAAGGCTGCGCGTTGGCACCGAACTTCGTACTCTGCAGGTAGCTCCATTTGGCTCCTACGGTGCGTAGTGTCTTGGTGTTACCCTCAGCGTCTTTCACTTCGAAAGGCTCTTGCAGGGGCGTCTTGTCGTCAACGTAAAGCGAGATTAGCACATAGTCGTTGGTCAGTATATCGGCCACCTCAGGGTCGGTCCATACGGCAGCCTCCATCTTACGACAGTTGACACAGCCAAAGCCAGTAAAGTCTATCAGCACGGGTTTGCCTTGAGCCTTAGCAGCAGCCATACCTTCTTCGTAACTGGTAAACTTTGCTTCCACCACCTTATGATTCAGGTTGAAGTCCTGCGTATTCATAGGTGGTGCAAAGGCGCTGACGGCTTTACAGGGGGCTCCCCAAAGACCAGGCACCATATAGAGTGCAAAGGCCAGTGACGCCAGACCGCCCATGATGCACACTACAGGCATCGGCTTGTTGATGTTGCCACCTATTTCGTCACTCTGGAATTTCAGCCAACCACAAAGATAGGCTCCCAACAGGGCGAAGATGACTATCCAGAGCGAGAGGAACACCTCACGGTCCAACAAGTGCCAGCCGTAAGCCAAATCTGCCACCGAGAAGAACTTCAGGGCAAAGGCCAGTTCTATGAAGCCCAGCGTCACTTTCAGGATATTCATCCATGAGCCTGACTTCGGGGCTTGTTTCAGCCATGCAGGGAATAAGGCAAATAGGGTAAAGGGCAGAGCCAGTGCCAAGGCAAATCCGAACATGCCCAATGCTGGTGCCAGCCAGTTGCCGCTGGTGGTGGTCTCTACAAGTAGTAATCCTATAATCGGTGCTGTGCATGAGAACGATACGAGCACCAACGTGAAAGCCATGAGGAAGATGGATATGAGGCCGCTGGTCTCCGTAGCCTTGCTATCCACTGAGTTTGCCCAACTGTCAGGTAGTTTGATTTCAAACCATCCGAAGAAAGACAGGGCGAAGACTACGAGCAGCAGGAACAGGAAGATGTTGAACACGGCGTTGGTTGACATGGCGTTGAGCGTGTCGCTGCCAAAGAGTGCTGTGACAAGCAGTCCTAATCCCAGATAGATAACGATGATGCTAAGTCCGTAGGTAACGGCATCGCGAATGCCTTTACGCTTGTCGGTCTTGGCACGTTTCAGGAAGAACGATACCGTCATCGGAATGATGGGCCAGATGCAAGGCATGCAGACGGCCAATAGGCCACCGATGAATCCCATCAGTAAGATATATAACAAGGAGTGGTCGGCAATGTCGTCATGACCACCCATCGCCTTCAACTCGTCAATGACAGGCGTCCACAAATCATCAGTAGTGATAGGGGAGGCGAGGGCTGTGTCCGACGGCGCAGGCTCTACTTTTGCTGTGTCAGTCGTCTGTACTTTCTCTTCCTCGGCTTCTTTCTTATCCTCTGCAGGACTCTTGCCTTTTGCCTTGAACTGGACCTCAGACGGTGGCAGACAATTCTGGTCGTTGCAGGCACCATACTCCAGATAGCAATCGATGTCGTATGTGGGTTTGGTAAAACGAATCTTCTGGGCAAAGGTGGCAGACCCCTCGAAGTAGCGCACATCCATATCAAACAGCTTGTCGAACTGCTTGATTTCCTTGCCACGAGGCTGTAGTTTGCCAACGGCCTCTGCACCGTCCATTTTTACCACGTTGAACGATGCCGAGATAGGTCCACCGCTACCAAGGTCGGTTGAATATACATGCCACCCTGCGTCGATGTTAGCCGTAAACACGATTTCTGCCTCGTCGCCCTTCAGCATCTTCAGGTTGGAACTGAAGTGTACGGGGTCCATCATTTGGGCAAACAATGACACGACCACCAGTAGAAGGTATGCCGTTGTCAGGTATCTTTTTGTCATGCTCTTTCTTGTTACAGTTTCAAATCACGTTGCAAAAATAGGAAAAAAACGACAATTATCGATAAAATGTTTTGATAATTGTTATTTTTTTAGTTATTTTGCACGAAAATATCAACACAGCGTATGAAAAGACTATTATCAACTATCTTTCTCTGTGGCGTAGCCCTTGTTATCAACGCGCAAAAGGTGGCGTCGCCCAACGGAAAACTGATGGCAAAGACCATCGACAATAAACTCGTTGTTAACTACAAGAAGCAGCAAGTGCTGGAACTGGCCGACATACCGTTTGGCAAGCTGGATTTCGTCAAGAAGGTGAAGGACGATTACCAGATGCTGGAGGGTAAGCGCCTGCATTGCATCAACGAGGCCAATGAGTATCAGGCTTCCATCGGACCGAATGCGAAGGTGGTGATGCGACTCTACAACGATGGCATCGCCTTCCGTTATGAATACACGAACCTGCAGAAAGTCAAGGTGCCTGCCGAACAGACTACCTACATCATTCACGAGGGTACAAAGCGCTGGATGCAGCAATGGAGCGACGGCTACGAGGGTTTCTTCCCTATGACGACTACTGCCGAGGTACACACATTGGGTGGCTTTGGTGGTGCTATGGTTCAAAAGACCATCAACACACATTGGGGCTATCCCTTGTTGATGGAGCCCGTTGACGGTGTGTTTGCCCTGATTACCGAGGCCAACATTGAGCGTCAGCAGAGTGCTTCAAGTCTTTTCAATCAGGGTGAGAAGTTCAGTGTGAGGCAAGACCAGAACGACCTGCTGTTGTCGGGCCACTGGCACACCCCTTGGCGCGTTGTCATCATCGGCACGCTGGCTGACATCGTGCAGTCGACGCTGGTAACCGACGTCAGCAATCCGACAAAGTACGAAGACACCAGTTGGATTCACCCAGGTGTGGTCTCTTGGATCTATTGGGCTTACAACCACGGTTCCAACGACTACAATATCATCAAGAAATATGTCGATATGGCTGTCACGCTCCGTCTGCCCTACGTGCTCATCGATGCCGAGTGGGACGAGATGGACAAGATAGCCTCTAACGAGGGTAAGACCATCGAGGATGCTGTGGCCTACGCCAATGCCAAGGGTGTCAAACCGCTGATATGGTATAATTCGTCGATAGGGTGGGTGAATGGTGCCCCTGGTCCTAAGTACCGCCTGAACAAGCCCGAGGATCGTGAGAAGGAGTTTGCCTGGTGCCAGAAGATTGGTGTGGCTGGTGTGAAGATTGACTTCTTCTCTGGCGACAACCAGGCTAATATGGACTATTGTCAGGACCTGTTGGAGAGTGCCGCCCGTCATCATCTTTTGGTGAACTTCCACGGAGCCCCCATCCCTCGTGGTTGGCAGCGCACCTATCCCAATCTGCTCTCTACGGAGGGCGTCTATGGTGCCGAGTGGTACAACAACGTGCCTCACTTTACGAAGAAGGCTGCCAGCCACAACGCCACGCTGCCCTTTACGCGTAATGTCGTCGGTCCGATGGACTATACCCCTTGCGCCTTCAGCGATTCACAGCATCCGCACATCACGTCGAAAGCCCACGAGCTGGCACTGACCGTACTCTTTGAAAGTGGTTTGCAGCACTTGGCCGACCGTCCTGAGAGTTTCCTTTCTCAGCCTCAGGCCGTACAGGATTTCTTAGGCCAGCTGCCAGCTGTATGGGACGAGACCCGCTACGTGTCAGGCTATCCAGGACAGAGTGCCGTGTTGGCCCGTCGTAGCGGTAACATCTGGTATGTGGCAGGCATCAACGGTTCCGACGAGCCGCAGACGCTGGCTACCAACCTTAGCTTCATTAAGAAAGGAAATGCCAAGCTCTTTGCCGATGATGGCAACGGACAATGGAAAATCAATACCGTCAGCAAGCTGCCCACAAAGATTGACTGCCAGCCACGTGGTGGCTTCGTGCTCGTCGTTAACAAGTAACTTTAGTAAATAGCATCTACATAGAAATGAAAACAAGGTGTTGAGCCCATAGCCCAGCACCTTGTTGCTTTTTCAATTCTTATTTAACATCTTACATCATCGCGCCCATGCATGAAGCCGTTCCCAGTGCGGTCAGTGCCGCCGTCAGAATGCTAATTGCGACCTGAATAATCGCCTTCCATGTTTCCTTCTTCATAATGTTGAATGTTGATTGTTGAATTTAAATGTTGAATGTGGAATGTTGAATTATTCTCTCTTCGCTGCGATGTCTGAATGTAGAATTCTCAATTCTTCATTGAACATCGCCGTAGGCGACCATTCCTAATTCTTAATTCCTCATTCAAAAGAGTTGCCCTTTCGGGCACACTCTTTGCTAGTTCTCGTCTGGTTCATCGTCACCACCTCCGCCGTTGTCACTTCCGGTATTGCCGCCAGTGTTACCGCCAGTGCTTGTACCTCCGTTACCCGTGGTTCCACCATTGCTTGGTGCGCTCGATGCGTTCTCATTGCCCTTCATGAGCGAATCGACGTTGATAAACTCGGCCTGCTTGATGAACTCACGGCTGGAGATGTTCTCCTCGGTAGCCTGCTCGGGCAGGAATCGGATGTGCAACGCCTTCAGGTTCGAGTTCACGTTGAACTTGTCCTTCGACTGAGCACCGCCCTTCTGGTTCTCCAGCGTGCAGTAGAACGTGCCGAGACCCTCAATCTTCACCTTCTTCGAGTTCAGGAGCATCTCAATCAGGCAGCTGCGGAACTTCTCCAGCACGCCGTACACCACGTCGGGGGTGTAGATAGAGCCGTGCTCCGAAATGTGCTGCGCCAGCTTGCGCGTGTTCAACGTTTCCAGCGCCTTGATCTGGGCATACCACTTGCCGAATGCCACAGAGTGATTGTTCTGGTTCTGCTTTACTTCATACAAAATCTTTGCCATACTTCTTAAAATGTGTTTTTCATGGTATTATAATCGTTGCGACCAACTACATCGGGTGGCCGACTTCCCGCTTTCTTTTAATAAGTAATGAGTAATTAGTAATGAGTAATTTTGATTACCTCTGCAGCGGTAGAAATTCTTCATTCTTTACTCTTACGACACTGCAAAGGTACAACATTTTTCGTGCGCTTCCAAATTTTGACCTTCGATTTCCCCCGATTTTCAGCACGAATTTGGCGAATTTGAACGAACCGTAATTTCGAGCCCTCGAATCCGTAATTTTCGAGTCTCGAAGATTACGTTTCGTCGATATCGTACAAGATGCGTCCCGCGTCCCACCGTCCCATCGTCCCATTAAGGTGGGTGCAGGATGCAGAAGTGCAGATATTAAAGGTTATAATAATATATATATTATTATAAAAGTCTATTCCCACTATTTTCCATTTCAGAAGATGCTTAATGGGACGATGGGACAAAGGGACGATGGGACAATAAAGAAATCCTTCGAATGCGCTGCAAGTGCACGTTGACCCTGAGGACAAAACCACATACCCGATTCAGGTATCTGGTTCAAGATTATTGAGAAAGTACACAAAAGGAACCGTCCCTTTTGTGTACTTTCGTGATCCGGTCGGGATTCGAACCCGAGACCCACAGCTTAGAAGGCTGTTGCTCTATCCAGCTGAGCTACCAGACCGACCATAAATAAACAGCCGAAAAACGGGGAATCCCGAATTTCGGCTGCAAAGGTACTAAATATTTGTGAGACCTACAAATTTTCGGCCTACAAAATTACTTGTTTACCTGGAACTTGGTGTCGCCATCCTTGAAGAAGGCATTAATCTGCTTGGCAGCAGCGATACCAGCGTTGATGTTGGCCTCGGCTGTCTGGGCACCCATCTTCTTAGGAGTAGAGAAGTAACGACCCTCGAACTTAGCGAACTCATCGTTGGCGTCGGGCATGATGTCGGTAACGAACTTCAGGTCCTCACGCTCAGCCATCAGCTTAATGAGTCCAGCCTCGTCGATAACCTCCTTACGGGCAGTGTTGACGAGTACGCCACCCTTCTTCATCTTACCAACGAGAGCGTAGTTGATGCTCTGCTTGGTCTCAGGTGTAGCAGGGATGTGCAGTGAAACAACGTCACAGGTCTCGAAGAGAGCATCCTGATTAGCCACGGCGTGAACACCAGCCTTCTCAATCACTTCTGCAGGGCAGAAAGCATCGTAAGCATATACGTCCATACCGAAGCCCTTGGCGATGCGAGCCACATTGCGACCAACGTTACCGAAAGCCAGGATACCGAGTTTCTTGCCTAACAGCTCTGAGCCACTCTTACCATTGTAGAATCCACGAACTGCCATTACCAGCAGACCAAATACGAGCTCTGCTACAGCGTTAGCGTTCTGACCAGGAGTGTTCTCAGCAACCACGTTGTGGGCTGTGGCAGCAGCGAGGTCGATGTTATCGTAACCAGCACCAGCTCGAACCACAATCTTCAGCTGCTTGGCAGCGTCGAGCACCTCAGCATCAACCTTATCCGAACGGATAATCAGTGCGTCGGCATCCTTCACTGCATCCAGCAGTTGTGCTTTCTCAGTATATTTCTCGAGCAGAGCCAACTCATTGCCGGCTGCTTCAACTTCTGCCTTGATGCCATTGACAGCAGCTGCTGCAAATGGCTTCTCTGTTGCAACTAATACTTTCATATACCTTATATTATATATTAGTGATTAGCCTCAAATTCCTTCATGCAAGCTACGAGTGCATTGCAGCCTTCGATGGTCTGAGCGTTGTAGCAAGATGCACGGAAACCACCAACTGAACGATGGCCCTTCACACCAACCATACCCTTAGAAACAGCGAAGTCGAGGAAGTCCTTCTCAAGCTCCTTGTACTCAGGAGCCATCACGAAGCAAAGGTTCATCAGTGAACGATCCTCTTCCTTGGCAGTACCTACGAAGCACTTGTTACGGTCAATTTCGCCATATACAATCTCAGCACGCTGCTTAGCCAGCTTGTCCATTGCTGCAACACCACCGTTCTTCTTGATCCAGCGGAGCGTCTCAAGTGCGCTGTAAATGGGTACTACAGGAGGCGTATTGAACATAGAGCCCTTATCTACGTGTGTACGATAGTCGAGCATGGTGGGAATCTCACGTGGAGCCTTGCCCAGAGCGTCGTCCTTCACGATGACGATAGTAACACCGGCCATAGCCAGGTTCTTCTGGGCACCAGCGTAGATAGCGTCGTACTTCTTGACGTCGATGGGACGGCTGAAGATATCAGAAGACATATCGGCAATCAGAGGTACATTGACGTCGAGGTCCTTGCGAATCTCAGTACCATAAATGGTGTTGTTTGTGGTAATATGCAGATAGTCAGCATCTGCGGGAACAGTCCAATCCTTGGGGATGAAGGTATAGTTAGCATCGGCTGAAGAAGCCACTTCTACTACCTCACCGAAAAGCTTAGCTTCCTTCATGGCCTTCTTAGCCCAAACACCCGTGTTCAGGTAGGCTGCCTTCTTAATCAGGAAGTTGTAGGGAATCATGCAGAACTCCAGGCTTGCACCACCGCCGAGGAAAATCACTGAGTAGCCTTCGGGAATGTCGAGGAGCTCCTTTACGAGAGCCACAGCCTCGTCTACGACAGGCTGGAAATCCTTAGCACGGTGGCTGATCTCCATCAAAGAAAGACCAGAACCATTGAAATCAAGACACTGCTGAGCGGTCTTCTCGATGACCTCGCGGGGAAGCATCGAAGGACCTGCGTTAAAGTTGTACTTCTTCATTTTGTTTGAAAGTTTTTGTTATTTATTGATACAATGTTTCTAAAATGTGGCGCGAAGTTACACTTTTTATTTCATTTGGCCAAATATTTAAGCAATAATTAAGCAAAATATGCTGTTTTGCTTGCTTTTTGTCAAGTCAAAGTAGCAATTTATTGACTTTTGAGCATTGATAATTGACCATTGACCAATGAAACATTAGTGAATCGTTTCTATAATGGTCTTAAGACCTTTTATCTTTTGTCCTTGTACCAAATGCAACGTCTGTTTAAGCTTTTCACGCCGAATGGCTACGTATGCATATCGGTCTTTCACGTCGATGCGACCAATATCGTCAGCCGTCAGTCCACCATTTTTGCAGAAAAATCCCACAATGTCGCCCTTTGATATCTTGTCCTTCTTGCCCTTGCCGATGTAGAGGGTGGTCATGCGGGGCAGGGGAGGTTCTGTTTGCTGCGATGACATCGCGGCATATTCGACAATCTCGCCTTCGACATAGTCGGGGATATGCTCAGTAGCATTGAGGATGAAGAACGAACGGCCTGTGGCATCCCAGCGAGCCGTGCGGCCTACACGATGGATGTAGCCTTCCTGACTTTCTGGCAGATGGTAGTGGATGATGTTCTGGATGTTGGGAATGTCGAGTCCACGTGATGCAAGGTCTGTAGCAACGAGAACGTTGGCAGAGCCATTACTGAAACGATATAGCTGGTCCTCACGCTGACGTTGTTCTAAGCCACCATGAAAACAACTCGTAGTGAAACCTTGTTCGCGTAGGTAGCTGTTGACACGTTCGACCGACTCGCGATAGTTAAGGAACACGATACTGCTTTCGTCGTCGAAGCTTAACAGCAGTTGCTTGAGCGTTTCCAACTTGTCTTTCTGAGGGCTATGTACCTCATAGAGGGTGATTCGTTCTGGGGTTTGTTCCTCCTCAGGCAGAAAGTCTATCAGCGTGCCCTTCTTCGACATGTTGACAAACTGGGGAATCTGTTCGGCATTGGTAGCCGAAAGCAGAATACGACGCTGAAGACCAGGCAGGCTCTTAATGAGTTTCTGCATCTCGGCCTGAAATCCCATCTCCAAGCACTTGTCGAACTCGTCGATGATAAGATATCGAATCTGGTAACGGGAAATATTCTCCTTGTCGAGATGGTCATTCAGACGGCCTGGCGTTCCAAAGACAATCTGTGGTTTTACTTCTTTCAGTACCTTGTGCTCATCCATGGCTGCACGTCCGCCATAGCAGGCTGTAGAGCGCAGGCCACATCCCATGCTTTGCAACACCTGATGCGACTGGAGCGCCAGTTCTCGTCCAGGAGTGATGACCAAGGCCTGAACATCGTTCGAAGTACTGTCAAGTAACTGTACAAGGGGTAGGAGATAAGCCAGCGTCTTGCCTGAACCGGTAGGTGACAGTAAAACAACATCACCGTCGGAGCCAGTGATGGCTTCGGCGGCGTGTTGCTGCATCTCGTTAAGTTCTGTGATGCGGAGTTTAGTCAGAATTCTCTGTATATCCATCCCTCACATCTTACATCAGATATCTTACTTCTTTTTCTCGTCCTTCTTGACCTCAGCAGTCTTCAATGTAGACTTGTAACGCTTGTTCAGACCGTTGATAACGTCGGCAGTGATGTCGAAACGCTTGTTGGCATAGAGAATGTTGTCGCCCTGCTTGGTCAGGATGAGGTCGTACTTCTTGTCCTTGTTATAGGCATCGAGGAAGTGTGACAGAGAATCGCGCAGACCAGCATTGTACTTCTGAGTCTCCTGAGCTAATTCGTTCTCCAGACGAGCTTGCAATTCCTGAAGACTTTGCTGCTGGCGCTGGATGGCTGCCTGCTGGCCTTCAGCCTGCTCACGGCTGGTAAATCCATTGTTCTGAAGTTTCTGCTGGAAATTGGCCATTGCATTCTGAAGTGCCTGACCCTTTGAGTTCAATGTGTTGCGAGCATTGGTGCTCTTCTTCTCGAGAATAAGCGTAAACTCCTTGCAGAATTCATACTGGGTCATCAGCGAGTCAACTTCGACGTAGGCAATCTT
>Ga0265300_10000346_pt1 | contig 47833 bp, 74 predicted proteins | sample AusTroGonzalo_MG_FD_193482 | JGI IMG/M metagenome (GOLD analysis project Ga0265300, IMG submission 193482) | Bovine rumen microbial communities from tropical cattle in Woodstock, Queensland, Australia - Gonzalo_03 | ecosystem: Host-associated > Mammals > Digestive system > Stomach > Rumen ... | reverse complement strand
TGGGTATTTGCAGGCAAAACACGCCGTCCTTTGATTTCTTCTGTCGGAGCAAACACATTCATTTGATAAGATAATTTGGTTTCCATATTTACTCTCCTTATTTAGAACCATAACGCTGTTTTCCCAATGCGAGACCTGCTGCCATTGTTTTTGTGACAGAACCATCTTGCGATTTGGCTTTTGCGTTTTTTAACATTGAAAAAAAGCCTTTGGAGTTTTCTTTTTTCTCCTCTTCCTTTTTTTCCTCATCGTCTGCATTCTTGCAGGCGTCTTCCTTCTTGTCCTCAGCTTCGGCTTCGTTTTCCTTCACCTCTTCTTCGGGCTTGTCGGACTCATTGGCCTTTTCCTCAGATTCCTTTTTGTCCTCTTCGGCATCGGCTTCATTCTCTTTTTTCTCTTCTCCGTGACATTCATTGTCTTTAGAGTTCTTTCCAGCTTCATCTTTGGAATATCCGAGTTTCTCGGCCATACCAATGATTGTGCGAACTTTTTCCTCTAAACCACCAGAAAAGTCGCCTTCTGCTTTAGCAGAAACAGCGGCAATCTCACGAATCAGTTCACGATGGTCTTCATCAGCTGCGTTCTTTTTGTCTTCTTCAGCTTTTGCTTCCACTGCATTTTTAACAGCAGTAGCAATAGTTTCGGACAAAGAGTTCTTAACTGTAGTGACCAAGGTTTCCATTTCTTCTTGTGTCAGCATTTCGCTCTCCTTACTGTTTTTAAGTTTGTTAATTTCTTGCTGTTTTCCCTCGTTGTATTTTTGGAAATCATCGGGGGTCATAATTACAGCCTCCTCATACCGAGGATTAGGAACGATGGCTAAATGTTCATACTCTCCATTGCGTATCTCTCTTTGATAACCAATGTCGTGATAAACACCACCATCCCCATATTCGGTCGGGGAGTAGCAATTACTCACAGCCCAACCCTTTTTAACGGCAGCGTGTCCAGCATCACTTACGACCATGATTTCTGCCCACCAAGCACCGTCAAACTCGTTATAAAAACTCTTAACAACATAACCGTCAGCTGTCTCTCTTAAGCGTTCCATATCAACACTATCAACGTGACGGACATAAATAGGCTTTCCTTCAAAGCTCTTATTCATTTTTTGTAAGGCATCATTTTTAACCAAATAAAGGGTATCTTGCCCGTTCTCTAAATAATGAACAAGACCTTCTTTAATATGCCTAGCAAAGTACCGAGATGGTAATTGTTTTTCGTTTTTAAGCATACTTATTTCACCTCATATTTTATAGCATAACAACTTTTAATTGTATTGTCAAATGGAAGTATCAACCTACACCTCAACGTATCTGGTTTTTCTCTTTCCTTTGTATGGGAATGTTTCTTCAGGTAAAGGTCTCTTTTCTCTATCTGGACGTGTAAATTTATTACTTGTCACATCAACTTCTTTAACCTTTCCTTCTTCACTGGCTAAATTACCTTGTGGGGCTTTAACTGGATATTGTAGACCTTGTTGTTCTCCACCTTCTTCTTTTCCACCACCAAAGAATTTGCCAAATAAACCTTTTCCCTTTTTATCTTTTTCTAATCCAACGTGATTAAATCCATGTTGGCTAAATGCTGTAATCTGGTCTTGAGTAAACTGAACAGGCAATAAGTTAGCACTATTGCTTCCAACCATGAAGTCACCAGCGCTCAACAATCCATTAGCATAGGCTTGAATTAAACGGTTAAATTGGCTGTTCTTCATATTCTCTTCTTGTTCGGCAGACAAAATACGTAAAGAATTAAAGCTAATGTTCATATTCTTTGGAATGTAACCAAACAACTTCTTACAACAAATCTCAAGAACTTGAACAACAATATATTTAACCTTACTACGGATTTCACTTTCAATCATAGCATTGTAGTTTTCAATATCATCTTCACCGGAGTTAAATCCAGCTGCACTCACACCAAACAATTTTGTCATTGGCATTTTAAGGTCAGCAGCAACACCTTGACGAATCTGATTAAGAATATCGCTTAATCCATTAAATGAGAGTTGCTTTTGTTCATACTTATCTGTCACATCTAACACCAAAGCGTTTAGGTATGACTTTAGGGTGTTAGAAATACGAACACGCTCTTCTGCTCCACGGGAGCCTTGAGGTGTCAACATAGCACGATTAAAGCCATTTAATTGATAAACATCAATTTTAGCTTCATCTAACAACTCAAAGATTAAGTCTTGATTTTTCAAATAAGAGTTAATAGAACGAACTACACGCTCTAATTCACTCATTCCCCAACCACGCAAACGAGGTCTAATAAATGATGGAGCTTCTTTACCCATAATTGGGAACACTCTTGTTCTGTGTAACTGGACGCCATAATATGAAAATTTTCTATCTTCATTTTGGTCTAAAGTTGGATTCCAAATGTTTGTAGTATCTTTGTAAAGTTCCCACATATCGGCATCTATAAATGATAAGGGGGTGTCTTGGTTAATTTTATCAATATCAAGTGGCGTATCTGGTTTTTGGTCTGTCACTGCTATAACGCCACCACCCCCGTATAGACGAGACCACCCTATTGCCTTTTGTATGGTTTGAATAATTTGGTGGCGTTCCAAATAAGTTTGGAGTTCTTTCTTTTGGTCCGTTGTAAGGTCATCGGTATCAATATTGAAACCACGACTAAACGCATCTGAAACAGGTTGTTCCACCAATGTTTGAACTATACCATACTCGGCATAGGCTTCACTCAACACAGAACGGTAATTAGATATAAGGTTCCACCTTGTGTTGATGAATACTGTATCAAGCCTAGAGTTTTGTGGGGTCAATGGGTTAAATGGAGCCAATCCCCAACTTTGTACACCACCAGCAAAATCTACTAAACTATTTTTTTTCTTTGTTGTTTTTTTCTCTGCCATCTTAATTCCTCAAATAAAAACAGAACTCATACCAGCATCTCCGAAAGCAACATCTATACCATCAAACAGACAGTCACAAATATCATCGTGTTTGTGACTCAAGTCTGCCTTGAAAGCAGTTGTTTCTGCAAGCACTGTATTACTTATATCATTTTTTTCATCATTTGGCAAATAGACCCACCCATTTGCTATGTAAGGCACTGCTGTCATACACCGAGAAAACTTGTCCATAGCCACCCAATTACCGTCATCTCCCTTATGTCTAGCACGTGTTACAGGTATGATTGGAATCGGCTCTGTCTTGGTTAATTCCTGTATCACACCAATGCCGGATGATTTATCTTCAATATAAAATCCGTATGGTGGACAATCCTTATTCCATACCTTTGACTTATCCCAAAATAGCTTTATCTGTTCTTTAAGTTCTGCTGCATCAAATTTACCACGAACCATATCTATCAAATGCAAATGTTCATCAAAAGTCTTAGCCCACAAACACAAAACTGTAAAGTCATGAGCATCTCCTTTCTTCTGAGCAGTATCGGAAGTAATAAATGAAAATTGATAATCATAATGCTCTTTCGGATTATAATACCTAAACCACTCAGTTTTGATAACAGAACCACCGACAACGATAGGTTCTTGTTGATATTGTCCATAATAAACAAACGGGGATAAGTTTTTAAGTTTAAGCAAGTCATTAGCCGAAAACTTTTCGGGCCACAATGCTTCTCCTGTCGATTCGTTTAGTGCAGGAAGTTTGATAATATCCCAATCCTCTTCTTCGTTCTCCATTATGTATCCTGCTAAATCTTCAAGAGCCAATCTTTGCATAATGAGAATCATAGGACTTTTTGCTTGATTGTTGGCACGAGATTTTAATGTGTTAAGGTAATAGTCAATACAGTTTTGCATTTCTGCTTGAGATTTAACATTTGATGCTTTCAATGGGTCGTCAATGAGACAAACCCCACCAAATTCTTCACCAGAGACCCCAAATCCGAATCCGGTTAAAGAACCTCCCAATGGAGCAGCACGGAAACCACCGCCTTGTTCTGTGGCCCAATAATCTGCTCCTGTTTTTGCTCTGTCCAACTTAACGTTTGTAAATGCCTTAAATGCAGGACTTTCAATAATTCCACGAATATCCTTTGAGAAGTTAGACACCAAATCATCCGAGTACGAAGTATACACACAGTTACTTTGTGGGTTAATCATAAACGACCAAGCACACATATACTTCATAATGGACGATTTCCCAAACCGTGGTGGAAGATTTATCATTAAGTTCCGTTTTGTGTTCCGACCAAATGCAATATCTTCCAGCTTATGAATAATCATTCTGTGAAACGGTAAAAATGTAAAATCTTGATGATAAAGATACCAATGGAAAAAAGTAATAAATTGTTCTAAGGACGAACCAAGAATTGTGTGAGAATGTTGGGGATTAGCCATAAACAAATCAACAATATCTTGATTCATTTTGCCTCCTGATACTCAACCTCAACAACCTTCTGATTCGCTCTAAGCATTTCGTTCATCTGACGTAACTTGTCTTGGTCTATCTCAATGGTATGTGTTGTTTGGAACTCCACTTGAGATTTATTTCCATACAATGCAGGGAATAGCCGCTCTACCATCCAAATTATTGTTTTAGAAAGGTTTGCATAAATCTGGGGAGGTAAAGTCTTACGCTTAAGCTGGGTAGATAACTGTTCAAGACGAGCTACCTGACTTTCAGCAAAAACTTCACGAGCTTCTTTTAATTCTTCAGCCCATTCCTTGTTCTCTTTGCATTTTCTGAAGAAAATATCCGGTGGGATTTTTCTATTCACACAGGCCTGATAAGGCGGAACGCCAGATTTAATGTCTTTAATAATCCACCGAAAGAACTTCTCGTTTAGCTCGTTTGTATCTAATGGGAGTGGGTCGCCAGTCTCATCGTCATACTGACGCTCCTTTCCAGAAGCAGAAACTGTTTTAGTCATCGGCTTATTGTTTTTTGTCGTATAAACAGGTTCTTGAACAACAATTCCAGTTGGGTTCTCAACAGTTGGAACCTCAGCAGGATATTCCTTCTTAACGTTAGGTGTTACTCTAATGAATGTCATAATTCTACCTTTCTCGTAAAATGTTACCACATTAAAAGAGCAATGTCAAATGCCTATTCTGGATTATTATGCTCAGCAATAAGTTTTTTTATCTCTGTAAGGGTAATTGGTTCTTCTCCCCTTGGCTGTGGTCTAAACTGTTTAAGCCTGTCAATAATAAACTCTTCACTAACCAATTCACCATGCTTGTTTTGAATTAACCATTCCCAAACCGCTAAACAAACTTTATCTCGTTTTTCAGAATCCAAATCTGCAATAACTGCTCTGTACTTAGGCATAGTATCATCAAGAAAAAATGTTCCTTCTTCAATTAGGATTGTTTTTGAAGTTTCCTTTTTTCTATCATAGAACAACTTTGGTGCAGGATACTTACCATAAAGCAATTCAGTTTTACAAATATCCTCACTTATAGCTCTAAACTCATCGTCAGAGAAATCATTTTTCATAAGCGAATAAAATGCTTTGTTTTTTTCTGGGCTTATCTCAATCTCTGCAAAAGCAAGAAGAGTATTCATACATCTATCAAAACAAACTTTCGTTAGCATTTTCAGCCTCCATTTCTTGAATTGTTTTCATATTCTTTTCCCAAACACTTTCCTTCTTTTGTTGAATAGAAGGAGTTGCGTTCCTTTCCCAATTACGAACACAAGCCCTCCAGTCCTTCATCGGATTCTTTCCAACCTTCCAACCATTAGCAGAATAATAATCAAACCACTTTACTGGGTCAACCAAATTCCCTCTCTCTTCGCAATATCCAGTAACTTCTTCAAGGGTTGGTCTTGTAGATTTAACTACAACCTTCTTTTCGACTTTTGGTTTATCTGTCCATTGGTTTTTGCCAGTCGGATTATTTGGTTTATCTTTTTTACTACCAGAACCTTCTCTTTTCCCACCATGATTTAAACTAAATTCTTTAAATACTATATTCTTTCTAAGTAATTCTAACACACATTTACTAATCTCAGATAATGATTCATATACAGATACAGATATATATGCGCTTTCATTTTGATAACCATCTTGATAACCATTTTGCTTATCAAGTTGATAACCATCTTGATAACCACAACGATTAAATGAGTCATTTATGGCAAGATACAAAACTGTAGCTCGTTCATTCTCTGGAAGTTGGTTTATAAGTTTTAATTGCTCAGCAAAAACTCTACATGCCAAATTTACTGTCATTTGCATTCTCCCGTTCATTTTCTTTTTCGTTCTTGGTTAATTTCCAACACTTGTTTTTTACAAGCGCAACTATCTCTGGTGGCATATTATATGCTTCGCAGAGTTCAAGTATTTGTTTGATTAACTGAGAGTTTGTTTCAAACATTTTCGCTTTCACTTTCAGTAGCAATTTGCTACAATTTGGTTATACCATATTCATTGTTCAGTGTCAAATGGATAATACCTCCCCATTGGACACATCACATATACCATAAAAAAAATCCATTGTCAAGCAAAAAATTAACTTGACATTTGTGTAGAATTGTGGTATAGTGCATTGAAAGGAGAGGAAATGGATATACTTGAGATAAATTCTAAAGAGTATGAAATACCAGATATTTTCTTGGATATTGATTATATTCCAGCAGAACTTGTATGTCGTGGGAGAGAGTTGCCAACATTTGTAATGATAGATGGGAAGAAATGGGAAATTAACTTAAGGTCATCATATCCATTTTACGAAAGGTATCATAGAGGAAGGAGAAAGAATGAACAAGAATCTGAAACAACAAAGCAAAGAAGGGATTTTGTCAAGCGGCTTTTACTATGTATCAAGAAGAGGAAAAACCGAAATAGAGTACAACAGTAAATATATGGGTTTTAAAAGTATTATTGGGAACAAGCCAGAACCAGATGATATTTTGATGAAAGTTCCTTCTTTTGAAGAATATAATAAAATCCTAGAGAGATTAAAAAGATTGGAAAAGCAAGAGAGAGATAGACAATTTTTTAATAGGTTGGAAGATGATAGACATTTTATACATTAAAGGGCCAGTTTCACAAAACTATGATGAAGAAATGAGATATAGTCTCAGGTCGTTAGAAAAGTATGTAGAAGATTATGGTCGAGTATTTATTACTGGCGATTGTCCATTGTTTGTTGACAAGAGCAAAGTAATACACACTTTAGAGAGAGATATTGGTGTTCCAAGCATTAACCATTGGTGGAAGGTAAGTCAAACCATCAAAAAAACAGATATTAGCCAGAAGTTTGTATTGATGTATGATGACATCTTCTTTGTCAAGCCAACTAAGTTATCTGAATACCCATTCTATCAAAAAGGGAAACTTGAAGATAAGCCATTTGATGGAATATATAGGAGAAGTTGTGGAACTGCCTATGAATGGCTAAAGCACCATGGTTATACTACAAGCGATTGTGAGCTTCATGTTCCCTGTGTATATGATAGAGACGAATTTTTGGAATTAGACAAAATATTTGACAAAATAAAAGATAAGCCAGAAGGAATGGTTGTTCGCAGTATTTATGGAAACAAGTTCAAACATAGCTTGCCTTATCGCAAAGACATAAAGATTAGGCTTTCAACAGAAGGTGTTGAGCAAATGGTTGGAGATGCCGACTGTTTTTCTGTATCAGACTGGGTTTTTATGTGTAATACATATAACTGGTTAAGAGAAAAATTTCCTGAAAGGAGCAAGTTTGAAAAATGATTAGTATTATAATGTCTTGCTACAATTCAAACCTACTAATGCTAAACCAACAAATAGGTTCAATTATAAACCAAACAGAGAAAAATTGGGAACTATTAGTTTATGATGATGGTGGATTCGATTTGCTAGAGCATTACATAAATTCTTTTGAAGGAAACAAAATAAAGTATTTTAATGAAGGGCATAAGGGATATGCAAAAGCATACGACTTCTTACTAAAGCAAGCAACAGGAGAATATGTGTGCTTCTGTGACCACGATGACATATGGGAACTAGACAAGCTAGAGGTCGAAAAGAAATACCTGGACGAACATCCAGACGTTGACTGCGTGTTTGGGTGGCTCAAATGGTTTGGAGACAAGGAGAAGCTGGAGGAGTTTCACATATCTGACGAAGAAATTTCCAAACAACTATATTTTTATCAACCTATTAAACAGCCAACAGCTATGTTTAGGAGAAAGAGATTTGGTGAGTTTGACGCACCATTTGACCAAGCTGCTGATTTTTGGTTTTGGGCAAAGCATAAGGACAGACACTTCCATCTTATTGAGAAAGTTATGGTTAATTACCGGAGACACTCTGGTGAGTTGACAAAAGATAAAACAGCATTTAGAGTAAACAGTGCTAAAGTAATACAAGAAAGCCTAAAAGACAGGTTTGGATTTGAAATGCCTTTAGAATGTTGTAAAATACTTGATAAGTACTCAAAAGATTACAATGAAGATACAAAAAAGATAGTGGAGATGTTTTTATGATTCTGGTGTTTTGTATTGACGATAATTATGTTAAATATGCAAAGGTTTCTATTGCTTCGTATCGCAAGTATAATCCACAGGCAAAAATAATCATTGTTTCTGAAGAAGGAGGAATTGACGTTGATTGTGATGGTTATGAAGTAATCAAACTGCCTAAAACATTTAGAAATCGGGGTGATGGAGACAGGATTACTAATACTGCATACCTAAAACTATTTTTACCACAACTCCCTTATGATAAGATTATCTATGTAGATGCAGACACAACATGTCAACACTCGCTTGATGAACTATGGAATATGCCTTGTGAATACATAAATCTATGCGAATCTCACGCCTATGGTATTAAACAAGCTATCGCACTAGGTAAAAAGAAGTATGGATTAACCGGAATGATGGTTATGAACCTTAAAAATCTAAGACATATTAACTTCACTGGCAAATGTTTGGAGGTTGAAGCAACATATCCAACACCAAGCACAGGTTGGCAACATGACGAGACCTGCATTAACGTAGCAATGGGTGATAAATTGAATTTTATAGACAAAAAGTTCAATTATTGTCACAACAGGAGCTATTTCCAACCAATTTTAGAAAAAGATGCTGTAATTTTGCATTATGTTGGAAAAGATAAGGAAGATATGCTCTGTCAAACGAAATATAAAACGCTAAGAATGGTCGGAAAGAAGATAAAAGGAGCTAATGTAGCCATTGTTGGCAATGCAAAGAGCATATTTGACAAGGATTGGGGAAAAGAAATCGATTCGCATGACTTCATTATACGTTTTAACAGGGGATTTTTTGCTAAACCTTCCTCTCAAGGTGTAAAAACATCAATGTTAATGCTCGCAACCAACCTTACTTACCAAGAAATTAGGTCATTCAATGCTCAATTTGTTATAAACAGGTCAAAACATTACTATAATCCAGCGCACGCAACCGTTGGGAACGAAGAGCGCATGGAATTAAAGCATAAATTGGGTTCTCAACCTTCTACTGGCTTTATGGCTATTGATATTTGCTTATACTTTGGAGCTAACCACATAGACTTATATGGATTTGACGCAGAAAAAACACCTACCTTCTACAATCCTATAGGTTATCAGACCCAACATAACTACTCAAAAGAAGAAGAAATTATACTTGATTATGAACAACAGGGATTATTAACAATAAAAAGATAATTTTTTTTCTTGACATTTATTAAAAATTGTGATATAGTGTAAAATGTAGAGAAAGGAGATAAATATGTATGTAGATGACGATACAAAAACAGCTTTATGTTGTGGAACAATTTTAAGTGTTATAGCGGTTATAGTTATACCATTAGGTATGTATGGATGCCCCAAATATAATGTTTATTCTCAGAGATTAACTGGAGAGGCAGAGTTAGCAAGAGCTGAATCAAATCGCAAGATAGCAGTTGCTGAAGCAGAGGCTAAAAAAGAATCGGCTCGCCAATTAGCTGAAGCTGAAGTTATTAGGGCGGAAGGTGTTGCTAAAGCAAACACAATCATTGGTGATTCTTTAAAAAACAATGAAGCATACTTACGTTATTTATACATAACTGGTGTAACAGATAACAACAATGGGGCTCAAACAATTTATATTCCAACAGAGGCAGGATTGCCAATTTTGGAAGCAAAAAGATTAAAATAAGGGAGACAACATGGAAAAGCAAATTAAAGACACACAATTAAGACAATATGAGTTACTGGAATACTTTGCTGACATAGCGAGGGGTTCCGATTCATCTGTAGCAGGTGATATACTTTTACACGGCATAGCTGAGAGATGTCCGGCACAATACATGGAAGACATGGACACATACATTTGTGGAAAGTTGGTTGGAATATTTGAAATATGCTTAGATGCTCTTCAAAGCGTTCCAAATGACAGAGCAACACCAAGTGCGGTGAAAGCAGCCTTATCTTTAATAGGGCAGAACTTAGCCGACATCAACGACCCTAAACTTAAAGAGTTAAAGGAGACATTAAATGGGTAATTCTATAGTGTGGCACTTTGAAGGAACATCTATTACTTCTGTATATGGTTCTGAAGAAGAGAGAGACAAGGCGTTTGAAGGACTTGCCAAAGCCTTAGAGAAAGGGGTAAAATATTACCACGTTGGAGATACGATAACAAACGCCAGCAAGGTATTATGTATAACGAAAGGAGCTGAGGAATGGAAATCGGTAAAAGAACATTAGAAACCCACTTACAAGAACTTAGGTGGATACAACAAGAGCTTATGTGTGTGCTACCGGCTACGGTTCACAATAAGGCAGTATCTTCATCAATAGATGAATGTATTGAAAGACTAAACTTTGCATTACACAATTTAGACAGAAATGCAAAAAACTTGACAAAACGAAAGGAAAAGAAACAATGTTTAACAAAAAACTAAAACAACAGATAGAAGTGCTGAAGTCTGACAACTTAGATTTAGGAAAGCACGCCATTGAATTAGGAAGGACGCTTACTGAAACAAACCTTGAACTTGATGCTTACAAGGCTGTAACAAAGGCACAAGGAGCGCTTATAACGGTCTTTGCTGACTACATTTGCAACAATATGCCAAAGCCAAAACGTAAATATGTGCGGAAGGTCAATATAGAAAAGCCAAAGGCTAAAAGACCAGGCAGACCAAAGTTAAAACACAGAGGACGTCCAAAGGGGAAAAAGAATGTTAAATAAGACAGATAAATTAGCGTTTTTAATAGCATCATGGTGGATTGAGCTTGAGAAGGGCTTCTTAATGGGGCTTGGTGCTTGCTTAGCAGTGAAACTTATGCTATTATAAAGAAATCTGTGGGGGTCGCGCGCAGTTACTATGTCATGAGTAGTAATTAACCTGAATTAAAGGCAGGTTCCCCCATAGACAAAATTGGTTAGTAGCTCAGTTGGTAGAGCAGCGGTCTGTTAAACCGCAGGTCACAGGTCCGAGCCCTGTCTAACCAGCCAAATGGGTGGCGTGTCCTGAGTAGTCAATAGGAATAGCGATTGGGCTATGTGGGCTAACGGTAATACCGTCCACGACGTTGGTGCAAATCCAACCCCACCCACTATGGAGGGATGTCAGAGCGGCTTATTGTGATAGTCTTGAAAACTATTGTCCAGAAATGGACCGAAGGTTCAAATCCTTCTCCCTCCGCCAGAACAGGTGGCTGAGTGGTTGAAAGCAGCGGGTTGCTAACTCGTCAAAGTTGAAATACACTTTCATAGGTTCAAATCCTATCCTGTTCGCCAAAAGGTTGCATATCTCGTTAAAGAGGCGAAACAGACTGTAAATCTGTTGTCTTCGGACTCGCTTGGAGCGTTACCAAGGGCAACCACCATAATTTAGATTACCTCCCCTAGACACCCTTTTCCATAGGTTGACGGGGTGCATTTGACAAATTACTTCTAATGATGTAGGATAAGGACATCGTTAGAGGTTCCAAATAATAAGGTAGGTCTGACGAGATGACTATGGGGCTAAAAGCCCAAGAGAGCATAGGAAGAAAGGTTAGCTGCTAACCGCCTACCACAGAACCAGCGAATCATTAGACGTCAGGAGTGGGTTAAATCCCCACAAGTATGGACAAGGAAGAGACAGCCCCCATACTCGCGCTCCCTAACAAGAGCAACCGTCACTTGATGATGAGCATCAAAGAGTCCTTTAAAAAGGTGGTATGATGCCTTAGCCCTAGAATGCTAAAACCAATACAGGGCACAGTCAAGAACATTGAGGATATAGAGTAGTACAGGGTGACCCTCTACTCAGACACCGAAGAATAAACTTCTGCCTAACCTCCTGTCTCCATTGTGTTCTCCTTTTGTAAGGGAACACTCTATCCAAATGTTCCTCTGCTTTTACCCTCTCTCCACTACTATATATTGTGTCTCTATCGCTAAATTTACTAGATGTTGTATTTTGTGCTATATCTTCTTGGAAAATTATATTATAGTGGTAAGTGTGTTAAGACCAAGGAAATAAGCATGCTTTTTGTCAACTTTTCCCATCTTGGCGCGTGGTCGCCTGCTGTATTTCCAGATAGAACAAGCCCGATCTTGACTTGACAAAATATTTGACAAAATACCACTCTTGGACATTCTGCAACTAATACGCGAATCGATTCGAATCGACTCAACCTTGTATAATTCTGTGGCAAATCTTGACAAAAAACGAATCGCTTGGAGTGGTAATATAATACCTCATCATGACTCAACTTTTAAGTGTGGAGTGAAAAACGAATCGAGCGAGAGTTGATTCGGCGTTCTCTTACTTTTTAATTCCGGACTATTAAAAAATTACAACTTACACGATAGAAAACAACAAAAAATACTCTTATAAGTAGTTGAAAAATCTTAATAAATGGTAAATAAAGAAAAAAATGCGTTCCGGCGTGTTTTTTTTAATTTTTTCTCTTGACATTTTACTTATATGGTGATATATTAAAATCAGAAAAGGCGAGAGGCCGATTCGTAACAAGAAAAAATAAAAAGGATGGAAACAATGAAAAAAACAGTGTTATATGTTGGATTGAATGACAAGGATTCAAAATTGCCGGTGATGGATATCTTACCGGCACGGGATTTAATTGCTCGACTCTTATTAAATGCGGGCATCGGAGGCGCCACTATCTCGGAGGCCGTGGGGATTTATACACACGAAAACGGCGCCGGCGTGGTGATTGAGAAAACAATCCGCGCGGAGTTATTAGAGGCGCCCGCCGAAAAAATCAAAATGGCCGTGGCCGATATTAAAAAAACATTGAATCAAGAGTCAATCCTGGTGGAAAATACCACTATTGATGCCGATTTTGTATAAATAAAAGGAGGATGAAAACATGAAAAAACAATACACAATTTTCTTTGATAATAATTTTTTATATGAATGCCGGAGTAACTGGACGCGGGACGGGTTTTCTCATACTTGCATAGTATCCCGCCGGGATGGTGGCGAACGCGTTGGCCGGTGGCGTTGCAAGTATTACAATAGGACATGGGAGTCATATAGATTCGAGTCCGTGATAAACAACGCCCGCCGGGCGCTTGGAGTATCCACGGAAAAAAGGCCGACTCTTTATTATGGCGCAATATAACGGACAAGGGGGCAATCCCGCCCCCTCATCCTATGAGGGCCCGACTCCGCTTGAGTCCTCATACGATGGGAAAAAATCCCGGAGGCCGTGGCGCTTGCGCGGTATGAATAGCAAGCTAAAAAAAAGGATGGATACAATGAAAAATATATTTGTAATTGTGGCGCTTGTTTTATGCTTGGCCGGTGGCCTTACAAAATGCGCCGAATGGCAAGCCGAAAATGACAAGAAAGCGCTTGAATCGTGTAAGATGATTCACAGTGATGAACAATGCCGGGCATGGATTGGCCGGGGATATTAAAAAGGGGGAAAAAATGACAATGGAAAAGATGCAATTTTTATGCGAAAAAATACTTGAAAAAAGCGCCGGGGACTATTGGCGCGGGTTGGAGGTAATACAAACAAGTGCCGACTCTTTTTTCGCGCTTGGTGATTGGAAAAATGCGCAAAAAATGGATCGCTTGGCGCGATTCTTTCGGTTGTATTTTAACTTTTAAAATGCGCCGGAGTGATGCGGGGGCAATCCATCCGCCCCCCCATCTTCAAAAGCTCCCTAAAAAAATAGAGAGTTTTTGATGATGGATAATCCATCAAAGGCAATGGGCAAGCCGAAAATTGCCAAAGAAAAGGAAAAAACAAAATGAAAAAATACGAATTAGCAACTATTGACGGGCGCAAGTCATTTTATGGCAAAGCCTATGTATTAGAGGAAGACGGCGAGCAAGTGCTTTATTCATACGATACAAAAATCTTGACACGCAAGCAAGATGAAACAATGATTCGCCATTGGGATGATTGGTCATTGACTACCGGACGGCATGTCAAGGCCTTTTGTGGCCTGGATAAATCCGGATTTTTGGCCGTGCCTATGGAAAAATAAAATAGAGAGTTTTTGAAAATAAAATAGAGAGTTTTTGAAAATAAAATAGAGAGTTTTTGAAAGGAGTAAAAAATGATTTATACAAAAGAAGATTCTTTGTGGGCCTTCCCATTTTGGAGCGGCGCAATCCACAACGCAGAAAAATTGACAAGCGAAGAAATGGAACAAGTGGAAGCAAAATTGCCGGAGTTATTAGGCCTTGACTTCTGTTCTATCCCTAGGGATGTGGATATAAATGACCTGTTTTGGCACGATTTTGATGCAGTATGCAAGGCAATAGGCCTTGACCCTAAAGAAGTCGAGTCAAGGGAATAAAAACAATTTTTGAAAGGAAAAACAATGACGCAATTTAACTATACTTTTTTGGTGTGTAAAAAAACCATATTTGAAGTGAATAATGCAGAAATAGCAAACAATCCATACTTTGCAACCAGCGCAGCGGTATTTAATAATACAAACACAGATTTTAATAGGTGTGGCCAGTGTCAAGATGATACACTCCCACCAGGACCAGCAAGAGACTTTTGGCAGAAGTGGGATGTATTACACCTTGCACACCTGAACTTAAATCAAGAGGAAGAAATCTTGCAAGATATTGAAGCATTGAAGTTAAAATACAAGTGGATTCCCTCTTGTTCGTTTAGTGAGCAACAAAAATTAGTCAGAAATAAATAGAGAGATTTTGAAAGGAGTATAAAATGATAAAATTAAACCAACATTTTTTAAAACAATCCATTGCCGTGCAGAAAAATGCACGCAGTATGGTGAGACAACAATATGCTTGTGTATTTGTTGAGGATGTAGACACAGACGAAGGCCCGCAGCGGAAATACTATTGCGCGGATGGTCATGTGCTGTTGTTCTACCGGGAACGAATCGAGGAAAAACAATTTAAAAAACCAGTATCTTTTTCCTTTGATAAACTTCCAAAAACAAAATGCGAACACTATGCTATGGAACTTATTGCAGATAGAGGCCTGGCGGAAATCGTATCAAACGACAGGATGGCCATTGAATATAATGACCCAGAGCATACCAGAGAGGACTGTATTGAGAGCATCAAGCGAATCCTGTGTGAAAAAGAAATAAAGGATTTTCAGCAGGCCAACATGTTTACACTGTTTAGCGATACAGTTATTAAAGTGGTCAAGGACTTTCTTGGCGTTGGATTGTATTGCACATTGCCGAAGGTGAAGTGGCCTGATAGCAATACAGGTCCAGTGTTTTGGCACAACTCTGATTATTCTATGGTCGCTATTGCTATGCCTATGAAGTGTGAGAAATAACATGACAGGAACAAGCAAATACTATTACAGACAGAAAGCCTACTTGGCTAACTATGAACGCAACCAAAGAGAACGAGGATTAAAACGCTGTGCTATATGGCTTAAACCTGAGCAGTGGGCCGTTGTCCTTGCCTTTGCAAATCAAGTAAGGAAGTTAAGATACCCTGAAAAGATTGTTGGCCTTGATGTATCATCAGACCACAAGACCTTCAAAATTGTTATGAAAGACAGTGTCAAACAAACAGATGAGGAGTTTTTTAATAAGAATAGACCCAAAGACTATTCTGATATACCATTTTATGAACCAGAAAAATAGAGAGATTTTAATAATAAAAAGGGGAGCCAGCCACAAGCTCCCCTCCAACCGTTGTTTTACGAAAGGATACACTATGGATAACAAACCAACCGTTTAGTGTATTTTTATTTATACCACATAAAAAATGTATTGTCAAATGATAGGTAAAAAAGAGAGAGAAGCCAACGCCTCTCTCTCCTTTGTTGTTGTCCGATAAATTAGACTAAAACTAATGAAAAACTTCCATAGGGAACACTAGTAATACTGCCCGAAGCCCAAGCATTCATCGTTTTGACCCAACAACTGGCCATAAAAGGAGGTGGGCAGATAGTTTATCGGTGGATGCACCACCAAATCTTTTTCCATTCACAATCATCTGAACTTGATTGATAGTTTTTACAATTATTATACTCTTTTTCACATAATAAAATAGAGGATTTTTCCTGGCTAACAAACTTATCAGAAAAATAGATAGTTATCAGACCATAGACACATAATGAAAATAAAATAACGAATGTGTATTTCATCTTAATCCCAATCCTTAACAAAAATTAAACTTAAAATAAAACCAATTAGCAGCGTAAAAAAAATAAATGGGAACACCACCATTAAAACTATTCCTACTGGATTAAGAAAAAGAATTAGCATTGCTAACCAAAAGTTTTTCCAAGTAAAATAAAAATACATTTTTACCTCACTAAATCAGCTGTGTCTGCGTGTTCTTTAATCAACTTCCCAATATATTCTTTGAACCCCGGATAAATAACTAAACGCTCTATGAACTCATCCGGCGTCATATCTTGCTTAAAACCTTCCCTAAAACAATTCTCACTCTCTTCTGTGATATAATCACCACTTGATACATAAGTGTCGCCATAGGCTTCATAATCTCTTGTTGTTTGGAAGTCAGCATGGTCTAACGCATTGCACCATTCCTCTTCTAAACACTCTAAAATAACATCGTTAATGTCTTCTAATAATTCTTGTTTCTTATTCATAGTTTTGCTCCTTTTAATTGTTATTCAAAGTCCTTCTTGTCCTTTGATAACAACACTATACCACAAAATTAAATAAATGTCAAGAACTTTTTTAAATTATTTTAGCCTACGCCAGATAAACCCATGTTTCTTTTGTAAATCAGAACAGATACGACCAAGCAAATCATTGTCTCCGGCAGTAAGTTGTTCTAAACTAATAACCGTTTCAATAGCATTGATAGCACCGATAATAAGCTGGTCTAATGCTGTGAAAGCAAGTTTCATATCGTCTGTCACTTCTGGAATAAGCTCAACAGCATCTTCTAATAATCTTGTTTGTTGTGGGGCATCTTCTTCTTTTCCAAGATAGAAGTTTTCATTGATGTCGTCCATTAAATCTTCAAGGCCGTCATGGATTCGGTCAGCCAATAAATGGTCTCCCCAAAACTTATCTCCGGCTGTATGATAATGAATATCTTTTGCAGTGTGAGCAATAGCAACTAAATAAACTAATACTTTAAACATTTACACCTCCAATATAAATGTAATTATACATAATCTATTTGTTTTCGTCAACTGGGTTTATATTTTCAAAGAATAGCCGCCCATCAGTAAGTGGAGAATGAATAAACCAACTTGTATTATACCAACAAGCTCCTTTCCCGTTATAGTCCACTCGTTTATCAAGAACAACCACACCGATTCCATTGTCAGTAAAGAGTTTGTTTCTACGCTCTCCCTCTAACGCAGTTAAAGGTAATAATAAAGCAAAGGGTTTCTTTAGCTCATAACATCTCTTTATAATCTTGTCTTTAATAGAGAATGGTGGGTTGGTAATAATCATATCATAATTAAATGTAAGTTCAAAGTTAAGAAAATCACAATCATCATCAATATGTGAAGTGTGAACATCAAACCCCATAGAAGACATAACTTGAGCAATCTTGCTATCTTCTTTATCGCAAGGACACCAAATGGTCTTTACATCTCTAGGAATGTATTTTAATATAGGAGTTATAGCATAGTTTGGAGTAAATAACTCGTCAAACGTCTTGTGATTCTTTAATGGTTCCTTCATTTATCATCTCCTATCTCTAATCCAACAATAAAACCTAAAATAAAACCAGACGTCATCAAAAAAATAATATCAAATATCATTTCACACCCCCCCTTTTCAATTTCTTTTCCAAAGACTTCGTTATTTTTTTACGCCAACGTTCAAATTCTTTTGACGGTTTTTTATTCGTGTAAATCTTTTCTCCTGCAATACCATATTTTACTTGATATTCTTCGGCATTTTCATCGTTTATTGTAAAGTCGTATGTTCTAAAATTAGCAATAATCTCGTTTGCCTCATTCAGTTGTTCCTGCAAGCGTTCTATCTCCTTTGCCCTTTCAATCAACAAATAATTCATATGCTGATAAGATTCAGTTGTGATTGTGATATATTCGTCTTGCTTCATTTTACCTCCTTTAATTTCTTAACCGCTTCTTCAATTTCCAATACTGGCAAGCCAACCGTTTCCAAAGAACAGAACAATCCACAGTCTGGCATTTTCAAATCCTCGTGATTGCCCCAATCTTCTTTTAGTTCTGCCAAGTAAAGCGGCTTACCGTCTTTTTTTAATACTGTGTGGTGAGTTTCCTGTTCCACCTTTGATGTTTCATTAAACACTTCTGGAAAGTTTTTCCGAATCTTATTCCAATACCCCATACCACCCTTAAAACAACCAATACAGTTGTTGTTGTGATAGCCAAGCCGATACATTGTTGGCATTTCAATTCCGTGTTTTTTCAATTCCAACAAGCAATCTTGTTTATTCCACCTTTTTTCTATCAAAGGGAACACAACATCCTTTGTTTGTTGTTCTTTCCAACGCAATGCTCGATTTACCTCGTGTAGATTATATTCAAACCCAAAAACGTGTATCACTTTCTCGCCATCATATAATGGCATAATCTGTTTCTGTCTTACTTCTTTTTTAAGGTATTTTGTGCAAGGACTTCCGTATGGCGTGCTGAACAGTTCTTTCTTTGCTATGTCCAATGGGCATTTCCATTTCTTGCTTTGTGCAATCTTGATTTCCTTGCCATACCAATCTTGACATTGTTTCAAAAAGCGTGCATTGTCTGGATGGCTTGCCCCTGTTTCAATGTACCACAAATCCACATTGTCTTTGCCATACATATCAATGGCAAGTTTGCAAGCAACTGCAGAAGTAGAGCCACAACTAAACCATCCAAGATATTTCATTTTGCCTCCTTTTTCTTTTCATAACAAAAACTAAATCCCAAATCAATCCAATGCAAAAAAATCCATAGAGACCAAAACTTGTCACACCTATGATTTTGCAACTTAAATCCTATCATCCTTTCTGCGTTTATTCCACTTCTATAAGTAAAGTGTATTGACCTTCCACTTTTGAAGTAATGCTTTTTCATAATGTATTTACCATATATCATTTTACCTCCTCAATTTCTTTTAGGGCATTCTCTGCTGTGACACAAGTCATCCACTCTGTTGGCTTACAATTTGCATATTGTTCCAACGCCTTTGTGGCTATGGCAAGTTTCTTTTCTAGTTGCTTTTTTTCTGCCAGTAATCCATCACACTCCATAACAAGCCGAGTATGGTCTTGTAGTAAATCCTTGTTGTATTGCTCTAGTTCATCATTGATTTCCTTGCCCTCGTTATGAGCCATTTCCAACGCCTCGTTATCAAACTCAAGGCGACCAACCTTTTGTGTTAGTTCCTTATACTCATCATAACTAGGAACAGGTGCTAGGACTTCACTCTTGAAAACAATATTCCAGCTAGCATCTTTTATTCCGTTCTCTGTATAAAACCATCTGTTTTCAGTTAGTGTCTTTGTCATTCTTCGCCTCCCCATTGTTCTGTAAGTGATTTAGTCATTGTCTGCCTCCTCATTAAAGCTACGTTCTATTCTTCCGTCTGTAAGTATTGCCTGTTTTGCAAGTTCTGTAATGCTCATTAGTTTTGTAAAGCAATCAAACAAAAAATCATACTTTGCTTGCAACATCTTATAAGAATTTGACGACATAGCCATATGTTCAAATTGTTCTTTGCTATCAAATTCAATATATGGGCAATCAAAATCTGTTGTTCTTTCTTCAACATAACAAAGCGGTGCCATTTTTGCTACTCTATATTTCATTTATTCTCCTTTACAATAAAAACATAAATATATAACAAAAGCATATAAAATAACCCAAAAGATAAAATGCTTTTTTATACCAGTACTCTAGTCTGTCTTGGCAAATTATAACAGTAACCATTCCATAAACATACCAAAACGCCCAACAGATAAATACATCTTTCATTCTTCCTCCTTTAACCATTATCAAATGGGTTATCGTAGGGATATTCAATACAATCAATATCGTCAATTTCGCCCATATCCCTTTGAAGATTTAATTGTTTTTGCCCCATATCTGCTTGAACTTCATTTGTTAAAACACAAATCTTTTCAAATAGTTTTTTATATTTAAGCAAACTTTCAAAGTCCTCGTGTTCTTCAAGTTGATTAAAAATTCTTCTAACACGTTCACAAGCAACAGCAAAATCCTCTCCTTTCCATTCGTCTTTATCTTTAATTCTATCTGTATCATCAGTATTTATGCCAAGGTAAATGCTAAATCTACCAAAACCACCAATTCTTTCTTTTATTTCCATTTTATTCCTCCTTTCAAAATTGGTAGGGGGTGGCTTATAATTGTTACAGAAAGGGTCACCCCCTAGTGTGTGTCTTAGGGAAAACTGACTAGACCGACACACACGTCTCGTTATTTGGTTCTTTGATTAAAACATATCTACCGTGTTGTCCTTGTGTAAAGGTGTTATCTTCCATAATTGTTTTAATATCAAAGCCCTTCTGACGCAAATCATAAATCTTTGCACTCAGTCTTGTTATTCTAAACAACCAGAATGCTTTCATACTGGTAATACCCTTCTTTTTCTTCCTTAAATAATTCAGAACGATTTGAACTTGTGATTTTTTATTTCCCATATTTACCTCCTTCCTTAATTAAAATCTGGGATTGCGTCCTTCTCTGTCTTTTCTTCTAACAGAGAAATGATTTCGTTGGCTTCTTTTTCATAGCCCAATCCATGTATCTTGTTAGCAAACCGAGCAATAGTCTGTTGGTCTGCATCACCATCTACATACTTTGTGTGCTTAGCAATGCTACGCTTGCACTCCTCAACCTTCTTACGCACAATCTCATCATTCTTTGTTGTGTCTACACTAGCATGTTCATCTTTTTTAGGTTTTTCTAGTTTTCCATGGTCGTTAGTTGCATCAGCATCCTTTGTGTCATCAATGCACAACAAACCATTCAAAGCATATTTTCGGGCATAGGAACTTGCAGCACCAGTAATTTGGCTAGCATCCATCCCTTTCTTTGTTTCTTCTTCCCTAGCGTATGCACAGTTAATAATCTTATCTGTGCCATCAGTGATGACAGCTTCTGCTTTAACATAGTATCTATTGCCAAGCATTACCATTTCATCGCTAATAGTTAATATAAGTCCGTTCTCAGCAAGTAATGGTTTAACTGCTTCCAAAATATCTTCACAAGAACGATAGTTATAACCACCGAAGTTGTTCCTCTGATTCTTTGGAGCTTTCAATGTTGATTGAATTTTAATAAGTTTTTCTAATAAATTGTTCATAGTCAGTTCTCCTTTCTCTCTATTTGAACATAACTACTATATCACAATTTTTTGTAAATGTCAAGAACTTTTTTTAAGATTTTTTCTTTTTCTTTTATTTTTCTGACATCCGGCTGCGATATAATCCAAAACTCTATCATATTCTTCAACAAAGCTAATGCTTGATGGGTCTTTACCACCTTCAATATGTGATAAGTAATGGTAACTATATCCGGTCATACGAGCCATTAACTGTAATCCGACCTTTGCCTTCTTACGTTTTTCTCTATAAATCTTAGATGTTTCTTTTTCCTCTTGTGTTGGTTTTCTACTTCCGTACATTTTCTTTCCTTTCAAAATTAGGTGGGGTCACATGGTAACGATAGGAGATTTTATGTTAGGAATATATGTGTGACCCCATAGGTGGCGTGTCTGGTTAATTTAACATAAAGAACAAGATAAGTCGTTAATATATGACACGCCATAAGCTCAGTTAAAAATATCTTCTACATTGTCGTAGTTAAAATCATCTTCCTTTTTAGTTTCTTTTTTTGCATCCGCAAACATTGTTGATAAGCCAATAGAATCGACTATCACTTCAGGCCGAGAGAACTTCTTACCATCTTTCTCCCAAGTATCCACCGACAAACGTCCAACAACATCTTGCAGTTCACTTGATTGTTGAACTCTACCAAAGTATTTGCAATCAACAAAGCCATACTTTGATTTACCTTCTTTATCTTTTCCGGTATAAATACTTAAACCGAATCGACTAACAGTCTTTCCTGTTGTGGTAGTTGTTTCTTTAATGTTGTATATTCTACCTGTTAATTCTACTTTATTCATGCTTTTTTTCCTTTCCAAAAATTCTATTAAATTGCTCTTCAGTAAAACCCATAGTAACAGATGTTGCTTCAGAGCAGGTAATATCACCAACAGATGTTTTTCTGTCTTTAATCTGGTTCTGCATCCTTTCCCAGACTTCCGGTGTTACATACCTTGTTTTTGTGCCTTCCTTAATCGCTATTAACTTACTCATATTGCTATTATACCACAACTTTATTTTAATGTCAAACAGAAATTTCAACACGGGGGTTATCTTTGTCTACCTCGTATGGTTCAAAACATGGGATTAGTTCGTCAGCATTGTCGTCTTCTATCCATCCACACTTTACCATAAGGTCACACAGACCTTGAAAGATATTCAGATAGTCAAACTTCCTCTTTGTTTTGCGATATACCTTAAAAACGATTTTAAGAGGCCTAGGAAGTGGTTCTATCTCTCTAAGCCACTTTGCCCTGTTCAAAACTAATTGTTGCTCTATGGGCTTTACAGACGCCATATACTGCTTACTTGCAATTAAAGCCATTCTATCGCCAAACCTTACGATTCGTTTTGAGTTCTTTGAGCTGTATAATTCACCATAAATTGTAATTGGCATTTAGCACCTTTCTCTTAATCACAACTATTTTATAATTTTTTTCTTGACTTGTCAAATAATGGAGTTTAGACTATTAGTGTAGGAGGAGTAAAAATGCCAAAGAAAAAAGCCCCAACAAACTTAGTAGATAAGGTGAGACAACAGGTTCTAAAGGAATTTACAAGAGTTCCAGGAGAAGATTACGAGGAATGGTGTGAGTTCATTAGATACGAAGTAGATGCAAGGTTACAGGAGATACAAGAACAGCGAATATCTTTTTATAAAACAAATGGAAAACCATTGATTTGATTTTATATCAAAATTTGGTATAATGATTATGTCCGGTATTCTCAGATTGTATCGGAAAAAAAAGAGCGCACCCTTTACCTTTCTCTCCTCTTTTTCTGCTCCATTGTTTAATGCTTTCCAATGGGGCTTTTTTATTCCCTAATAAAGAAAAGTAATATAAAAGAAATTAACCTTTATATATTCTTAGTAGTGCTGTGGATAATGTGGATAACTTTTTGTTGACATTTCTATCTGTTTGTGGTATATAAAACAAAAAGGAGGTAATATGTTAGATTTAATAAAGATGGGAGACATTGTTTGTTTTTGCACACATAATCAAATCAAGATAGGGAAGGTTGTAGGTGTAGCTCCTTCATGTAAGGAATACACTATCATTCCTATAAAAGGGAATCGTTCATACAAAAGAAAAGCAAACGAAATGCTCACTGCACGCCGTTTGCTTAGAATATCTGAAAATGCTCAATATATTAAATAATTGGTAACATCATCTTAATCCTCTTTCTAGTTTTTCCTGTCGCATTTGTAGTTCCATACAATGAACACCCAAAAGAGCTCTTTCGTGTACTGTTCCTTCGTTTCTCATTTCGTGATATGCTTTGCGTATTTTCTTCAATTTTTCAATTTTTTCTTTCTTTTCTTGCTCTGTCATCTTAGGTCCTTTCTTTTTGAGCTTGTTTATACATACGTTCTGCAACTATAGCGTTGCTTATTACCCTATCTTTAGGGTTATCCATCTTGATAACATAATCAAGATACCTCATACGGACATTCTTCAGGTGGCGTATTTTGGCTTCCTGAAGCTGTCTGTAGATATCTCCAATATTAATAACTTGTATTTCACGACCAAATTTATTCTTCATAGATAAATTCCCCTGTTCCACCATTTGTTAAGAACTTCCTATTTATTAAATCATACATACCTGGCTTGTTATCATAAGTCCTTAATGCAGGAATTAAGTGTGCAATAATTCTTCCATTGTTATCGTATTGCTTACAACTTCTTACCTGCCAAGTGTTGTCTGTTAAAGTTGATGTTGTCTGAACATTAAACAACCTAGAAGTTCTGCCTGCTGTAAAATCTGTAACAGACAAAGAACCATAACTAACTCCGTCAATAGAGTATGTTTTATTTTCAACCTTATGTGTATGCCACTTTCCATCATAGGCAGATACAGTTGTGTCTTTATTGGTATTTTCTAAACCAAGTCTATATGTGTTATTTCCTGATGTAACCACAAGAAGGTATCTAGTATTTTGGGCAGGAGCATCACCAAACAAATATCTTCCGACTCCTTGTGTTGTTGATGTTTGTCTTGCTTCTATTTCCACACCATAATCAGAGTTCATATAGATGCCTGTATCAACCCATTGTGAACCTGTTGATTCAAGATAGTTAAGAGGAATAAACCCATAAGGCAATTCATTACCCATTTGATACCCAATCATACTGTCACCAGGCGTTAATTCTTCTGGAGATGAAACTGCATCAATCAATGTGTGAGTAATTGTTTCTAAAAATTTACAAACCTTATTTCCAGTTTCAACAGGAACCCAATTTAAGAGTAATTGGTTTGTTGTCCTATCATAACACCTGTTCCCATATAACCACATTTTCCCAGTATAACTAGAATGTAAGCCAATCAAATTATATGCAGTTGATGTGTTAAATGCCGAGGTCGCTGTACGGGACATTGTTTGTCCATCAACATCCAAAGTTAGGATACCTTTACTATTGCCTAAACTATTACTATCAAGGAATATTGTCCTTCTTAATCTTGCATCCAAATAAATCCAATACGATGTGCTTGATGTATGAAGCATATAAGCATCTGCTGTGGCTGAAACTCCCCAGTAGTTTGCAGCACCAGTTGTTGAACCGAGCAAGATTTGACTATTGTTATTGCCTGCTGCTTTCATATCAGTTTCCCATTTATGTGCAGCAAAGGTAGTTCCTAATGTTTTAAATGAACTAGGATAGCCACCGTAAATATACCCGACAGAATGGATTTCATCTCCCCATGTCATGTCTTGAGTATTCTGACCCTCATTGTCCATAATAAAGTGGTTTGTTCTATCAAAGAAGAACCCGACATTGTTTTCATCGTGTGCTGGCACACAATAACGATAATCTTCTCGGCTGTATGTGTTTAACAAATTGACAACATAGAACTTCCCCTTAAAAGCAGATTGGAATAAATTAGTTGATTCTGTGTAGCAGTTGCCAATATAAAATGGTTTTGGATGCGTAAAATCAACCACCGTATTTGTAGTCAGAACCTGACCGTTCACATTTGAATAGTTACCTGTTGCTTCTAATGTAATCTTTTCAGTAGAAGCTGTAAAGTTATAGCGAGCAGCTACTCCACCAGCTCTCATAGGCCAGTCAAGTCTTAAATAACCATAAGGGCTTCCTGAAACAACTGGTCCAATATACATAGCACAGCTTTCTTCATATCCCTGTAGTTTTCTGACCCCAAATGGGAATGTTTCCAATGAGTTTGGCGTAATTTCAAATGTTGCCTTTAATGTCGTGGATAATTCATTTGGCAAGAATCCAGTATTGAATCGTTGTGTTCCTGTTAGATTTATCCACTCAACTTCTGTAATATGACGGCCAGAATTAAAATTACCTACACCATCATTATAATATAATTTTCCATCTACCTGCTCATACATACATGGGATATTTTCCTTATCTAAGCAAGCAACATATCTGCGATTTATCGTTCCGTGTTTTATTTCTAATTGATGTAGCTTAAAACCACCATCAAAGGTAGAAATTTGGCTTCTATAATCAGTGAACATACGAAGTGTCCTTATTGAAGTAGGAGTACCATAACGATAAAAATAACCTGTATCTGTTGCACTTACAGAACCATTTAATGCTTCAAACCCCATTTCATAATTCACTCTATGGTCCGCATCATTTAATGGAATATACTTTACCCATATCTTTGTTGGAACATTTAACGGAATTGGTGTAGATGCGTCTGTATAAAAAGACCTAGCAATATATGAAGGGTCAATAGATGTAGAAGCAGTTATATAAATCCTAAGTCTGTTCTCATCAGTTACTTCAATGAAGTTCGTTAAATTACCAGAATAGTTACCAATCACGATTATTCTGTTGTTGGAAGTTTTAGTAATCGTGGCTGTCATTTCAAACGGCACATCCCAACTAGGTAAAATTCCTGTATTAATATAAGGATTTATAGAATTTGCTTGACTAAAAGGATTTTCTAGCCATTCAACTTCTGTCAACCAAGGTTCATATGTGGTCGTAAATAAACAAGATAACAACCTTTTTTTCAAGCTCATACTACACCTCTTTATAGTTGATTATGATTTTATCTTCTTCCTCTGTATATTCTGGTGTGTATTCTTTTTCAGCATCCTGTGGAGCATTATCTACAATTAGCTTATATCCAGCGTGTATATAGTTTTCTGGTTTAGGATTGGTAACAACCATATCTCCATCAATAATAGCAACTGTGCTTGCGTATTTTAATTCCCCATTTTCTAGCTTACCATACATATTACGCTCCTTTTGCGAACAAAATAACATTAACACCATCGCTTAGCACAAATAACTGATAGCGTTTATTAGCTACTGGAACAAATGTTTTAATGCCACCAATAACTTGAACATCATCACAGCCATCATAAACCTTAAATGTGTTTGGATAGGTTAGTGTTGTAGCTGTCGTACCAGAACTAAAGTTTACTTGGCACATATATCTTTCATCAACCGTAGGTGTTGATAATGTGAGAGCTGTTATATCTTCTGTGTTGTTATACAAACACTTATCATCCAAAGGAATTGTATCACCTGAAGCATAAGCAGTTACTGCACCAAAAGTACTATCTTTATAAATAGCAGGAGAAATCAATCTGTTTGTTGTATTCGTACCTGCAGTCAAAAGGGCAAATGTGCTTGAGTTATATGTTGTATTTGTATCAACTCCGTGACCCATAAACACCCAGTTTGAACCATCAAATAAAAACCAACTAGGACAGGCATTGTTCCAAACGATACTATCGGTTGATGTCGTAATCGCAGCACCATTGTACAACATAGGATAAGCGTCAAAACTGTTGAGCTTCAATGTTGAGTTAGCAACCGTTGATGTTGTTGATGGTTTAACAATAATTAATTGACCTGCATTTAACGTAGTAATAGAAGGAATACTAACTTCTTTTTGAACAGTAGCAGCGGCTGTTGTAGATGTTCCATAAATGTTAAATGCACTTGCACCTAACCAATCTCTAGCAGCTTGTTTTTCTGCGTCTGTTAATGTATTTGCGTTTGATGTTACACTTGTCTTAACTGCTAAATCTAAGTTGGCTGGCACAATGGGTCTATTTATCTGTGTTTTTGCTGCTATATCTGCATCTGTAGCACGTCTTGTTTGTATTGTACCAGAAGTGGATAACATAATACCTGATGAATCACTGCTCAACTTTACTAGTCCATAATCCCCAGACATTTGGGCAATAGGAATAGCAGCTATACCACTTGATACTATACTTGTTCCGTTTATAGTTACATCTTTTAATGCTCCAAGCCAATCGCAAGCATTTGATTTTTCGGTTGTTGTCAGCGTTAAACCATTGTAAGCAATTCCTCGGACGGTCGCATAATCCAAGTTTGAAGAAACAACAGGTCTGTTGGCGTTTGTCTTTTCTTCTAGGTTTGTTGTTGTGGCTGCATAAATTGCTATATTTCCAGTTCCTGAAGATACTTGTAATCCTGAAGAAGTGCTTCCAAATTTTACTAAACCATAATCCCCAGATTGCGTTGCGGCAGATATTTCAGCTACACCACCCGTTACAATACTTGTTCCATTTATTGTTACATCTCCAACCTTGCCAGAAGCTGTATTGTTTACTTCATTTATAGCGCTTACCAAGTCTGTCTTTGTTTCTGTACCAAGCGTGGATAGATTACCGATGGCATTTTCGTTGGTTGTAATCTGTGCTATATTTGTAGAAGTAGCACCAGAATTAACAGCTGCCCACTGACTTGCAGTGAATGACGAATTATTTAATGTATATTCATATTGCCAATTTACAACATTACCACTTACAGTTGCTTTATATCTATTGTAAGCGTAGTTAAGTGTAGCACCTTCTTTTGGTATACCACCTGTATCAATTTGCCATTCTTGCTCAACAATGTTAAACCAGTATAAATCAAACAATGAACCAGTTATTACCCAAGCGTAGTCCATATTTGTTAATAATGATTTATCATAAGTATCTAGCGCTTCGTATGATGCCCAATCATTTCCATTGTCTGTAATAACCTGATTTACAACAAAAGCATAATCGTTATTGGTTACTGTTCCAGAATATGCTTCCAAATCAGTAATACTTTCAAATGTTCCAATAAAGTTTGCTGTATTTGTAGCAACAGAACTATTGACGAATTGCTTATCAGCCAGTTGGTTCTGTTCACTCGCTTGTGCTGGGATTAAAGAGTCAATTCTATCAACAACGTCTGTGATTTCCTTACCACTCAATGTTGCTATGTTTCCACTTTGACTCAAAGATATTCCGTAAGTAGTATTTAATGTAAGAGCATTTACACCATTGATTTTTGCATCCTTACCTGCAGGGCCTTGTTGTCCTTCAGGGCCTTGAGGACCTTCTGGACCCTGTGGGCCTTCTGGACCTTGCTCACCAGGGTCACCTTTATCACCTTTTACTGCAACATTTATTTCAAATGTGGCTTCTATCTCGGAGCGACTCGGTAATTCAAATTCTGCTTCTAACTCTGCCATTATACCCTCTTTGCTCCAATGTTAATAATCTGTCCACCTTTGGTGGTAAGTTTCTGTCCATTCTCATCCCATACAGCCATTACAGCAGTGTTGTTGCCAACAGAAAGTTTGTCACTCTCTTCACTTGTTAAATTTATAACCAATGGGAATTGTGGATTTTCAATAGTTTTGGTGACACACCCATTAAACCGAATCTCACATTTTGAAATAGAATGGTTCACCAATAAACCATCAGGGTCGTTTAATGTAATGCGTAAAAGATTTTGTCCGAATGCTGTACTGCTATCACCACGAATTAAATTAGTATCTGCCATTTTAACCTCTCATAAGGGCAGGGTGTGGTATATCCCATGAAACAGGCATCGGCTTATTCGCCCAAATTATTCACCGAACACCCAACAAGTTTATCTCTTTCCATTATACACAATTATATTGACCTTTGCAAACAGACAACCTACTTTTTGAACTTAAGCCATATAAATATCATTATTCCTATAATTCCAAGTAACACGTAAATCATAATCTCCCTGATAGTTATATCCCTCTTAAGCACCTCTTTTTCAGTTTGGCAGGCTTGTGAAATTGACTTGACCTGTCCGGCGATACTCTCCGTTTGGCTCTTTAAGGCATTTAAACTAGCCAAGAACGCATCTGTTTTGCATTCATCAGAGGTTTGATTATCAAGAACAGCTATCGCTTGTTGGTGGGCGTTTAAATCGCTTATTACACCTTTTGCAATAGACTCACTTGGAATAGTTGACTTGCAGCCAACCAACAAAGGAATCAAAATAAATCCTAACCAGTATTTCATTATCCTATCCTCATAAAATAAGCTAATCTCTCGGCACGCTTTCCAACTTGTTTATGCCAGTTACTGTCTAACATCTGATTCGCTGCTTCAGAATAATCTCCCTTTTCCAGTGCAGCAAACATCTTCTTAAAGCCATAAAGACGTGCATAACCTAAATTAAACACCATTTCAATTAACACATCTTTTCTAGCTTGATTTAATTTCTTAAACACAGGAAACTTCTCTGCTTCCTTTTCTGCTTTTTCTAAGTCTTTCATCAAAAGATATTCGGCTTCTTCTTTTGAAATACCTACATCATCTAAATTCCGGCCATAACCAATAGTCAATTTTCCTGCCGTACAACGATATGGGAATAATCTAAGACCTTCTCCAATCTTGACACTATCTACTAATGCTTTTGTAATCATAGTACCTCCTGTTTTCTTTTCCAATGAAATCCTTGTACTTTTTTTCCAGTTTTAATTGATTCAAAAACTCCCCATATTCCGACCCCAACTTTTTCTGCTCCTTCCTTTGCACACGAAAACCAAGTTTTATTTTCTTCACAAAATACTGGAATAGCTCGTCCATTCCCACCATATCTTCTCTTTAATCCTCCTCTTTTAGATGATTCTGGATTAGGTTTTACTCCCTTTCTTCTTTTTGCCATTGCATTTTGCAAATGGCCATCAGAACTTAAAACCCTAAATGAATGAAGAACATTTTCACTACTTGTTGCCCATTCAAGATTTTCTAAACGATTATCTGAGCGAATACCATTTTTATGATTTACTTGTGGTTTGTTATATGGATTTGGTAAAAACATTTCACAAACCATTCTATGAACTTTCTTTTTTATTTTTTTACCATCTATATAAAGTGGAACATATCTATATCCATACTTATCAATTTGCTGTTTCATTTGTTTGTTTGATTTTTTACTAAATACATTTCCATAATCTGAAACATAATAGCTATTACCATATTTATATAAAACCCATTTTTCTCTTTCCATTAGACCTCCTTTATAAAAAGGCAACAAATAATCCAACAATAAATCCTACATACAATTCTACATCACACCATCGTTTTGTTTGTAAAACTGGACAATACCTATAAATCAAATACATTGATGCGATTATTAAACCTAAAAACAAAAAAACTGGATTAAATAACCAAAAAATTGGTAGTAATGGATATGTATAACGCATAGTTAATAAAATATAATCAAAACACATACTGTAATGTTTGTCTTTTGGAAAAATTTTACAAAAAAGTTTATATCCAACCATCGTTTCATATCTTTTTAATGTTTTTTCATCTGGTTTTCCCAAAGCTCCAACATCATATACTGCTCCGTGCCGTATTGCCCACTCTATTTGAATCCACAGAGCAACCCATAAGCACCAATACCAAGCTAAATCTTTCCACCAACAAATCCCTGCTGTCATTAAGAACGCCACAATGTGTTCTACAAAGCGTATTTTGAATATGGGTAATCCCCAACCACTCTTTCCGAATCCGTCACGCCAGATGCCCATTAGAATTGCATATAATAGTTTCATTTATCCTCCTCTAGCTCAACGCCAGTTTTATCTTTAATCTTTTTAAGGGTAAATTGAGTTAACGATTTGAAAACCTTGTTTCCTGTAATCCGATAGCAGTTTTCAAGAATAGAATATAATTCAATACCACAGATTATAGCAGACACAATTCTAGCAAGCCCTAATTCAACAAAGACTATCATAGACACATCTATGGCATGGCATAAGATTATCGTCATTGAATATAGAAACAGCTTAACAATAGTCTTGCGTAGTTGATTAGATGTAATGATTTTTCTTTCTACAATGCTTGCCCAAACACCTGTAATTGTATCACACGCAACAAAGATTAAAAACCACAACATAAGAATCCATAGTGGCTCAAAGAACCCTATTGTTCCTGCTATGATATAAGCCCATACTTTATTTGCATCTAGTATCTTTTCCATTATGACTCCTCAGGATATGGTAGGTTTTCCTCTATCCAAGCTGTCACTTCTGCATCCAAAGCAAGATATGCTTCCTCGTCTGCTTCTGTCCAAGTTCCATTTGCTGTTTTACGAGAACGAGCAATAGTTTTATCGTCAATATGTTCTTCACGATATTTTTTACGAGCATTATCTATTTCTTCCCAAGTAGGAGCAGGTTTTTCTGGTGCATATCCTTCTAAGTACCAAAAACCACTATAAGCTTGTTCTACCTTCATCTTTTTCATCCCAATGGATTCATAGTATTCTTTATAGGTAATCGTTATGGTGTGTGGATTACCTTCTTCATCATACGTTGTTTCCTCGGAATAGATATCATTTGGATTATCTAAACCCACAAAACATTGTTTTGTTTTTTCATCTTTTACTTTTGCGTATTTTAACATTTATTTCTCCTATGCCAATGGGTCGGTTACTGTTTTAACTTTTCTGTTTATTCCAAAAATGTAATAACTCATATTATTTTGATAAGATATATTAAATTTGGTTTTTGTTGATGGATTTGATGATTTAGTATATGAATTTATTGTGCATCTATCAGTAACACTACGACCTAAAATTACATTATTATTTCCAGCATTTGTTAATAACCAATTAAGCCAATAAGTAGATTGTATATAAACATTTCTTCCATTTCCATCATCATCTGCATTTAAATATCCAATTTGTTCAAAATTTGTAAAATCTTCAGATAATGCAAATTCAGATGGTGTATTTACACCAGTTCCATCTCCCCAAAGAATCGTGACATCTCTTGGAGTTCCAATAGCATTTGCAAATGCTGTTTGAGCCCAATCTGTAGTTACTACCTTTGAACTATGGTCTGTATTAGAAGAAGGCGTTGGAGCTGTTGCCCAAGATTTCCCTGAGTTATCTACTCTTAAAGAAAGAGTACCATTTACAGATGTTCCACTTATTGCATTTGTTGCAATAATTGACATTATCTGTTCGCCACTTGTATTCTTTTGACATTGAATTTCACCAATGCGAACATCATTTTTGTCCAGCCATCTAATTCTACGAATTCTGTTTGCAGTTGGAGTAGTTGTTACATCAACAACAACATCTTTTACAGTAACATTTGTTACGTCATTGGCAGATTTAGTTAAATTCATTTGACCAGAAAACGTCTTATCACCAGCAGCAGTTTCGTTATCTGTCAAGTGCATAACATTGTTTCCAGTTGAATTAACCCAACCAGTTGTTGCAATTTTTGTTGATGAAGTAGATGTTGTATCAGATGGTGTTGGGGCATATCCATATTTATTTCCACTTTGTGTAATTACAGCCCCAATGGCGGCATAATCTGTAGAATTTGCAGTTTGTTTTATAGCGGTTATTTGAATTTGATTATCCCCACTAGACATACAACCCATTTGTACTTGTCCAAGCTGGTTAGCTGTATAGTCACTTCCATTTTTATCTGTAAAGTATAAACCATAATAAGTGTTGGAAGATGGTGCAGTTCCTTTTGTAATAGTTGTATTTCTTTGATAAAGAGATGTAAATGTTTTTGTTCCAGCTATTGTTTGACTACCCGTTAATTTAACATTCTGGTCGTCAGATGTTTTATAATCATAATAATCTGCTGCGTGAAATGCTGGTTTTGGATTAAGTTCTGTTATTTTTCCAGAAGTTATTTGAACAATACCTATCTGAGCTCTGTTCTGACTTTGTCCAGAAGAATTTACATTTTGGTTTTTAACAGAATCGTATATTGAGGTCGCATATAAACCAATATCAGATGAACCGCAGACAAGAGTCCTAGTAACCGTATCTGCACCTGTATATGTACTAGTCCTTACTGAACTAACAGTAAAACTTGTGTTTTTAAGCGTTCCATCTGAATTTCTTCCATTTGGAACTAAACCTTTTACATTTGGCAAAACGAAGGCAGTAGAACCAATATATCCTACTCCATTAAATACTTGGTCTATACTTGAAATTGCTCCACTAGATATAGAAATAACAGCAAATGGTAAAGAGAACCCTCCCGTCCAAGTAGAACCACTATTGCTTGTTCTCTTTACTGAGTTATTTGTTGTATCATACCAATATGCAGTACTCGTTGTTGGTGTCGGTGCTGTTGTTCCAGAATAACAAGCCGTTATATCTCCCAAATATATTGTATTATTATAGAAAAAACACAAACAAGGACCACCAGATGATTGCGTTCTTGTTACATCTGCTGATACAGTTGTAGTATTAAATGTTCCAGAACCATTCGGTATATATAATTTACTACCAGCCTTTAATGTCAAAGTTCCAGAAGAAAGCTCTAGGGTAATGTCTTGTGGAATTTCTGTAATACAATTTGTTAAATTTGTAGACCAATTACCTAAGTTTTTGCCAACAGATGTTAAATTAGACATATCTGTATACGCATATCCTAAACTGCTATCAAACAACATTTTCCATTTTGTTGTATCTGTTGTTTGGTTCCCAGTGTTATTATTAACAATGGACATATACACTTTAACAACACTACTAGAAATAACTTTAACAATAGAACCGATATAATAGGTTGTTGAAGTATTCCACTCGGCAATACCTTCTTGAAAGAGATAAGCTAATTGTCTTGAAAACAGGTATTGCAATGCTTGAAATTCTTCCAATGGCGGAAGTAATTCAGAAGAATAGGCGGCATCATTCCACCCATTTGCATAGGCGCTTCTCCCTTGAATTACATCTGGGTCATTAGAAATTGTTGGGTCATTTGCTTGCAAAGAACCAAACACACCATTGTTGGTAGCACTTTCAGCAAATATTTTTTGATTTTTTCTAGTAATTCTTGGCATTTTCTACTCCGTTAATTTCGTTCTACTTCTTCTGTTTTTTCATAATTCAATGTTTCACCATCTTTATCAGGATTATTATAATCCCTAAATCCTGTTTTGTAAACTGCGTATTGATTCTGGTAGTTGACAAACCCAAAGAACTTAGCATTTTGAACAATAATTCTATTAGCTAAGACACCTAATGGTGTTGGTAAAGCACTTTGTTGTATAGCTGCTAAAATAACGTTTTCAGCTGACGCCGGAACAAACAATGTCATTTCCATATTTCCATCTGAATGAGCACGCACGCTTGTTCCAAAAAAGTTATATAAGGCCATATCAATGTCATAATGAGAAGCATTGCTTGTATTTGAGATGGCTTTAAACTTTATCAATGTTCTATATTCTTCATCATCCAACAAAGCAATTTCATTATCATTATTCACATAATCTCTATTTACGCCCAAATACTTGCCTAACACATCCAATAAAACTCCTGTTGCTGTGTCAATGTTAAAAGCATCTCTTATTTGAAGAATCAAATCAAGAGGATACATCTTTGATAAAGACTTAATTGTTGCCACAGCTTTTGGTTTATTGTGGTATTGAATTATCAATAGGTTTGCAAGATATGAAGCGTAATCAAATGCCATTATGGACTCCCTATTGTAATTGTTACACTATTTGGTACAAGTTTAGTAGCAACAATAGGCGCAATATATTCTACCCAAGTTGTTCCATTTGTGCTAATCAAAACATCTGTAGCATATCCACCACCACCACAGGCATCAATAGCTTCTTGTGCTAAAGCTGTCGCACTTGATGTTTCGGCACCTTGCCCAATTTTAAATACTGAGTGGTTAATAATATAATTCTCAATAGCTGTTGTATCAAATACTAATCCTGCCTTTTTAGGGATAATCGTAAATTTCATATAAAGCTGTGCTATTGTTGGGGCATCCCACTTAGCAATAAATTGCTGATTAGAAACTGTAATAATTGTATAGGTAATATTCCCTCTCATATTACAACCATAAGATTTCTTTCTATAAATCGCATCAGCAATATCAGCAGAACTGCCACCTTCAACTACTAACCACATACAATGTGCTGGCGTTCCATTAGCATCTGTGCTTCCTGTATAGTTTTCATATAAAGCAGCATCCGTCACGCCATCAAGTTGTAATACAGTTGCTAATAAACCATTCAAATAACCACTGGAACCAATAGAAACCGATTGACGCCTACGAATCTTTAACGCATAGTCGCTTTCTTCATCTACACCAACTTCAGTTGGAGCTAATGAGTTATTTACAGATGTAACACCCAAAACAACTGTAACAGGAGTTGTTATAGTATTTAATGAAACTTGTACAGCGCCCAAATCTTTTGCTCTAAACAATACTGTAGTTGTTCCAGTTGTTAATGTCTGTGAAGAAATTAAATAGAATTGGTTTCCAGCATTGTCTTGAATCGTATAAGATGATGCATTAACATCATTGTAGTTTGCATCTAATCCTTGTAATGTTACTGTTCTATCAACTGTTACATCAATAGGTACGATAGTATAAGTTGCACCTTTTCTGAAAATATTATTGATAGCACAGCGAGAATCCAAAACATCACCAGAACAATTATCGGGGTCAAAGGAATTATAAATTTGTGTAAGCAATTCACGTATATCTGTGCCTCCTTGAGCAAATATGTTCAAAAGTTGTCCATCAGAGCTAGATTGGTCTAAGTTAATGTCTGCCCCATAAATAGTGTAAAAATCAGTTTTAAGCTGATTTAGAAGCTCTGTTGCAGTAGAAACTTGTAATCCATTACTATCTAAAACATCTGTCATATCTTCACCTCTATTGTCTCATTATAAATGGTTTTGAATCTCATTGTAGCAGTATAAACTCTATCTACAACTTCGCTATCAAAAAATGTCAATTCTGTTATTTCAGGCTCTGTATATAAAATATCTTTTATTGATATATCTGCCATCTCTTTTGTATTCTTTGCACCAATGATATTCTTCCAATCTATCCCTTCATCCATAGCAAAAAAACAATCCTTATACCAAGACAAGATTTTCATCTTTACTGTATAGGCAACACCGAGAGCATCGTCAGCATAGTCCTGCAGACCTTTGCCAAACTTCCAATCCCAATTCCCGTCAACAGCTCTCGTCTTCATTAGCCACCTATTCTATCTTTGTTATTATGCCATTAACAACAGTTACAGTTTTGCTGTCAGCAGTGGTAAATGTACCAGAAGCAGCGGATGTAGCGTTCAATGTTTTTGCAGTTAGTGTTTCTTGAACATTTACATTGCCGTTAAGGTTTGTAGTCTCATTGTTGACATCAATCTGCTCACCTATAACTATACTAGAATTTTCATTATATTGCAAACGAAGGTAGTCTGAATAATTCTGTATAGCCTTAGGTATTGGATTTAATCCTACAATAGCTATTGGGTCTGATATATCATGTTTTCTTGGAAATAAAGATGGCTTTGCTTCGCCTGTAGCCCACCACGAATCTATCATATAATCACAGAATAACAATAAACAATGGTCTCCGGTAGCTATTGGATGAGTAATGTATGTTCCACCGCCACCCATAATAACAACTGGAACTTTTCCTAAAACTGGATACTCTACAGTTACTCCATCATCCATATATAAATCATAATTAGAATCCAATACGTGCAAAACCTTAACAGAAGCCGTTTGGTCTGTTTTGTCAAACGAAACTATTTCACCAATTTTAACGCAGTGAATATTGACATTTATAGAGTTCTTTAACGAATCTATAACTTGACTTAATGTTTTATTCATATTTGGGCTATAAGGATTTGACATATTAACTTACTCCCGGTATAGATTTTCCATACTTTGTAATAACTTTTCCAAAATCAGACCTAAATCTACCATATAGGTTAAGGCCTGTCCAAAGCGTTAAGGTTGTAATGCATTGCTCTCCAGAAGCCATACCTATTGTTCCTCTATGAGAAACACCCCATATCTTATATTGGCCGTCAAATTCAGGAGCTATTTTTGATACTATTTCGATTCCTTGCCCAACCTTTAGTCTTGGCTCAAAAATACAATTAACAGTTAATGTAGTTGCTTGACGCTCTGGAACACCTAATAATCCAGTAGAATCGTCAATAACTCTAACATCACCTTCCACTGTTTCATCAATGTTTACAACAACAATTTCATCGTTATCAACAAATGCTTTTCCTTTTGTTGTTTTCTTCAATAAAGCAAAAGCATTACCTAGCAATGCCACTGGTCTTGTAGTAGCTATTTCTTCATAAGATGTTGGACCTTTTGTCAAACCTTGTGCCGATGCATAAGAAATAATTTTATCTGCTTGTTGCTGTTGGCTTTGAATACCATCTAAAGATACTGAAATTAAACTATCCAATACAAACAAACCAGAGAAGGCATCAATAACCATAACTGTTTCTGTTTGGTCTTTTCTAACTCTACAAGTTCTTATTTGTCCTCTATAAATTAAATCAAACTTTCCATTTGCATATCCGGCAGATAATTCTACCTTTTGTAGATTTTCAAAATCATAATAATCTAAAAATAACTTTTTTCTTGTACTAGGTTGTAAGTTATATATTTCTATGTTGGCCGTACAAGAACCAGCAAACGGCTCTCTTTTAATATCAAATTTAATTGTAAGCGGGTCGGTTATAACAATAGACTTCCCTGCATTTACTACAGAGTTTCCCACTCTTTTAATTGGAGTAATCTTTAATATATACTTCCTATTGTATGCCATCCAAATACCTTGTTGTTTTATTTAGTTCTTCGTTTTCCACAATAGCAAAAAACGCATAACCAGTTTCAAAATCTTCTTGTCTGTATGGGTCAACCATATCATCCGTTGAAACATTTATTCCATATCTAATTATCCTATGCCATTTGTCAAGCAAATTAGGATGGCAACAGACATATAGACCCTTTACTTCGAATCCGTTTTCATCAGAAACATCCAACAACCAACGTCTTTGGGTTGGTAAAAATCTTAATGTAAATGTTGCTCTTTTCCCGTCTTCAAGTATATAATTAAATTCTTGGAAAGAACTGCTATCTAAAGTTGTAATAAGTTGCATTTATCCTCCTATTGGACACCAAGCCCAACATTTACAATCTACTTTATCCATTGTCACACCAGATGTTGTTCCTCTTGACTGTTTAGCTAATTGTTGAGCAGAAGAACGGCCCTGAAGTTTTAATTTATCAAACAAAGAACGCTTTTCAATAACTGTCTTAAATTCCTTAAATGAAATTTTAACAGTTGATTTGTCTACAGTTCTATCTGGCTGTGTAAATTCAATATTTTGAATTACATAGTTGCTCATCTTGCCATAAGGTGTTCTAATATCAATAGGTTGTCTCATTTGCCATAAAGTTGTTAAATACTTATAGCTTTTCTTTTGTTCTGTATCAACATCCTCATTGCTTAACAAACCAATAACTCTGTTAGCAAAGTTATCTATGCTATCAACTACATTCATTATTTTAAGCGCTTTTTCTTGAATAGCAGATGCCTGCTTTGAAATTGGTGGTAAAAATGCTACAACGGGTTGTAACTTTTGTTCAACAGCAGACCAAAAACCAAACCCAGAGAATAAAGTATTATCTTCATCTTTTCTGAACCAAGTTAATTCGCCAACTTCTCCAGATAATGTAAACACCTTTGGCTTTAGTGCAATATGGTCTTGATATGCTATATTATTTTCTACGTAATAATCGGTAATATCGGCCTGCAAATTCATGGTCTCGGTTCCATATATATGCAACCTCATGTCTCTTATTTCACTATCTCTAGGCTCAATAAACCAATCTTTAATATCACCCCATAGATTTTCACCAGAAGTCTTGAGTTTACCAAGTAAATTGCTTGGTTCATATTGTTGTAAACTTTGTAAAAAAGATAAATCTGCCATTATTCAGTAGCCCCCAAAAATGCGTCATTAGTTTCTATATTAAATCTTGCACGAGAAAGACTATAATCAGTAAGTTCTTTTGCTTTATCAACTGCTTGTTCTTGTGGAATGGCATTAACAGTTGTTTGAATGCTAATAGGTGCATTATAAGTATTAGCACCTCCCAACATCTTACCAACAGAATCTACTATGTTTCCACTTAAAAATGACTTTTCTTTGAATGAATTAAGCACCCCAAGAAAATCATACAATTTTAATGCAAAGTCTGATTCATGTATTTCTACTTTATTAACATCATAATCTTTTGGTGGTTCAACACCAGATATATAAAACAACTTATTCTTTTCAGAATCTGTAGCATTTTCATTATATTTCAAATTAAACTTATCAAGTCTTTCTTTGTCTGGAACGCCAAAAAAGTTAGGAAATTTAATTCTAAACCAATTTACAATATCTGCTATTGTTTCTCCAAATTTAACAGCAATTTCCATAACTTTTGAAACCCCTTTAGCAAAAACGGATATAGCTTGTACTATTATGGGGATATTGTCTTTTATTACTTTGAATAATTCTTTTATGGAATCTAATCCACCATTTTGTACAAAAGCAGCAGTAATTTCTCCCTTGAGAGCATCTAGTTCCCAAGAAAATTGTTTAATTACAACATTAGCTTCTTCATATCTTTCGGCATTTGACATTAACCTCTCTACTTCAAGGTCAATATCTGTTTGATTCTTTTTAGCATTATATCTTGCAACATTGATATAATCTTCGGATAGTCCTGCCATCTTGAATAAAGAACGAGCTAGTCCAACATTTTCAAATCCGTTGGTAACATCCCCGATTCGATTTATAATGTTTTGTAAATCTGTTTCACCTTGTCCAGTTGGCATAACACCAAGTAATTGCCATAATCTAGGATTTCCACCACCAAACCACATATCCCAGAATTGTGTTTCCATTCCCAAAGCATCTTTTAACACATCTTCTGGACGCATACTTGAAGTATTAAATGTACCGGCCATAAGTTTAGAAAGACCTGTGGTACTTCTTCCGGTAAATGCCCTATAATCCCTATAAGCCATTCCCATTTTAAGCCCTTGTAGAAGCGTTTTACCCAACCAAGTAGTTGCTTTCCAAATTACAGAAACAAGAGCATCCACTCCTCTGCCTATAAGAGCCCCAAAACTTCCAAACAAACTACCAACTAAGGTGAAGAATTTTCCACTAAGAAGTCCTCCCACAGAAGTAATAATGTTTCCAAGTCTAAAGGTTGCTTTTCCATTATGAGTTCCAATTAAACCTCTTTCCTTTAGGTCTAATTGTCTAGCTCTTGAACGAGCATTACTTGCTCTTGTATTTGAATCCTGTTCAAAGAATTGAGCTCTTACATTAGCAAGATTAGCTTGTGCGGCTAAATGTTTTGCTTCTGCATTTCTTATGCGAGCCCACGCATTACCTGTTCTTGATTGAGAGCGTAAATAAGCTGTTTGTGCTCTATATCTGGACCTTGCCTCTTGCTGATTAGGAACATAGGCAGTTCTCATAGCTTGAGAGATTTCTTTTGCTGCCTGTGCGTAACTCTTTAAGTCTTTAAGCCCGTCACGTACCGACTTTTGAAATGCTTTCATAGCATTAGAAAAGTTCTTTAGACCTTCATCGTCTATCTTAAACCCAATTTCCGCAAAAAGACTACCGACTTTCATTTAACGCCCTATATGTTTCCTTATACTCTGATTCGAAATTCATGTAATGTAGAACAGACATTACGCTGTCCACGGAAGCATTGGCTACTCTTTCGGGGTCTCCTCCGAAATACCCTTGCTTTGCGATACTACAGCAGATGAATCCGAGGTCATCTTCAATGACTGTGTCAGGTTTCCTTTCACCTTGTCCAGAAACTGCTGGATTCCTAACTTTGAAAGGACTGTCTTTAAAAAAGGGTAGAGGTTCAACTTTATACAATTAAAGAATATCTCGTATAAATCCTCTCTAGCTTTTAAATCATCAAACAGGTCTGGCTTTATTGCATTGTCATTATACAAGCTCTTTTTCAAGCACATAAACAAGCAATCCAATACTTCCTCAGAACTATCTAATGCAAAGATTACCGTCATTAAGTCGGTATCCATTAGTTTTTCAAGATTTAGTTGTTGGCCTAACAAAGCCTTTTGAATCGTTGATTGCAATTTTCTTGCTTCAACGAAGGAGCAGGGATTGATAACAATCCGAGCTCCAGTTGATTCTGATTTATATTCCATGTTATACCTCCATGTAATTTAATTAGCCAATAGTTCTGTCAACGATAGCTTGGAAGCTATAGACAGTAACTGCCTGGTCTGTTTCACCATTCACGTTTTGTACAGCATCATAAGGTGCTTTTGTAAAGTGAACAGCACGCAAATAACGAGTGTCATACACAACGTTACCGGAACCATCACCTAAACGTTTGCTGAAAGAACCATTACCCAAAATAAACAATGCTGAATCAAGTTCGTATGTTTTGTAGTATTGCAAAATGAATTGGTCGTCTTGTGACCCTTTCAATACACGCAACTCAATCGTACATTTTTTACCTTGTTCATCTTTAGCAATGATAATATTACCATTTTTACCAACCACTGAACTTGCAATGTTGTTATCTGCAGTGATATTGACAACACTACCATCAGCCAAGTCGGAAATTACTCTGTTCCAAAGAACAAAAGTATCATCACCTGTTAGTCTATATGTTTCTGCCATGGTTTATTCCTCCACCATAATGATTAGGTCTGCTTCATGAATTGCCCCAGACCGTTTGCAGGCACATTGGATAAGAGGAGCAATCCGTTGTTCACGCTCGCTTTGTGGTTGCAAAGCAATAGGTGTTGAATAGATATACCAACCATTATCCTCAATGTTTTTCTTAAATGTATCAGGGTCTCCAAATGTGGAAGGACTATTCCATTTTCCTGGAGCTAACACACCGTTACGAACAAACTGTAAGCACACATTTCCTTGAGCATTGCGCAAAGCTGCCATACCTGTTTCAGTTTGTGGAATTTTTGTGCCAGCTGTCTTAATCACATTGTAGAGAGCTGCTTGAGAAGCATACTTCAATGCAAGGTTTTCATACACAACATCAAAGTATCCGTTTCCTTTACCACAAGCAACACCGCTGTCGCCTTCAAATGATACATACATATCAGCACCAGCAGCCAAAGCATTTGTGTAATCCGTTTGTGTAATTCCACTATCTGGTGTAACATTCACCAATGTCTTTAATTGCATTGTTTGAGATGTTGAAGAACCAGAGAAGTTTGTTGAGAAGGCACGGCCTGCATAAGCGGCAGCCATAAGTTGAGCTTCTTCAACACCTTCTGTGTACAACACACAACGTGTTTGTCTTTGTGTAGCAGATTTAACAGTTGTAATTGCTCCGGCAATATCTTCAGTTGAAGAGAATGGAGCAACCCAAATCAAATCTTTTGAGTTAATATAAGAAGATGTTGTAGCAACAGCAGTGTCTTCCATAGCCAAGTTGGAAATAACACCAGTAAATCTTACAGATTCACTAACACGAGCGATAGCGTCTGCCAAAGATTCACCAGAAGAATCAGCACCATTAACAGTTGTTCCATTTGAAACATCCAAATATGTAGATGTTGAAAGGTCTGTTCCTGATGTGCCAGAAGACAATACAACGCTTGAAGCAGCACCAACCTTCTTTGATGTAAATACAATAGACGTTCCATCTAATTCAATAGAAACATCTTTAATTTTTCCCTTTAACACTGTAACAACGTCTGCAAGTGTTGAACAAGATGTGAAATCTAATCCATCATATTCAACAGCTGTATTGCCATCCAAAGCAACCTTAATTGCACCATTGTTGACTAATGCAAATGTATCGGCATCACCAACCGTTCCCGTTGTAAAGGAAGCAGAAGTTGCAGATACTGCACCTTGCAAAGGAATGACAACTAAGTAACCACGACCAGAGTTCGGGTTCATACTTTGTGCAAAGACATTGTTTGCCATTTTAGCTGTTAAAGAAGACGTACCATACGCCTCCGCAACAGTGCTTGGGTCAATAGCAATCAAGAATGGGTCTGGCGTATTAGGAGTTTCTGTGGTGAACAAAGCAAGTTCATTCACATTTTTAACACCAATACTACGTTCCACACCTTGTACTGTGACCCGAATGATATTGTTTATTGATAATTCACTCATTTTTTACTCCTTTGTTATTAACATTATAAACAATTATGAATCGTTTTGCAAATCGGGGTCGTTTTGCAAATTTTCCAGCTCCATAACCACCTCTCTTTGTTCGTCCTCAATATGAAGCTCCTCATTAAAGATGTTATAGTAATCGCTGGACTTTTCTTTCGATTCCGCTATCATTGCATAAAAACGCATTGTAAAACGGTTGATGTCAGAGCCACCAGCCAAGCCAGAAAGGTTTAAAAAGGTAGAGGGCAGTTCAAAAATTCTAAACTGTTTGCTGTCCTGTATCCCTTTTGAATAGAATGAATTGAGAGCCATTAAAATCTCTCCTCTGCGATTTCTCGCCTCGTTTGAACGACTAAATATATCCACCTGAACATTTGCTCTACCATAGATAATTTGGCGCTCTATATCTTTTTCGCTCATATAATAGCTTTTAGAAGAAATTGGCAAAAAATCAACCACACCAACTACAACATACAAATCGTTGCTGTTTGGTGGAATTTTTCTGTTCTGAGACTGTATCCAAATGTGTTGTTGGTCTAATCCCAGTTCAGTTCTAATAATATCAACTACATACTCTTCAATCTGCATTTCCTTGCCAATCCTTTATACAATGATATTCAATATGACCGTAATCACCGTAGTCTTTTTTATTCATAATTTTATATTCTATACCACGATAATACATTCTGTCATTTGTTTTGAGTTGTACATTTTCTTTAGTGTGAAACCACCACCAATCCCAAGACCATTGGCCTTCAGGCTTTACCTTGATTTCTTCAGGGTCAAGAGGTTGTATCACACCATCAAAGTTAAAGAAAAATACTTCATCTTCTACGTTTCCATATTTATCTACAACTTGAGTTATAACTTTAGCTTTAGCACCTTGAGACCACAAATTGATACCTAATTGTGGATGTGGTAAAGCTCTCTTAAGAGAAGTATTTGCTATGTTTAATCTTGATACCATTATGCACCCCTCCGTTGTAATTCATAATCAATAGGGAATGTTGTATTATGTCTCGTATACAAAGGCTTGTCAAATCCCTTTATATCTATTGTTCTTGGACTATTGTGTTTTTGCCAATCTGGGATACCTTCACCATTAGTCTCTAATGCCTTTTCTTGTAATTCTGAAGCCATTTTACCCATTTTGTTTAGAGATTTAATAAAGCTACCTTTCTTAAAATCTAGCTCATCAACTCCTGCATCTATTATTTTTTGAGCATTTATATCAATGGGTTTTTGTACAAATGAACGAGCTGGAACAATAACTTCCTCTCCACGATATGGGTCATCTGTATAAATACTTTTTCCACCAAACTCATTAAGTATAGCCGCATCTGTTGCGTTAGCATCTCCGTTTATAACGCCGGAAACAGCAACAGTATTATTGGCCTCTTCCAGTTCTTTTAAAAGACGTTTGAGACCAGATAAATTTAATCTTACTTTTGATTCTACGGCAAAGACCATCCTGGCACAACCCCCACATTTCCAATGGTGTACATATACACCAAAGATAAGTATTTCAGTCCAAACCCGTTACGGGCATAGAAACCCAAAATGGGGTCTTCCATGTATATCTCAGGAACATAATATCCTTCAGACACACTTCCTACACGCACTTCTCTGGCTGGGAATGAAATCTGTCCATAAGCACCAGAGCTTGCGAGTTGCAAATCATAAGCCAAATAAAAGGCTACTAAATATAAAAATGTTGTTGCAGCTGCTTGACAATCTCCAATTAACATCGGATTAAATACGGCAGCAGCTTCTCTCCACGCACGGTTAATATCTTCATCAGAAACGTAGTCATTTATCGATTCGTTTGTTGGTTGCCACGATTCTGTATCCGTTACATCTGCCGTATTGTTATCTACTAATGATGTATAAAAATTAGGTTCTACATATACTACATCACCAGTAAAGTAAATCTTACTACTATCATAAATAGGAAGGTAGGGGAAATTACGAGCAAAAAGTTGCTTGAAGTCTTCAACTGTCAATGTGTCAACAGGATTTGCCATAATTCCCCCTTATTCCTTACGCTTTTTTAGACTTTTTCTTTGCTTTTTTAGAAATAGGCTTCTCTTCAACCGCTTCTGGTTGCTCTTCAGCCTCAGCTTTCGCTGGTTCTTCAAAAGCAGATTTTTCTTCACTAGATTCAACGACCCGTACTTTTAAGTCTTCCAAAGAAATAATTTCTTTAGCATAAGCACTCAAAAGGGCCTTTGCAATCGCTTCATTACGAATATCCACCACTTCTCCTGGCGCAAGTTTGCCACCATTAAAGAAAAATGTTCTCTTTCCTTCGTTCCGAATCTTCATGTTGTACTCCTTCCTTACGAGCTAGACGTTAAATCCATATAGAGGATTTCTTGTGGACGGGCATCTAACACACCAGTGTGTTGTCCGTAACCAACGTTGCGAATCGTCCAACCATCGTAGCTGTTTGGAACAGTCGTGGTATAATCCACAGGAATTTCAAAACGAGCCACGTCTTCGTCATAGCGCATTAACACATAACGAGGAGCAGACAACTTGCCAAAAGAATTTGCAGGCATCAAGTAAGCCAATGGCAAAATCTTGAAGTCTGGATTCATTGTGGCAGCACGGAACGCATCTTGTAAGTATTCCAATTTTGATTTCAATGGGAATGAGACGCTGGTAGCGTTCACTAAGCCGTTGAAGTCATCTTGTGGAATGTACAAGCGGTTTGGATATGCTGTGTAGTTATTATTTTGTTGATAGGCGTTCATCACGTTAGCAACAAAGTTTGTAAATTGAGCATCTGTAGCATCTTTCAATGCAGCAGGCAACAAGGCTGTGTTGACCGTCACATCAGACAAGTTCAACAAACCTTCCATAGAACCGTCTTTGGAACCCAAGAAGGCTGTCTTCTGAATACCCAAATCCCAGTTCGTTTTACGAGCTTTTTCTTGTTGTGTCACGTAATCCCAAATTCCTGTACGAGCAGCTTTTTGCACATCAGCGATTGAGTATGCAATTTCTTTAGCCCACACACGAGCAGGAACACGGATTCCATCCAATGTCGCATTGACGGAAGCCAAACGGCCTTCTGTCGCTGTTTCAATGTAACCTTTTTCAAAGTCACCACCGACTTGGAATGAACGGAACATCAAGACATCATCAGCCCATGCAGCTTCTGTGCCAACACGAACTGGCATATAATCTGCGACAGGAATTTGATAGAACTTCTGTTCTGCCACACCACGGATAATGGCAGTCAAGGTTGTTAATGGAACTTGATAGCCCATTTGTTGAGATACGGCATTTTCTAAACGTTGAGCTTTTGCAAACTCTTCGTCATTTTTGAAGAAAGACGCAACGTCTTTTTCTTCGCCATTACAGTTTAAGATTTTATCTGTCATTTTATTACTCCTTAAGTATTAGCTGCATAAGCAACAGGTTCACCAATCTTAACACGGATTAACTGTCCAGCGGCGGTAGCGGCTTCTAAGGCCAATCCGATAGCTGAACCAGAACCAGCTTGAGCACCAACGACCACGGTGGACAAGTTCGTAATATTGACTTTCACACCAGCGGACACAGCACCGGCTGCTTCCATGTACATAACATTGCCATCCATACTGATTTGGCAAATTTCTTTTGCCTTGTAGGAAGGACGAATAACGTTCCATTCCACAAATCCGGCAATAACGTCACCAACTCCAGCTTTAGCAAAATGTGGTAAGCCTTGTGTTGTAGCAACGATTTTTACTGGGTCGCCCGGCAACAAAGCGGTGTCACCTTGGGAATCATCCACAATACCCGAAATAGATTGGGTATTTGCAGGCAAAACACGCCGTCCTTTGATTTCTTCTGTCGGAGCAAACACATTCATTTGATAAGATAATTTGGTTTCCATATTTACTCTCCTTATTTAGAACCATAACGCTGTTTTCCCAA
>Ga0265300_10000345_pt1 | contig 47873 bp, 45 predicted proteins | sample AusTroGonzalo_MG_FD_193482 | JGI IMG/M metagenome (GOLD analysis project Ga0265300, IMG submission 193482) | Bovine rumen microbial communities from tropical cattle in Woodstock, Queensland, Australia - Gonzalo_03 | ecosystem: Host-associated > Mammals > Digestive system > Stomach > Rumen ... | reverse complement strand
TATTTCAGGTAAAAGGACGCCATGATCCATGTGTGCTCCCAAGAGCCGTTCCCATCGTTGAAGCGATGGCTGCGATGACGATTTTGGACTATTACCTGTTAAAAAACGACTTTAATCGGTAACATTTGTACACGGAATGTAAAATATTCCGTGTTTTTCTTGGAAGAATCCGAAATTAGTCGTATATTTGCACTGCATTTAAGGGTTTGTGAAAATCCTGATATGCTTTAGTTAAGTCTAGTTTAGTTTTTGTGTTGGTTGGGGGCTGCCGATTGGTAGCCCCCAAATTTTTGCGCAAAAAAAAAGTGTGATCAATCGATCACACCTATAATATCTTCCACAGACTGGCATCCATGACTATCGAGCCAGGCCTCTATCCCATCCCTCACCTTGATACTAATGGCAGGATCGAGGAAGTTGGCAGTGCCGATCTCTATCGCTGTGGCACCAGCCATCAGGAACTCGATGGCATCCTTTGCACAGGAGATGCCACCCAAGCCGACAACAGGAATACCTACGGCTTTCGCCACCTGCCACACCATACGCAGGGCAACGGGTTTGACGGCAGGACCACTCAGTCCACCTGTACGGATACTGAGCAGTGGCTTACGCTTCTCGATATCAATCGCCATTCCCATCAACGTGTTGATAAGTGAGACGGCATCAGCCCCCTCAGCCTCCACCGCACGTGCAATCTCTGTGATATCCGTCACATTGGGCGAGAGTTTGACAATCAAGGTCTTATGATAACGCTGACGAACAGCCTTCACCACACTGGCAGCTCCAGCACAGGTGACACCAAAGGCCATACCACCGTCCTTCACGTTAGGACAAGAGATATTCAGTTCGACGGCAGGAATCTGCTCCAACGCATCGATGCGGGCAGCGCATTCAGCATAATCCTCAGGTGAAGAACCACTCACATTCACAATCATATTCGTATCGATATCCTTGATCTGCGGATAGATGTGGGTACAGAAGTAATCGACACCCTTATTCTGCAGACCCACGCAGTTGAGCATACCCTGAGCCGTCTCAGCCATACGAGGATAGTCATTACCCTCACGAGGATTCAGCGTAGTACCTTTCACAATGATACCACCAATGCCATCAAGCGGCATGAAATCAGCAAACTCTAGGCCATAGCCAAAGGTGCCAGAGGCCGTCATCACGGGGTTTTTCAGCTGCAGAGCCCCTATTTTTACGTTCAGCTTTGCCATAACAGTCGATTGATATTAAATACTGGTCCTTCCTTACATACACACAGATTACCCTCAATGGTCTTCTCCACGCAACAGAGACAAGCACCTAAGCCACAGGCCATGAGATTCTCGAGCGACACCTCACAGTCGATACCTTTCTCACGTGCCAGACGAGCCACAGCCTTCATCATCGGTGTGGGACCACAGGTAGAGATACGATCGAACTGCTCCTGCTGTAGAATGGAATGGTTGGTTACAAAGCCTTTCTCACCAGCAGAACCATCCTCAGTGGTAACAAACACGCGTCCATACTTCTTAAATTCATCCAGCATCAGCAGATCTTCCTGCGTACGAGCTCCCAACAGGAACGTGGGTTCGATACACTGTTCACGCATCTGAGCACCCATATAGAGCAGCGGTGCCACACCGACACCACCACCAATAAGCAGCACTCTCTGCCCAGAGACAGCAGGGGTGAAGCCGTTACCTAGTGGCAGGACACAGTTCAAAACAGCACCAGGCTGAAGTGTAGCCAGTGTTTTAGTGCCTTCACCAACAGTTGCTACGAGCAGCCAGAGCTGATTCTTGGCACGATCTACGTAATTAATGGAAATAGGACGACGCAGGAAGGTAGAAGGGGAACCATCAACACGCACCTCTACAAACTGTCCTGGTAACATATCAGGGAGAGGTTTTGTATCTGTCAGGCGAATCAGCACATAACGTGCATGTATTCGCTCGACAGATACTACCGTCAGATCTAAAACATACTTCTTCATAAGTTATCTTCGCAAAATGATGGTGCAAAGATACGACTTTTTATTGAAACAACAAAACTATTTCTTAACGGGAAGAAAAGTATCCCAGGTCTGATCATCGTAAAAAACACGTATCTCCATGACTTTTCTTTGTGGTTTGTCAAGGATTTTTATATCTTCACGTACTATTTCAGGTCGTGATTTATTGATAATGGCAGAATTTTGTGTCATCTGACCCAAATTTTGAGAGACAGCAGGACTATTTTGTTCAAAATCAAGCATAGGAGACTGGTCAAAAATTCCATTTTCGGAAGCCGATGGGGTGGGCGCTGCATTTTCTGCCGTATTATGGTACATCTCACCTGATCCGAACATCAACCAGTCCGTATTGATGTCAGGAATTTTCTTTTTCAGAGCCTCCACCACGTTCAAAGTAGGTCGTGTTCTACCATTAAAAATACTACTGAGAGTGGCAGGTGCCAACCCGATGTAGTCGGCGAACACCTGTTGAGTCATGTGTTGAGACTCCATAACTTGTCTGATTCGATCCTTCATTGCTACTAATGATGATTAAATGGGGCCATAATGGCCATTTTTCGTTCTGTTTACAAAGGTAAATCAATTTTTTGAAATACACAAGAAATGTAGAGAGAATTTAGTTTTTTAAACTTTTAATTTGTGTTTTTAGAATTTTAAACTCTCAAATCAAAAAGTCAAAAATAAGGTTTTGAAATTATAAATCCAAATTTACATTGATAAACCATTACAAAGCGTTTATTCAGCAATGTTTTATAATAAACTGGCTTTGAATAAGATAATTACGGCATAAAGAATCTAAATTTCTGCATATGCATCATTTTGGTCTATAAAAGGCCAAAAATATAAAAGGAATTTCTAAGTAAAATGTGTAAACCTTTGATTTCTCTATACTTATAACACAAATACATTGATGCATATTATTGAATTCAAAATTAAGAACCTAAATATTTAGATATACAAATTTATATTTAATCTGGATATTTCATATTTTGAATTGTGAATTTGAGTTTTGAAATACGAAATATACCCTACTCTGTTTTTAGATTTAGAAACATGAATACAGAAAACAAAAACAAAAAGAATGTTAAACCTAAATTTTAGGGGTATTACCAGGTGAAATTTGGTCATTTTTCGCAAATTCTGGACGATAGGCAGGTAAGCTATAAAAAAGCGAGTTTTGAGGGGGTAAAAAACGCTCAAAACCCCTGCCCTATCAGGCATTTGGGGCTAAAAAAAGCGCTCCTGAAAAGCGCATTTTTAAGAAATTCTAGAGCTGGAAAAGTAGCATTTTGAAAAAGTGCAGAGAAAATAGAGCTAATAATTAGTGCAAAATGTAAAAAATTAATTCCTTCATCAACTCCCCTGGAGGCGTATTTGGATTATCCAATCCTTTACTTTTTGCATCGATCTCGCGAAGCTTCGAAATGATCTGCATCACCTTCATGCCAGAGTAGTTCCTCATACCTGTCATGTACTCCTTCGCAGCCCAGGGTTGTTTGATTTCCAAAAACTCCGCTACCCTCTCCTGACTCTGGTTGTTTGGAGCATAGTATGCTATCATCAAATTTTGGAAATAATTAAAAAGCAAAGGTAAAAAAGAATATAAACCACCCGATTTGGGATTTTCATCGAAATATTTAATGATCTGATTGGCCTTAAACACGTTTCTGTTCACAATAGCATCACGTAATTCGTAGCCATTGAACTCCTTACTGACACCAATTTGGTCTTCAACCACCTGTGGCGTCACCTTTTTATGGTCTTCAGGCAGTGCGAGAATCACTTTATCCAGCTCTCCTGTCAGTCTGCTGAGATCAGAACCGATATTATCAGCTATCATCTGCGTAGATTTGTGGTCTATACTCACCTCACGACGCTTCAGATAGTCCTCAATGAAGGCAGGCAGGTCGCGATCGCGCAGTTTTTTGCTCTCAAACAGCACGCCAGCACTCTGAATAGCCTTCATATATTCGCGTTTTCTACCATCTACAGTACCGTTTTTATGGCACATCACAAGAATGGTAGAAGGCATCGGCGACTTGAAATACTTCTCCAGAGCCTCCGTCTGCTTCACGTTCTGAGCCTCTTTCACTATCAATACCTGATATTCGGCCATCATGGGATAACGACGGGCTGCATCGGCAATCTGAGCTGCTGTCACATCGGATCCGAAGAGCACAGACTGGTTGAAATCGCGCTCCTCAGGCTGCAATACATGCTCAGCGATATAGTCGGCAATACGGTCGATATAATAAGGCTCATCCCCCATCAGATAATAGAGGGGAACGAACTTCCGAGCCTTCAAATCGGCCATGATACTATCGAAAGTGACATTTTTTGCTTCTGCCATGATGATTTTTCGAATATTATTTGTACTTTTGCGGGTACAAAGATAATAAAATGTATCGATTAAACCTACCTCCATACCCGATAAAAATCACTGAGAAGGGTGAAAAACGGCAGATTTTCGACTTTTTGCGTCGAAAATACGTCGCCTTGACGCCTGAGGAATGGGTGCGCCAGCATTTTGTACACTTCTTAGTGGAGCATAAAGGCTACCCCAAAGGATTACTGGCTAACGAGGTGGAACTGAAGATTGGTGAGAAACGTCTGCGCTGTGATACCTTATTATATAATAAAGAGGCTATGCCTCGCATGATCATCGAGTACAAAGCCCCAACTATACAACTTCAGCAGAAGACCTTCGACCAGATTTCGGTCTACAATCTTCTGCTGAAAGTGGATTATCTGATAGTCAGCAACGGACTCCAGCACTACTGTTGCAAGATGGATTACGCAACCCAGCGTTACATCTTCTTGGAGGCCATCCCAGACTACGAAATTCTCTGACTATTACTCCATATCGCTGGCATCCGTTGTCTTCTTTGAAGAAGCCGACTTACGGATAGTGCGCTTACGGGTGGTTTTCTTCTCCTCGCCAGTGGTCTTGTCGATCTTCACACCAGCCAACTCAGGATCAATCATGATACGTCCGCAGTACTCGCAGACAATGATCTTCTTGTGCATCTTGATGTCAAGCTGACGCTGGGGCGGGATCTTGTTGAAGCAACCACCACAGGCATCACGCTGTACATAGACGATACCCAGACCGTTGCGGGCATTCTTACGGATACGCTTGAAAGAAGTGAGCAGACGAGTCTCAATTTTAGACTCCAGATCCTTCACCTTTTCCTTCAGCTTATCTTCCTCTGCACGGGTCTCAGTCATAATCTCTTCAAGCTCAGACTTCTTCATATCCAGATCACTTTGACGCTCAGCGATCACCTCTTCATTTGCCTGCAGCTCATTCTTCTTATCCTGAATACGGGCATTGGCCTCGCGGATCTTCTTGTTGCAGAGCTCTATTTCCAGCGTCTGGAATTCAATCTCCTTGCTCAGTGTGTCGTATTCACGGTTGTTCTTCACCTCGTCGAGCTGACTCTTATAACGAGCCACACTAGTCTCAGCCTCAACGATCTCGCCCTTCTTCTGGGTGATGGCGCGCTGGAACTCAGCAATCTCATTCTGGATCTTCTCAACACGAGTGGTCAGACCTGCGATCTCATCTTCCAAGTCCTGAACTTCAAGAGGCAACTCACCTCTCAGTGCACGCTTCTCGTCAATAGCCGAGAGCGCAGCCTGAAGCTGGAAAAGTGTCTTCAGCTTCTCTTCCACAGTCAAATCTGTAGGATCTTTCTTTGCCATAATTTTTTACGTTTAAAAATATAATATCGGATTCGTATTTGTCTCTGCAATCACCGTCTTCACCCCAGGGCATTGCTGCTGGATAATCTCCTGAAACACCTCTGCAGTGAATTGTTCACTCTCGTAGTGGCCGATGACACAGATTTGTATCTGTTGTTCGTAGCCGAAATACTGGTGATAATGCATCTCACCCGTAATAAAGGCATCAGCTCCAGCCTTCACAGCGTCGCCGAGCAGGAAATCACCTGCACCACCACAGATCGCCACCTTTTTGATAGGACGTTGCAACAACTGATTACATCTGGCACACTCCACATCGAAGGTCTTCTTCACCTCAATCACGAAGTCATCTGATGCCATCGCCTCAGGCAGCGTACCAATCACACCACTGCCAGCCTCAATCCCATCAACGGTCTTCGAGGCAAAGAACGCCACCTCCTTTAGCTCCAGTTTCTGGGCGATACGGAAGTTCACACCACCTTTGGCGTTATCCATGTTCGTATGCATGGAGACCACACAGATATCCTGTTGGATGGCCTTTCTGACAGTACGCTGGACATCCGTAAGATCGCTGATGGTCTTTAGTCCACGAAACAGCAACGGATGATGGGACACAATCAGATTGCACCCCTTCTGTCTAGCCTCGTCGATGACACGTTCGTTGACGTCCAGACACAATAATGCCCCTGAAACCTCCGTCTCTGTTAATCCTACCTGCAAGCCAGCATTATCCCAACTTTCCTGCAGGGGCAGAGGCGCGAATTGTTCAAGGGCGCACAATACCTCCTTAATTTTCACGCTGCAAAATTACAAAGAAAAGCCGAGACTCAGTCCCGGCTCTTTGATTTATTAAACGTTTTTAACTTTTCACCAATCATCCAACTGGGCGCTGGCCTCGATTCTGTTCTCCGTCGCATCATCGAGTGCTGGGAAGAAATCGATCCCTGTCAGCGCCTCCACTTCATCCACCGTCCTGACGGCCTGTTGCAGGGTCTGACGCTTACCCTCGTTGCAATAGATGAAGCCGATAGCTTTAGTTCCCCCCTTCCTACAAAGCACTACCTTGAAGAACGCCACAGGCACCCACACCTTGTTCTTACCAATGGTACGCAGATTCTGAGAATCGTAGATAGGTCCGCAGACGATGTCGATCGCCCCATATTCCCTTGCCCAATCACGGCACTTGATCTCAAGATCGTTCCACTCGTATTTATTGAGTCCATGGTTCTGCGGACAGATGTTCGTGAAGAGGAATGACTGCGCCATCGCCTCCTTATCCCACTTATTATCGCCAGCAGGACACATGTGACCTCTGTCGAAACGCGAGTTGTAATAATCGTTGTTCGTGGCTCTGGGCTTCACATCCAGATCCTCTGTAAACATCATCTGCTTACGCTGATTCTGACCTCTCGTATGCTCCCTGGTGAGATGCCACGCCACCCAGTTGGGATTCTTCGTGTCACGATTGTAGGAAGTGGTATAACCCTTACGCTGCAGAATCTGTTCAGGACGGTCTTTCAGAGGGGCAGGCAATTCATACATCAACGTCTGCTTGGTCTGGGCTTCACAGGACACACTCACCAACAGCATCGCTACCATCAACGTCAGCTTTCCGAACTGATCGAAGAGCTTTCCGTCACTGAGCCAGAGACTCACGATGAGCGACAGTACTGAAGCTGCCACACAGGCCGACGTCAGCGACAGCATCACCACAAAGGCAGAAAGCGTCTCCATCCCTGCCAGAAGCATACCACAGAGCAACAACGGCATCGTAAACAGCCCCATCACGGAGAGATTGGCAGACGCAGGCGAGAGAATCGACTGTACGGAACGCTTCACAAACGGGATGAGTGCCTGCAGATGATTTTTACCATTACCACGACGATACTCATATTCTTGTTCATCCACCTTCAGAGCTGAAAAATAAGTACCCAATCCACGGATCTGACTGGCAGTCGTATGACCTGCCAACAATGCCATCACAGGCACAAACCACGTGGCATAGAGACTCTGATCTAACGGTAATACAGTCAGACGCAAATAGAAACCAGGCAATAACGTACCTACCAGCTGACCTGCCACGACAGGCAACAAGAAACGCTTCACGTCGAGTTTCAGACGGATCAACACCACCACAGCCGTATAACAGGCAATCAGCACCAACCACCCCAAATTGAGGGCCATCGAGTCGAAACGGAGGAGTGCCCATACCATCAGACAGACCACCAACAGCTGACCTATCATCCTGGCTATCGCCACACCAAAATTACGCAACAGTTTCTTGTCCCATAGATAGAGCACACCTGCAGGAATCACCAGCAGAAGCAACCCACATATCGCATGTATTATCAGACTACTATTCATCGATTCAAATCAGATTTTGATTATTTGATTGGCACGTTCAAGCACCATCGGATCACTACTGGCAATGACAACCGTTTTCCCTTGTTCTGCCTGTTGCTGTAACAGTTGCATCAGCTGGTAGCCCTGCTCTGATGACAACAAGGCCGTAGGCTCATCAGCAATCACGATAGGCTTATCGGCACTCTCCTCTAAAGTCTTCGTTGCCAGCAGCACAATCTCGTCAGTTGTCAGAGGCGCCCTGGGCTGAGCTATCTCCACGCTGGGTAGCACCTCATTCCACACGGCATAGTCGTCGGCCTCAACCTGCGTAGCCTCAGGCTCCTCCAGTTGAAGACCTAACGTCTGCACATCCTGAGGCAGATACACCATCATCTCGCGAAACGCATGAGAGGAATAGATGGTCAACAGCTCACCATCCACACTGACGAAGCCAGACTTCACAGGCAGGAAGCCCATCAGCGTGCGGAGCAGCGTGGTCTTTCCTGAGGCTGCAGCCCCTGTAATACAGGTCAGTTCGCCATCGTTGGCAATGAACGACAAGTTCTCTGCCAGCACCCGTTCCCCCACAGCTATCGTTATGTTCTTTGCTTCTAACATCGTCAGAATTTTGGGTGCAAAGTTACAAAAAAAAGGATAATTGCTCATTAATAATAGAGATTTTTTACTACCTTTGCACCCAAAATATGGAATATAAGTCAAATCTTCACGCTTCAGCGTGGCGCTTACCCGCAGAATGGGAGCCCCAATGGGGTGTGCAGCTCACATGGCCGCACGCCAAGACAGACTGGGCTCCGATGCTTGAAGAGATCACTGCCACTTATGAAGAAATGGCTCGTGAAATAAGCAAGCGCGAAGAATTGATTAGTGTTAGAGAAAAATCTGACGACACATGGGCACGTGATCACGGTTTCATCTCACTGGTAGATGATCAGGGCCATCGTCGATTACTCGACTTCTGTTTCAACGGCTGGGGTGAGAAGTTCCCTGCCTCACATGATAATGCCTTGAATCGTATGCTCTACGATCAGGGAGCCATTCAGGGTGAATACGTGGACTGTCTCGACTTCGTGCTGGAAGGTGGTTCTATCGAGAGCGACGGACGTGGCACGATCTTCACCACCACAGGCTGTCTGTTGGCACCTCATCGTAATCAGCCCATGACGAAGGCTGAGATTGAGGCGCGCCTGAAGAAAGAGCTTTGTGCTGAGCGCATCCTCTGGATCGATCATGGGAATCTGACAGGCGACGATACGGATGGCCATATCGACACGCTGGTGCGCATCTGTCCGAACGATATATTATTATATGTGGGTTGCGACGATCCTGCCGATGAGCAGTATGCTGAACTGAAGCTGATGGAAGAACAACTCAGAACCTTCCGAACGCTGGAGGGCAAGCCCTATCAACTGGTGAAACTCCCCATGCCAAGAGCCATCTACGATGAGGACTATCGTCTGCCAGCCACGTATGCCAACTTCCTGGTCATCAACGGTGCCGTACTCTGTCCCACTTATGCCCAGTCCGATCTCGACGCAGTAGCACTCCGTCTGATTGGCGAGGTCTTCCCTGATCGCGAGGTCGTACCCATCGATTGTCGAAGCATCATCAAACAACATGGCAGCCTCCATTGCTGCACCATGCAATATCCAAAGATATGACCATAAAAGTAGGATTCTTACAACAAGCCAATAGCGCAGATCTGCATCAGAACATCCTGCGTCTGTCAGAAGGCATTAGCGACCTTGCGAAACGTGGGGCGGAACTGATTGTATTACAGGAGCTTCACAACTCCCTGTATTTCTGTCAGGTGGAAGATGTAAACAACTTCGACCTCGCAGAACCCATCCCTGGACCTTCTACGAAGCTCTATGGCGAACTCGCCAAGCAGTTTGGGGTGGTGATCGTCACATCCCTCTTTGAGCGTCGTGCTGCAGGACTTTATCATAACACGGCTGTCGTGCTTGAGAAAGACGGCTCCATTGCAGGCATCTATCGTAAGATGCATATTCCTGATGATCCTGCCTACTACGAGAAGTTCTACTTCACCCCTGGCGATCTGGGCTTCCATCCTATCCAGACCTCTGTAGGTTGTCTGGGCGTGATGGTGTGCTGGGACCAGTGGTATCCTGAGGCAGCGCGCCTGATGGCCCTGCAGGGAGCGGAAATCTTAATTTATCCCACTGCTATCGGCTATGCTGCCAACGACACACCAGAAGAGCAACAACGCCAGCGCAGAGCCTGGCAGACGGTGATGCGTGGCCATGCCGTTGCCAACGGGCTCCCCGTCCTGGCCGTCAATCGTGTAGGTTTCGAACCTGATCCTAGTGGTCAGACGGAGGGTATCCAGTTCTGGGGTACCTCCTTCCTCGCTGGTCCTCAGGGAGAGATCGTCTATGAGGCCGACGGCAACGAGGAAGAGAGTATCATCATCGAACTCGACCTCCAGCACTCAGAGGATGTGCGACGCTGGTGGCCGTTCTTGCGCGATCGGCGTATCGACGAATATGGGGATATCCTCCAACGGTTTATAGATCAAACATGAAAAATTAAAGATGAAAAATTAAAGATTAAACATTAAACATTGGCAAACTTCAAACAAACCATAAAATAATGAGTAACCAACTTAGATTTCAGGTCGTAGAAGAGGCCTTTAAGAAGAAGGCCCTTGAGGTGCCAACACCTAATGAGCGACCCTCCGAGTACTTCGGGAAATACGTGTTCAACCGTCAGAAAATGTTTAAGTACCTCCCTTCCGAGGTGTATCGAAAAATGATCGACGTGATGGAGAATGGCGCCAGTCTCGACCGCTCTATCGCAGATGCCGTGGCAGAAGGCATGAAGAAATGGGCTCAAGAGATGGGGGCCACCCATTATACACACTGGTTCCAGCCCCTGACAGAGGGCACAGCCGAGAAGCACGACGCCTTTGTAGAACACGACGGTAAGGGTGGAATGATGGAAAACTTCGATGGCAAGTTGCTCGTACAACAGGAGCCTGACGCCAGTTCTTTCCCCAACGGTGGTATCCGCAACACCTTCGAGGCTCGTGGCTATTCAGCCTGGGATCCCACATCACCTGTCTTCATCATCGACGACACGCTGTGTATCCCCACCATCTTCATCGCCTATACAGGTGAGGCCCTTGACTACAAGGCACCTCTCCTTCGTTCCATCCGTGCCGTCACCAAAGCTGCAGAGGATGTATGTGGCTACTTCTATGACAATGTGAAGAAGGTACAGGTGAATCTGGGTTGGGAACAGGAGTATTTCCTGGTGGATGAAGGTCTCTATTCTGCCCGTCCTGACCTGTTGATGACAGGACGCACGCTGATGGGGCATGAGAGCGCAAAGAACCAGCAAATGGACGATCACTACTTCGGCACCATCCCTGATCGTGTGCAGGCCTTTATGAAGGACTTAGAGATCCAGGCCCTTGAACTCGCCATCCCTTGTAAGACACGTCACAATGAGGTGGCTCCGAATCAGTTTGAACTTGCCCCCATCTACGAGGAGTGCAACCTGGCCGTCGATCATAACATGCTGCTCATGTCACTGATGAAGCGCGTGGCTCGCAACCACGGTTTCCGTGTGCTGCTTCACGAAAAGCCCTTCGATGGCATCAATGGTTCTGGTAAGCATAACAACTGGAGTCTCACGGCTGCTCAGGGTGAGGGCTCTACCCTGCTCCATGCTCCAGGTAAGACACCTGAGGAGAACCTGCGTTTTGTCACTTTCATCGTCGAGACGCTCATGGCTGTCTATCGTCATAACGGTCTGCTGAAGGCCTCGATTGTCAGCGCCACGAACGCCCATCGTCTGGGTGGCAACGAGGCACCTCCCGCCATCATCAGCTCGTTCCTGGGTAAGCAACTCACTGAGCTCTTAGACCACATCGAACTCTCAGATAAGGACGACCTCTTTAATCTGAAGGGAAAGCAGGGTATGGAGATCGATATCCCACAGATCCCTGACCTCATCATCGACAATACTGATCGCAACCGCACCTCTCCCTTTGCCTTTACAGGTAACCGTTTCGAGTTCCGTGCCCCTGGTTCTTCAGCCAACTGCGCCTCAGCAATGATTGCGCTGAACTCAGCGATGGCGGAAGCCCTGCAGAACTTCAAACAGCGTGTAGATGCAAAGATCGCCAAGGGCGACAGTAAGGTGTCAGCCATCCTCGATGTGCTGCGCGACGACATCAAGACCTGTAAGCCCATCCGTTTCGATGGCAACGGTTATAGCGAGGCTTGGGTGAAAGAGGCTGCCAGTCGTGGTCTCGACGTAGAGAAATCATGTCCGAAGATTATCGAGCACTACCTCGACGACACCAGCGTACAGATGTTCGAAGCCACCAAGGTGATGAACCGCAAGGAGCTTGAAGCCCGTAATGAGGTAAAATGGGAAACTTATGTAAAAACCGTACAAATTGAGGCGCGCGTCATGGGCGACCTGTCGATGAATCACATCATCCCCGTCTCCACCCACTACCAGTCGCAGCTCATCAAGAACGTGCAAGGCATGAAGGCCGTGTTCTCAGAGAATCAGGCCAACCGTCTCTCAGCTCGTAACATGAAACTGATTCAGGAGATTGCTGAGCGCACAGAGCGCATCGAACAGTTCGTAGAAGAACTCACAGATGCCCGTCGTGTCGCTAATCGCATCCAGAGCATCCATGAGCGCGCCATCGCCTATCACGACACTGTCTGTCCGAAGATGGATGCCATCCGTTCAGAGATCGACCATCTTGAGATGATTGTCGAAGATGGTCTCTGGTCGCTGCCTAAGTATCGCGAATTACTGTTTATTCGCTGATTCTATCACCGCATTATAATAACTGCAGAAGTCTGCCCATCGATAATAAGGAGCATTATCGGTGGGCACTGGCAGTTTGGCCTCCTTACCGTTCAGTAGGCACTTCACCAGCACATCCTGGCCCGCATCACCACGATAGAACACCAGCTGGATATTAGAAGCCATACAGGTCTGGAAATTCTGGTAGCAATACTTCACCTCGTAGGGATCCACAGGATCGAGGTCAGCACCGTTGATGCCCAGCAGCACCGTCAACGGACCAATACACGTATCGTGGCCGAATCTGAGGTCAGCCACACGGTCGCTACTGCCGTCAATCACAGCATTGGCTTTCTTCATGATATCCTGCAGAATGGGGATCATATAATACTTGTTGTCGAACACCCAGGAATACGACCCTAAGTTCGACTGCTCCCAACGGGCTATCATCTCCTCATCCTTCACAATGTTGCCCATCAGTCCCTCATGGTTGATACTCGGCAGAGAGGTGTAGAGGTTGATCAGATCCTCACCCATGCGCCACATAGGTCCTAAGCCGTTCGTACTGGTGAACACACGGTTCAGCACCACCTGACTCAGTGAGTCGTTGCTCTTGAACTGATCCATATTGAACTCATAACGCGGATGGGCCTTGGGGAAGTTATGCTTCACAGGATTACGCTCGTCAATCGGCACCACATTGTCCACCGTGAAGCGCGACGACTGCTCCCTGATCTCTATCTTCGGATTACACTGCGTCAACTCCTGACAGAAGGCCGACATACTCAGCACACAACGCCCTGAGAGCGATGCGATGGCCAACACGTTGCCACCCTTCTCAAACACCTCTGGAAACGCATTATACATCGTCCTGGCAATGCCCTGATGCTGTTCCCAGCCGAGTTGCGTCAGTTCGCTCCAACCCGTCATCAGCTCGTCCTTCACAGCTTCAAAACGCGTATAGAACGCCTCTCCCTCAGCTGTCAGCTGCTGACAATCGTGCGCCTTTGTCAACAACGTGTCCAAGTCCACATACAACTGACTATTCCAGTAATAACGCGAGCCATGACGAGAATAGTGGCTAATATAGAAAGGTTTGTAACCATCAGGTGCCTTCGTCAGCGTCACATTCTCAAACTGGTAAGGACAATCGTTGCCGTAAGCCTTCTTCGGGCATGCCTTCAACACTTCGTTCACATCGATTCTCTGGGCACCTGCGCTGATCGTCAGGAGTCCTAACATAAAGGTAGCAATCAGTTTCTTCATGATCATTTAGTTTTGATTTTGCTTGCAAATATAAGAAAAGTTTTCAGAAATCACGTCATAAAATCGATAAATCAACAAAATTTAGCTATCTTTGCAGCAAGATTATGGCTTGGAAACTGAAATATCGTTGTACTTCATGTGGTTATGAAGCTGAGGTTTACGAGGGGCAAGGCCTCTTCCGTCAACAGATCTCACCCATGAGTTGTCCTGACTGCAAGACGATTCAGAACATCGTCGTAGGTGGGATCATCGGCGATGTCGCCCCCTCCTTCCGCAGCGAGGCAGGGCGTCTGTGCCTCAACTGTGGCAGCGACAAAATCCGCCCCTGGGACAAGCACACCTGTCCCAAATGCCAAGGCGACATGCAACCCACGGATGACAAGGAGTTCTGGACGTAATTTTCTTATAAACAAGGTTATACTGGCAATGTCAGGACAAAGCGTGAGCCGCCGATATAGGCAGTGTCGAGCACGATATCACCACCAAGGCGACGCGCCAACGAACGGGCGACAGTGAGACCGATGCCGGTACCCTCATAGAACTCATCCAGTTGTACAAACTCATCAAAGATACGCTCTGACTCCTTGTGCGGGATTCCAATGCCTGTGTCTTCTACAGAGAAGAACAAACGGTCAGATGAAACAGATATGCGCAAGACGACCTTCTGCTGATGACCAGTCAGATTCTCGTGCTGGCGCGTCTCTGCAGGTGCCGTGAATTTACGCGCATTGTCAAGCATCAGCGATAACGCACGGACAGCGGCCTGGAGATTGGTCTGGATAGTAACCTGCTCAACTTCTGGCGATGCGATCATACTGAACATGAGATGACTGGCTTCGCCAACACCTGAGGCACTGACGGCCTCTGAGGCAATCTGCAGAGCCGAGACTGTATCGTTACATTCGATGTCGGCGTTGCTCTTGGCTTCTGAGAGTTCGATCATCTTATTGACCAGATTAGTGATGCGGTCGCTGTTTTCCACCATCTTCTTGCTGATATCCTGCAGTTCCTCATCACCCAGTTTGATTTCTGGATCAGCCAGAACTTGCGTAAAACCTGTAAGGATATTGAGTGGCGTACGCACCTCATGGGAGATCTGCTGGATGAACTGGGTCTTCATCCTCGACGATTCCTCCGCACGCTCGTTGGCCAAGACAAGTTTTCTGTTCGTGGCATCCAGTTTATTATAGGCCTTGCGCCGAAAGATGATATAGACCGTAAAGAAGATGATGATGAGCAACAGGACGGTAACAGTACTGATGAGACGCTGTTGCGACAGCTCTGCCTTCTGCTCTGCGATCTGGCGCTCCTTGCCCTCCGTATCATAGACAGTAGCGAGCAACGCGGCATCACTACGCTTCTGTTGGGCCAGTGCCGAGTCGTAGGCTTCCGCTATCTGAGTCGCCACACTCAGTGCCGTATCCTTACGGCCTGCGAGCAGGTTGGCACGGTATTTGGGGAACAGATAGCGACCGATATTCTCAAGATCCACCTCAAAGGCACTCGCATCCATATAGCGCTGCAACAGCTCGTAGTGATCAGCTGCCTCATTGTAACGGTTGGTCTGCATCAGGTATTCCGTACTGTTGATGATGTGTCCCAACCGCTTCGACGTGCGTGTAGAGAGATAATCCCTATAGGCTTCATCTGCTGCATACAAAGCACCACGCTTATGCGCCAGGAGCATCTTACAATAGCTGAGGTCAGCCTTCATTTCGTCAATATAGATAGTGTCACGATCAGAACGGTTGCTGGCAATGGTAAACAGGGAGTCCTGCCTCTCCACCCATGGAACAGCCTTATCATAGTATCCTGACTGAATATAAGCCATAGCCACCGATTTCATGGTATGCTCACTCTCACGGAAGTCGAGAGGGGCGTGGTGGATTTTCAGCATCTGATGGATATCGTCGAGTGCACGCTGGAAGCTACGTTCTGCCTTATCAGTCTGTCCGAGATACAGCTGGCACTCACCAATCATCTCTGCTATATCATGAAGACGGGTGAAATCGTCCTGACCAGCCTCTCTAAGTTTCTGATCGAAGGCGTTGGCCTCACGAAGTGCCTCATCATAGCGTTTCATGTGGCAGAGCAGACGGAGATAGTCCTTACAGGTATAGTTAAAACACTCCAGATCACCCTGATCATCCAGATCGCTGGCTTTGATATCGGCCAACTGATAATAGAGACTCAGCGACTTACCATACGACCCACGGACGTTATAGGTGATGGTACGATAGAAAATGCTTCTGACCTTTGACAGTTCCCCTAACCGTTCCACACTGTCGATGACGGCAAGCGTACGAGGCACATCGCGCGTGTCGAATGCAGCAAAAATGACAGAATCAACATGCGTGCGCTGGTTCTCATCAGTGATACCCCTATGCTGACGCTCTGGTTTGCAACTGAACAACACCAGGATCGCCAGGAGGCAGAGGGTATATAGTCTGAATACTTTTTGCATGGCTGGATAAAGCTTATATGATATCGGATGCAAAGGTAACCATAAAAATCGAAAGTCCCAAACAACAGAATAAAGATTTCTCCAAAAATTTTTGGAACTTCCCAGAATAAGTGTTACCTTTGCACTCGTAACAAACATTTATTATTAACGTATAAACCCCATTAATCACTAACCGTTATGAAAAAGATTATTTGTATGCTGACCGTGCTGCTGTGCAGCGTGATGAACCTGAGTGCCCAGAACTATGACTTGGAAGGCCGTTGGGTCACCGATCTGTCGGATGAGAATGAATCAACCTCGCTCATCTTCCTATTCGAAGGTAACGAACTGACTCAGGCCGTTTACAGCGAATCGACCATTGATGAGATAGGTCTCATAGGCATTATCGTTGCCACACCCCCTGCCCCATTCAAACTCGAAGGCAACAAACTCACTGTGACCTATGATGCCAGTCAGGCCGAATACCAGGTGATGAAAACCGAGTTCAACGAGAAGATCCAGGAGGCCATCAAACAGACACCCAGCATGGAGGACACCGTGAAGGAACTGTTGGACAAAGCTTTTGATACTCAGAAAGAGGAGATGGCTAAGGCCATTATGTTTAAAGGTGAGCTGGAGATCATCTCCTGCAACGATGATGGTGAGCTCACAATCAAGGACACAGATGGTGAGACCTACACCTTCTACCTGAAAGGCGAATAAACCGTCAGGGCATCCCCTGCCCTGACGATCCTATTCAATAAGCCTGCTCATGCACGCCCTTGACGGCACGGCCTGAGGGATCATTCATATTCTTGAAGGCGGCATCCCATTCGAGTGCGATAGAGGTGCTGCAGGCTACGCTTGCCTCACTGGGAACGCTGAGGGCAGCAGAGGCTGAGGGGAAGTGCTCAGCGAAGATCGAGCGATAGTAATACTCCTCCTTGTTCTTTGGTGGGTTGATGGGGAACCGCTCTGCAGCATGTGCCATCTGTTCATCGCTGACAGCTTCAGCTGTGATCTGCTTCAAGGTGTCAATCCAAGAGTAACCTACACCATCGCTGAACTGCTCCTTCTGGCGCCAGGCGACAGCCTCAGGCAACATATCCGCAAAGGCCTCACGCACAATCTTCTTCTCAATGGTGGTGCCAGGACACATCTTGGCCTCAGGATTGGTGCGCATTGCCACATCAAGGAACTCTTTGTCGAGGAAGGGCACACGGCCCTCCACACCCCATGCCGACAGACTCTTGTTGGCACGCAGACAGTCGTAGAGATGCAATTTGGAGAGTTTGCGAACGGTCTCCTCGTGGAAATCCTTAGCCGATGGCGCCTTATGGAAGTAGAGATAGCCTCCGAAGATCTCGTCGGCACCCTCGCCAGAGAGTACCATCTTGATACCCATCGACTTGATGACGCGCGCCAACAGATACATGGGGGTAGAGGCACGTACGGTGGTGACATCATAGGTCTCGATGAAGTAGATCACATCACGGATGGCATCCAGTCCCTCCTGGATGGTATAGTTGATCTCGTGGTGCACGGTGCCGATATGATCAGCCACGAGCTTGGCCTTGGCGAGATCGGGAGCCCCCTTCAAGCCAACGGCAAAGGAGTGCAGACGGGGCCAGTAGGCCTTCGTCTTGGAATCGTCCTCGATACGCATCTCCGAGTATTTCTCAGCGATGGCAGAGATGACGGAAGAGTCGAGACCACCAGAGAGCAGCACACCATAAGGCACATCACTCATCAGCTGACGCTTCACAGCATCCTCCAGGGCATCGTGGATAGCCTCCACACTGGCAGGATTATCCTTCACAGCATCATACTGCATCCAGTCGCGCTTGTAGTAACGCTTCATACCTGGCTCACGGCTCCAGTAATAGTGGCCTGGCAGGAAGGGCTCATAGTGGTCGCACTGACCTTCGAGCGCCTTCAACTCTGAGGCTACAAGCACCTTACCGTCGCTGTCATAGCCGATATAGAGGGGAATCACACCAATGGGATCACGGGCTATCAGGAACTCATTGCGCGCCTCATCGTAGAGCACAAAGGCGAAGATGCCGCTGAGGTCTTCGAGGAAGTGGATGCCCTTCTCACGATAGAGGGCGAGGATCACCTCACAGTCAGAGCCCGTCTGAAACTCATACTGACCTGCATAACGACGACGGATCTCCTGATGGTTGTAGATCTCGCCATTCACGGCTAATATCTGCTGGCGGTCAGGTGAGAACAAGGGCTGTCCCCCGCTCTCAGGATCCACGATACTCAGTCGTTCGTGGGCAAGGATGGCTGAGCCACCACAATAGATACCACTCCAGTCTGGTCCGCGATGACGGATCTTCTGACTCATCTTCAACGCCTGTTCACGCAACTCGTGTGTCTGCTCCTTTACATTTAATATCGCTACGATTCCACACATATTTCTGTCCTTTCTTTATCGTTTATAGTTGTAATTTCAATACTTTCTCTACATAATTCACAAAAGCCTCGTTACAGAGACGGATGCCGCCTGGCGTGGGATAATGACCTGTGAAGTACCAGTCGCCAGGATGACGAGGACAGGCCTCGTGCAAGCCCTCGATACTCTGATACACCAGTTCGATGGGTGCCTGCATCCCATCAGGACACAGCATCTCCACAATCTTACGGTTGATCTCATCGACACTGAAAGCCTCATAGATGGTGCGCACGTGATTGGCAGCCGTAGGCGCCGTCTTACACTTGCGATAGGTCTCGGCGATCAGGCGCTGCAGTCCCCGTTCTTTGATCAGGGCAATGGCGGCGCGGAAGGCACAGAGCTCCTCCAGATGCGACATGTCGATGCCGTAGTAGTCGGGGTAGCGGATCTGCGGCGAACTCGACACCATGACAATCTTCTTTGGATGCAGACGGTCGAGGATCTTGAAGATACTCTCCCTGAGCGTGGTACCTCTTACGATCGAGTCGTCGATGATCACAAGGTTATCCTTATAGGGCTCCAACGAGCCGTAGGTGATGTCATACACGTGGGCTGCGAGGTCGTTACGCTCCGTTCCCTCCGTGATGAAGGTGCGCAGTTTGATATCCTTCCACACCACTTTCTCTATGCGGACCTCGTGGTTCATACGGCGCACGCCATCCGTCATGCCATAGAAGGCCACCTCGGCCGTGTTGGGGATATAGGAGAAAACGGTGTGAGCCACGTCGCCATCGATGGCCTGCATGATGGCAGGCAACAACTGCTCTCCCAGTTGTTTGCGCTCGTTATAGATATCACGGTCAGAGCCTCGGCTGAAGTAGATACGCTCGAAACTGCAAGCCGACAGCTTCTGCACGGCCAGGATCTGTTCCAGATGACTCTCGCCGTTCTTTCGGACAATCAGCGACTGACCAGGCTGGAGTTCCTGGATATCCTCTGCCTGCAGATCGAAGGTGGTCTGTATCACAGGGCGCTCAGAGGCCAGTACCACCACCTCGTCATCCTGATAGTAGAACGCAGGACGGATGCCCCAGGGGTCGCGCACGGCAAAGAGCTCACCAGAGCCTGTGAGTCCGCACATCACGTAGCCACCATCGAAATGCGGCATCGTGGTCTTCAGCACGTTTGCCATCTGCACATGATCATCGATATAACGGGTGATGGCAGTGCCCTGCAAGCCCTGCTCCTTAGCCTCGACGAAAAGCCGTTCCACCTCACGGTCCAGACGATGCCCCATCAGTTCGAGCGTGATATAGGAATCACCATAGATACGGGGTGACTGTCCTTGATCCGTGAGGAAATGAAAGACCTCGTCGATGTTGGTCATATTGAAGTTGCCACACAGACAGAGGTTCTTGGCACGCCAGTTATTACGACGCAGGAAGGGATGCACGTATTGCAGCCCACTCTTGCCAGTGGTGGAATAGCGCAGATGGCCCATATAGAGCTGTCCGGCAAACGACTTATCGACATGCTTGAACACCTCTGTGATGGCATCCTTGCCCTCTGCACGCTCACGAAACATATATTCCTCACCAGCAGGGGCGTCGAGGTTCACACAGGCCACACCAGCACCCTCCTGACCACGGTTGTGCTGCTTCTCCATCATCAGATAGAGCTTGTTCAGCCCATAGCGCCACGTGCCGTATTTCTGTTCATAATACGACAGGGGCTTCAGCAGGCGAATCATCGCCACACCACATTCATGCTTCAGCTGTTCCATCGATGCAGGCCTTAATGAACGACATAAACAACGGATGCGGATGCAGCACCGTTGACGAATACTCTGGGTGGAACTGAGTGCCGATATACCACTTCTTCTCTGGGATCTCCACGATCTCCACCAGGTTGGCGGCAGGGTTGATACCCACGCACTTCATACCGTTCTGCTCATACTCCTCCTGATAGGCGTTATTAAACTCATAACGGTGGCGATGACGCTCCATGATCTTCTTTTCCTTTCCATAGGCGGCAGCAACACGACTGCCTTCGCGCAGTTCGCACTCATAGGCGCCCAGTCGCATCGTACCACCCATCTGGGTGATGCTCTTCTGCTCCTCCATCATGTCGATGACGTTGTGTGGCGTCTCCATCATCTCACTGCTGTTGGCATCCTTGTAACCTAAGACGTTACGGGCGAACTCGATCACCATCATCTGCATACCCAGACAGATGCCGAAGGTGGGGATGTCATGGCTACGAGTGTATTCGGCAGCGATAATTTTACCCTCGATGCCCCGTGTGCCGAAACCTGGGCAAATCACGACTCCTGCCATCCCACTGAGTTTGGAAGCCACATTCTGACGGGTGATATGCTCGCTGTTGATGAAGTGGATCTTCATCTTCACATCGTTATAGATGCCAGCCAGGTTCAGACTCTCACGGATGCTCTTATAGGCATCCTGCAAGTCGTATTTCCCTACAAGGGCCACATGTACCTCACGTGTGGCGTTACGCTGCTTGTCGAGAAATTCGCGCCAGGGTTTCATGGCTGGTGTCTCTCCTACTGGGATGCCGATCTTTCGCATGATGGCGGCATCAAGGCCCTGTTGCTGCATGCTCACAGGCACCTCGTAGATGGAGGGCATATCCTCGCTCTGTACCACACACTCCAAATCGACATTACAGAACGACGCCACCTTCATGCGCAGATGGTCATCAAGGTGGCGTTCAGTTCTGAGGACGAGAATATCAGGCTGGATACCCATGCCCTGCAATTCTTTGACGGAGTGCTGAGTGGGTTTGGTTTTCAACTCTTGGGCAGCTTTCAGATAAGGCACATAGGTAAGATGTACGCACACGGCATCGCGACCCAGTTGCCAGCGCAACTGTCGGATAGCCTCCATGAAGGGTGCACTCTCAATGTCGCCGATGGTACCGCCCACCTCTGTAATCACGAAGTCGAAGCCCTCGTCGAGCCCCTCCCGCAGCATCCTGCGCTTGATCTCATCCGTAATATGGGGCACCACTTGAATCGTCTTGCCCAAGTAGTCGCCATGACGCTCACGATCGATGACAGTCTTGTAGATGCGACCTGTCGTAATCGAATTATTACGGGTGGTGTGAATGCCTGTGAAACGTTCATAGTGACCCAGATCGAGATCGGTCTCCATGCCGTCAACCGTCACATAGCACTCGCCATGCTCATAGGGGTTCAGCGTACCTGGGTCGATGTTGATATAGGGGTCGAATTTCTGAATGGTGACCTTAAAGCCACGCGCCTGTAACAGTTTACCGATGCTAGCTGAGATGATGCCTTTACCAAGTGAGGAAACCACACCACCTGTGACGAAAATGTACTTTGTGTCCATATGATATTTTGAAGTTTGCATGTTCTCTTTTTACCTTCTTTTCAATTTTGGCTGCAAAATTAATGTATTTTTATCGAAAAAAAGAATTTTACTTTCGTTATGATTGTTAAAAACTTGACAACTATCATTTTGTAAACTATACAACGATAATTAATTTCTTTTTGTTATCATTTTGACTTCAAAACCTATCAAACTGTTACAAATTGTCATTTCGTTAAAAAAAAGAAGTCCCCTCCCCTGCGTGATGCAGAAGAGGGGGTCAACCTGGTAAGATTATGGGCGCAGCGTAAACCCGAAGACCAGGTATGCCTTCTGTGAGTGTGGGTTGGCCACCACCTGTCCGAAGACGGGTACTGAGAACTTATCAGTGATCTTGATCTCCTTGTCAGCCCTCAGCGACAGGTTTGTAACGGCGAAACCCGTTGTATCATAAAAGGTGGTGTAATAAGGCACGACACCAGCCGTTGCTGTCCAGTCAACCGTCACCAGCTTGAAAGGTACTGCCACCTCTGCATAACTGCTGTAGGCGCGCTTGCCGTTCTTATTGAAACCATCGTTACCAGCGAAGTTTGTAAACCATTGTAAACTGAGCACGCCGAAGTCATAGCCGATGTTGGCCTCAAACACGTGATTCGTTGAGTGGGCATCGTATTTGAAATAACGGTTATCCGGCTCGTCGCCACCGGTATTGAACCAGTAGTCCGTGATACCAATGTTAAAACCACCTGTGGTAAAAGCGAGCGTCAGGTCAAACTCCTTCGTGTCAGTAGAGGTGAATCCCACGCTTCCCCAAGCCGACAGCGACAGGCCTTTATAGCCGATGCCGAGTGTAGGTTGTACGGAGATATTTCCTAAATCCAGACCACGCCAGATATACTGTGTCACAAAGTCGGCCGCTACCGTCGTTTCCACTTTCTCTTTCTCTTTCTCATCCTGTGCATGGGCGGTCGCCACTGCGACCAAACCCAATGCAAATAAAACAATCTTCTTCATAGTTACCAATCTTTTAAATTAATACATTATTAACTACTCTATTAACATTATAAAGATATACAATCAGTTGTAACAAGCCTCTCCATGTTCGTAAATATCCAGTCCTTCCTCCTCGATGCGGGCATCCACACGCAGACCATGGATCTTCTTAATACCATAGAACAGGATGAATCCGCAGACTGCAGCCCAGAGGTCGATCACGAGGACACCGAAAGCCTGTGCGCCGAAGAATCCCCAACCAAAGCCGTAGAAGGCACCGTTAGTGGTTGACAGCAGACCTGTCATCAGTGTACCCAGGATACCACAGACACCGTGTACTGAAGAAGCACCAACGGGGTCGTCGATATGCAGTTTGTGGTCGATCAGCTCGATAGAGTAAACCAGCACGATACCACAGACGAATCCGATAATGATGGCACCTAAGGGCGATACGACATCACAGCCAGCGGTGATACCTACCAGTCCTGCCAGCACGCCGTTGAGCGTCAGTGAGAGTGAAGGCTTGCCATACTTGATATAAGTAAGGAACATCGTAGCCACACCACCGGCAGCAGCGGCCAGGTTCGTGGTCAGGAACACGTGAGAGATCGCGATGCGGTTCACCTCACCAGAGGCAGCCAGCTGAGAGCCAGGGTTGAAGCCGAACCAGCCGAGCCAGAGGATGAACACACCCAGTGCGGCAATCGTCAGGTTGTGACCAGGGATAGCGCGGCTCTTACCGTCCTTCGCATACTTTCCGATACGGGGACCCAGTGCCAGGGCACCGATCAGGGCCAGCACACCACCTACGCTATGCACGATGGCAGAACCTGCAAAATCGTGGAACACATCACCGAAGGTGGTCATCATAAAGCCGTCGGCAGCATCGCTGCAAAGCCAACCACCACCCCAGGTCCAGTGACCCTCAATGGGGTAGATAAACAGTGAGATCACAGCACTATAGACGAGATACATCGAGAACTTCGTGCGCTCAGCCATTGCACCACTCACGATGGTGGCAGAGGTAGCACAGAACACCGTCTCGAAGATCAGGAAACCCTCTACAGGCAGATCGCTTGAATAGAAACTGAGGTCGCCCCAGTTGGGTGCGCCAATGAAACCTGCGCCCTCGCTGCCAAACATAAAGCCGAAGCCTAAGAAGAAGAACAGCAAAGAGCCAAACATGAAGTCCACAAAGTTCTTCATCAGGATGTTGGCCGTGTTTTTACCTCGCGTAAAACCTGCTTCACACAGCGCAAAGCCCGGCTGCATCCAGAAAACCAACATGGCTGCCAATAGCATCCATACAGTATCGAGTGATAATCCAATTTCTTTCATAATCTTTTGTGTTTGCGTTGTTATCCTATTTATTTACTTCTCACTTCTTGTCCTTCAGGACAGTGTCACCATTCTCGCCAGTGCGAATACTCCATGTGTCGATCATGTCACTCACGAAAATACGGCCATCGCCCACTTCGCCTGTGTGTGCCACCTTGAGGATCACCTTCACCGTGGGCTCCACCAGTGGATCACGACAGACGATTGTCAGGGCTACGCGCTCAATCACGTCCGTAGAATACTGCACACCACGGTAGATTCGCTCTTCGCGGCTCTGACCGATGCCGTGAACGCTGTGGTACTCAAACCAGTCAATGTCCGACTGCAGCAGTGCTTCTTTTACATCCTCGAACTTCGTCTTACGGATGATTGCTTCAATCCTTTTCATACGCTTTCTTCTTTTTACCTTATTAATTATTAATACTACTATTAAAAGTTTCACTCGCAATTGCAACTTGTTTGCGGGGACAAGTGAAGTGCAAGGCGAGCGCAGAATCGAGCTTGCTCGAATTCTGCCGAGCCGCAGCCTTCACTCGCACTTGTAACCTTTTTACAAGTGCAAAGGTATGACATTTTGATGGATATTCATTCATTTTTCTTTCAATTTGTTTGTTAAAACTTTCACGATTTGACAAATTGTAAAGTATTTAAAGGCAAAACCTATCATTTTGCAACACTTTGCACAAAAATCCCACCGTTTTGTAACAAATCGTCAAACCTTTCTTTCATGTGTACGCACACATAATCCTTGACCTATATCAAAGAGGTCTGAATCAGACGAACTTTTCTGCGATTGTCTGATGGCCTGACGGCGAAGTGGAGCCAGTAGGTGCCGCGAGGCGACCGTTCCAGCAATAACTCGTCGAAATCCTCCCTACTCTCATCACTGATGTCGAGCAGGATGGCGGCGTAGCGGATGAGCTGCTCCATACCTGACACATGGATATCAGCAGCGCAGCCTGTCAGGTGGTTCGAGCCTTTCACGCCGCCCACGGCTGCATTTACCGCCTCAGAGCGATAGCCAGAATTGATGATGATGGGCTCATCTCCCTCGCCATACATCATGTTCCAACGACTGCGAAGCATCTCCAGCCAACCGCAGAGGCGCTTCAGATTCTCAATATGTACGCGCGAAGGGATATTTCCATCAGGCGTCTTCGCACTTGTCTTGCAGAGCTCAGCGAGCGAAAAATGCTCGCTGAGTTTTGCCTGCTTATTAATACTTACTTCTGTCATCATCTCAAAATCTAAAAACTCAATGGCACGATGGCACGAAGGCACGTTACAGCATCTGAACGCCCGTCTTGCGGAAGGTCGAAAGACCTATGGACGAACCCCTGCCATCACTCACTTTCTCTATTAGATGGTCACTTATCAGACGGCGCGTCTTACTGCGCACGGCTCCGTCGGTCGACAGACCAAAACAGCGCATCACGTCCTCGCTGGTGAAGGTCTCTGGCAGTCGTGCGAAGGCCTCGAAGGTCTTTGAACGGCGCTGCACGTTCACGCTGGCATCCTTCAACTTATTATCGAAATAGGCCTCTGCCAACGCACCAAAGAAGTGGCGCTGACACGCGTATTGGATGTTCACGATCAGTTCGGCTAAATGCCAATCCACCTCGTCCGTCTCGAACACACCACACCAGTAGTCACCCTCCTGATGCATCTTGTCCCAGTGGCGCATCACGATAAACGGCGCTGCGAAGTTCAGACCATGATAGGCACAACGCTTCAGCAGCATCTCGTCGGCCCTCGACTCATTCTCCTTGGCGTCCTCCATGCGGCGAGCCGTCCAGTCGTAGAGCTCATCCACAATCTTCTCCACAGAGAGTTCGCCCTTCATGCGATCCAGTTTCTCTGCCCATGACTTCAAACGTTCATCGCTCTCAAGATCCACCTTCTTCACCCTCGCCATCATCTCAAAGTCGGTGGCTGGCAGAGGAATGCAGGTCAGACGAGTCGCCAGACCGCTTCCAAAATTCTGCTCGTTCACCTTCTTCTTCAAGGCGATGGGCGTACCCGTGTAGATGAAGTTCCACGTCACGTAGAAATCCTGCAGGATACTGTCATTGTTCGAATAAGCCTGACCATCCTCTTCATTGTGGAAGGCCTTCAATTCCAACGATTGCTTGTCAATCCAGGAACCGCCCTTCTGCACGGTTACAGTGTTATCCAACTCTGTATCAAAGGTGAGCTGATGCAACTGCATGTCCTCGCCATCCACATTCTCCACGCTGTTCACCATATCCTGAATGAACTGTGCATTTGAAGTTCGAGCCGGATGCACGCGCACGATGACCTTGGGCTTCTTGGGCTTCTCCTTATTGGCACCCTTGGTACGCATCTGCTCTCGATAGGCATTGATGGCCTCCTTACCAATCTTATCAGCAGCGACGATAGGCGCAGCAAGCAATTTAAAGAGCCTGGTCGCAAACGACTTTCCACTGGCAGGATCGCCGATGATCAGCGTCGAGTTATTCAGGCGTCTCAGCTCTTCAGGACGATGGTAAAACCTGTAAGTACATCGCGTCATCAGTGTCATAAAGAGTCCGCCAGCCACGAACAGCGCCGCAGGATACTGGTTCTTCTTCAGGCCCTTCGTGATGTCTTTGATGATCGGATAATCCTCGCTCAGCGTCTCAATCTGCTCGCCCCACTCCCACAGCCTTCGACTGATATTCTCCTCCGCCAACCTATCACTGGGGCCAGGCCCCAGCGATAGGTTTTGGGCATTCAAGATGCCCTGCATCACCTTCGAAACGCCTTTTGGCTGTTCCTTACAAGCCGACTCCACGATAGCGTGCAACTCCTGTTCGTCTAAACCCAGACGAGGCATGACCTGCAGCAGCAGAGCCTTATTGTTGTCACAGATCGCCCTTAGGTTCACTGCCAACTGGTAGAGCTTCACATTGCGCTCACCCTCCTGAGGCTCGCCCCCGTTCTGTTTCCACCACTCGTCGATGATTTCACTATAGGGCCGCCCCTTGAAAGTTTTTTCTGGCAACGGACTACACGACTTAAGGACTTTTTCTTTATCAGCTTGGCCAGTCGTGTCAGTCCTGTTGTCCGTTCTTGCGTCCCTCCGGTAGCAAGCGAGCGGAGCTCGAGCGGCTAAAGAATTCTCATTCGTAGCCTGTGAATGACCGTCTCGATATAGAGCAGTATATCGCTCAGCAAATTCCTTGTTCTCATACGTAAATAATTCCTTATCCAAATAAAGTATGTCAGATTCTTTGCAAATGTAACTCATCCTTGATGAATCGCGGCAACATTCATCCACCTCCACGTCCAGCACCTTTGCCATCGCGTGCTGATTGTCGATCAGGTTTCCGAGGCTGGCATCCGCCTTAAACACGACCTTCAGCCCCTTCCCGCTAGGTGTGACATACACCAGCAGAATGTCATTTTTACGAGTCCTGTCAGTCCTGTCGTCCGTTGCCAAATGCCAACTCTCGAACACCTCGCGCGGATTCTCAATGTGGTCGATATCCATCACCACCAATCCTGTCAGCCTCGTGGCAGATTGTTTTCGCCAGGCACCGGTCTTACCAGACTTCGAGGTCGTTTCGTCGAATGTCGCTTGGAAGATGAAGGCAGGCAACTTACGTTTCAACGATGCCTCGCCCGTCTTACGATACTGATCGATCGCCTCATTCCATTTGCCCGCCCTGACGAGCGCATAAAACTGCGCTTCGTCAACGGGCAAAGTAGGATGGCTGAAATTCTTCTGATAACAAAATCCCATCTCTTAGTCTTTTATCTCAATTTTTACGCCCTGAGTCAGACCAGCCAACTCATCCACGACCTCTCCACGGCACTGCAGGCGCGTTTGCACCTTCACCCCATGTTTCATGAAAAAGTCCATGTAGATCCGCACCTTCTCCCAAGCCAGCTTGGCACTGTCGAAGCCGTCGAGTTCGAAGAACCGCATCCAGTCGTTATCGCCATCGTCACAGCTCACGGAGTAGCCATCTACCTTCATCCTCACCGTCACCACCAGATTCAAGGTCTGAGGCAAAGCCTGGAACTTCACACCCAGCGCATTCAGATCCTTCAGGCGGTTCTTCAGCACCTCCTTGGTGTCGATCTCACCACACTCCATGGCGCAGCCCATCATGCCGGCGATGTCCTTCATCAGAATCAGAGCGCCCTTTTCACACAGGAAGCGGTAATCGCTCCGGTCGTAAGGTTCCCCACTGTACATTGGTTCCAGACGCTCATCCTTTGCAGTGATCCACCACTGGTTGCCAAAGAACGTTGCGGTGGTGGCAACGCCCGAGTTCTTACCATAAACAACAATCATACTCAAATTCTTCATCATCAATTCCTCCAATTATTAACAAAACTCTATCAACTCACGATCAATCAGGGCGTTCTTGGTATCACGGGTGTGATCATCCAGCAGACCCATCACCTGGGCGGTACCCACATCTTTCGGGAAACTGCCAAACACCTTGATGCGCTGCATCGACTCTTTCACCCAGCCCCACGGCAGCTTCTTCACAAGCTTGTCGCTCACATGGTTGCGCGACTGGCGGTTATACGCCCTGAAACAAATCTTCCCCGTCCACTCGTCGCGACGCAGCGAACCTTCCACACACTTACCTTCCACAAGGCGCTCCAGCACCCCCATCTCAATCTCAATATATTTCTTCATAGTCTAAGGATTATCGTCTAACTTTCACTTTTCCACCGCTACGACCTGCATTCTTCAGACCGTCGCTCATCACCCATTTTTTGCACACGAATTGCTGTTCCACTTTCAGCTGCATCTCTTCACAGATGCGCACCCCCTCATTATCCACTGTCTTGTAAAGGCACGAGGCGCAAATCTTTCTGACCTTGATACCATGCTTGTTTCGCTGGCTCATGATTCTTCTTTTCTCCATGTCGCATATCTTGTTTTTTGCTTGCCGCGTTGTTTGAACGGGCTTCTATAAGACTGCTGCATGCCCAGTCAGCGTTATCTCAATTATCGCTGACTTTCTATCATCATTCTCAGGTCGTCGAGCGTATATTTCTGGTCGAGCAAATCCACCAGATAAGCGATGGTTTGCCCCTGATTATAAGGGATATGCGTGTTTCTCAGCCGTTCAGTTCCAAACTCCTGATTATTTTGTTTATCCCAGAAGTGTCCATTCACCGTTACCCACAGACTGTGTTTCTCAGGAAGGGCCACCAGACTGCGTTCCTTTACCAACCTGCGAAACAACTCGGCCAGCACGTTCGCCTGACCAGTCCATACGATATGCCGTCTGAACTCGCCACCAGAAAACAGGTCGATAAACGCCTGGCAGTCTGTTTCCCTGTCAATCCACCCCAATGCTTTGAGTGCTTTACATAGCATCATCAGGCGAGCCGCCATGTTCTTTGCTTGATAACTAAAGGCTTTAACCACAGGCTTGTCAGCACGTCGTGGTCTGCCACCCCTGCCCCTTCGTCTAACTTCACATTCGCCTACGACCTCCACCTGCTTAAACAAGCTGATCGTACCCATAAACTGCGCGTAGATCGATTCATCTACTCTCAGCGTAACTTCTCTTTGCATGATTTCCAAGACATTGTGAGATGTGTGTTAGGCGTTGCAACTTTCCTCTAGAGACCTCACAAACCTCGGAACTAACTATTCACTATCAACCAGCACTCCCTCGAAGAATGCCACCTCGCTTTCAAACAAGCTCTCAACCTCCAAGCACTCGCACGTTGCAACATCTTTCAGTGTGGCCCAAGCCATGGCCAGCGCACTGGTAGCTGCTCCTATGCCTCTTGGCGTGGTTGCTACCTGAGATAGCAGATTCAACAACTGTTCGCTGAGCGCATTCCCCATGAGGAGCAACTCCTCAGCCTCGCGATTCACACTTACATTCACCTTGCCAGCCTTGCCGGACTTTCTTACATTTCTCTTTACCATAATTTTAAAATTTTAAAGGGTTTGAAATCGGCTGCGAAGGTAGAGAGAATTGCACAAAAAAAGCCCCTATATAGGGGCTATAATAGGGGTTATAATAGGGGGTATGACAATTGATTTTCAGCAGGTTACGTCAATCTGCGAAAATGCTGTCTATCTCCTGGTATCTGGCAGGCATCGCGCCAGTCTGTCGAAAAGTCCACTTCTCTTGTGCAAGGTTATTGATGCCCCAGAAGTCCTCAAACTCCTTCCATTTGCTTTTCAAACCCAACACCTCTGAAAAGGGCTCAGCGATATACATCGCCTGCTGGCGAGAAGTGCCAGGCTTCAGTTTGCAGTTCTCATCCACGAATTCAAGATCCATCAGTCGCTGCCAGTATATCATGGCAACCTCAGAGTTCAGTCCCGTTCGCTGCTCTATGGTCTGTTCAGGAGCCATCAGTCTCTTCATATCCTCATGAATCTGATTCATCTGAACCTGATACTTATACAATTCGATACGCTGTGCATGCGACAGCTTCCAAAAATTTAAAAACATATATTTTCTCAGCCGATGATTGTCGATGAAAAACAGCTCGCCCTCCCAATGGGTATATCTGCGCAGTTTGGCACACTCCCCCTTGAAACACGCTGGAAGATCTTTCTTATGAATCAGTTTCTTCTGGAGTTTCTCAAGGTCCACTTTCTGCATCTCGCCTTCCGATGGCGGCCTGTCGTATTTCAAGGCACCCATGATCAGCATATTGGCTGTGATCTCAGCCTGGTATTCTGAAAGTAAGTCGATTGTCAATTCAGGCAGATCTTCTTTCCATAGTACATAATCCGTAACGCTCTGCCTGTCACATCTGCTTTTCAGTATCTCAAAGAATCTGTCTGCAAAGTCAGGATCCACATTTTTGATCTTCAGCATCAGTGCTTTCAGCAGTTCCACCATCTCCTCAAACTTCTCTCCCAGCACCTCACTTTGGTTCTTAGGTAGCGCTTGGAAGAGACGGCTATTCAGCCAGTGATCAGGCTTTGTCATGGTCTCAAAATTAGCAGTAAGCACATTTCTGCAACTCAATTTAGTCTTGCTAACCAACAGTCTGTTGAGTTTGGCGATAACATGATCCACCGTTGTTTCAACACAATCTCTAAAACATTCTGTCACGAAAGCATCCTTGACTTTTAGGCTGTCATACGACTCCAGCAAGTCTTCAATAGTCAGGAGTTGACTTAGTTTAGCCATAAAGCCCAGCCTCCTTTCTCAGATTTAAGAGTTAAGAACTCAACGGAATTGCGGAAACACAGGCCAATTACAGCGCTGGTTTCCTGAAGTCGGGCCAAACAGGCCCCTTTCTTAATTGTTGTTTTCATACAATTAGAGGTTTTAATATTACGTTATTCATTTGAGCTTCTGAAGCTCACGAGTTGCAAAAGTACATCATTTTAATGATTCGTGCAAATTTTACACTAAATAAATTGGCAGGGCCTCTTATTTATGCCCTTTACGACACACTCCAACCCTCTACCCCTACTTTGTCGCAAATCCTATATCCTGTCGCAACAATTTCGACAAGAATCTGGCTAATTTCTTGGAATCAGCCCAAAATCACCGTACCTTTGCATCAGAATTAATAATTTGAGTTTCATTTGAATGGTTGTTTTTTCATAAGTTTGGTTATTGGTTAGTAATGTAGCATACAGGGTTCGCTGAGACAGCGAGCCCTTTTGCTGTAATATACTCTGCTAAAAAAGCTCAAAAACTTTGGTTGTTTCAGGATTTTGCAGTAATTTTGCGCCTCGTTAGAGTCATTTGTAGAGTCATGCCAGCAGTGATGCTCGCCTCTTCAATAGTTAGGTTTTATTTTGATTAGCCGTCGTGATGACGGTTTTCATCGTATTTTTTAGGTTTAGATTAATTATTTAGGTTAGTGGGGCTTCAAAAGGAGCCCCACTATTTTTGCTCTTTATGACACAATCTAGGGCTCGCAGTGTGCGCGCCCCTTCTTTTTATGCTCATTCTTCTGCTGCTTGAGAATAATCTGCACTTTCTTCTTCAAGTCTGGTGAAGGGCTGAACACCTTCAATCAGATGATGCAGGTGATCTATGTAATTGCCCACCTTTGCACGATTATCACCAAAAGCCAGTTGCCAATTGAACCCACGATAAGGATCCTGACCTAAAGTCCTACGCTCCATATCGCCATTGGCACATACATAGTTGATGATACTATTGAGATATTCCTCTTGTAGCGATGTAAGCTGTTCAGTGCGGATAAACTCATAGAACTTCTGATGAGCCTTACCACGATCGATACCACACATCGAACGAATCATGGCAGCCACATTGCCACCATAGATCTTACGCTCTCGCTGACAGTATTCTTCGTACTGTTCCTTGGTACCAAGCTCTTCCCACATGATACGCTCCAGCTCATGAACATCCGTGATTGTCAACTGTTCCATATTATAAATTTTCTGGAACACCTCATCATCACGATGTTCTGACAGATAGTCAAACATACGCTGACCATAGGTTACATTCTGAGGTTTTGGCGTGTCAATGCGTGGTGCATCAATCACGTCCTCTATATCTACATAATATGATTTCTTATCATTCACGTCTATGGCAAAGCGTACCAACTCTCTCAGCACCTTGCGCACACGTTCAAGATCTTCCAATGAGGCATGAAGCCAGAAGTCATCCTGCATCACTTCCTCAAGCGTAGGCATCTGCTCTCGCACTTGAGGTATGTTACTCTTATACTTCTTCAGGTAATAACACAACTGCTTGACTTTATCCGTTACAGATGTAGGGAATGGCGTCTTTTTCAAATAAGCCATCTCGCATGCGTAGATCAGCACATCCAGCGTCATAGCCATCTCATCGCCAGATGCCACAAGCAGTGGTGCTATGGTATTCTTTAATACAGCGACATCTGACTCTTTTAGATCATCCCAATACTTTTCTGCACGGAACGGATCAATCTTCTCACCATTCTTACGTACCAAGATACGCTCGAATCCCAATCCGTCAACCTGCTTCCATAACTCGCCCTTAAACTCACCATGCAACTGACGTTCGAAGTCTGTCTTAGCCTCACGCTGCAACAGCAGAGCCATATCCGACTTTTGGTTAAATATGCGCTCCGTAAGTGACATGGCTCTTGATGCCTGGGCACCCTGAGGATTCTCATCGAAATAATCAAAGTTGTTGCAGAAATCAAAGATGATAAACTTCTCCTTATCCTTGCCTACACCCAGCAGATTCTTGCACAAACGGGTTCCACGCCCCTTCATCTGCTCAAACTTTATCTTAGAGTGAACAGGCTTGAAGAACACCAGATTCAGAATCTCAGGCACATCAATACCAGTATCAAGCATATCTACACTCACAGCAATACGTGGCTCATGATCCACCTTCTCAAACTCATCAAGCAGATGCTTCTTCTGAGTCTCCTGATAGTCTATCACCTCGCAATAGTCAGGGCCCAGTTGTGGGTACAGCACTGCAAACCGCTCGGCTATCTTAACAGCATGCTTATGGTTGTACGCAAAGATGATGGTCTTACCAATATTCTCTCCGCTATCCACGCGCAGTCCCTTCTCCATCAGTTCCTGCAACACCTTGTCGATGGTGTCAGTGTTATAGATATAACGGAATATCTCGTTGTTATCAATATCTCTTTCAGGCGTACCCTCTTCTTCAAAAATAGTATCCAGTTGTTCCTTCTCTTCCTTAGAACGCTCGTTGTATTTGATACCATGCTTCAGGATATCGGAATCGTAGCGATAAGCCTCGAAGTCCACCAGATGCTCATCTCTTACAGCCTCTGCATACTCGTAATAGTCGTTGGGCACACCATCCTCCAGTTCCAGCAGTCGGTAGGTACTACGATCGATCTCCTCACGAGGTGTAGCCGTCAGACCAACCAGCAGCGAGTCGAAGTAATCGAAGATAGCACCATACTTACCAAATACAGAACGGTGAGCCTCATCGATGATGATCAGGTCGAAACGCCCCACGCTGAATGTCTTCTCCTCAATGTCGATAAAGTTGATCATCGTCTGATAAGTAGAGAACAGCAAGCGAGCATCAATATTCCTGGCTTGGCGGGGATCGCAGAGGTTACATTTCGTCTCATCAGGCAGATAGGTATTAAACTTACCAAAAGCCTGCTCCACCAAGGCTGTGCGATCAGCCAAGAAAAGTACGTTCTTTACCCAGTTGTTTCTCAGCAATACCTCTACCAATGCTATCGACACACGAGTTTTACCAGTACCAGTAGCCATCACCAGCAACCCCCTGCGATGCTTCAGGTTGAAGTGTTCGCAGATGCTCTTCACGGCTCTGGTCTGATAGGGACGATTCACAATATCTTCCTTCGCCTGCATGTCGATGATGTCTTGGCGACCACGCTTCTGTATCAGTTTCTGCAAGTCCAGCCGGGTGTGGAATCCATAGATAGTCCTGGCAGGATAACCAAGTCCGTCGATAATATGCGTTTCAAAACCATTGGTATAGTAAACCACAGGCTTCACACCATATTTCGCTTCCAAGCACTTGGCATAGAGTTCTGCCTGAGCCTTACCCACCACAGGGTCAACCGATGTCTTCTTAGCCTCTACCACAGCCAACGGCATACCATCCGTATCAAACAGCACATAGTCAGCATAGCCCTTGCCTGAGGCGTTAGGCATACCCTGTACCTCTATCTCGATGCAAGCCTTACCACTTACCACCACATTTTCAGCCTCTGAGATCACCCAACCAGCTTCGCGCAACATCTCATCGATATAGATTTTGCGCGTTTCTGCCTCACTCAGATGGTCTGGGTTGTGCGCTACAATCACCTGTGTTGGTGGCGTCTCTACAGGCTTTGCCTCCTTGGCAGCCTCTTCCTGTTGCTGGGTTGTCTCTTCTGTGGTGGTGATTTCTATCACAGGCTCAGCCCTGTTAGGAAGTAATGCTCTATCGAATTTTGGATAACGATCTACGAAACCTAACAGCATCAGTACGTCGCCTACGAAATAGTAGATATCCAATACGGCGTACTCACAATCCCGCTTCGACACACCTCCAACATGTGCAGCACGATTACCCACACTACGAACATAGTGCAGTTTCTGCATCAACTCGCGCGAGTTGATATACTCTACGAACTTCTGGTCTTGAACCTTCTCAAAGAGAGTTGCCCTGGGCGAAATCTCCCAATGCTGAACCTTATAGATCAGGTCAACAGTCCACTCCAATGCACGTCTGCAAGCCATCGCCGATTTATCAGGATCGCTCTTACAGAATGTCTCCGCTTTGTCGCACTGGTTATATAGTGTGCTGAACAGCGGTTGTTCTTTTAGGTAGTCGAAGTTCTTAGCCATAGGTCATATTGTTTTTCCATCTATCCGTAATATTAATCCATCGTATAATCCTTTCGTGAGTTAAACAGGGTTTACGCTCCTGAGAGAGATTGGCACACCTATTCGCTTTTTATTTCATCTTCCAAGTAAGACAGTCTCATATTGTTATTGTCGAAATAGGAAAGGAAAACTCCCTTATCATACGTTATTTCGCCAGTATCTTCGTCTTCCACTGCATGAGAATTAATAGCCAAGCATATTCTTCCCTGAGACAGATGGTAATTTGAAAAATAACTACCTTGACCCATCGTCAACGCGTCAAATTCATAGCCATCACCGTCTTCATATGGTTCTTCAAATTCTTCTATGACTTCAGAAGGTGCCCCGTATTTTTCCGACAATTGATCCCTAATACTATTATATAACTCTTTACTATTTTGCTAATCGTCCTCTTCAATTCCAACTAATAAAAGATAGACAAGTTTAGTCATAGATGTAATCAGGATGCTTAGATTCACTTTTTTGCCAGCATATTCTCCTGACATGCGAGTATGATTATCATTAGAATACTCACATCTATAGCCGATTTCTTCTAATTTGCTTTTGAAAGTCTCGAGATCACCACTAATCGACACACCTTTAAAATCTAGATGCTTTTCTGCCAAATACTTACGATAGGCTAAATTCCAACTTTCTTTCAACGATCCCATATTAAAAATCAATTAAAATAATAATCCATTCGTGAGTCGAATAGAGATTGCGTTTCCGCAATGCTCTGCTTCACTAATTCTTTCTGAGCCTCAATCGCAGAAATCTTATCTGCAAATTGCTGCTGAAGTTCGAGAGGAGGAAGAGGGATTTCGATATTCTCGACAATTCCTCCATTAATATTGAGCATTGTTGCTCCCTTCGCATTATCCAACAAATATTTCTTTGTTTCTTCTGAACTTAGAATTTTCAATGCATATACAGGATTTATATCTATTGTGAAACGCACATACATACTGCCCGTACCACATAGATAACCACATTCTTTCTCTGTAACCAATGCACACCTTCCTATATCTCCCCGTCTTCCAAACACGACATCATTAGTCTTGAGCAAGTAAGGTTGTAGTTCTGCAATTTTATCACTAGACACAGTAAAGTCATTATCTGCGATTATTGCCCCGTTAACCATATGTATAGGATTAACCAAAGGAGTACCACCAGAAATGTAATCAGATTGATGTAAAGCACTACCAAATGGGCCTATTTTCACAGTTGCAACGTCCTTAATCTTCCTTATATCCCATGAACCATCTCCAAACATATCATAGAAGATAGATTGAGCAAATTTATCGAACTCCTTCAACTGTTCTTGCTTCACAGCAATCATTTCGTTCAAGCAATCCAACTCCGCCACAATTCTCTGCTGGTCAGATAATGATGGAACAGGAATCAAAATACCTTCCAGATTCTTACGACTGATTCTTTTTCTTGTCGCACCTGTTGCATATTTGTTTATATCCCCATTATAAGACCTGCTCTTTGTATAATGAACAAAATAACTAGGTAAAACAAAATCTTTAAATCTTAAAATAGAGCAATCTACTGCAGTAATCATCCTTAAAGGCATAGAAGGTATGATACATGCACGGCCAATGGGATCTGGCAAACGTGAAATAAGACAATCACCTGCAAATATCTCTTTGCAATTAAGCCTTTCAAATGTATCCTCAGATATATATTTCGACTTATCACATTTATCAAGATACTCACCAATACCTATATTGCCAGTTTGGATTAAGCGAATACCATTAACAGACTGGTCTTGGCTCTCGATCCAGTCACCATCTTCAACAGATGTGCATATATCCTTAATTTTCTTATATTCCCACTTATTCTTATCCATTACGCCTCGTCCTCCTCATCTGGTTTTGTAAAATCTTCAAGCATCTTAGCATATTCAGGATACTCCGAAGGATATAGTTTCTTAATATATAAAAGGTAGTTCTTGTAGTCCTCAATGGCATTATTGCAACCACATGAAGCATAACTCAAGACTTGGTCAGCATACTGATCTAACTTATTTAAATCGGTCTCGTTACGAAACATTGCTCGATACAAGCCTGCTGCAAAGCGGTCATTTTCTGCATCGTTCAACTCTATTAACTGACCTATGCTTTCTACCAATGAATCTAAACCTTCATTCATTCCTCGTCCTCCTGGTTTTTAAATTCTGCAATCCATTCACGTAGTTTCTGCTGAAGCAGAGCTTTTTCAGGCAGACAAAGAGCATATTGCTGAGCATAGATGTTGGCATCCTCGGGCAATGTAAGTTCGACGAGAGCATCGTTTTTGCGTTCACAAAGAAGAATTCCAATAGTTGGCTTTTCAAAATCTTCCTTTACATAGCGGTCGTAGTAATTGACATACATCTGCATTTGCCCCAAGTCTTGATGAGTGAGGTCATCCATTTTGAGGTCAACGAGGACATACGCCTGTAGTAACCTGTTATATAGTACAAGGTCAATATAAAAATGGCGTTCTTCAAAAGTGAATCGCTTCTGTCGTGCTTCAAATAGGAATCCTTTTCCCATCTCCAGCAGAAAGTCCTGCAAACGGCTGATAATAGCGCTTTCAAGGTCGGTTTCGCTATAAGATGCTTCAGGCTTCAAACCACAGAACTCTAAGACTAATGGATCTTTGATGATATCTGCCGGCTTTTCAACTACTTGACCTTCTGTGGCCAATCGCATCACCTCGTCCTTGTCTCTGCTCAGTGCCAGTCGTTCATAGAGGCCACTCCCTATCTGCCGTTGCAGTTGACGCTTGCTCCATTGCTGCTTATATGCTTCTATTTCATAGAAACGGCGTGCCTCGGGATTAGAGACATGCGTAAGTATCAGATAATGAGACCAGGTAAGAACGAATTGATGATTTCGTAGCCGGTGGTTACGATTTTCGATTTGAATTTCCAAGCCAGTAGTTGGGATTTCTGTTTCCTGAATATCGTAACCATTGGTTACGCTTTTTGAATACAGGACATAGAACTTACGCATTGCAGTAAGATTTTCCACCGACCATCCTTTGCCAAGACTTGCAGTAAGACGTGCAGAGACTCCTTTTAAGATTCCTTTTCCATATTCTGCCCGCAGTTTTCCACCTTGTTCGTCCTCAATAATATATCGCCCCACTTCGAAATAGGTGTAAACCATGGCAACATTGGCTGTTGACGCTATTTTCTGTCGTGCTTCAACAACTAATGCCTCAATGCGTTTAGCCAGTTGTTCGGCTCTCGCCTCAACGATCTGACTGTTCCTCTCTATTTCGTTATTCTTTCCTTCCATCATCATATCTCAATTGCGAACGCACTGTGTTCAGAATTACAAATACTTCTCCTTAAACTCCTGCTGCTTGGCAGCGAACTGGGCCTCAAGGGCCTCGATGCGGGCAAACACATCCTTTGGGTCATCGTAAACCACCTTTTCGCGAACCACCTCCTTGTACTTATTAAAAGTCAGATCGTAGTCGTTTTGGCGAATCTCATCTACAGGCACGAAGAAACTCTGGTCCTTGCGGGTGCGAGAGGTTTCAGCCTCCAAGTTCTGCCAACGTTGCAACAGGTCTGGGATATCGTCCTCAGTAGTTGGTGTACGCTTGGCATTTAGCGTAAAGCCATCAGCAAGCATCTCATAGAACCACACGTTATCCGTTCCACCAGCATCTGTCTTGGTAAATACCAGAATAGCAGTAGAAACCCCTGCATAAGGTTGGAATACACCTGACGGCATAGAAATCACAGCACGCAGGCATTGATTATCTATCAGCTCCTTACGCATGGCCATGTGGGCATTGTCGTTACCAAACAGCACACCATCAGGCACAATTGAGAAACAACGGCCTCCCACCTTCAGCGAACGCACGAACAAAGCTAAGAACAACAGCTCTGTGGCATTGGTATTGGCTATCGAGAGCAGGCTCTTACTAATCGTACTCTTCAGCACCTTACCTGAGAATGGCGGATTTGCCACACAGAGCGTATAACGACTGGCATCCGTATTATCCTCTGAAAGAGAATCCTGATACTTGATGTTTGGCGTAGGGATACCATGCAGCAGCATGTTCATCGCTCCAATACGAAGCATCGTCTGGTCAGTATCAAAGCCATTAAACATGGTCGAGTAATAGCGCTTGCGCACATCATCGTTGGTCTGGATAGTTGCACGATTCTGATCGTAAATCTGACGAGCAGCCTCCATGATGAATCCTGCACTACCCATTGCAGGATCGCAGATCACATCATCAATCTTAGGCTGAGCCATCGATATAATCATACGGATGATATGGCGAGGCGTGCGGAACTGGCCGTTCTGTCCCTTCTCCGACATGCGGGCCAGCATATACTCATAGACATCGCCCATCGTATCGGCATCCTCCATATCCAGCAGGTCGATATCATCAATAACACTTTGCAGCACGTCAGCCTTTGGAATGCTAAACACGGCATCCTGCATATATCGGCTATAAGCAGAACCCGACTCTTTGCCAATGCCCTTGATAAACACAAACACATTATTACGCACATGGTGGAGCATATTCTGGGCTGAAAATCCCTTAAATACCGACCAGCGCAGATCCTCGTAGGGAACCTCCTGATTAGTTTCAGGGTTCAGCCACTTCTCACCCTTCTTAAACAGAGGGTTTTCAAGCTCATAGCCAAACTCTACAGCATTACTCTCTTCATGCCGCTGTTTGTCATCCAGCAGTTTGATGAAGAACAGATACGTAAGCTGCTCCAAGATGGTAACGGGCACTGTGATGCCACCAGCCCACAGCGTATCCCATATTTTATCTATACGGCTTTTGATATCGCCAGTGATAGTCGATGAGTTTTGATTCAGGTTACTTGCCATTTTACTAGTATTTCTATTTATCTGCAAAGATACAACAAAAATCCGAATTACCAAAATAAAACCTTGGTTTTATCGGTATTTAACGCAAATATTTCTCATAGAAGTCTGGCCACTTGTAGCGCACAAAGAAACTAACGCCAAGTAACACAACCAGAATAGGTATAGTCCATATACCAAAAAACATTGCGGCAAAGAAGAATGCCCACAGGATTTTAGCCAACTCATTCATATCCATCATATTTTAAGGATTATCTAAACCATTCAGGCTTTTTCAAACTTAATAACCAAAGAAGAATCAGGTCAATGGCAAACATACCAAATAGATAATAGCCAAAGAACACAAAACCTAAAACAAACACACAGATATAAAAAACCACTTTATCCATACTCCCTAACGATTAATACTTCTTTATAGCCCCAATTACCAAAAATATACCAAAAAAGATTGCATAAAGCAATAGCTGCCACCACCCTGCTCCAAATAGGAACGCCAAGATGATTACCCAAACTATAAATGCAATAGTATCCATATGCAACAAGAATTTAGAACTAAACTTCTTTTTCTTGCTGCAAAGTTAAGAGCTAAGTGTGCAGGTTTTCTGCACACTTCAGGATTTCTTTTCTGCTCGTTCTAAAATGATGTAATTACTCTTCCAAACATATTCCGTTATTTCTCCAACAGGGCGCCTGCCTTTCTCGCTCTTGAGAATACCTACCCAGTCTCCATCTCTTAGATCAGAATCCTTACTATCCAGTTGATATTTCCCTGAATAATAGAATCTTCCACTAGGATGCATACAGACTCTGTTTTCGTAAACAAAGTCACTTTCCCATAATCGCTTATCATTCTCACTATATAGATCTTTCATTTTTTTATGCCATAACAAAAGATCCATTGCTATATATAATATAGTTCTGTATAAGTTTATATTCTTTGTATCACGAACATATTGGTCAACGTTTAGAGACATATCATCCTCATCATGTGAACCATCCTGAGTAATCTTAAGAAAAAAGTGCAGGGATTCAGCAAGCGGTTTTTCCATCAACTCCCTTTTTAGTCTAAAGCCACAATCTAATCCTGAAAAGAGTTTAGATGCCACATTAAGTGAAAGATGTGGGGGGAGCAAGTTCATCTGACAACAACTTGTCTTGATCCTTTCAACTATCTTACGAGCTGGATTAAAATAATCCTGGGTATTATTCCAAGATCCTTCTTCGTATAGGTATAAAAGACCTCTTTGAAGATTTCCCGTCGCTTCATCAATCAATTTTGAAGCTTCAAATTCTTTTTTATATTTATTTCTTATACGAAAATGTGGAGAATTAATATAGTCAACATCTTCTTTAATTTTTTGAAGCATTGCTTTAAAATTACCCTTTTCAAATATTCTGTCTCTATTCTCAAAATACTCAAGTTCTCCATCAGTAAACTTCTCTTTCAATAGAGATTTTTTACCTGTATAAAGAAAAAAAGGAATGAAGCGTCTCCTATTGTATTCATTAATAAAGGACAACACATCACTAAGTCCTGATGTGGATTTTAGAATATCTGTAGTCCTCTTTCTGTCAAAGTTACCATCTGTAATAACGGCATCAACCATATCTTCCCATTCGTTTAACTTCTCTCTTAACTCAGTAGAAGTATGAGCATAATCGAGAAGATTAACGTTCTCTAACTTCATAATACGTTTAGTCACATCATCCATACGGAAGCTGTCTACATCATCATCAGCCCATATTACATTATAAACATTTGCTGCCATATTCCTCAATAATTTCGTTACTACTCCAATTATCGGCTGGTATCAGTACATCAAGAATAAATGGCCATTCCTTACTAGATGAAACACGAATATAACCATCGTACTTTTTTGCAATGGCAAAGATGTGATAACCTCCCTTACCTGTATTACCCATTTTACCAGCCTTTTTCCCCATAGTTGCATAATCTTCTGTCCTGAATTCCGGATCCATTGGTTTTCCATTATTGGCGATTGTTAGACAAACAAATGTTTTGCCTTCATAATCAACCAACTTACATCCCAACATCACCTTGTTATTCTCAGAATATTTCTGTTCAAATCCATGAGAATAAGCATTCCTAAATGCAGAATCCAAGATGACACGAATTAAATCAACATCACAGTTTATCGTTACAGTCTCTGAAACATCTATCTTATCCTCTATTTTATAATTATTTGAGAACTTAAGATTCTTCAAAGACATAACATATTCTTTAAGCACCCCCGCAATATTAATTTCACGAGATATCCCTTGAACAGATTCAAAATCCACACCCACGGTATTAATTAATCTTAGCATATAACGAAAATTATCGTCAATTGCCTTTACCATCATTTTGTCATCTTCAGATATACTCTCTGACGATAAAAGAAGGTCAATTAGATTACCTATCTTATCTTTTGGCATACCCAACATATGCGTAAGGTCGCCTCCTGCTTCTCGAATACCAAGACGCTTTTGTTCACTCTTAAGATAATTGCGCTTAAGAGTCTTTATCTCCTGTCGCTGAGAAGATAGATCATCTATAACGATTTTATATTTCAAGAATTGGGAAGGATTAATCCTTGCCATACCAGCTCCAAAGTAACTACGCTGTAATTGATTATCCAATAAAAGTATAGATGCAAGATACTCTTTATCAACTACAGATTCATCAACCTTAAAAACAAGTTTCCTTAATGCAGTGCCAATATAAAAATCTGTATCCCCTCTGTGAATATAGATTTTTCCTTGCATATTAATGGCGATATGTGGGCCATGAAATTTATATTTGGGTTTATCAACAAAAACATTATTGTCAACATCGTTACCAAGATGCTTGAAGCTACTTGCAAAGTTGCTACTTTCAATCACATTATTAACGAATTCACCTTTAAAGTCGAACTTTTCTCCTTTCGCAGGGGTAAGAATATCACCAAGAGCAACAATCCTCTGGCCTTCTTCAGCCTTAAGTTCTTGCTTAGCATATCTAGACAAATCAAATGAACAATCATTATCGTATATATCACGATAAGACACTTTGAATGTCGTTGGCAAACTTTCATCTCTCAAAGCAGCTGGAAGTAAAGAAAGGTCAAGAGGCTTTTGCTGTTTTTTTCTTGTGATAAAGAAAGGTTCAGCATCAAAGAATGTCACCTTATCCTCTTTATTTCTGCACCTATTTAGTACAATAAGAGTTGTTGAAACGCCTGTAGAAGAGAATATTCCAGATGGCAAGTTAATAACCATCTCCAATAAATGTTTATCACAAATATCCTTTCGCAGGTCTAGTGCCGTACCCCGGCTATTAAAACATACACTACGAGCTACGACAAAAAAACCATATCGGGCATTACCCGAAATAAATCTACTAAGAAGAAGCTCCTCTACTGTGGACGCATGATACATATATTTGATTCTTTCATCGACTCTAAGGCCGAAAGGGGGTGTTGAAACGATACAATCCGCATTATGCTCATCCCAACATCTAATAGAATCAATGCATTCAATATTTGAACAATCCAAATTATTCAGTTCTAAGCGCATTTTGGCCATATTACAAATTTCGTGGTTTATTTCTTGACCATAATATGTCTCGATAAAATCACCACAAGCATATGAACCAAATCCTGCAAAAGGATTATAAATACACTTACATCCTTTTTCCTTCATCAATAAATGTACAAGATTCGTTAGTTCACGAGGCTGTAAAAACTCTCCCCATGAACTATTACTATATTTTGCTAAAATATAATCAGCTGATTTAGGAAGAATCTCTAAAAGATTATCTCCACAGGCCGCACGTATTCTACCTATAGTAACATCAATATAATTAGGATCAATACCAAATACATCAAATTCATGGTCAACCTTAGATAATACATGGCAATCATCTTTGGCTTTACAAAGTACTACCATTATATATTGCAAAATCCTATATCTATCAATAGGATAATTGCTATACAAAGTATTAGCAAAATCATCTATTATCTGATTAACCATCTTTTGAGCATCTTCAAACTTCACCATAAAAAACCAAATTAAAAATCCAACATCTTTTCGTTTTCCGCTGCAAAGGTATGGGCTAGCTGTGCAGGTTTTCTGCATCGTTGGGATAATTATCGTTCATCGCGCGAATTTTCTTGGCGATTTCAGACCTGAGGTAGGCTGGTGCCAGCACTTCGATATCTGCGCCAAAGGAGAGTATCAAGGCAATCAACTCCTTGTTGATTTTTACATTGATGGATATTCTTGTGTGGTTCCTATCCTCCCCTATGACACGCTGAGACAGGTGCAGGGGTTTGGTCTTGATGTAATTAAAACGATTGTTGCTCACACGCAGGATGACATCCACTGGCTCAAAACGCTCTGGAACCGTGACACCTATCACATCATCGAAATACTCACTGAAATCAACCTCGGATTCTACATAGGGCATATCAATCTCCTCAAAACGCTCGATACGGTCTAAAGCATAGTGACCCAAAGTGTCGTAGCCTACAGCCTGAGCTATCAGATACCAGCGATCATTGAATTGCTTCAGATGGTATGGATAGATACGATCCACGTAAGAGTCTTTGCCAAAGGGGGCATAAGTGAGCTTCAACACCTTCTTATTAATAATGGCCTGCAGCAGATCGCCAAAGAGAGAGATGTTTTTGAGATCCGGATTAGACTGGAACGACACCACAGAAGAGGAGTCGCTGCCAAACAAACCACTTTCTATCTGCATCAGCAACGTACGTGCCCAGTCCAGTAGGGGCTCCCCTGCATAATTCTCGAGCACATTGACAGCAGCCTGAATCTTATTGCGATCGCTGTCGTTCATGCGGAATTGTGGCAAGGTGAAGTTGGTGTCGTAATACCTGTAGATACGCTTGCGTCCATTTTTCAGATTTTCATCAAGGCGAATGTTATAAGGTGGCATCTGGAGATTGGCAATGTCATTCTGGACAGTCCTCTTGGAAACACCATCTTCCATGTCGAACTCCTTAAGCATAGCCTTATTGCACGCATCGACCAGATCATCGATGGTGTATTCTCTGTATAGGTCTCGGAAGCATTTGTTCAAGACCTCATACCTTAATTGTACTTGCTTATCTACGGGCATAGGTATTTTTGTTATTGATCATTTGCAAAAGTAAGAAATAAATTGGAAATAAAGAAAGAAAAGTGCGAAAAAAGTTTGTGGAAATCAAAATTATGTCGTACCTTTGCAACCACGGTAACAATTTAATAAAGTTAATTAGGTAAGAATGGGATTTGCAGTGATGCACATCCCATTTTGCATAAAGAAAACAATAGTACACAAATTTGTGGACCACAATTTTGTAAACCAATGCAATTTTTGGTATTAAGATTATTTTGAAAACAAGGATTGCCTTACCATTTCGTGGTAAACAGCTTGGGTGATATCACCAACGAGAACCATCCCCAACGTGCCGTCTTAGAGGAGTTGCCCTGTTTCAGACGCTCCATCGTTTCTGTACCAAACATCAGGGTGTAGCCTGCCGTGAGGGAGATGTCCTTTGTGAAGCTGTAACTGGCCGTCACATCGACGCTATGCCCCAACGTGCTATTCAGTTTGTCCAATTCTGTCGCTACAGCCAGGTAGTGATAGGTCGCACTACAATCGAATTTGGCAAAGGGACGTCCGAAGACTCCTACGAAGGCGTTCTGCAGACCAGGCGTAAAGCCGTGGATATAGGCGCTTTCATAGAAATAGTCCATGATACCGTAGAACTTGGTGCGTGAGCCGTAAAGGGGGGTGAAGCCCTTTGAAACATCATGTAGTACCATACCCATATCGCCTGGTTGAATGACGGGCACATAATCGTCGCCACTCAGATAGTCGTAGCCAAGGATGAAGCCGTAGTCATCAGAGGGGGTTATGGTGGCTTTCGCGCTGGCCATCCAAGCGTCAATTTTACCAACCGTCTTCATCACGGGATCTACAAACTTACCTCCCTGTTTATAGTATGCACCTTCGAACGTCAGAAACTTGGGGTGAAGGTTCAGGTATCCGCCATACAGCTGCTGGTACACCGTCGAAGGCGGTTTCTTCTCATTTCCTGGCTCACCTGCCTGCAATCCTACATTCATGAAAAGCAATGATACGCCTAACGGAAATTTGGAAACATCGTAGTGATACCACACGGTTTGCATGGTCTTATAAAGTTGTGCACCATCTTCGTAGAAAGTACTCTTATACACATTAGAAGCATTTTGGTTGTAGGCAAAAAAGGCATGCGCCTTATGACCATGACCTTCGTACCCCACTCGTAGTACATCATGCGACGAAGCGGCCATTGCAAAATCATTGGTGCCGATGATACGCTCATCGTCATAAGACAGGGCGATACGACCGACCTGTGCGAAGAGGCCATTCTTAGCCGTTGCTTTAACCCACCCCTCATAGAGGTTGAGAGTCTGATTGCCACTAGTACCCCACACAGCCTTGTTTTGAATGACCATATGAGCCTGCAAATAGGGGCGTGAATAGTCCACTATCAGACGAGTACGCCCAAGAAGGAAATTTGACTTGTCCTCCGCTTCAACATCACTGTTCAAGGGCAAACCGCCTCTAATAGTCTCACCATGTGTCATAAAATTCAGATCAAGACTCAGAGTGTTTACTTTGGTAGAATCAGTCTGTGCATATACACTGATTGATGACACAAACAGGGAGACAACTAAAAATACTCTTATCATAACCATGCTACAAAGTTACAAAAAAAATGCCTGTGCCATAACAATTTAGGCTTTTTTTATAGATTTTTTAGACAAGTTCTCCCAGGGAAACGTGCCAACGTGCCATCGTGCCAAATCGATTTTCAGTTTTTAGGTTAGGGGGATGATGGGGTGGAAGTAGTTCTATATATTTATATATTATATTATATATTATAATATATAATATAATATATAAATATTAATAAGGCAAGATATATGGTGATTACGATATATCAAATGGCACGTTGGCACGTTGGCACGTTTGCCAATGAGCGAGCCTGCTCACGCTCGGCAAAGTAAGCGAGCTTACTCTGCTCTCGCTTAATCGCAGCCTTGGCACGA
>Ga0265300_10000339_pt1 | contig 48638 bp, 33 predicted proteins | sample AusTroGonzalo_MG_FD_193482 | JGI IMG/M metagenome (GOLD analysis project Ga0265300, IMG submission 193482) | Bovine rumen microbial communities from tropical cattle in Woodstock, Queensland, Australia - Gonzalo_03 | ecosystem: Host-associated > Mammals > Digestive system > Stomach > Rumen ... | reverse complement strand
GAAAGCATTCATTTGGACGGCGACAGCTCTGCCTGAAGAATCTGAAAATTCCGCCTATGCAGCTTATTTTGTTGAAAACGCTACGGTTTCTTTCAAGAAGAATTTTAAAGACAATGGGGCTTCGGTTCGTTGCCTCAAGGATACATTTTAAAGACGAGTGAGGATTAATATGAAATTCCAATACATATTCACCATCGTGTTATCGCTGTTGGCGATTCCGTCATTTGCAGCGAACGGCACCATGAAAGGCAACGGCTCTGCGGCAAATCCGTTCCAAATCGAGGATTACGAAGACCTCAAGGCGATAGGCAAGGGCGCTTATCTCTATTCTTCGGATTACGTCTTGACGAAGGATATCGATGCGTCGGCCTCGAAAAACGAGATGTGCAACGAAGACGGCTGCAATGGATTCATTCCTATCGGAAAATACAAAGATGCGGCGGATAGCACGGTCTTCTGGGGGAATATTGACGGCCAGAATCACACGATTCGCAATTTGAATATTTGGCTTCCGTGTGAAGATGGCGTAGGATTTGTTTATGCCCTTATTGGTTCTATCAAGAATTTGAATTTCGACAACTTGAACGTAATAGGCAGAGTGACTGAATCGAATCACGTTGGAGGTGTTGTCGCAAGGCTTGTGGGGGCTATCGAAAATGTTCATGTGACGAACGGTTTTGTTCAAGGCAACAAGCGTGTCGGTGGAATTGCTGGCTGTGCTATGAGGACTATTGGGTATTCTAACGAAAAAATGGTTATGAAGAATGTTTCGTTCCAGGGCGATATTAAAGGAACGGCACGCGTAGGTGGAATTGTGGGTGAAACGGATGGCGCTACGGTCGATAACGCTTTTGCCGACGTGAACATTGTTGTGTTGGAAGAACGTGCTGGTGGTATTGTCGGACAAAGTGATGGGATTATTGTCAATAGCCGTTCCAGCGGTACGATTACGCCTGCTTCCGAAGAAGTGGATGAAGTGGGCGGTATTGCAGGAAGTTCTGAAAATACGATTAGCATGTGTGCTTCGACAATGGATTTGCTGCATTCCGCACCCTATTATTTTGATGAAGATATAGGTGGTATTGTCGGTGACGGAGGCACAGTAAGTATGTCTTATGCATTTGGAACAATCGAAGGCAAACGGTATGTGGGTGGCATTGCTGGAAGCGGCGGGGTGACAAATTCTTTTGCTATGGGTACGGTACGTGGTGAAGAGTATGTGGGTGGCCTTGTGGGTTACGGATCGGTTGCAAATTCCTATGCGGCGAACGTTGTCCGTGGAGATAGCCTTGTTGGCGGCCTTATTGCTAAAGCAAAAGGTGATGTCGTGGGTTCTTATTGGAATACTGAAATCTCTGGCTTAGATACAAGTGCGGGAGGCACGGGACTCTCGACTGCAAAAATGATGAAGTTTGCGTCGTTTGCGGGCTGGGATACTTTGGGCTATGATGAGTATGTCATTGACGGTACAGATACATGTTCTTATTATCAAGATATTGGTGTTTGTTATAGTCTTACGGGTAAGTTTATACGCTATTGGAACATTGACGAAGGTAAATCGTTCCCCTACTTGAATGGCAATCCGTTCGTGAAAAAAACGGTTATCCCGATTGCTGTTCCGACATCGGCCCCGAAATGGCAAGAAACTCCGAAAGTTGCAACGCTTTTTAAAGTAGATGGTGAACTTGTTGGTAAATGGCTTGGCTGGACAAAATTCAAAGTGGATGGAAATGCCTATTTTAGGGATTCGCTTTATTACGGCTATAGAATTGGTATTGTTGATGGCAAGGATACGGTTTGGGGAACGTCTAGCTATATGGCTGTTCCCAACAAGATTGAAATTTCGAGCATCGCGGAACTTCAGAAAATCGGAAACGATATTGCGTATCCGCTAAAGGCTAATTACGAATTGACAAAGGATATCGATGCTTCGGGATTTGCCTTTAAGCCTATTGGCGATAGCGTCCATGTCTTTAGTGGCGTGTTTGATGGTAAAAATCACACGATTTCGAATCTCACAATCGAAAATTCGAACTCCGATTTTGTGGGTATGTTCGGATATACAGACTGGGCGGTTATTCAAAATTTGACATTCAAAAACGTAAAGGTGAGCGCTTCATGGTATGCAGGAGTCTTGGCGGGTGGAATAGACAATTCCGTTGTAAGCAATGTGGTTTCCTTGAATGGAAATGTGTCGGGAACGTCGTTTATCGGTGGACTGATCGGTATTACTCGTTCAAGTAAATTAAATGTTGTGGGCACTACGGGTTCTGTAAAGGGGAACGATTATGTTGGCGGCTTAATCGGAGGGTCTGCATCAATAGTCGAAAATGCGTTCTCGGTGAATGTCGTCAAGGGCTATGAAAGTGTGGGCGGAGTCATGGGGGCTACGAATGAGTTCTCGGCACCGAGCCGACAAAAGAACATCTATTCTGCAAGCCTTCTTAAGTCTCCCAAGCCGCAAGGAATTATCGGAGGAAATTTCTTCGGCGCGGGCGAAGACATGGAATCATGTTACTTCGACAGTACGGTCACAGGAAACGTGCTTGGCGGAAATACGACCGAAGAAATGCTAAAACAATCGACATACGCTGGATTCAGTTTCGATTCTGTTTGGTCTATTCAGGAAGGCAAATCTTATCCGTACTTCAAGGGCATGGCCCCAATATTGCCGGGTACGCTTGAGGATGACGGAACAGTAAATATGCTCGCTGGTCGCGGTACTGCCGATAATCCGTATAAAATATCAAAGTATAGTGAACTTAAGTATGTCGGCAGGTATGAGTATGCAGCTTCAGGTCTTTACTTTATGTTGACGCAAAACATCAATGCGTACGCTTCGATTTATGACAACTGCAATGCCGATAGCAGCGTTTGTAAGGGATTCGAACCGATTCCATCTTTCGATGGTACGTTCATTGGCAACAATAAAATTATCGGAAACTTGAATATCAATCGCCCCGACGAGGATTCCGTGGGCCTTTTCCGGTCGCTTGAGTTCTCGGCTAGAATAACGGGGCTTGTCATTGATACTTCCTCCAATTTTACTGGAAGCGATAACTGGGATTACCAGAGAAAAACGTTCAAGCCGACGGTTCGCGGGAAAAAATACGTAGGCGGCCTCGCCGGTGTCGATAACGGAGCTTTGCTAGATAGTGTTTTTGTGAGGGCAGATGTTTCTGGTGTAACTTATGTGGGCGGCCTTGTCGGCGAAAAGAGCGGTGGCTCGATTACTCGTAGTGCCTCGAAGGGTTCTGTTGCCGGGGAAAATGCTGTCGGTGGGCTTGTTGGAAGCTTGAACAAGGCTGGTGATGCAAACGGTATTGTGGATTGCTATTCTGTTTCTGCAACAACGGGAACCGCTTATGTCGGTGGCTTGGTGGGTTACTTGAACGTATCGAAAGTGAAAAACTCCTTTGCGGCGGGCTATGTCTATGGTACGTCCAAGTGGGGTGGCCTTGTAGGTTATGTTAATAACTCTACGGTCACTTCTTCTTATTACGACGGGTCTCTTTGGGGTGTCAAGACTACGGCTGCAGGCGAAATCCGTTCTACGCAGCAGATGTTCCAGCAAGAGACTTATAAAAACTGGGATTTCGCGGAAACTTGGAAACCTGCTACGGATTCCACTTACCCTTGCTTGAATTGGCATAAGGATGTGATTCAGCCGGCTTCTGAAAGCGATACGTCAATGCTCCACATGGCAGGTTCTGGAACCGAAGCGGATCCGTTCCTTATCAAGACTTACGGTGACTTGAAATCCATTGGCAAGGGACGGTACAAACTCTCCGCTGTTTATCGCTTGGTGAATGACATTGACGCCTCTGCTTCCAAGAACGAAAATGTAGGTCACTACTTTGTGGAGGGCTTTGAACCTATCGGAAATGATTATCTCGATAAAAAGTCTAAGCTGTTCGGGCCTTTTGGCGATAGGGATATGTCTAGGGATTTTACCGGAAAGTTTTACGGTGGCGGACATGCAATTAAAAACCTTTATATGAAATCGGATAATGGTGGTGCAACCATAGAAGACCGTGCATTCTTTGCCAAAATCGCCGAAAAAGGTTATGTAGATAGTTTGTCCTTGGTGAATTTGTACTCTGAATATATGGCGGCTGCTTTTGCTGTGGATAACTGGGGAACCATTGAACATGTTTCTATAGAGGGAAAACTCGAAAACACTCCTTCTGGAATGGTGGTGACGAATCGCGGCTCCATCACGAATTCAAGCGTGAAGGCTTCTATTAGCGGCTCTCGCGTTGGTGGCATGGTCGTGTATAACGAAGGGACTGTTTCTAAGTCTAATGTCGATGTATCTATTCATTCGACAGGTGGTGCGGGCGGAATTGTGTTGAGCAATGATAGCACTGGTGTTATCTCTGGATGTTCTGCGAAAGTGGATATGGTGGTTACTTATGAGGCTGGTGGAATCGCCTTTAGCAATGGAGGGATTATTGAAAACTCGACTGTGTCGGGGAAGATTGTGGGTGTCCCTGACGATAATTATAGTCTTGGTGGAGCTGTCGCCGAAGCGTACAAAGGACGCATAGACCATGTCTATTCTTCGGTTGATGTAACGGGCGATAACGTTGTTGGCGGGTTTATCGGTATCAATTCTAACTTGTCTGTCATCTCTAATTCCGTTGCAACAGGGAATGTGAGTGTGCCGAAAATGTCCGAGGGCTATTCGGGTGGATTCTATGGACCGATTGTGGGGTCCGTAGGAGGCTTTGCCGGTAGCAATAGCGGAACCATTCGGCGTTCCTATTCTACAGGCGATGTCTATAACGGATCTAGTTTTGTTGGCCGCAATTATTGGATTGTGGAAGACTGCTACTCTCTTGGCGATGTGCGTTTTGATTCTGAAATGCCGCAGAAGGAATTTGTCAAGCTGGGCTTTGCGCTTGTTGCTTCGGATTCCGCTCAAGTTCGCGGCTATGCGTTCGGCAAGATTATTCGTGAAGGTGAAAAGTCTGTTTGTGCAGCGTTGGCGAGGTCAAGCGAATTTCCAGACGGAAACTTTGACGAATTCTACTACCTTGCCGATGCTTGTAGCGATTCCGCGATGTCGGGCAAGGGCTTGACTAACGTACAAATGACGTTGAAAAAATCTTTCAAGGGTTTCGATTTCGATTCTGTGTGGAACATGCAAGAAGGCGTAAGCTATCCGCTGCTCCGCAATATGGCGAATACTCCTGTTGCCGCAAATGAAAATATTTCGTACAAAGACAACAAGTCGCTTGTGAAAAACGTTCGTGGCAAACTGCTGGACGACGCTTTCGTGATGGATGCGTCAGCGGAAAAGGTGCTCAAGCTGGATTCTGCAAGCGAGGCTTTGCTGGATTCTTTGGAAAATGCAAATGCACCTTCTGGAACGTTCAACGTGCTTTACCGTGTAGGCGTGCTTGTCGGGAACGATACGCTTTGGGGCAAAGCTTCTACGATGGAACTTCGCGTTGAATCTCCGACGGGCGTTCGCTTTAGCGAAATGGCGGTTGTTCGTAATGCTTCCTTCGGTGCTGTGTTCCAAGGCGGTGACATCGCAGTGCGTTTTGAAGTCTCTGCGGCGGCTGCGGTAAAGTTCTCGCTCATCGACATGCAAGGCCGAACGGTGCGGACGTTTGATTTGGGCTATCGTGCTACGGGTGAGTATTTCGAGACGCTTGATGTCGCGGAACTCGGTCGAGGACGTTATATCGGGGTTCTGCAAGTAGGCGGCAAGGCGAATGAAAAGGTGATGCTGCTGAAAAACCGTTATTAGTTAGTGGTTGTTATTTACACCTAAAAACAGGCCCGCGAAAGCGGGTCTTCTTGCGTTTTCGGCTTTCTTTTAGTTGACATTCCTCTGAAATAATATATGTTTACAGATACGTATCAAAAGATTTATGGAGAACGATTCAGGGGTTCTAAATGAAGTTGAATGTTCATAGTCTTGCAATCAAGCAGACCCTTTTAATTCTGCTTGGAATGACCTTAGTCTTTGGTACGCTCCTGTTTACGCTCCAGAGGTTGATCAATACGAGAATGTCGGAACTGATTATGGCTCGTGGCCATGAAATCAGCGAAAGGAATGTCTCCCTTATCGACAATATTTTTGAAGGCAGTGCTTCCATTGTAAAGAATGTCGTGGAAACGCTGGAACGGGGCGAGATTACTCAGAAAGACATCGAGGAATTCTTGCCGCAAGCATACCAGAAGGCTCACGAGAAAGTCTCGATTGCGTCTGCTTTGGTAATTGCTTATGAACCTGAAAATGGAAAAGAGTTTATACGCATTACGGGAGACGGGTTGCAAGGCAAAGTCATTGGCGGAACCAATTACCAATCAATGTCTTGGTATGCCGATGCAAAATCGAAGGGCAAGGGTTTTTGGTGCGAACCGTTTATCAGTAATTACGTCAACAAGCCTGTCGCAGTCTATGCGCAGCCTTTTTACGAGACGCTCCCCGATGGCACCAAGAAATTCAAGGGCGTTGTCTGTCTCGATATATTCCTCTCCTTTTTGCGTGATGCGGTGTCTTCAATACAGATTGAAAATTCCGGATATGCGGTTATCCTTTCGGCAGAGAACAAGATTGTCGCGCACCCGCGTGATGACTGGATTTTCAAGGAAACACTTTATTCGCTATCGCAAGGCAAGAACGTAAATTTGTCTGATTTTGAGAACTCTGTTCGCAACCTTCACAGCGGCATTTTGCTCGGGAATACGTTCAAGGGCGAAAGTGCTTGCATTTACTTTTCGCACATGAAGGTGGAAGGCTGGGTGTTCTGCATTGTATGGCCTGCCGATGAATTCTTTGAAAAACGCCGCAAGATGACATCGATTCTCGGGCTAATCAGTTTGGTGGGCTATGCACTGATGTTCCTGATGGTGTTCTTCATTACAAGCCGTGTGGGCCGCCCGCTCAATGAACTTGCCCATGTGGCGAAACGTTTGGGTGAAGGCGATTTCGATGTCGAAATTCCGCAGGTCGAAGGCAAGGATGAAGTGGCCCAGTTTGCAGAAGCGTTCGAACACATGCGTGATTCCTTGAAAGATTACGTTGAAAAACGCAAGGGCCTAGAGCGTGTAGAAGGCGAACTGGAAATGGCTCGGAGAATCCAGCTTGGGCTGCTTGCCCGCAGTGACGACGACGAAAATGTCAAGGACGACCGCCATAAACTTTGTCCGTTTATTTTGCCTGCAAAGGAAGTCGGTGGCGATTTTTACGACTTCTTCAAGGTCGATGAGAACAAACTTGCATTCCTCATTGCGGATGTTTCGGGGAAGGGCGTCCCGGCGGCGTTGCTCATGATGTCGTCCCGCTCGATGCTCAAGAGCGTTTTGCTCGCGGGGAGTTCTGTCGTCGATTCGTTCAATGTGGTCAACGACCGTCTGGCGTTCCGCAATTACTTGAACATGTTCGTGACGGTCTGGATGGGCGTTCTCGACTTGCAGACAGGCGAAGTGGAGTTCGCTTGTGCGGGACACAACCCGCCGGCGATTTGCCGTGCCGATGGAACTGTTGAATTCGCGAAGAGTAAGCCCGGCCTCGTGATGGCCGCGATGGAAGGGATCCGCTATAAACGCCAGACGCTCAAGCTCATGCCGGGCGACACGATATTCCTCTATACGGACGGCGTGACCGAGGCGACTAATGCATCCGAGAAACTTTTTGGCGATGAACGTCTTTTGCAGACGCTCCGTGATGCTCATGGCTTGGAACCTGCCGAAATTTGTCCGTTCGTCAAGTCCCGAATTGACGCGTTTGTGGGTGAAGCCCCGCAATTCGACGACATCACGATGCTTGCGCTCAAGTTCGTGGGCCAGCAATAGAGCGGTGGGTGGGGCTAAAATAGCTCGCAAAACAAAAAACCTCGCATTTCTGCGAGGCTTTTTTGCGGGTGGATGACCGGACTCGAACCGGCAACATCCAGAATCACAATCTGGGACTCTAACCAATTGAGCTACATCCACCATGTAGCGAGACCAAATATAAAAAAGCCATCCCAAATTTCAAGGGATGACGATAAATTTTTTCTAAAAAAGTTGCATTTGAGGGCAACGGCCTACTTTTTTTGCATGATTCGGAGGAAATTCGCACGCTTGAAGTCGTTGCGGTGTTCCATGCAGAAGCGCGGATACACATACTGCTTCGGGAAAATGCGGATGGTGAAGGTGTTGTCGCATCCGTCGAGGCAGCACTTGAATTCGAGGTCCATGGCTTCCGAGTAGTTGTGGCGGAAGATGATGTTCTTGGACTCGATGTTTTCGATGTCCTTCTTTTGCTTTTGGCGCTGCTTGATGTCGCGGTGCAGTTCGCAGTACTTGGCGATCGGGTGACCCCAGAATTCACGGCCGCAGCCGGGTTCCTGGCAGACTTTGAGCTTGATGCGTTTTTTCTTTTTGTACTTAGGTAATTGCATAGTGACCTCAAATGGTAAAGATAATAAAAAAATGGGATTTTGGCGGTAAGTCCGCTTTAGCGAGGGCGGTTTTGGTCCAAAATGTCGAAAAAAGCGTGTTATATAAGTAGGAACCTAAAAAAGGAGAGCTTATGAAGCTTTTGGGAACATTAATGATTATAGTGGTTTTTCTGTCTGGTTGCATGTACGTGAGCGGAACTTCGGAGAGCGAGCCTTCCATGAAGCTTTCTGCAATTGATGTGGGGCAGGGCCTTGCGGTTCTTCTGGAGTGGGAGGGTCGTTTCGCGATGTATGATTTCGGGCCGGATTCGGTGGGCGTGGTGGATTCGCTTGTGCATCGTGGGGTGGATACGCTTGAATGGGTGTTGCTGAGCCATTACCATCGTGACCATATTGGCGGTTTTATGGAACTTGTCGGGCGTGGAGTTCGTGTGCGTCATTTGTTTGTGGGAACGGACGAGTCGTGCAATTATTTTTGCGATAGCGTTTATCGGGTGGCGCGTCGGTTGAAAATTCCGGTGGATACGGTGCGGCGCGGGGAGTCGTTGCTGTTTGCGGAGAATACGCTTGCTGGGGCGACGGGGATTGCGAGTGGAGCGTCTGTTGGAGAAGTGCCTCGGTTTGACGTGCTCTGGCCGACGAAGTATGCGCATGTCGAGGGGAATGGGGCGAGTGTTGTGTTGCTTGTTCGCTACGGAGCTGCAAGGGCGTTGTTGACGGGGGATTTGGATTCGCTGGGCGAGCGTCGCTTGCTGGAGATGAACCCGACACTTTCGGCGGAGCTTTTGCAGGTTGGGCATCACGGGTCGGCGGGGAGCAATACGCTTCAGTTTTTGTCGCAGGTGTCGCCGAAGTACGCATTTGTGAGCGTCGGGGCCGGGAATGGCTATGGGCACCCGGCACCATCTGTTGTTCGCAAGTTGAACCTAGTGCTTGGGGATTCGACGAAACTTTTCCGCACGGATTTGCACGGAACAGTGCAGTTTGAACTCTATCCCAGCATGGGGGTGGTGGGAGCGGCTACGCCGCAGTGATTAGTGGTTAGTAAACAGTGGTTAGGATGCTGTCATCCCGGCCCTGTGCCGGGATCGGCTTCTCGTTGCTCTCCATTTATTTAATCTAAATTTGCGCTTATGGTGCACAAAATTCACATACCCGTCATGGGAATTTGCTACACGGCGGATACGCCGATTCGCGTAGCGCATTTGGGCATCACGTCCGTGATTTCGCTTGTCGATGACGGGCTCCTCGAAGAATACCGCATGGCTTATGCAGAACGCCTTGGGCTTGACTTGGGCTCTCCGCAGACGACCCGGATTGGCCGCATCCGCTCGTACTTGGACTTTGTCGCAGACGAGGTGAAACGCAAATTCGAGAGACTTTGTGCGGAGCGCTTTGATGGCGGGAGCGATAAGGACCTCTATTTTTTGATGTTGCCGCTCAATTCAAGGCTCCGCGTGGAATACGATGGCATTTTTGCAAAGACGGGACTTGCGCGTATCGCCGCCGAGGCTGCACTCACCGAGAAAATGGAACCGGGCGAAATCCAGGCGAACATCATGGTTGGCTTGAACCATGACGAGGCTGCGTTTGATGCGGTTCGCGGTTTTGCGGCCTCCAAAGTGAAGGGCTCGCTGGTGCTGAGCGCGGGCGTGAACTTGGCTGTATTTGAAGAAATCGCGAAATGCAAGGACTTTTATAGAACTTGCGACAAGACCCCGTCAAAGAAGATTATTCTGAAAGTTTCGGATTTTCGCTCGGCGTTGATTCAAGGGCGTTATTTGGCGAAAAAAGGCTTGGAAGTCTATGAATACCGCATAGAATCTGGCGTGAACTGCGGTGGCCACGCATTCTTTGAATCAAAAAAATTGCTGCTAGATGTTGTACGTGAATTTGTCGCAAAGAAGAACGAACTTTTTGAAACGACTCGCGGAATGATTGCGAAATCGGGAAAAATTCCGCCTAAAGTTCCAGCCCGAATCACGGCGCAAGGTGGGCTTTGCTCGCCCGAAGATATCGAAAAAATCATGTCGCTCGGGATTGACGGTGTGGGCGTCGGAACTCCGTTCTTGCTTGTTCCGCAGGCGACAAGCGTCGATAAGGAAACTCGTCGCTTGCTAGCCTCTGCGACACCTGATGACGTTTATATAAGCCATGCATCCCCGCTTGGATTTCCGTTCGTGAACTTGCGAACTTCCACGGCGGCAGAACTTTGTCGTAAAAAAGTTCAGGAGTATTTTAAACCGCAAAGCGAAAAGTCTAATGATCCTGAATTGAAGCCTGGATTCCCGTGCCGCCAGCATTACCTTTGCAGACAAATGCCCGGATTTGACCATCCCGTGTGTATGGCCTCCCGCGAATACGTGATGCACCGCCTCGCTGAACTAGACACGATGGAACATGATGAACTTCGCTCGCTCTGTCATTCAGCATTGGATCCTATCGCCTTCGGCTCCAGGATGACACAAGAGGATTGTCATTCTGGAGGGAGTGAAACGACCGATAGAATCCAAGAAATTCAAGCAAAGTACAACGAACTGCGTCGTGAGACTCTTTCTCGTGAGTGCATCTGCCGATTCCTCGGAAACGCAGGCCGCGAAGAAATTCGCGAAAAAAGTCCCTCGCTCCATTACCAACCGGAATGTGTCGCCGTAGCTCGCGGTTCGCAACCCGCACGCACCCGTGAACCTGTCACCATTTGCCCGAATCCCGACATTGGCTATTTTGACCGTGAGTACACGTTGTTCGAGATGATGCGTCACCTTTACGGCACCGGCTCGCGATTGACTCCTAAAGACAAACCGAGCGCATTTGAAATCGAAGAAAAGATTCTATCGAAAATTTGATAACATCCCCTTCCTACTATTCCTCATACCTCAAAGGCGCTTGCGCCGACCTCAGAGCGCAGCGACCTCAAACCTCACTCGCCTTACGCTCCAGTGCATTCCTTGTTACAATTCCTTCCTACTTCCTACCGCCTACTTCCTACTAACTCAATCAGCGAATCCAATTCTCGCTTGGAAGTGGCATTGCGTCATGTCGTCGGCGTTCATCCCGAAGAAATAGGCGTGATGGTTCGTGTTCTTGAAACGGACGATGTTCACTTTCCCGCCCAGCGGAATCTGAGAAATGTAGTTTATCTGTATCGAACGAATACGTCTCGTCTTGAGTTCGACGGGGGTTAGCGAGTCCATCACCCAATCGACGTAACGGCAATGGTTCACGTGGTTGTTCATGTCGAGGTCGCTGTACTTTGCGATTTCTGTACTTACAACCCTTGGTTCAATTTGCGGGTCCAAAATATCCATCATCTCGGGGAGTGCGTTCTTGCCCGGAATCAGCGGAATCGGGTACGGCGAGTTTTCCAAATTTTCGGCCTTGCCGGTTTTCAAGTTCACCAAAAGCCACGAAGATGTCGCCTGCGCAATGGAGTGCCCCTGGGCGTCGAGGATGGAATAGTCTTTAAAACAAACTTTGTCCATAAAGATGTCCTTTGCCCATGTGGAGATGGAAAGCTTCTCGCCCCAGACTGGGTGGTGCAACAAACGAATTTTCAAGCGCGTGATGACCGTGGTGTAGCCCGCCTTCATCATTTTCCAGAGACCGAATCCGTTTTGTTCGGCATCGGCAATGGCGGTTTCTTCCATGAACAAGAAGAGGTTTGAAAGTTTGAGTCGGCTGTGGTGGTCGCAGTCCGAGAAACGTACTTCAAAATTTTTGGTGGTGACTTCCGGTTCCATGTTATCCTCACGTGGTTTATTGCGTTTTTCAGTGGCTTTCGTCACATTTAAATAAAACTGCTTTAGTAAAAATGTATAAATTTTTCTCGTATGAACGAGTTTCAATTTCGCCCTAGTTTTATTCAGCTCCCTGCCTATCATTCTTTTGAAGGTTCTCTTTGTCTTCCGGGGTCCAAGAGCATCACGAATCGCGTGCTCTTGATTTCTGCACTTGCCGAAGGGACGACTACACTCAACAATTTGCTCAAGAGCGATGATACCCGCTATATGGGTGAGGCTTTGCAGCGCCTGGGGTCAAAAATTGAATTTACGGATGATTATACCAATGCCGTTGTCGAAGGACATGCGGGCGTGTTTGACGGCCCGAGTCCGTCCATCGAACTTTTCCTGGGGAATGCGGGCACGGCGATGCGTTCCTTGACGGCGGCTCTGACGCTTGGTTGGGGCAAGTTCATTTTGCGTGGTGAAGAACGCATGAGCGAACGTCCGATTCGTGACCTTGTCGATGCGCTTCACACGCTTGGCGCGGACATCAAGTATCTGGAATCCGAAGGCTATCCTCCTGTGCGTATCAAGGCGGACGGCCTCAATGGCGGCTACGTGAGTGTTCGCGGGAACATTTCGAGTCAGTACTTGACGGCGCTCTTGATCTGCGCTCCGTACTGCAAGACTCCGCTGCATATCCATGTAGATGGTGAATTGATTTCGGCTCCGTATATCGAACTCACGCTTGATGTGATGAAGCGTTTTGGCGTGGATGTGCGTCATGACGACCTTGTGGATTTTTATGTCCCGCATGACCGCTACAAGTCTCCCGGAAAGTTCTTTGTCGAAGGTGATGCGAGTTCCGCGAGCTATCCACTGGCGGCAGCCGCGATTGCCAAAGGCAAGGTGCGCGTGCTCGGTGTCGGTAGCAACAGCCGTCAAGGCGATGTCGGCTTTGCGAAGGTCCTTGAAAAGATGGGCGCGAAGGTCACGATCGGGCCGGACTGGATTGAATGCGACGGTCACGATTGCGAACTGCAAGGGCTTGACATGAACTTGAACGACATCCCGGATGCGGCGATGACCGTCTCCGTGCTTGCGCTTTTCGCGAAAGGGACGACTACGATTCGTGGCATTGGCAGCTGGCGCGTGAAGGAAACCGACCGCATTGCTGCAATTTCTGCGGAACTCCAGAAGGTGGGTGCCCGCGTGGTGGCCGACATGGATACGATCACGATTGAACCGCCGGAGCAGCTGCAACCGGCGACGATAGAGACGTACAACGACCACCGCATGGCGATGTGCTTTAGCCTTGTGTCGCTTGGCGGTGTGCCTATGAAGATTCTCGACCCTGCTTGCGTGAACAAGACCTATCCCCATTTCTTTGAAGACTTCGGAAGACTTGCCCAATGATTAAAGCCCTGAAGAGCATTGCGTGTTTCGTGAGCCTCGTTCTAGGCTTTTCTGTCGCTTCGGCGGCGGCTGAGAAAGCTGTTCCTAGCACGGTTCCCGATACGCTTTCGATTTGGGTGATGGACAATGGCTTGGGCTCCAAAATTGCGATGAACCGCCTCGTGAAGAAGTTCTATCGCGAAACGAAAATCCCGGTGAAGGTGACGTCTCTAACTTGGAGCGAAGCTTTCATGAAGATAACGAGAACGTTCGCGGATTCAAATGAGCTTGCTCCCGATGTGATTCAGCTTGGTTCGACGTGGGTTCCGCATTTCGCGGCAGAAGGCTTTATCCGCCCGATTGATTTTTTGATGGCCAAGATTGATTCGGCTCGTTTTTTGGGCGAGGGCCTTCGCAGTTCGCATATCGCAGGGCGACCGGAAATTTATTCAGTTCCGTGGTTCATTGATGTCCGCGGATTCTTTGTGAACGAACGTCTATGGCAGAACCTTGGATTTGATGATTCGGACATTGAAACTTATCCGCAATTTATCGGTGTCTTGAAGACGATTGCGAAAGCGGACATGAAAAATGACGATGATACCAAGATCACTCCGTTTGCGTTCCCCGGGAAGGACGACTGGGCGGGGCAACAGTGCATGGCGCCTCTCGTCTGGAGTCATGGCGGTGATTTTGTAGTGCCGTCGGGCAAAGGATACCGCAGTTCGCTTTTAGATTCGAATACGCTTGTGGGCCTTGCTCTTTATGCCGAAATCATGGGAGATGCGCAGATGGCGCCTTATAGCTTGTCTGAAAACTCCGGTGAAAATGCAAGGGGATTTGTCCGCTCGGAACGCGTGCTCCTCTATGGCACTTCGGAACTCATCAAGCAACTTGATTACCCGGAAAGTGCTGGCGGTCTTGCCGATTTTTCCATTGCAAAAGATGGCATCAAGGTCATGAACATGGTTTCTGGGCCGTCGGGCAAGTTCTCGTTTATGGGCGGGAGCCATTTGGCTTTAGGCAAAAAGAAAGACCGCTCGAAGAACGCTTTGGCAGAACAGTTCCTTGTCTATATGCTCCGTGCAGACAACATAGATGCCTATTCGCGTCAAGTTGGATTCTTGCCTGCGGACAGGAGCATTCTTCATATCTGGAACCGCGATCCGCGCTATTCTAAGCTTGTGGCGGGGCTGGAATATTGCCGCAGTTTCCCGAATATCCCTAAATGGGGCGAGGTGGAATATGTTCTAATTCGCTTATCCAATGATATGGGTTCTTTGCTTGCAAAAACGAAAAATATAGAACAACGTAGTGAACAACTTGCGAAACTTGTCTATAATGCCAATGAAAAAATTAATGCAGTCTTGAACCATTCCGAAAATTTAAACGAAGCGGAATTGTTGCCTTGGATTAAGCAGTTTTTCATGAACAAGTATAAAGTGATTTATCCTAGAAATTCCACGGAATTCGTCAGTCGCGACGAGCTTGCGTCGGTTGATGAATTTATGGATAAGATGTATTCTTCGAAGCTAGTGATTGTTGCCGGTGCAGGGGTTTTGGTTGTCGGTATATTGATTGTTCTTAGCTTTGTAAGAAGAAGGAAAAAGTAAATCTCGCCAATGAATAAGTTGTTCAAAAACGTCTCTCGGCTGTTGCCGTTTCTTGTAATTCCTTTGTTTGCACATGTGGATGTCGCTTCGTTCAAGAACTATGCGGATTCGCTTATTCCGGGAGTTCGCTTTGGCATGGCTATCCGTTCCGTCAAACTGGGAAAAGAAGTCGGAAACGTGAATGGCGATAAGATGTTTACTCCGGCGAGTACGCTCAAGACGCTTACGACCGCTGCCGCAATTCATTATTTGCCGCTTAATTACGAACCCAAAACAGAAATCACGGTACTTGGTGATATTGATTATAACACGCTGACGGGAACTTTAAAAATTCGTGGCGAGGGCGACCCGAATATTTCGGCAAGGTATTACGACGACCCGTTCTATATGCTGAATGTCATGGTGGATTCCATCCGTGCGATGGGCATTGATACGATTGTCGGGCGCATTGACTTGGATACAAGTTATTATACGGGGCCGTGGAAAGCGGACCATTGGCGTAGTAATTTTTATGATTCTTGGTACGGTGCTGAAATTGCTCCGCTCGGTTTTAACGACAACTGCGTGACAGTTCGTTTTTGGCCCGGTGTCGATATTGGCGATGATGCAGACGTGTCGGTTTACCCCGACGTGGGTTATGTCAAAATTATAAACAATTTAAAAACGACAAAAGGGAAAAGAAAAAATTGGGTTTATGGCATTGACCCGGACAAGTCCGTGATTACGCTTGGTGGAACGATGGGCGTAGGGCTTGATTCCGCAAGTTTGGTGCTCCCGATTCGCAACCCGGTGGGGTATTTCAGGGCGGCTTTCATGCACGCTCTCCAGAATCGTGGTGTTGTATTCAAGGAGAATTTGTCTAAAGGCTCGAATGCGGAATTGAAAAAGTTCTCGTTCTCGTCGGCGCCGCTTTTGAGCATGCTCGACGAAATCAATCAGCGTAGCCAGAACTTCCATGCCGAAACGCTGCTCAGGAATCTCGGTGCGCAAGTGAGCGGTTCGGGCAGTGTCGAAGGGGGGCGCAAGGCGGAACGCAAGTTCCTTAAAGAAATGGGGCTCGATCCGGCGGATTACGAAGTGTATGACGGAAGCGGCCTATCGCCCGATAACAGGGTAAAGCCTTCTACGGTGGCAAAACTGCTTGCGAAAATGGCCCGCCATCCGAACGGCGAATATTACATCAACAGCTTCGCTGGTCCGGGCGTGGGGTCCGGCGCAAAACGCATGCAGGCTTTGGAAACCCCGTGGCTCACGCGATTCAAAACAGGCTACATCGCGGAAGTCTATGGCTTGGTCGGCTACATCTACACGATTGATAACGATACGCTTGCTGTTTCCATGTACTTGAACGGAACAAACGAAAGTCCTGACATTAAGAACAAAGATATTATTGATACGCTTTGGATGCGGATTGTCAATTATACGAACAACAGTTACCAATCGCTGATGGAAATGAAGACGTTGTGGCTTGAAGCTCAAGGCGTGAACGGGCTGAACAAACGTCTAGATTATTTTTCGAAATTGCTTTTAGGTCGCCCGTACAAGTTGGGACCGATGGGTGAAGGCCATGTGGATTCCGTTGACGATAAACCGCTAGTTTATCTGGACTCAGTTGATTGCGTCACGTACTTGGAACATGTCGTTGCACTTGCGATGGCGAAAAGCGAAAAGTCGTTGTTCAAACAACTCCAGCGCCTCCGTTACAAGGGCGGCAAGGTGAGCTTTTTGACGCGTAAGCATTACCTGCTCGATGACTGGGTCGGCGAAGGAAAATACGCCAAGGTCGTCCCGATGAAAGGCGAAGCTTCGATGACGCGCACAATGCCCAAGAAGGATTTCTTCAAGGACCACAACTTGGTATATACAAGCAAGGAAAAGCCGCTCAAAATCCGCTACATGCCTTTGGACAAAGCGATTGACATGGCGAAAAAGCCGTACAAAGGAACGATGAAAGTTCTCGGCGTGGCGTTCCTCGGAACATCCGACCGCATTGATGCGACGCATACGGGTTTTGTAGTGTTTTATCCGGGCAAAAAGCCTTTACTGCGTCACGCTTCGTCCGTGAAAAAACAAGTCATCGAAGTCCCTCTCGCCGAATACCTCGAAACCCGCAAAATCCCCGGCATAACGCTGTTCAGATTCATACAGCATTGAGTTCTGATTGTCATTCCGGCCTCCGTGCCGGAATCTGTTTTGAGTAAAATCAAAAGGGATGTGATGATATACAGAAAAATCTCATTGAATATGAAAATTACGTTTTGCATAATCGTCCTAGTGCTAAATTTGTTCGTTGATTGCAATTTGGAATGTAGTGTTGGTTTGTGAAAAAAACTTACTTTGAATTTGCTTAAAATTTTGATATTTTAAATTTGGGAGAAATTTGTATGAAGATGAAGTATTTTGTATTCTGTGTAGCGTTTGCGTTACTGAGTGTGGGGTGCTCGGAGAAGAAAGAAGAACCACAGAGTCAACAACAGGTGGAACAGCCTATATCCCAAAAGAAATCTGTAGTTCCATTAGACAGTTCCCAAATAGCCACTTTGAAAGACTTTGATCAGAACGATTCCATTATGGTTGGAATTAGGGCATTTAGTGCTGCGAAAAAAGAATTTGTAAAACGCTGGAATTACGCTGGAGAAAATAGGTGGCTGTTTAGGGTGATTGAGGAAATATGTCGAATAAAACGCCCATGTGCTAGTAAAATGGATTCGGTTGCTTATAAGGCTGATGTTCTTTTTGTTCTAGATAGCCTTATACGAAATAAACAGTTGGATAGTCTTGTTGAAATGCATAAAAACAGAGATTATGAACGGCGAAATAGGGATTGTTCTTGGGCTAATGCGCCAAAAGGACAGTGCCCTGAAAATCCGGATACGAGAATTAGATCTATTTTAGATAGTTTGATAAAGAACCATAAAGGGTCTCCTAATTCGTTGGTGGATAGTTTAAAACAAAAGTACAAAGGGCAATAAGATGAAAATAAAGGTTCTTAGTGTTTGCCTTTGGGCTTTTGTGCTAACCGTTTCAGCTAATGCTTACGTCCATTGTGCCAATCTTGACATTTATCAGGAGGAATTATCTTCGTTTTCACTCTCTGAACAGATAAGCTTGGTGACTGCAAGTGTTGTTTTGCAAATGGCTGATCAATGCAGTCAAGCTACAGGTTCTGATGATGTTTTTAAATTGCATCAAGCAGAATTTGATTATGAACATTTTTGTGGGAAATCGTCGGATTCGAAAAATGGTTATGTGAAAATTGTGATGGAATGTAATTTTTTGTAAGGGTGTTGTACTACAGAATGAAAAAAAATAAATCCCAATGGTGGTGAATGCGGAGCACCTCTCCCGAACTGTTCTGTCTCAAGCTCATCAGAAACTGTAGAATACTCATCTTCCGAATACATAGAATCCTCCAGTTCCGAGGAACCGGAATCCTCCTCATCGGAAGACGATGTCGAATCCTCTAGCTCCGAAGATTTTGATTTGTCTTCCAGTTCCGAGTTATTGTTTTTTTCATCTAGTGACACTGAGGACGATTTTGAAACTTGTGCTGGCGAAGTTTCTGAAATTGAATGCTATAATAATTCAAATGAGGGATCGTGTGGCCCTGCAAATAGATTTATTTTCAAAAAACGTCCTGCTTTGGTAGGAGATATCAAATTATATAACTATAAACCGTATTGCGACAATGGGAAAATTGTATTCTCGGCGAATATTCCGATTGTCTATTTCAGTGCGGGTTCGTTTTCCTGTCTAAAAGAAGGGTGCTTTTCATATCATTCTATCGAGGGGTTCTGGGAATGTAATGAAGGCTTTCAGCAAGTTAACGGATGTTCCGTTGTTCCTGCACATCGTTCAATAGAATTCTATTATTCCGTCTTGGCGCAGGAATTAAGAACTTCTTGGGGTGCGGTGGATTTTTCCTCTCTCCCGGAGTCAGATGTTAGTTTGCCTTGCTTTGATGTGAATGAATTGTTGAATCTTGTGGCGAAGACGGGCGTTGAAGCCCGAGGAGATGACGGAAGGGAAGACTTGAGGGTTTTGTATCCGCATTTTTCAATAAATTCATTTGATGATTACGTAAATGCATGTGCATATCACTTGAATATTGATATTTCAAGTTCTTCAGAAGCCTTGAGTTCTTCCAGTTCTTTTGCCATTCTGGCTTCTAGTAGTTCTGTTCAATCCTCGTCATCGGAAGAAAGTTCGTCGTCAGTTGAGGAATCGTCAAGTTCTTATGAAGATTCAAGCAGCTCCATGGAATATGAGGAGTCCTCTTCATCGGAAAAAATAGAGTCGAGCAGTTCGTTTGATGGTGAAACATTGTATTCTTCGACGCAAGTTGAATCTAGCGGTTCGGAGCAAATTGAATCCAGCAGTTCGGAATTTGTATATTCTTCAAGTGACGACGGCGTTTTTGTTGCAGGGGGCGACCAGGTGCATTCTCCAGATCAAATAATTAGAGACGGTCTTGACAATATGGAGGACGGGAAGTGCTATTCGCTAAATCCGGCTCGCGGCACGCAGTACGGTTGGATGAACACCGATGCACAAGATAGTTGGTGGTGGCGTGAAGTCGATTGCGAAACGGGTGAAAAAGTTGACAGAAATAGAGTTGGGGCGTGTCCGGGCTTCCCGTTGGACAACGTGCCTAGCAATCCAAAGCGAAGCTGCATTGCATACAATGGAAAATGCTATAGATGCAAGTATGAAAACAACTATGTCGATTGTTCTCAAGAATGGCTTTGGAAATGGATGTTCAATGTACAAAATATCGGTACGTGGTATGCTGAAGTGGATTGCAATAATCCAGCGTATGTAGGCCGCCATCTTTACAAGATTGCCGAAGAGTTCAACTCCCCCTCTGAACGCTTTGATAAACCGGCTGACATAGCAGTGAAGAAGGTGTATGATGCTATGGGCCGTAGAAAATCCATCAGAGATTCGGAATATGACCGAAAGCCGCTATATAGAAGGTAAGCCCAAACAACATGCAACTCCCCGCATATCCCACTGTCATCAAAATTCAACGCTTCGGAACAAAATTGCTCAATGGTCGTTAGTCAATGGTTTTTGGTCAGTAGTTGAAAGTCGGTGCGACGTTTGCGATACAAGGCTTTACTGGATGCTATCGGTCCCCCGGCTCGGTGGTTCGACAGGCTCACCAACCTTATTTCGGGGCTAGAGACATTAATGTCTTCGCATTAGAATAATAACTCCCTCCAGGATGACAGTGAAACGGCACAACCACTTTCTGCAACCCACTGCTCTTCCTAACCACTGCGTATCTGCAGCATTCATCTCTCTCGTCTTTCGTCTGTAGTTGCGAAGCGACGTTCTTTCGTCTAAACTCGCTACAGTAGCGAATCCAAAGCGACAATCGCTACTAAACTGTAATCGCCCTTTTTTTCTTCCAGTGCGGTGGCTTCGTCCAAAGCGGTGGATTCAATGACGGTCCATGCGTCGGGCGCCCAGCCGTAAGCGTTCATGGTGAGTTCGTCTCCCATGGCGATTTCTGCCGCTTCGACTTCTTCCCATTTGATGTTGCTTGTGGGGGCTTTGTAGTAACGCAGCATGCCGATGGCATCCATCATTTCGGGGTAGTTATCGACAAATTCATAGACGCAATCCTTGTAGCTCTTGCCGCTCACGCGTACAACCTGGAACGTTCTGTTGTCCTGAAGAAATTTCGATAAGTCGTCGCGAAGCATGCTTATCTTGGCGTTGCCGCTAAAAAATGTTTCGAGTTCGCGGAAAACGTCAGAGTCTTCTTCTAAAAGCGGAGAAAGTTTCTTGATGAGCGATTTAATTTCTTGAGGCATAAGTAAAAAATAAGAATTGTTCCGCTTTGGAGGGTAATTCTCTAGCATAAAGCCCCATTTTTCCGAATTATATCCTAACCACCAACCACTAATCACTAACCACTTTTTATATCTTTAAGGCGAAAAAGGACCTCAAGGAAATACCCTGGGGAAACCGTTTCGGTTGTCAAAGAATTAAAACGAAGGATTTATGGCAAATCGTGTTGTAATCGGCTCCCAGTGGGGCGACGAAGGAAAAGCCAAGGTTGTAGATTTCTTAACGCTCGATGCAGATTTTATCGTGCGTTTCCAGGGCGGCGCAAACGCCGGCCATACTGTGGAAGTTGGCGACAAGAAGTTCGTATTCCACTTGATTCCATCCGGCATTATGCACCCGGACAAGATTTGCGTCATCGGTAACGGCGTCGTGCTTGACCCGATCCAGACATTGAACGAAATTGCAGACCTCCACACGAAGGGCATCAACCCGGAAGGTCGTCTGTTCATCGCTAACAACGCACACGTCGTGCTCCCGTACCACTCCACCTTGGACAAGGCCAAGGAAAAGAAGGCCGGCAAGGCTGCTATCGGTACTACGGGTCGCGGTATCGGTCCGTGCTACAGCGACAAGGTGAACCGCATTGGCGTGCGCGTGGGTGACCTCATGGACGAACGCGAACTCCGTCCGCGTGTCGAAGCTATGGCCAAGGTTCACAACGAAGAATTCAAGGTGATGTACGATGTTCCGGAAATCGATCCGGAAGTGGTCATCAAGGACTACCTCGAACTCGGTCAGAAGATCAAGCCGTTCGTCGCCGACGTGAGCGAAATGCTCTTCAAGGCCGTCAAGGAAGGCAAGCGCCTCGTGTTCGAAGGTGCTCAGGGCACGATCCTCGACGTTGACCAGGGGACTTACCCGTTCGTGACCTCCAGCAACACTGTTGCCGGTTACGCAAGCTGCGGCGCAGGCATTGGCCCCACGGCTATCGACCAGGTTGTCGGTGTCGTGAAGGCTTACACCACCCGCGTGGGTAACGGTCCGTTCCCGACCGAACTTTTGGACGAAACGGGCGACACGCTCCGCAAGATCGGTAACGAATACGGTGCAACGACTGGTCGTAACCGCCGCTGCGGTTGGTTCGACGCTCCGGTGGTCCGCAAGGCTGCCGTGGTCAACGGTCTTACTCACCTCGCCATCACCAAGCTCGACGTGCTCGATACTTTCGACACGATCAAGATCTGCACTCACTACGAATGCGACGGCGAAAAGATTGAAAACTTCCCGAACCAGCTTTCCAAGGTCGGACGTTGCGTGCCGGTTTACGAAGAAATGCCGGGCTGGAAGTGCGATACCACCAAGTGCCGCAAGCTCGAAGAATTGCCTGCTAACGCTCGCAAGTACCTCGAACGCATGGCAGAACTTGTTGGCGTGAAGATCGGTATGATCTCTATCGGTGCAAAGCGCGATCAGAGCATCATCGTCGATTTGGACTAAATAAGAAAAAGGGGAAGATAGAATGGACGCGACCACTTTCGATTTGCTGAAGGGTGTTGAACTCTTCTCGGAGCTCAACGAGGAACAGTTGGAAATGATTGCCAATTTGGTAATCGTCAAGAACTACAATCGTGATGAAACGGTGGTCCTCGAAGGTGATGACTCGGTACAGGCCTTGTACCTCATTGCCACGGGTTCCGTGCAGGTCTACATGACTGGTGTCGACGGTCGCGAAACCATTTTGTCGTTCCTGGAACGCGGGGACTTTTTCGGGGAAATGTCGCTGATTGACGGCGAACCCCGGTCCGCCTCCGTCCGCACGGTGTCTGACGCTAAACTGCTTGTCATTCCCCGTGATTCTTTCCTCAGCTTGATCCGCAAGTCTCCCGAAATCTCGATGGGACTCTTGAGCGAACTCTGCAAGAGACTCCGCAAGGCGAACAAGCAAATCGGTTCGCTCTCTACGATGTCCGTTTCTGGACGCGTGGCAGGAACTCTTCTCAACTTGATGCAGGAACGAGGTGTCCGAGTCCATACGGACAACGGAACAATGGTAACTGTTATCCACAACCGTCCGACGCAGCAGCAACTTGCTGACATGTCGGGAACGACTCGCGAAACGGTGAGCCGCATTTGCTCTTTGCTGGTAAGGACAAACGCTATTGCGATGACCGGCAAGGATATCGTCATTTTTGACGAAGACGTGCTTCAGGAAAAAGCCACTAAAGGTTAATACTGGTAAAGTTTGTTATGAATATTTTGAAGTCGATTTGGAATGTCGTAAAGTCGATTTGGAACAAAGTCAAAAAGACTTCCGTTTTCAAAGCTTTTGTTATTTGGGTAGCCGTAGTTATTGCGCTTGTCTTTATGGTCGATAAGCTTTTGATGCCTGCTTTTGCAGGGGCTTTCGCAAAGACGGGCGTGGTCCCGAGCTTGGAAGGCCTTTCGCAAGAGGCTGCCGAATCGGCTTTGACTTCTGCTGGCTTCAAGTTTGAATGGGTCGATGAAGGCCGCTACAGTTCCCAGGTGCCTGCGGGCATGGTGCTTGTGCAAATGCCGAAGGCCGGACGTACAGCAAAGATTGGCCGCACGGTCAAACTCACCAAGAGCCTTGGCCTCCGCAAGGTCATTATCCCGGATCTGCGTGGCAAGAGCCAGAATCAGGCCGACATTTCTCTTGCCCGTGCAGGTCTTGTGCAGGGCGAGGTCGTCAAGGGCGCTCACCAGAGCATTCCGCGCGGTGTCGTGATCCGCACCATCCCGATGGCTGGCGATACGGTCCGCGTTGGCGATACGGTGAAGGTCGTGATTTCTGCCGGCATGACGACGGGTCGCACTCTGCTCCCGGACTTCAGCGGCATCCTCATGGACGAAGTTTATCCGCGAATGGATAGGCTCGGATTCAAGGTGGGCCGCATCAAGCGTCAAAAGAGCGAAGACGGCGCTCGTCCTGGTTCTGTGATTGAAACTTCTCCGAAGTTCGGCGACTACTTGAAGCCGGGTGCGAGAGTTGACTTTATTATTGCGGACTAAGGTGTATTGATGCGTCATGTGTTTTTTACATGGGTGCTGTGTTTGGGAATGGCGACTTTGTGCGCCTGCAGTTCTGCGCCTGCAAAAAACAAGGATGATGCAAATCCAAAAACTCTGACCGCAGCGGATTCCGCCTTGATCAAGAAGGTGGTCGAAAATCATGAGGCTAAGCCCAAGGTCGAAGTGGACCTGGATGCCGCCCATGAGTTCTACATTCTCGCCAAGAACATGGAATTGCGCGGTGATGCCCGCCAGGCGGATTTCTTTTTTAAGCAGGCTTACAAGGCAGACCCGACGAGCCGTTACTTGGCTTTTGGCGTAGCCGAACGTTTGGCCCGCGCTGGCGAAGATTCCCTTGCTCTTGTTGAAGCGAAAAAGGCTGTTTCTCTTAAAGGCAAGCGCAATGCTTCCCAGTACGCCTTGCTGGCGCGTCTTTACGTCAAGACGGGCGATGTCGATTCTTGCCGCAAGTATTTTGTGATGGGGCTTGATTCCTCGCGCTATCAGGACATGGGCCTCCTTTACGATTACAGCTTGTTCCTCGAAGCCATGCGCGACGAAAAGGAGCTGGTCCGTATTTATGACTTGCTTTTGCCGAAGGTCAATTACATTTCGACATTGTTCCAGCGCCAGCTTTCGCTTTTGCTAGACATGGGCCGTGACTCTGCGGTCGTAGACCTTTTTGGAAAAGCTCACGAAGCGACCGGCGATAAGCAGATGCTCTTGCAGCAGGTACGCGGGCTTATTGCGATGAAGCGTTACAAGGAAGCGATTGCTATCGTGGACACGCTCTCTAGCGCCAAGAACGAAGACGAGGAAATGGTCATCATGACGCTCCCGTACATGAGCGGGGACAGCGCCTACGCCTTTGCCCGTAAAAAGTATTATGACGATGGCGTCAGGACTCCGGCCGTGCTTTGCTTTATTGGCCAGTACGAATACGATGTGGGCAAGCACGATAGCGCCAAGGTCCATTTGCTCGAATCCGTGGGCAAGCTCCAGGGCCAGCCGAAGTATGCAAACCGCGGCTACCTTGGACTCGTGAACATCTTTGCCAGCGAACGCAATTTCGCCGAAGCCATCAAGTACGCCGAAAAGTCCGATTCCGTGTCGAATGGCGATACGAGAATGCTGCTTGCATCCGTGTATGCGCTTGCCGACAAGTACGACAAGGCTTTCCCGCTGCTCGATTCGCTCATGAACTTCTGGGAAACGTGGAAGCCCCTCCCCGGTGTTGTGGATTCTACGAACCTTGCTCAGTTGAAGAACGAAGCGCAAATCAAGTATTTGCAGGTGTTGGACATTTATTCGAGAGCGTTGATTAGCGAGGCTCTTGATATCGAAAAGAATGTCCGTGCGGATTCTGCTAAAAAGGCTCGTGCTGTCGCGAATCGCGAAAAAGCGGAAGTCATGCTCGAAAAGTTCTTTGCGACCGACTCGACGTATATCCGCGTGCGCCTTTCGATGGCCATGAACCTCGAACGCCTCAAGCGTTACGACGAATCTTTCCGCCAGTTCGAATTCCTTAGAAAGCAGACCTCGTTCTCGCCGCGCGAGATGGCATCGACATTGAACTATTACGGTTATTCGATGATCGAACTGAACCGCTCTCCTGCCGAAGTGGAAAAGGGCTACAAGCTTGTGCTCGATGCGCTTGTGCTCGAACAGAACGGTGATGCGAAGGATGCTTACCTAGATTCCAAGGCCTGGGGCTTGTACCGTCTGGGCCGCTTTGAAGAAGCCTATCAGGTGATGCAGCTGATCGATCACAACAAGATGAACCGTGATGACGTGTTCTGGGAACACATGGGTGCCATTCAAGAAGCTCTCGGCTTGACGAAAGAAGCCCGTAAGTCCTACAAGATGTTGCGCAAGCTGAATCCGAAGTCCCCTGCGGTCATAAAGTTCTTTGGTAAAAAGAAGTAGGTTCCTATGTGCTGGCCCATGGCTAAATACGGTGCCTTTGTACGGGGAATCTTTGTTCTGTTGATGCTGTCCTTCGTGTTGACGGGCTGTGTCGGCGGCAAGCAAGCGACGGCCCCGATTCCGGCGGTTACCGAAGCTCCGGCCGATAGCCTAAAAGCTAAGTTTTCAATCACCATTTTTTCTCAGGACGGAAAGTCGCAAGACTTGGACGCTGTGCTGTTTTCTGTACCGAACAAGCGTTACCGCATGGAATTGACAGGGGCGTTAGGCATTGGTGTTGCCTCGCTGTTGTGGCTTGAAGAAGGCTGGCAGATGGTGTTCCCGACCGAAAAGATGTACATGAAGGGCGCCGGTTACATGGTCGGTCTCTTTAACGATCCGTCGATTCCGCTAGTCCATATCCATCAGGTGGCGGGACTTTTTAACGGGAAGGTGTTGCCCGAAAAACTCGAAGAAGTCTCGTCGCGCGATTCCCTCGGGGCGGATTCTCTTGTCGTGAAAATTCATGAGGCCCGCGATCCTCTGACACGTCATTATACGTACGCCGAAAAGAACGGCGAAGTGCTGTGGCTCAAGACTCTTGGGCGCGACGGCAAGGACGAAGTGCTTGTTATTGACGAGTACAAGGACTTCAGCGGGACTAAAGTTCCGTCTAGAATTTCATTTATTCGTGATGAATCCGTGTTCCTTGAAATCCATGTCAGGAAGGTTCAGCACGGAAAACCGTTCGGTTCAGGCACCTGGCGCCTGAATATCCCGAGAAGTTACCAGCAGATATAAGATGGCGTCCCTCGGCTCCCTTGCCATTTTGGGCATAATTGGGATTCTCGCTAAATCTTAACCATTTTCTGCTGTCAACGGCTAACCGTGTAGAGCCGACTTTTATAAATTATAATCATGAAGTTGAATGCTACGATCTTTGCATTGTTATTAGGCGTATTCTCCATGGCCCATGCCGTGGATACGTTGGATGTTTATGTGCTGCGAGTGCAGTTCAAGAAAGAATCCCCGGACAATTCCCTCACGACGGGAACGGGGTGGTTCGATTCCGATACGGCTTCGTTCAAGTTGGATCCGGCTGGAAAGCGCGGGAGCGTTCCGTACTGGAAAAAGCACTTGGATTTTGCCAATGCCTATTACCAGGCGGCAAGTGGTGGTAAACTTTTTATCAAGGTGAGCGTGTTCCCCAAAAACGGGGCCGCTTACGAACTGGACTCTCCGATAATTGATTACAATCGCACCCAGAGGATGGAAGGCGAAAAGGCGGCCGAATACGATGAGGCCCGTAGCCGCGATTACTTGCGTTTTGTCTACGACGCTGTGATGAAGGTGCATAGTTCCAAGGATTCTCCGTTTAAAGAGCCGCTTCCGGAATCTTCAAATACCAGACGCGTGTTCATGATTGCCCATGCCGGTGCTAGCAGCCTTGTGGATGGCGGTAGCATGGGAACGAGGGGCGCGAATACTCCGGGCGACTTTTTTGACGTTTATGTTTCAAGAGATGCGTGGATCTATTTGCCCGATTCCCTTGCAGGGGTCGTCATTGCAAAGGATTCCTTGCACAACGGCCTTGTGTTGAAGGATGCGGCTATTGATACGCTCAAGAGCATCATGGTCGTGAGTGAAACGGCATCGCAGGATGGGCTCAACTGGGGTATCAACGGTATTGTTGTCAACCAGATCGGGCGTGAATTGGGCTTGCCGAACACGTACGATGCCTCAAAGGGAATTTCTCGCTTGGGCTATTTTGATATGATGGACTTTGCAGGTTACAATGCCGGTAACGGATTTTTCCCGGTGTTGCCTGCGGCTTGGGAACGTGCCTACATGGGTTGGTCGAGAGTCCAGGAAGTGCGCCCCACGGCGGGTCATCCGGTGACGGTTGATATTGCAGCTGCGGGTACTGGCAAGGGTACTGAAATTGTGATGGTCCCGCTCAATGCGAGTGAATACCTTTTGATTGAAAACCGCCAACGTTCCTGGAATGACGACGGAACGGTGGAAGTCGTTGTTGGCGAAGCTGACGAAAGTTCCGATGTCACGACGAAGGTCCTTCCCGTCGATAGCGTGAACACGGTATTCGAAGACAGCGTTTGCGTGACGGATAGCGGTACTAAGAAAGTCAAATGCTCCGTGAACAAGAAAAAGGCAAAGGGCCTTATTGTGGATGTAAGTTCGTTTGACGCATGGCTCCCTGCAAGTGGTATTGCCGTGTGGAAGGTGAACGATTGGTATTTGCGTGAAACGCTCCAGTATGGAATTGCAAACTATTGGGGTGGCAACAATTTACGTGACCACCAGTTTGGACTTTCGCTTGTCGAAGCCGACGGAATCTTGAGTATCGGCAAGACGTTCAAGAACGCGCTTAACGAAGATACATACGATTATGGTAGCGGTGCAGACTTGCTGCCGCACAAGCGCTTTGCAAACAAGGATACGAGCAAGAAGTTCGAAACGGTAAAGACGATCGAGCCTACGGGTTATGCGAACACGATGACGACGCAGGGCGGCTACACCGGAATCAAGATTTCTGTAGAAGTTCCGAAGAAAGCCCGCAAAGAAAAGACGTCGAATGCGTTCATGGGCGATAGCGTCGTGAACTATGCGGCTCAAGTCATCCGCGTGACGATCAGCGTTGACGACGGGAGCATCGAAGGAAGCAAGTTCCCGCGCAATATCGGTCTTGCCAGCGCTGTGCGTGGTGCGGTGTTCGTGGACAATCCGGATAACGATGGCGAAAAGATTTTGGTCGTGGGTGCCGAAGACGGAACGCTTCAGGCGTTTAGCGCCTTGGGAGATACCCTGTTCATGTCCGATACGGTCATGACGCAAAAAACGCTCTCTCGTGATGACGCCGAACAAGAAGTTCCCTTGTACCGCTTGAGCCAAAGCTATGGTCCGCTTGTCGGGCTTGCGAGCGACGGCAAGGATGTGTTCAGCTTGCATGAACGTGCCTTGGTCCGCACCAGATTCTCGTTGGGCATTCCGCAGACGGATGTCATCAAGATTTCAGGCAAGGGATTGGCCGGTCCGGTCATCTACAACGATGTTATTTGGTATGCGACGGATTCCGAAGTGGCGCATGCCCGCAATAATAAAGATGGTAGCTTCAAATGGGGCGGCAGCACTGGCTTTGGTAGTTATTTTATTCCGCAAGACATAGCGGTATGCTTGGATGGAAAAGACTCGGATAAAGACCGCCTTGTAGTTGTTGGCGAAGATGGCCTTTGGTTCTGGCAGAATATACGTCAGGAAACTGTTGATTTCGCAGGTTCGACTGCAGAATCAGGCAGTGTCGGTATCGGGCGTCCTATAAACAAGTCTGTGTATGAAAAGGAACGCTTCAAGGTGGCCTGCACGGACATTGACCGAAACGGTGACAACAACCCGATTCTTTTGGGCAGCCACGGACATGTCAATGCATTTACCTTGGACGGGCAAGATACGCTGTGGGCTAGAGTGTATAAGCGCGGATCCCGCGGTACGAGCGACCTCAAAAATGAAAATTCCGGAATGGCCATCGGTGATGTGAACGGTGACGGCTACCCTGAAATCGTGTTCCTGGGCGATAACCTTGTGTATGCGCTGGACCGTTATGGCATGCCGATAGACGGTTTCCCGATAACGATCAATCGCGGTACTGCGGTTGCGGCTTTCCACAGCGATCCTTTGCTTGTGGATGTGACGGGCGACGACGTTCCCGAAATTCTTGTGCCGAGTAACGATGGCCTGGTTTATGCCTATACGGGCAAGGGCAAGCGTGTGACGAATGGATTCCCGATTGCGGCAGGCAGTTATGAAATGAAGGATTCCTTGCAGCAGGCCGTTCCGATGAGCATCTTTGTGACGGATGCCATCAAGTCGTCGTCGGGCCCGGAACTCTATGCCTTGCATCGCAATAATTTGTCTGCGTTCCGCTTGTACAAGGCCAACGGATCCGCTGTAAAGTCTTCGGCCGCATGGACGCTCCCTGCCAGTGGAAACGAACGCTTGGGATTCTTTGATGCTTCTAAGCTTGGTGATGTCGGCAAAGAAACCGCAAAGGACGAAATTACGGACTTCTTTATCTTCCCGAATCCGATCCGTGGTGGAATTGCAAAGGCTCGTTTCGAGATTGGCAACAAGGCGAAAACCGCATGGCTCGAACTTTATGACATCACTGGACTTTGCGTGTTCAAGACGAAAATGGATGAACCGATGAAGGGACGTAACCAGTTCGAACACCTCGACTTGCGTAACCTCGGTAGCGACATCTACACGGCTCGTCTCAAGGTCAAGTTCGAAAGCGGTAAGACCAAGCAAAAGCTCTACCGCGTTGGCGTTGTCCGTTAAGATTTTGCAAGGGGAAAATTGATGAAGTCCTTGAAACTTATTTTGCTGAGCTTGCCGCTTGTGTTTGCAGCGTGTACAGCGACTGGCGATCCAGTTGAAGGGACTCCTATTTCTTCTGGCAATATCGGGCCTTCAAACCCCGGTGCGAAATCCTCGTCGAGTTCGCTTGATTTAGGGGATTCCTCGGTGTTGGATCTGTTCGACTGGGCCAAAGTCCCTGCGTCGTCCATCACGCGAGGCGCCAATTCTTTTGGCGTCAATGCGTTCTCGATGGCGACAACCGAAGTGACTCAGAAGGTCTATAAGCTAGTGATGCGCGGACTCCCGAAACAGTCCAAGGAAGGCGACGATAGACCGGTCTCGAATGTGAACTGGTATCGAGCCGTCCTGTTCTGCAATGCGTTCTCGAAGCTTGCGGGGCTTGATACGGCTTACGTCTATAAGTCCATCGCGGCAGATTCTACGTTAGTCGGTTTACAGATAGACTATTCTGCCATTTCTGTCCGTCTCCCGACTGAAAACGAATGGGAAATTGCAGCCCACGCTGGAACGACAACGACTTATTACTGGGATGCCGATGTGGCGTCCAAGTACGCCTATTATGGACAAAGTGCTGGCCCTGGCCAAGTCGCTACAAAGCTGCCGAATGCTTATGGCCTTTACGACATGGCCGGTAATGTTGCCGAATGGGTCAACGATTGGTATGACGCTTATCCCAAAAACAAGAGCAACAACTATACGGGCCCGAACAAAGGCGAATATCGTGTTGTTCGTGGTGGCGGTTGGTCGGACAAGGTAACCGCCTTGGCCCCGAAGGAACGCGAAAAACTGGAACCTTCGCATTCCAAGGCGACTCTTGGCTTTAGACTGCTCTATTCTACGGGATTTTAAATCCCGCCTCCGTTGTCTTGTTTGAAATTTTTTAGATTTTTAGCATGAAGTATGCCTATGTGCTAGCCGCATTGCTTTGCGGATTTTTTGTGGGATGTTCCGATGAAAAGCCGGAGCCGCTGCCAGATTTACCCCCTGTGGAAATCCCGGCGGACGTTTATGGCTTTTATTCTGGCCGTATGCCCTGTGATGATTGCAAACAGCGTGGCTTGGACATGGATTTGTTCCAGGACGGCACCGCCAAGGTCGTAGAGACGATCGTGAAAGATTCCGTTCACGTCGATACGTTACGCGGAACATTTACGTTTGCCGATAGCGTCGTGAACGTAAGCCTCTCGGACAATTCTATCCACTGGGCATTCAAGCGTGATAGGGTGGGGAATCTCGCCTTTATGAAGCTTGGAAAAGTTTATCGCGACGCGGATGGCATGAAGGCCGTGATGGTTCGCTTTTATAAAAAATTAAAGAAGTGATGACGGGAGATTATGTTTACTGCACTCATTGCTGATGACGAACCTCTTGCCCGCGTGCGTATGCGGTCCTTGCTCGAAGCGTATTCGGGCGAGATTGAAATTTTAGGCGAAGCTTCTTCTGGGGCGCAGACCATCCAGAAAATCCACGAGCTCGATCCGGATGTCGTTTTCTTGGACATCCAGATGCCCGACATGGATGCTTTCGAAGTCCTAAAATCGCTGAACGAAGATGATATCCCGTTGATCGTGTTTACGACGGCCTACGATAATTTTGCACTTCGCGCCTACGAAGAAAATGTCGTGGACTATCTCTTGAAGCCGATTGACCCGGAACGTTTGCAAGCGACGATGGCGAAACTCCGCAAGCGTATGCCGCACGAAGGTGGACTTGGCGTACCGGCCGATTTTTCGTGGGACAAGTTCAAGGAATTGATGTGTACTCGTTCGCTTTACATGCAGCGCTTGCAGGTGAAGCTCCCGGATCGCATTCTGCTGGTGAACATGGACGAAGTCATCCGCTTCCAGAGCGAAGAAAAGTACACGACTGCCTACACGACCACGTCGCAGTACGTTATCGACCTTACGCTTGTCGAACTTGAAAAGCGCTTGGACCCGCAACAGTTCGTCCGCGTCCATCGCGCGCACTTGGTGGCGATTGACTACATCTCGGAAATCAGAAAGACGGAAAGTGGCCACCTGTGTGTTGTTTTGCGCGATAAGAACAAGACGCAGATTACCGTGAGCCGCAATTTTGTGAAAACAGTGAAGAGCCTGTAATTGGGAGTTTTGATGGAACAGACACCTCCGAAAAAAACAATAAAGACGTATTTGAAATCGTTTACGCGCGAAATCATTGTGCCGGTTATACTCGCGCTGATTGTCATCCAGTATGTGATTCAGGCATTCCAGATCCCGAGCGGTTCCATGGAAGATTCTCTCAAGACGGGAGACTTTTTGCTGGGCCTCAAGTTTACTTATGGTTCGCCGATCCCGTTCTCGAATCAGAAGTTCCCGGGCTATGCCGAACCGAAGCATGGCGATGTTGTCATCTTCCGTTATCCGGGCGAACCGGAATATCCTGATAACAATCCCAAGCGCTACACGCACTTATTCAATGCGCTTATGCTGGGCAACTATTACTGGGATCACGCTCCCGAAAACGGTCAGCCGCATATCGTGCATTATGCCGATGGCCCGAAGGATTACATCAAGCGTTGTGTCGCTGTGAGTGGCGATACCGTCGCTGTGCATGGCGGCAAGCTCTTCTTGAACGGCAAGCGTCAGGATTCGCTCCCGGCATTTGGCAAGTGGACCGCTAGCGTCCGCACTTATTCGCCGAGAGACGAAGTCGAGGAATTCGTAGTACCGTCTGTGGGCGATACGCTCTATGTGGATTCCCTCCCGATGATCAAGCTTTGGTGGCTGCGTTCACTCGTGGCTCAAGAAAATCCGGATTCGTCCGTAAGGCTTGAACTTTCGCTTTTGCGCAACGGTCGTGAAAACAACAATTACGTTTTCAATGATTTCAGATTCCCGGTCGAGAACGATCGTGGTCTCGTGTTGAATGCGATGCTTTCTAGAAACCAGGCCGTTATTCAACAGCGCTTGACGCTTGGCGACACGTTGTCCGGTTCGATGCCGTTCAGCTATTTCAGGGAACTGGCAAAGATCGGATTTTTGCCGATGCTGGATCCGCATGATCCGGATTTGAATCGCGGCTTTACTCGTCCGGTGAGCTATACTTCGTTCGAAGGCTCGATCCTTCAGGATCTCGAAGGCAATGTGAATCGCTTGAACATGGTTCAGGCTCCGGCTCCAGAAACCGAAGATTCCCTTGCTCCGGCTCCTGAAAAGAACCATTTTGAAATCCAGAGAAATCTCTACGTCGGTTCCGAAAAGATTGACCGTTACGTGGTGAAGTATCCGCAGTTCTTTATGATGGGCGATAACCGCGACAATTCTGCCGACTCCCGTTATTGGGGACTTGTCTCGCTCCGCAATATTCGCGCCAAGGCCTTTGTCATTTACTTCTCGTTTGAAAACGATGACCAGAAGTTCTCTCTTGGAAACCCGTTCACCTGGTGGCGCATCCCGTTCCGTATCCGTTATACCCGCATAGGAAAAGTTATCGACTTTATTGAGTAGTCATGAAGTTTTCGAAGGTTGCATATTTCTTTGCTAGCGTACTCCTCGTCGCCTGTGCGACGCAGGTCGCACCGTCCGGCGGTCCCGAAGACAAGCTCCCGCCGCGCGTTGCTGCAATGTACCCGGCGCCGAATACTGCAAACCATCCGAATGAACTTTATGTGAAACTCGAATTCGACGAATGGATCAACGCTTCGGTTCCCCGTGGTGCCGTTTCCATTTCTCCTCCGATTGAAAAAAAGTTAAAGGTCGAAGCTCACGGGAAAACTCTTGAAGTTTACTCTCGCGCGGTCCTTGATACAGGAACGACATATACGGTCACGTTTGCCGGTGGCATCAAGGATTTGCATGGAAACGCTTTGGCAAAGCCGTTCCAGGTGGTGTTCTCGACGGGCGCTTATATCGACTCGTTGACACTTTTTGGTCACGTGATGGTCTCGGATTCCCTCGTGAAGAAAAAGGCATACCCGAGTGTTGGCCTTTTCTTGATGGGGCCGGATCGTGAATCGAAACGCTACCTCGAAAAGTATCGTGATACGACGACGCATGTTCTGGATTCGATCCCGATGCTCACCAAGGAAAATCCGATTTACTTGACGCTTGCCGATAGCATTGGAAACTTCTCGTTTACGGGCCTCAAGGCGGGCCGTTACCGTGTTGTCGCGTTTGTCGATGGCAATGGCAACCACAAGATAGAACCGTCTTCTGAACTCGCGGGCGTCTGGATTTCGGACTTGCTCTTGGATGAATCGACGAAGGACACGTTGTGGATTCCGTTGGCGGACCAAGATACGACCTTGATGGAAATGGACAATCTGACACAGCCGTTTGCGAATGTGCTCGAGGCGAACTTTACGCGCCGTGTGTATTTTGATTCGGCATTTGCAGATACGTCCAACTGTTACCTTTCTTCGGCGGATGGCGATACGCTTTATCCGCGACTGGTCTATCTCGGATCGACGAGTGCTCCTCGTTTTTACTTTGATCCGAAACCGAAAAACGAGGTCTTGTACAAGTTTACTTGCAGTAAAGCGAAGGATTCTCTTTCTCGTGCTTTGGATACGGCAAGGAATTTTGCTGAAATCGAATGGAAGGAAATGGCCTCGGATACGTTCCCTCCGAAAATCCAGGCCGCTTCTATTTGGGGCAAGACCAAGAACGCTTTCCCGCATGATTCTTTGGTGGTGCTCTATAACAAGCCCGTCATTGATTCCCTGGAAGACATGTTCTTTATCGTCGAAGGCAAGGATACGGCTCAGGTCGAAGTTCAGCAGATGGATCCGGTTCGTTTCGTGGTACGTCGCGGAAAACCTTGGGAAACCGATTCCAAGTTCAGCCTGCTGCGTGGCTACCGCGATACGACTTTGGCGAAGGCCGACAGCAATGGCGTCCGCGATACCGTCATCCAGACAAAGTACGAATCCAAGTTGACTTTCGAATCTATTTCCAAGCTTAAACTTGCTTCTCTTACGGGTAGAATCCCCGGTGCAAGGACCGGTGACTTTGTTCGTCTAAAGTCTGTGGAAACGGGCAAGTTTGCTTATGCGGAATGTTCTCCCCGAGGCTTGTTCTCTTTTGACGGTCTTGTTGAGGGCGGTTACATTATTGATTATTATTACGCTGGAGAGAGCTTCGACAGGCCTGATGGCGGTTCGTTGCATCCCTTCCGTTTCGGTTCTGCTTGGCGTTCTGCGCTTGATACGTTAAAGATCAAGAGTGGTGCGAATGATTTAGAAAAACTGATGCCGTTCTTGCCGGCATTGCGATAAAGGATGGAAAAGATGGATAAAATTCCTGCATTTGTGGCGCTTGACTTGGAAACGACAGGCCTTGATTTCGAAAAAGACGAAATCATCGAGGCTGCTCTCGTTCGTTTCGAAAATGGGGAACCGAAAGAAAATCTCGATTTCTTGGTGAAGCCCTCTACTGCAGAACTGAGGCCGTTTATCGAAACGCTGACAGGGATCAGCAAGGCCGATATCGAAGCGGCTCCGGACTTTGCGACGGTGGCCGGGCAGATTTGCTCGTTCATTGGCGACCTTCCGATCGTGGCGCACAACGCCCTCTTTGATTCCAAGTTTTTAAAGCAGACTTTTTCCAAGGTCGGGATTTCTTATGACACGCACGTGTTCTGGGATTCCCTCACGCTTTCCCGCATTGCTTTCCAGAACGTTCCGAATCATCGCCTCGATACGCTTGTCGCAGAACTCGGCATTGAACGCAGCCGCGCCCACCGTGCGCTTCCCGATGCTGATGCCTGCGGACGTTTGTTCGTGAAGGCTCTCGAAAAGATTTCTGCGATGGACCCGTGGCTATTCGAAGCGCTTTCTAAGGTTTCTGAAGGCTCCAGCTACGAATCGCTTTTTGCAACGAAGTCCGAATCTCTTGCGGCTCCGAAGTACGCCCTTCCGGCTGCTCCCGCTGTAGAAGCATTGCCCAAGTCCAGGGCTCCACGCGTGAGCGAGTTCTTTAAGGAAGGTGGCTTTGTTTCGTTTGTCGTCGAAAACTACAAGCCGCGCCATAACCAGCAGGACTTCGCCTCTGTCATGGAACGCAACATGTACAAGGGTGGCCTCTGCGTGCTCGAAGCTCCGACCGGTTCGGGCAAGACGCTTTCGTACTTGATTACCGCAGCGAACAAGGCCATTACGGGTGAACGCGTGTTGATCAGTACGGCGACCCGCACTTTGCAGGAACAGCTCTGGACCGAATCGATTCCGCAGATTGCAAAGATTTATAACGGCGAACTTCGTCCGGCCATTTTGAAGGGCCGCGACAATTACCTTTGCCTCCGCAAGTTCGAAGAACTGCTGATGCACTCGCAGAAGCTCCTTTCTATTGAAGAACGCGATTCGTTCATGGCGCTCATCCCGTGGGTGCTCACGACTGAAACGGGCGACATCAATGATTGCAATTCGTTCAGCCAGGGCCGCAATCGTGTGCTTTGGTCCAAGCTTTCGAGCAGCGCTTCTTCGTGCCTCGGCGAAAAGTGCCCGCATCGCGACCATTGCCCGGCCCTCATTGCCAAGCGCAAGGCCATGAACGCCAACATGGTGCTCGTGAACCATTCGCTCTTCCTTGCTGACTTGCAACTCGATTTTGCATTGCTCCCGTCTTACGAACACATCGTATTCGACGAAGCACACCGCTTGCCCGAAATCAGTAACCAGACGTTTGGCCGTTCGATTTCGTTCTTCGGTTTCCGTAACATCGTCAAGACGCTTGAGCCTTCCAAGGCCGGTGGCGACGGCCTCATTGCCGAAATCGCAAGCCGCCTCCCTGCCGAACGCCCGGAACTCCATGAACTCTGTGACAAGCTTTCCGAATCACTTGCCGAAGCCGAAAAGGCTCTGCACCGCTTCTTCATGAAGATCGGTAAAAAGCTTGCCAAGCAGAAGAACGGCCGCAACGGATTTACCTATGTGAACGGCATCCAGGCCGAATACGATGCCGATCCGTCTACCTTCTTGGAACAGTATTCAAGCGCCCGCACGATTGCCGAAAAGCTCTGTGCCGATGCCGCTAACGTCGATTCTATCAAGGGCGTGCTCAATGATTTGGAAGGGCGCATGTCCGATGTCGCCCGCTTTATCTCGGACTTTGAATTTGTTACGAAGGCCGGCCGTGCGGATTGGGTGTTCTACATGGAAGAACCGTTCAACCCGCATACCATCAAGCTGCATGCGCTACCGCTCCATTCCGGTAGCATCTGGAAAGAAAAGTTCTATCCGTGGATCAAGTCCGCAACGTTTACCTCGGCAACGCTTTCTGTACAGGCCGACCTCACGTACTATCTGCAAAAGATGGGCATGGATACGCTCCGCGTCAAGCAGCCGTTCGTCCGCATTTACACAGAACAGTCCGACGTGAACGAACGCCGTTCCGTGATGATTGCCAAGTATTTGCCGAAGCCCTCGACTCCGGAATATGGCGAAGCGCTGAACGAAACGCTCTTGAAGGTGCTCCCGACGATCGAAGAAAATACGATGGTGCTCTTTACGAGTGTTGCAACGATGATGAGCGCCCAGGCCGCCCTTGCCCCGGCATTTGCCGAACGCAACAAGCTTTTGCTGTGCCAGCACGTCGACGGCTCTTTGGACGGTCTCGTAGCGATGTTCCGCAAGGAACGTGGCGCTTGCCTCCTCGGCTGCCAAAGCTTGTGGGAAGGTGTGGACTTCCCGGGTGATGCGCTCAAGTTGCTCGTCATCACGAAGCTCCCGTTCCCGAACCCGAGCGATCCGCTTGTCGCTGGCCTCTCGAACGAGATGAAGGCTGCCAACAAGAACTTCTTCAAGGATTACTTTATCCCCGAAGCCTACATGGAACTTCGTCAGGGAATGGGTCGCCTCCTCCGTTCGGATTCCGATTCCGGAAAGGTTCTCATCCTCGACAACCGCGTGATCCTCGAACGCTACGGCAAGACGTTCTCTCGCATCTGGAACTTCAAGCACCGTGTCGCCGGCTCCGCCGATGACATCCTCCGCTTCGTGAAGTAGCGTGTCATGCCCGCCATCGTGCGGGCATCTCTTTTTTTAGCGGAATTTGCCGTTTTTAGCCGTTTTTCCCCTGTTCACTAAAGCAGGTTGTAAGCCGGACCATTTTTTATTATATTTGGCTTCCTGTTTTAAGGTGGATAATGTTTGATTTAAGTTCTTTTTTTGATGGAATGTCCAAGCCCTTGCTTCGTAACGCCCATGCCAAGGCGTTCGGCAAAAAGGGACTTTTGAATAATGCCCTCATCCAGTCTGAAACCTTGTCGTACTATTCCGACAAGGAGCGTGTGGCGGGACTATTTTCCAAGATGGAAATGTGGCAGCGCCGTTGCCTGAACTTGATTTATCATAGCGGTTCCAGAGGCCTTGCCTTTAACGAACTTCGCCTCACGGTTCCTGTAAGCAAAAGCCGTGAACTCCAGACCTTCTTGCTCTCGATGTGCCGCGAATATGTCTTGTGGCGCTCTTTTGTGGGTGGAACCCCGATTTACACAGGCTTTAGCGATTTTGTCGACTGCTTTGAAATTGCTCCGGAAGGCGAAATCGATACGACGTCTCCGCTGATCTCGTACCAGAACCTTTTGGATTGGCATATTTGCATTGTTCTTGCAAACGCCAAGAAGAAGCAGCTCCGCATCAACACCAACGGAACGCTCCACCGTCGTGGCCGCCAGATTTGCGCGGAAATGTTCACGTCGGCCAATCGCGTTTCCGAAAAGACGAGCGAAAGCGAAATCTCGCTCATCTTCAGTTTCCTTGTTCAGAACGGCTGGCTCGAACGTGAAAATTCGTTCTTGCTCCCGTCCGCTTCTGCCATAGACTTTATTCACAAGAACGGTTTCCGTCTCCATCAAGATGTTATCACGTGGTGGATCAAGGAACGCTTCCACGGCGACCGCGACTTGTGCGCACGCCTCCTCCGTTGCCTGGGCGATGGCCTTTCGGCTACGGATGCCGCCCTCCTCTTCTGGGTGATGGATCCGTCTTTCCGCATTCAAGAAAAGAGCAAGGTCTTGCCTTGGGAATTCTTGCCGCGTCCGCTTTGCGAACTCTGGATCTTGGGCCTCGTCGATTTCCGCATGGCTCAAGGAAAGATTACGGCTGTAGTGCTTAGCCAGTCGGGCAAGGATTGGCTCGAAACGTCTATCGCGTCTATTCCCGAAGCGAACCTCACGGCACTCCCGAACTTTGATATGGTCGTTTCGACGGGTATGGCTCCTCGTGTGCTTTACTCCCTCGCTTGCCTTGCGAAGGTCAAGAACGACGAAACGTTCCTCTGCTTTACGCTTGAAAAAGAAACTTATGTGGCGGGCCTCAAGAGTGGCTTCCCGGAATCCGAAGTGGAAAATCTCCGCAACTGGATCAAGCCTCCCGAGAACGTTGCTTCGACGCTTGCCGAATGGAACGCTTCGTTCTATGGCGCCAAGGTCCGCACGGCTCGACTCCTGAAGGTCGAAAGTGCCGAAGTGCTGAGCGAACTTTCCCGCTTCCCGCAGTTCATGGAATGCACCGAAGAATACATCCCGGGTTACGGCTTTATTCTTGATCCTGAAAAGGAATCGAGAGCATTCGAAATTCTCGAAAACTACGGCTTCTTCCCGTACGCAGGGGAATCGACGGAAAACCGTACGCCGGCATCGACCGACGAATGGCGCGCCGAATTCTCGATTGCATGGCCCGAATCCAAGAAGGTCGATTACGAACTTAAGGACGAAGCCGATGAAGCTTCTGCCCAGGCGACGATGGACTCTACCAAGTACGGTAGCATTTATCAGAAGCTGAGCACGTTCGATCTCGTGAAGGTTCTGCGCTATGCGAAGACGGTCGGCACTCCGCTTGCCGCAAAGATCATGGACAAGACCAAGCGCAACGCCAAGCTCGAAGAAAAGATGTTCTACGTGCATGCGCTCCATTTGGCCAAGTCTCCGTCGATGGTCGAAATCCAGGAAAGCGGCAAGGAAGAACGCTTCTCGCTGGACCTCTCCTTCATTCAGGAAATCAAGGTCCTGAGCAAAAAAGCCATCGCCCCCCAAGGGTAAGTTTTGCGATGTCATCCTGGAACCCTGAAAGGACGATAGGAACCATAATGGTAGCTTGTGAACGCCCCCGCCCTCCGCGAGGGCGTTTTCTTTCGTCTCTCGTCTTTCGTCTCTCGTCTAAATTTCTATCATTCCTTCAATGAAACTTGTTCGCATCCTATTCCTTGTGAACGCCCTTGTCGCGTTTGCGTTCGGAGCCTCCTCGACTATGGAAAACCTATTGTTCAACGGCCGTTGGTCCCATGCCAATGGTATAAGCCGTGCCAGTGCGCCTGCCGCATCCATCACGTTCAATGCCAAAGCCTCTGCCATTACGGCGACCATCGAAGGTCATTCCCGCTGGCGCCTGGATCGCGACGGCAAGCAGATCGATCAGTTCGAAGTCGGCTCGAAGGAAGTCCATACGACTAAGGTCCAAGACGACGGTTCGTTCCACAAGTATCGCCTCATCAAGATTAGCGAAAGCGGCACGCCCGAAATCAAGTTCTATGGCATTTCCGTCGAAGGTGAATTTGGCGCCGCTCCTCAAAAGTCTTCGCGCCGTATCGAGTTCATCGGGGATTCCTTTACCGTGGGCTACGGCTGCGAAGGTTCCTCGGCCGAAGATGCTCCCGAATTCGACAAGACGAACGCTTCCAAGAGTTACGCTTACCTCCTCGCGAACGGTTTTGGCGCCGACTATCAGGTGAATGCCTTCAGCGGCCGCGGTCTCGTACGCAATTACGACAACATCGTTCCGGATTGGACGCTCGAACGCCTTTACGATTACACCGTAATGGGCTCCGTCACTGAATATGCCAAACCCGAACGCTGGAATTTTGAAAACTTCCACCCGCAAGTCATTGTACTTTTTATCGGAATTAACGATTTTCAAGGCAATCCTCCGTATGCGGATAAGGGAAAGTTTAAAAAAGTCTATGTTAATTTTCTTACAAAGCTCCGCAAGGCCCATCCTGGCGTAAAGTTCTTGCTTGTTTCGACAAAAGTCTGGCCTAATGACGACCTCGGTTCTACCATAAAGGCCATTTACGATGAACAAATGGCTGCCGGATTCAACGACATCGAATATAAACACGTCTTTACATCGAATGTTGGGCTGCACGGGCACCCCGATACGCACTCTCAAGAGGAGCTGGCAAGCACTTTGAGGCCCATAATAGCTCGGCTTGGACGATGGCTTTCGAGATAATTTTAGATACCAAAAGACCTTTTTTGTATATTTAAATCCAGCCGTTATTATTGGAATATGTGATTATGTCGACTCAGGTTATGCGAAAAGTATATACCCTTTTCAGGATGAACTTCCTGATCGTTGTGCTTTTGATGGTTACCGTCATAGCCATGTTTGCCTATAGGCATTTTCTGGACGACATCTACGACATCAATCTCGGCGAGTATCCTTATGTAGTCGCTAGCGCAGACTCCGTTGACGGTGGTACTTCGGCGATTGCGATGGTGCGTACCGATAGTTCCGTTCTTATTGAATACGAACTTCGCGAAGGCTACGCTTACCCGTATGTGGGCATCAAGATTTATCTCGGCGACGGCAAGACGGCAGGCCGTGACCTTTCCAAGTTCGACAGTATCTTCGTGTGGCTCAAGCCGCGTAACGAAGGTTCCGTCCGTTTGTACATGCGCGGTTACGACAGCTTGCTCTACCGCAAGAACGACGAAACTTCTCTCAAGTTTAACGAAATCGAATTTACCCCGATCAAGGAATCTTACCCGGCCGTGTTCGTGCCGCAAGAATTCCGCGTGGCTGGCTGGTGGGTTTCCCAGAACGAAATCAACGTCCACAAGGCCCGAGTCGATCTCTCGAACATTCCGCTGATCGAAATCCAGACTGGAACGAACGCTCCGCTGGGTTACGGTGGTTGGGAAATCAAGGGGCTCCGCTTCAAGGGTAAAAAGATTTCTCAGGTGGACCTCGTGACGACGCTAGTCGCTCTCTGGTTCGTGACCTTCTTTATCATCTTGATCATCAGATTCTTTGACTACAGCCGTGAACGTGCGGCCAACAAGAAAAAGCAGGAAGAGCTCAAGAAGAACCTCCGCGCTCTCGAAATCGAGAAGAGCGAGTACGAACGCTCCAGTAAGGAAGACCCGCTTACCGGCTGCCTCAACCGTGCCGGCTTCAGTGGTGTTCTCCTCCGCGAACAGGAAAAGCTCAGCCGCACCGGCAATCCTGTGTCGTTCATGATTTTCGACATTGACCACTTCAAGGACGTCAACGATACTTACGGCCATCTCGTCGGTGACGAGGTCCTCGTGAACCTCGCCAAGCTCGTGCAGAGCATGATCCGCAATACCGATTCCCTCGTGCGTTGGGGCGGCGAAGAATTCGTGATCCTCAGTGACGAAACGAGTATCCAGAATGCGGCGTTCCTTGCCGAAAAGCTCCGTAAGGCGATCGAATCGACGACGCTCATTACGCAGCAGCAGGTGACTTGCTCCTTCGGCGTGACCGAAATGGTTCCGGGTGAAGATCCGAAGTCGCTCATTGCCCGTGCCGACAAGGCGCTCTACACTTCGAAGGAAGGCGGGCGCAACCGCGTGACGGTGGCAACGTTCAGAAGGAATCGTTAAGGATTTTTGGAATGAAACGCTTTTCGCTTGCTTTTGCTAGTGGTATTGCTTTAAGTCTTGTAACGGCGGTCGTCGTGACCTCTTGCTCGAAGCATCCGGAAGTGGACGACTTCAAGCAGATCCAGTTGCATTGGAATGCTCTTGACGAAGCGGCGGAAAGCTCGGAACTTAAAGACAACTGTGTGATAGAAATCACATCGAAGGTCATGCGCGACCCGATCGTGACGAAGTCCAAGCTTGTCGAAATTTCTTACGAGGTGGCTTACCGCCTTGACGAAAATGGCGCTCTTGCCTTTGATGGCCGCTGTAGCGACACGCGTTTCGCCGATTTGACGGAATGTTCGTGGCAGGCGACCTGTGGTGACGGTTCGGTTTCTGTTGTAAAATTCCACAACGAACGATAAAGCCGTGCCCTAACCTATTGAACCTTATAAAGATATCTTTATACAGGTTCAAACCGCCCGTACTGCCTTGTTTGGATGAGGAAAGGGAAGTTGTCATTTTTGCAGTACACGGTGCGGTCTGATGTGAGGATTTTCTGTGAAGCCGATTTTTGAATACACTGATTATCGCGAATGGATTAGAGACGCTTTTGAAGATTTTAAAAAGCGTAAGACGGTCATATCCTGGCGATACATGGCGATGAAACTCGGTGCGGATCCGGGAAACCTCCTGCGCATTTCCCAGGGCAAGATTCACCTGGCCGTAAACTTCATCAAGCCCATGGCGGAGTTCTTTGAACTTGACGAAAAGGAAGCCGCCTACTGGACAGAACTTGTTTACTTTGGTCGTGCCAAGAGCGATCAGGAAGCGCTTAACCATTACGAAAAGATGCAGGCCCTCAAGGGGATTCCCCTGAAGCGATTGGCCAAAAAAGAGCTCGAATTTTACCGTCATTGGTACTATAACGCTATCCGTTCTGTTATCGGTATTTGTAATTTTAAAGATGATTATGAAGGTCTCGCAGAATGCTGCACGCCGCAAATCACGGTGGAACAGGCGAAGGACGCTGTCAAGCTTTTGCACGACCTGAACATGATTTCTGTGGATAAGGACGGGTACTGGAAGGTGAATGACACGTTTGTGAGCACCGGTGGCAACTGGAGATCCGAAGCGGTTCGGACATTCCAGAAAGAGACGATTCGCCTTGCGGGTGAATCGCTTGAACGCCATGCGCCGCCACTTCGTGATATCAGCACTGTGACCATGACGTTCAACATGAACGACATTCAGCTTATCCGCGAAAAGATCAAGGAATTCCGTTCTGACTTGCTGCGCTTGTCGCAAGACGGGACGGGTGACGATACGGTGTTCCAGTTGAACGTTCAACTGTTCCCGCTTGCGTTTACCAAGAAGTTGCAGGAGAAGTCAAAATGAAAAGGCTAGCCTGTTTAATTTCAGCATTCTTGCTTTGGAATTGCTCGGATGAAGTTGCCGGTGGTCCCGGCAGCGAGACGACGAACGGTATTGCCTATGTGGGCGATGACGTCGTTGCGTCGTATGCAAGCATTGCCATCCGTAGCGTTGACCGCACGGCTTCCGTTGACAGCGCGACGAATGCGCTTGTGAATGCGGACTTCTATGCCGATGCCAATGGACGCTTTACTTTTGAAACGCCGAAGGGCGATTATCGCTTGACAATTGTGCATGGTGGTTCTGCCTTTACGATGCTTTATTCCGGTGAGGACGAAGTCAAACTTGATACGGTAAAACTCCAGCCGACCGCATCTCTCGGTGGCATTGCCGATGTCCCGGAAAGTTGCGACTATGTCTGGGTTGGTGTGCGCGGTATGGATGTGCTTGTTCGCTCCGATTCGATGGGACGTTTCCAGTTGTCGCAGTTGCCGTCGAACGATTCGTTGCAGGTGTACTTCTTGCGCGGTGACGACAATACCGTTTACGATGATTTGTCTGTAAAGCTTACTCCGAATGAAGTTGAAATCATTGACCTGCAACCGGAAAAGCCGGATTCCTTGGCGGATAAGGTCAAGTTTGTCGCAGTCGTTAATGGCGAGGCGGTTCCGTTTGCATCTCTTGCTATCCGCAAGTCCGATAAGCGTGCCGATACGCTCCGCGTGAGCAATGTCGTTGCCGAAGCCGATGCCTACGCCAATCAGGACGGCGTGTTCGCAATCGATTCTTTGGAAGCGGGGGAGTACCGTTTGACGGTGACGACTTCGGGCGCCGCTTATTCCAAGGTGCTTACGGCAAAGCAAATTGCCGCTCTCGATACGGTGGAACTCCAGGAAACGGCGAACTACATGAGCCGTGTCACGCTTTATGCTGGCGACAGTTATGCGTGGGTGGGCGTCTATGGCTTGGATGTCTTGACGAAGACTAACGAAGAGGGCATGTTCTCGCTCCCGATGCTCCCGACGACCGATTCGCTTGAGTATTACGTTCTCGATAAGAAAGATACTTTGTATGTAACTAAGCGAATCGCACCTTCGGAAGGCTCTGCGGACTTTGACTATCCTTTTGTCGTATTGCAGGATTTCGAAAAGGATACTTCGAACTGGTACTTTAATGTAGATGCCATTGGCTCCAAGGTCTTGTCCAAGACGATTGAAAAGGATAGTGACCGCAAGTCGAAGGTGTTCCACGGCAAGTACAGCTTGGTGGCGACGAATAATTTTGATGCCTGGGTGGTGACGGGTTCTATGCTCCGTGCCGACGGCTTTAATCTTTCTTCGCTCGATTCCATTTCGTTCTATGCGAAGGGTTCGGGCCAAATTCGCGTGTCGCTTGAAAAATGGGATTCTCTTGCTGAAGTGACGGGAACCTCGCTGAAGGCCGCATCGGAATGGAAGGATTTGAGTTCTTCCAAGTGGACGCGTTTTGTCGTTAAGACCGAGGACTTGTGCTACAATTCCAGTGATGAAAAGAGCTGCTATACGACGTGGAACTCGCTGAAGGACGCTGTTCGCCAGCTGCACTTCTTCGTCCGCAACGGAACGGAATTCTATCTGGACGATATAGTGCTCTACGGCGCCCTTTTCTAGGATTTAAAAACCATATTATTAGAATTAGCCTAGTTTTTACAAATAAATTATTTTTTAATCCTGCTTGGTAATAAGCGGGATTTTTTTCATTTTATAATGTATAGGGATGTCGTTTAGAGAAAAAAGCGTCGGCCAAGGATGGGGAGGGTGCAGGGAGGGGCCCGTGCGGCCTTCGCAACTCCGAGCTGGGGCCCCGCCCGCGTGATAAACTTCTTAAATTAAAGATTTAAAACTCTAGTTTTGGAGGTACACCCTTTTAAGTCTGCTTTGAATTAAGTATCTTTGTATACATGCAGTCTATTGAATCAGAAGCAAAAATTGCTCAGGAATATCTTGCCCGCATCGCAAAGGATGCCGAGGCGAAGTTTGATGAACATCTCCCCCCTGTAAAGGACCGTCCGTGCCGTTTGCACGAGGCTATGCGTTACTCCATGTTCGCAGGCGGCAAGCGCTTGCGTCCGGGCCTTGCAAAGGCCGCGTTCGACATGTTTGGCGGCAAGGGTGACAAGATCTGGCTTGCGACGAGCGCCCTCGAAATGCTCCACACGTTCAGCCTTATCCACGACGACCTTCCGTGCGTCGATAACGACGACTACCGCCGTGGTAAGCTCACGAGCCACAAGAAGTTTGGCGAATCCACTGCCGTGATGGCAGGCGACGCCCTCTGCATCCACGCTTTTGAGATGATGGGCAAGACCGGTAACGCGAAGGCCATCGAAGTCCTCGCACACTTGCTCGGCACTTACGGCATGATCGGTGGCGAAATGACCGATATCGAATGCGAAGGCAAGACGGTCGACCTCGAAATTGTCGATTACATTCACTACCACAAGACCGCAGCCCTCATTGAAGCTGCTTTGCTGGTGGGTGCCATGCTTGCCGATGCAAGCGAGAGTGACATGGAAATCATCCGCAACTACGGCCGCTCCATCGGGCTTGCCTTCCAGATTGTGGACGATATCCTGGACATTGTTTCTACGACCGAAGAACTGGGCAAGGATGCCGGTTCCGATATCGAAAAGGGCAAGGCCACTTACCCGTCCATCGTGGGTCTCGAAAAGTCTAGGGAACGTGCTAGGGAACTCTATGAGGAATCCATCAAGGCTTTGGATGGCCTGAAGTGCGATACCTCCATCCTCCGTTCCATTGCGGCATACATCATTACCCGAGTGAAATAAATGGAACTGAAAGACGTAAAGTCGCCTCAAGACTTGAAGCATTGCTCCATCGACGAGCTTTACCACCTGGCTTCGCAGGTTCGCGAAACCATTATCGGTCAGGTGTCCAAGCATGGGGGTCATTTGGCTTCGAGTCTTGGCGTCGTTGAACTGACTCTTGCGCTTCATTACGTGTTCAACGCACCGGACGATAAGATTGTCTGGGACGTAGGGCACCAGGCGTACGTGCACAAGTTATTGACCGGCCGTTACGACCGTTTTGATACCTTGCGCCAGCAGGGCGGTATTTCCGGATTCCTGAAGAGGAAGGAAAGCGTTTACGACTGCTTTGGGGCGGGGCATGCGACGACGTCGATTTCGGCGGCGCTTGGCTTTGCCGTTGCCCGCGACAATTTTAACCGCAACAACAATGTGGTCGCTGTCATTGGAGACGGTTCCATGACGGGCGGTATGGCTTACGAAGCGCTCAACAACGTGGGCGCCTCCAAGCAGAACATGACCATCATCCTGAACGATAACAGGATGAGCATTGCGCCGAACGTTGGCGGCTTTAGCAAGTACTTGAACCGCGTGATCTCGGATCCGGTTTACAACAAGATGCGTTCCGACCTGGATCGCTTGATGAATCGTTTGCCGGGCATTCTGGGTTCCCGCTTCCGCGACCTCTTCTTGCAGGTCGAGAATGCGGCTAAGAACGCCGTGAAGCCGGGACGTTTCTTCGAGGACTTGGGCATCCGTTATTTCGGACCGATCAACGGTCACGACATCAACGAACTCGTGATGATCCTTGAACGCGTCAAGCACCAGCAGGGCCCGTGCCTTGTGCATGTGCTTACCGAAAAGGGCCGTGGCTTTACGGCTGCCGAAAAGAATCCGACAAAGTATCACGGTTGCAGTGCGTTTGACCCCGAAAGCGGACTCCCGCTTGCTCCGGGCAATCCGAACCCGTCTTTGACGAGCGTGTTCGGCAACACTTTGCTTGAACTTGCCAAGAAGGACAAGCGCATCATGGGTATCACGGCCGCCATGCCTACGGGCTGCGGTATGGATATCGTGATGAAGGAACTCCCGGAACGCGTGATTGACGTGGGCATTGCCGAAGAGCATGCCGTGACGTTTGCCGCAGGTCTTGCCTGCGAAGGCGTCGTCCCGGTTGTCGCGATTTACTCGTCGTTCATGCAGCGTGCCTACGACCAGATTATCCACGACATCGCCTTGCAGAACTTGCATGTGGTGCTTGTGCTTGACCGTGCCGGCCTTGTCGGCGCTGACGGCCCGACGCACCATGGCGCATTCGATTTGTCGTTCTTGCGTACGGTTCCTGGCATTACCATCATGGCTCCTTCCAACGAAAACGAATTGCGCGATATGATGATTGCCGCAATCGACATGGAAGGCGTGGTGGCGATCCGCTATCCGAGAGGCACTGCGCTCGAAGCAGAACTCAAGCCTTCGGAAGGGCCGTTCGATTATAAAAGCCCAAAGATTCTTGAGAAGGGCTCCGGCATACTCCTTCTGGGCGCCGGCTTCATGACAAATGAACTCAAGAAAACAGCCTCCGTGCTTCGTGAAAACGGATACAACCCGACGCTTGTGGATGCCCGTTTTA
>Ga0265300_10000337_pt1 | contig 48770 bp, 33 predicted proteins | sample AusTroGonzalo_MG_FD_193482 | JGI IMG/M metagenome (GOLD analysis project Ga0265300, IMG submission 193482) | Bovine rumen microbial communities from tropical cattle in Woodstock, Queensland, Australia - Gonzalo_03 | ecosystem: Host-associated > Mammals > Digestive system > Stomach > Rumen ... | reverse complement strand
GCCGTCCGCGTCGATCGAACGGCCGCCGTGCTTGCGGTGAAAGTACTCCCTGTTGGACGCAAGGTCTGCGGTCGTGGTGATGCGCAAGACGCCCGCCCCCTTCATGTCGTCGTAAACCAGCAATGTCTCGTCGATGAACACCGGCGAATGTTCCTTGCACTGCCTTGCAATCAGCTCCCAGTCGACGAGCCGCGTCATGTTTTCGTCGAACGGCCCGAGCTCGTCTATCAGCGCCCGCCGGTGGACGTAGACGCCGAGGTCGATGTAGTTTGAGTTGAGGAGCCGGCCGAGGTCGAACTCTGCCCCGACCCTGCGGCGGCTGTCGCGGCAGATCAGCTTCGCGTAGAGGTTCTGCGCGTCCGGGTGGACCGCAATGGCGCGCGCAAAAGTCTCGAGGAAGGTCGGAACGACCTCGTTGTCAGAGTCAAGGTAGGCAATCCACTCCCCGTCCGCAACGCGCAGGCCGGCGTTGCGCGCCTTGCTCACGCCGCCCTTCTCGATCAGGACATACTTGATGCGGCCAGACGCAATCTCGCCTGGGTAGCGGCTGCGCAGCAAGTCTGCGGTACCGTCCGTCGAGGCATCGTCTACTATCACCAGCTCGAAGTTGCCGTATGTCTGCCCCAGGAGGGAGTCTATGGCTCTTTCTATGCAAAATGCCCTGTTGTAGGTGGGCATGATGACGGAGAAAAACGGCTGCTCTTCGGCCTCGTCGCCGCGATCCAGCAGCCGACCGCCGACAACGGAAAACCTCTCCCGCTCTTCGACAAGCGGGGCGAGCGCGGCAGCCTCCGCCGGGAACCGCCTGACGAGCAGACGATCCATGTCGCGCAAAAAGGCGTCATGGCGCAGAAGCGACTCGAGGGGCTCCCGAACCAGGAAGGATTCGTGCATGCGCCACTTGGTGAGCCCCTTGTGCACGACATAGAGGTCGTTGACGCAGCAGATCTGGCGCCAGAGCCACCAGTCGATGTTCGCGGGCCGGGGACACGACGCGAAGTCGCATTCCGCCAGCGTCTTGCGATCGACCATGCAGCAGGAGAAGGTGCATATCAGGTTGAACTTGCGGAATTCCGCCGCGCCGATGCGGTTGCGCGCGTCCGGCAGTCTCGCCATGTTGCGCCTTGCGGCCCCAGTCGCCGCGCGGCAGCGTTCGGAGTCGCCGAATGGCACGACGTCGTTGATGACAATCTTCGGGGATTCGCCGGCATGGGCGGCAATCAGCTGCACGCGCTCCTCCAGGCACGTCGGTTCCCACATGTCGTCGGCTTCGCAGAACGCGACCCAGTCTCCTGTGGCCTTGGCCACCCCAAGCGCCAAAGTCGCGGGAAGCCCCTTGTTCACCCCGCCTTCATGCTGATACAGCTTGACCGACGGATGTTTCTGCGCATAGCCACGCACTACGGCGACACTGTCGTCGTGCGACCCGTCGTCCACGACGATTATCTCGTCCGCGGGGAAAGTCTGGGAGAGAACCGAGTCAAGTGCATAGCCAATGAGATCCGCGTAGTTGAAGCTCGCGACAACCACGCTGACACTCGGCCTTGCCGCCGTCTCGCCCGCACCGCGCATTGCGAGATCAATGCCTCCTTCCGTATTTGGCCCGCTTGAAGGCCGCCACCGCGAAATAGGGCAGCGAGAACTTTGCCACGCGCCTCGCGCGCTTCATAAACCCCGGATAGTAGAACAGTGGCATGTCCTCCACGATGCCGTAGACCATGCGCTTCCACGTGCAGACGAACCCGTACGGCAGCAAGGCCTTTACAAGTCTGTGAAAGCGCTTCACCGGGCGGCGGGCGTCTTCTCGCTCTCTGCATGCGCGCAGCGACATCTTGGCCGACGAAAGCTGCCTACCGACGGTCTCGGCCATTTTTCTCGCCGACGCCTCCGCAGCCTGCGCCTTCTTCAGCTTGGCCTTGCAGGCCTGGATTTCCGCGTATCGGCTGTCCGCCTTCTGCTTGAACTGCGCGGACGCATTTTTTGCCATTCCAAGCTCTTTCTCAAGCCGGTTGCTGTCTGCCGCCAACTTGGCATTGGTCGACGAAAGCGCAGATTTTTCGGCCTCTGCCGTCTCCAGGCGCGATATGAGGTCCTTGTTGCCTTCCCGCAGGGCCTCGGCGTCCGAAAGGCTGCGGTCCAGCGCATCGTGGGTAACGCGGCATTCCTCGGCAATGCGCGCATTCTCCACCAGCAGATTCGCCCTGTCCGCGGAAAGCGCTTCCTTCCCGGACTCCGCCGCCGTCAGCCGCGCCATTGCGTCCGCATTGCCCTTCCGCAGGAACTCGGCATCGGCAAGACTGCGGTCCAGCGCTTCGCGGACGGCGCGGCATTCCTCGGCAATGCGCGCGTTCTCCACCTGCAGATTCGCCTTGTCTGCGGAAAGCGACTCCTTCCCAGATTCCGCCGCCGTCAGCCGCGCCATTATGTCCGCGCTCCCTTTTCGCATTGACTCGATCTCGGAAAGGAACCTTTCCTGTGCGGCATGCGCAGCGGCGCGTTCTCCGGAAAGAGCCTTTTCAAGCCTGTCCACCTCGGACTCAAGCGACGACATCTTGCCCTGGAAATCCGTCAGCTTAGCACTATGTGACGCGCGTTCCGAGTCCGACGCCGCCTTGGCCTTCCCCAACTCCGACCGAAGGGTGCGGATCTCGCCGGCCTGCGCTTCGATCTCGCGCACATACACCGCGATCTGGATGTCCTTCTGGGCGATTGCGACGTCGATAGTCGGCTTTGCCTTTGGTCTCTTTGTCATCTTCTTTTCCATTATGTCCACCATGTCATCTTTCCGTTTGCCGCGGAAGCGGCTTTCGGCGCAGGAAACCGACCCGGCCCTCTTTCCTTCCGCTGCGCTCGTAGTGGAGAAGAGGGTTTATAAGCACCTTCGCGATGTCGGGGTTCTTCGCCAAGTACTGCCTGCCGTCAAAACAGGGTCCTGGACAAAGACCGTTCTTCCACCCCCTGACCAAGTAGTGCACCGCAGGGTCGGCTCCGGCGATTATCTTGCCATACTCTGCCATGTACCATTCGGAATCGAAGAACCAGGACTTCCTTATGACCTCTACGTCGACGTCGCGAGGGCGAGCATCGGGCTCGTACTTTTCCCTGAATCGCTCGTATGAAGCCGCCTGAATGTCGGAATTCCGCGAAAGCCTGTCGTCGGAAGCGTCGTCTCTGTATGAAAGGACGACACGTCCGAGTCTGACAGGCGTGTACTTGCTTGAATGTCTGACTATAAGGTCCCAGTCTTCTACGCCCGTCACCGAACTGTCGAACAGGCCGAATTCCTTTATCAGGTCTCGGTGATGGCAATAGACCCCCATGTCTATGTAGTTCCCGCGCAGGAGCATCTGCCTGTCGAAGGGCCTGTCGAGGATGAATTTGTCGCTTTTGCGCATTAACGCGGCATAGAAGCACTTGGCGTCCGGATGCGACTTGATCCCGTCGGCGAAAGTCTGGAGGAAATCGGCGGAGACTATGTTGTCCGAGTCGAGATATGCAATCCACTCGCCACGGGCGGCCTTTAACGCGGCGTTTCTCGCCGCGCATACCCCGCCGTGGCCGAGCTCGAGAATCCGAATCATCTCGCTGGCGATCTCTCGGGCGTATTTGCCTTTCAGCAGCTCAACCGTCCCGTCTGTCGATCCGTCGTCGGCCACAATGAGCTCAAACTCGCCAAACGTCTGAAGAAGCATGGAGTCAATGGCCGAGCAGACAGAGTGGATGCGGTTGAACGTCGGCAAGACGACGGAAAACAAGGGCCGTGTGGCCTGCGTGCGCCGCACGCTCCTCTTTCGCGCTCTCACCTCAGTCATCCCCAAGGGCCTCCAGCGCCGCCTTGCGCTTCTCGATGGCCGCCATCATCCCGTCCCTGTACTTAGGGGCGCAAAGCTGCAGCGCGACCTCGCGGCAGCGTATGCCGGACATCAGCTGTCTGCGCTTGTCCGCCCTGCTCCACGTGCTGCCGTCGTGTATCCTGTAAACGGTCATTATGTCCGGCTGGAATCCGATGGGCCCTTTCTGCTCAAGGTAGAACGACATCGATATCTCGTTTAGGCGATATGCGTAGATCTCCTCGGGAAGGTTCTTCACCAGAGAGGCGACGAATATGCAGCACGAGAAGTTGGCGATGAGGTTCTGGTTGGGGTCCTTGATGAAGTCGTCGCCGGTAAGCTTGCTCTTAAGCCCGTTCTGACGAGGCAGCAAGGAGAGCTTGCCGGTCTTTTCGTCCAGCAGCTTGATCCGCGAGAAGGCCATGGAGCAATCTGGATTCTCCTCCATGAACCTGACCTGGCGATTGAGCTTCCATGGCGTTATCCAGTAGTCGTCGCCCTCGAGGATCGCGATGTACTTGCCCTTTGCGGCGGCAAAGCACCTGCGCATGTTCTCGGCTATGCCGAGGTTGTGGGGCGTCGGGAGCACCGTGAAGTCCTCTGGATACTGCTGCTTGAGCTCTTCGAGCAGCTCGGCGGTTCCGTCGGTCGAGCAGTCGTCGGCGACAATGATCTCCGGGATGAACTTGCCTCTCTGCATTATCGCGCTTTCGATGGCCCTCTTCAGATAGGGCCTGTGGTTGAACGCCGTTATCACAGTCGTGACGACGGGGCAGTTGCAGTGCTTCCTCTTGACGTAGTTGATGTTCGCCCTGAACCTCGCGGAATTGGTTATCCGGACGTATTCGGACGAGTCGTTGTACAGCATCACAATCGTCTCGATGTACATCGGGGTGTATTTCTTGGACTGACGTATTATGAGCTCCCAGTCGACGAGCCGGGTCATGTTCTCGTCAAAAGGCCCGAGCTCGTCTATCAGGCTGCGCCGGTGCACATAGACGCCAAGGTCTATGAAATTGTGGTCAAGCAGCTTTTCGAGGTCAAAGTGCTCGCCCAGAACGCAATGCCTGTTCTGGTAGACCTGCTTTGCGTACATGTTGACAATGCCGGGGTTGCCGATAATCGCACGGGCGAAGACCTCCAGGAAGAACGGCAGGACTTCGTTGTCGGAGTCAATATACGCGATCCACTCGCCCTTCGCCATCCGCAGCCCCGCGTTGCGCGTCCTGCAGACGCCGCTGTTCTCCTTCCACTTGTAGAGCATCCTGCCGTTGGCAAGCTCATTCGCGTACTTGCCCCGCAGGAACTCCTCGGTGCCGTCGGTGGATCCGTCGTCTACGATTATGAGTTCGAAATTGCCGTATGTCTGGGCCAGTGCGGAGTCGATGGCCTTTGAAATGCAGAACTTCCTGTTGTAGGTCGGCATGATGATGGAGAAGAACGGCTGTTCCGCAAGGGGGACTCCGTTTTCGCACAGCTTTCCGTCGCGCACCTCGTATCTGGCAAGTTCGTCAACCAGGGGCTTCAGGTCCGCCGTCGCCTCGGGGTAGCGCTTGACGAGGAGCGCGTCCATCTTCTCAAGGAACTCCCGCTGCCGCGCGATCGACTCCGCGCTTTCCTTTGTCATGAAGGAGTTGTGGAGCCTCCAGCGCGTCAGCTTCTTGTGCACGACAAAGACGGGGTTCTCGCAGCAGACCTGGCGCCAGAGCCACCAGTCGAGGTTCGCCGGACGCGGCAGGCCATCGAAGTCGCACGACTGCAGCACCGAACGGCGGACCATGCAGCACGAAAACGTGCAGATCATGTTCTTCTCCCGCATTTGCAGGGGCGTTACGACATTCCTCTCGCCTGGCATCTCGCGCATGCGTTCATCTATTATCTTAACCGCGTTCGGCAGGCGATCCGGGTTCCCGAAAGGAGTCACGTCGTTGACTATTATGTTCGGCTCGCCGTTGAACCGCTTCACCAGCAGCATCTTCTCCTCTATGTTGGTTGGCTCCAGTATGTCGTCCGACTCGCAGAACGCGACATATTCCCCGCTGGCCTTTTCAATCCCGAGCTTCACGGTGGCGGGGAGTCCCTTGTTCACGCCGCCCTCATGCGTGTAGAGCTTCACGTTCTTGTGCTTCCGGACATACCGCCCGATCACCTCGACGCTTTCGTCCGAAGACCCGTCGTCCACCACGATAACCTCGAAATTCCTGTAGGTCTGCGCAAGGACGCTGTCCAGCGTCTCGCCGATCAGCTCCGCGTAGTTGTAGCTCGCCACGACTATGCTGACGAGCGGACAGGCCCTTTCGATGGCCGAACAGTATTTCTCATCCAGGCCCGCGGGAAGCGTCCAGATTTTGCGGACGGCCGGCAAAAAGGGCCTTTTCTCATCCATCCCGTGCCTGAGATAGTGAACGAGCGGGTTCATCCCGGTCTTCCGCACGTCTGGATAGCGTCTCAGATAGTCCTTCCCGTCGAACGCCGGCGACGGGGCGCGGCCCTCCCGCCAACCCTTGCGGCAGTAGTGCCATACGGGATCGAATCCCGCGCGCTTGACGTCCGGATAGGTCCTGAGATACCACGCGGCGTCAAAGAGGTCTGAGTTCTCCACCGTGATGTAGTCCAGGAGGGAGGCGACCCTTTCGGCCTTCAACACGCGCAGCTTTCCCAAAAGCCTCACGACGGCGCATTTGAACGAAGCGCCCCTGCCCAACGAACCGTTACTTGCTTTCATGCTCTTTCGCCATGCCTTTCAGGTTGTCTTTCAGTTTCCCGATTATGGACTCATGACGCCCGTGGCAGCGCGGCGCCGAAACCGCAAGCGCCACCTCGCCCGTCATTTCGGCCTTCCGGCGAGGAACGCCTCGTACCTGTTGCAGCAGCCGTTCACGTCGTCCGTGAACTCCACCTGCCTGCCCTTGTCGAGCCACAGCACCTTGTTGCACATGGCACGCACCTGTCCAATCGAATGCGTGACAAGGATAGTGGTCGCGCCGCCTTTGATGATTTCGCGCATCTTCGCCTCGCTCTTCGCGCGAAAGGCCCCGTCTCCGACCGCCAGCACTTCGTCGAGGATCAGGATCTCCGGCTTGACGAGCGAGGCGATGGCGAACGCGAGACGCGACTTCATGCCAGACGAGAGCTGCTTGAACGGTCGGTCCTCGAAATCCTTCAGTTCAGAAAAGTCGATGATGTACGGATATGTCTCGTCCATGAACTTGCGCGTATAGCCAAGCATCGCACCACGCAGATAGGCATTCTCCTTGACGTTTAGGTCGCCGTCGAAGCCGCTTCCGAGTTCGAGGAGCGCAGACACCTTGCCTTTGCGGACAATCCGACCCTTCGTCGGCTCCATGATTCCAGAGACCGCCTTCAGCAACGTGGACTTGCCTGCGCCATTCGTGCCGATTATCCCGAGCATGTCGCCCTTGCCCAGGGAAAAGGAGATGTCCCTGTCAGCCCAGAAGTCAATGACCTTGTACCGACCCGTGAGCCGGCGCATAACCCACTCCTTTAGGCCGATGTTCTTGAAGTCTCCGACCTTGTAGCGGATAGAGACGTCACGGCATGAGAGTATGGGCTCGGGTTCAGACATAGTATAGAAACTTCGTGTTGTAGCGCTTGTACATGAATGCCCCGGCAAGAAAAGCGGCCACCGCAACCCCCAAAAGGGTCAGGTGCGTCGACAGCGAGGGAATAGTCCCCCCCAGGACGATCTCCCGGATGTAGGCGATGTGGCGGTAAACGGGATTCAAGGAGAACACAAGCTGCACGTTCGGCGGAAACTTGTCCACCGTATAGAAGACCGCCGACCCATACATGATCAGCTGCAGTGCAACGGTCCAGAGATAGTCGATGTCGCGGAAAAAGATGAAAAGCGCCGAAAGCACCATGCCGATTCCAAGATTGAACAGCAACAATGTAGCAATTGGATAGGCAAGGCACAAAAGACGCCAAGTAAACGGCACATGGTCGATTGCGCAAAACACGAAAAAGACAATCAGCGTCAAGGCAAAATTCAGCAGCACCTGGATATTGACGGAAAAGAGAAACAGGTACTTTGGCACGTTCACCTTGGAAAAGATGCCCGCGTTGGTAAAAAGACTCCGCATGCCGCTGTTCGTGGATTCGGAAAACCAGTTGAACGTAAGGAGTCCGCAGAAGAGGTAGGTGGTATAGTGGTTCACCGTTCTGCCGAAAAACTGCTCGAAGACGACTTTCATCACCAACAGCATCAGAAGCGGCGCAAGCATACTCCAACCCATGCCGAGGATCGTGCGTTTGTACTTCTTCTTGAAGTCTCGCTTTACAAGTTCCTCGAACAGGAATTGGTGTCGCTTTAATTTCCCCAGCATTGCCTGATATTATACCATATTTCAGCGCGCGCCGCGCATGAACAGGACGGCAAATACCGTGCGCAGGAGAATCCACATGTCGAGCCAAGGCGACCAGTTGAGGACATAATAGGTATCGAGAGCGACGCGGCGGTCATAGTCGGTGTCACTTCGCCCCGAGACCTGCCAAAGCCCCGTAATCCCGGGTCGGACCGACGAGAACGCCCGAAACGCATTTCCGTATTGCCTGACCTCGTCGTCCACTATCGGCCGCGGACCAACGAGCGCCATGTCTCCGGAAAAGACGTTGAAAAGCTGAGGCAGCTCGTCTAAGGAGGTCTTTCTAAGGAGCCTTCCGAAAGGTGTCACACGCGGATCGTGCGAAAGCTTGAACGACGACTCCCATTCCTTCGCTGCAGCCGGGCTGCGGGCAAGAATCGCCTTGAGCCTACTGTCCGCGTCTACGTACATCGACCGGAACTTCCAGATATAGAACTCGCGCCCGTCCCGTCCGAGGCGCCGTTGCCGGTAAAACACCGGGCCTCGGCTCGTCAGCTTGATCAGCACCGGAATTGCGATAAAGGCCGGAAGAAAGACCGCAAATGCAACAAGCGCCAAGGCACCGTCCATTACGCGCTTCTGGAACCGCTTGGCCTTCATGCGCCCCTGATTGACCATCTCAAGCCCGCCAATGCCGTCGAAGCTTACGGCGCGGGCACCGAATATCGGGAAGGACCGCACGGCCGGAAGATAGACGACATACGTGAACCATGTCGCGAACTCATCCATCTGCGCACGGAACAGGCGGTCCTCCTGGCAAGCGACAAGCATCTTGATGTCGCGCTTCTTCGACTGCGGGACAATGTCTCGAAGCGTGCCGAGATAGGGAATCTTCCTGTCCTGGAAGTCCCGCTCGTTCCATGCGCGGCGGCGGCGCTTTCGACCGATTCTCTCCGTCCCGGCGAAATATCCGACAATGCGGATGCCAGAATACGGGTCGCCGTCAAGAATGGCGGCAAATCGGTGCGCCGCCTCTCCGCCGCCCGCCAACACTACCGGAATCTGCCCAAGCTTCATCCACTTCAGGGCAAAGCGCATCCAGTTGCGAAACGACTGCGAACCAAAGGCCGTCAGAATGCAGGCGTAGACACAGACGGCGCGGGAAATCCTGCCATCCATGCTTTGGTAGGCAAACGCCATGTAGGCAATGGCGCCTGCATGGGTCAGAAAAGACGAAAGGCAGAGACGACGAAATTCCTCAACCGGACTCTGAGGAGAGGCAGGATACATCCAGTTGCCGTGGTAGAGATCGAGTGCCGCGTTAATACCTATGAACACCAGCGCGATTGGGGCAAAACGCACATACTCTACAAGTTCGTATCCGCCCCAAGGGCAGCTTGGCCAGCCATGCACACGAAGGAAGACCCCGAGCGCCTTGTAGCCGCAGACGACAACCGCCCATATCGCAGCAACGCACAACGCGTCGGCAATCGCGAGGGCAATGACACGTATGCGACCCTGGGTGAACATCTCAGGCCCCCTCCGGCGGCTCGTATTCCTCGGCAATCCAGCGTTCGGCCCCCGCCGCATCCGTCCACTCGTCGCCAGTCACGATCTCATACGTCTCCTTGGCCTTGTCGACGCCTTCTTTGGAGCCGCCGCCGCATATAATGCGGGCCAACGACTCAACGGCCAGCTTCTCATCCACCCCGATAAACTCGCCAGAGATTTCCTCAAGCGCATCCTCGTCCTTAAGGACGCCCATTGCAAGTTCGACGGTCTTGATCTTGACCCCGTCGTCTTCAATGGACGACAGCGCCATGGTCCATTCATTCATGGCGCTCTGGCGAACGTCTTCGTCGGCATCGGCGAGGAACGGCGTCAACTCGGGGAGGGCCTTCTCGCCAAACCAGCCAAGCGTATCGACCATGGACTGGCGAATCTCAACGACTCCGCATTTCTGCGCCTCGTCGGCACAGGAAGCCGCCAAGGCGAAGTCTTCGTCGTCAAGCGCCTTCTCAATGCGTTCGGCAAGCGCCTTTTCCGCCGGCGTGCGGCTGTCGTCGTCGTCCTCTTCGCCCAAAAGGACGGGCTTCGGCGGCTTCTGCTGGCGACGATCGGAGACCGGCGCACTCCTTGCCGTCGGCCTCGCGCCCCTGACGGTCGTCACTTCAGGCGCACTTTCGGGCGCACTTCCCCCACGCCGCAGCAAAAGAGCGGCGACAACCGCAAGCGCAATCCCAGTCAGGCCGAATATGACCGCCTTCTTCATTCCTCCGGTGGTTCATAGTTGTCGGGGTCGTCAAGGTATCGCTCCGCCTCGGATATGCTGATCCATTCATGGCCGGTGATCTCGTCGTACAGCTCGCGTCCTGCTTCCGAAAGCGACTCGTTCGACGAGTCTATCATGTCGACAAGGGACTGGACGACTTCAATGCGCCGCTCGAACGCCTCGTTCTCGTCTTCCACCGCGTCGATAAAATCAGTCGCCGCAATCGAGAACTGGGCGCCTATGGACTGCAACGCGTCTTTGGAGGAAAGTGCGTTCAACGCCATTTTGGAAACCTTGAGGCGAGCCGCAGGGTCTTCAATCTCGGAGAAGCCCGATTCCCATGCGTTGATCGCACTCTGCGCCACGCCTTCGTCGGAATCTCCCAGCATGGTCGTGAGCTCCGGCAGTGCCTCGAAGCCAAACCACCCCAGCGCATCGACGACGTGCGATCGAACTTCAGGATCCGAAGAGGACATGAGCTTGGAGCACAGTCTGATCGTCGTCCTGGAGTCGTCCGCGTCCATTGCCGCCTGCACCTCTTCGCAGAGCTTGCGGTCGGCATCGGAGAACCGCCCGAACATCGAACTGTCCACGGACGGCTTTCCGGGGCGCCTCATGCGCGTCCATGCGTTTTCCCGAATGTGCGACTTGACGACCTCGCGCATCTCGTCGATGCCATCGACCGTCTTCGAACCGGCGGCCAGCTTCGCCCTGCCAGCCGCCTTTGCAACGCCGTCAGGCGTCCTGGTTGCGGGTTGCTGCCGGCAAAAGTACGCCAGCAGGCAAGCCGCAGCCAAAACAAGACCGCCTATCGCGATGAATATGGCCTTGTTCTTCATCGTTGGCCTACTGGCCAAGCACCTCACGGGTCTTTTCCGTGACAAGTTCCTCGACACGAGCCGGCAACTTGACGGTCTTGACAAGAGTGGCGCCTTCCTTCATCAGCTTGTTGGAGGCCGATGCATTGTACTTGAGCGACCATGTGCCCGAAACCGCCGTGAAGTCGATGTCGGCATACTCTTCGCAGGGGCAGAAGTCCCACGCAGTCGCGATCTCGACCGTGTCCTCCTCGCCGGGTTCGTAGTCACCGCAGACGTAGCAGTGGGGATCCGAACCTGGAGTCGTAAAAGTCGGTGCCGGCATCCAGCCCGCGACGGTGCCCGTCATGGACTTGAGGTAGCTCGTGCAGTTGATCTCCGGATCCTCGCAGGGCGCCGCCGTGTAGACGACCTGCAACGTGCCAAAGCCGGCGAAAGTGAGGAAGGTCGGAGCATCTTCGTCCATGTCGCCGAGCGTCCAGCTGCCCTCGCACTTGTCGCCCTTCTTGTCGATTGCGTTCAGAAGCCGCCAGTTGATGTCGTCCAGGAAGATCACGTCGTATGGCTTCGAGGTTTTCCAGATGACGCACCCCGAGACGAAGTTGGCTTTCTCGTTGACGACCTCCCATTTGCCCATAAGCGTATTGCAGTCGCAGCCCCAAATGAGTCCCTTCCATTTCTGCGTCGCCTGCGTGCGATAGATGACCGATTCAGAATTGGCGATAAACTTGTTGCTCTTAGGCGACAAGGTTGCCTTCTTGGCGGTAGTCGTCTTGACTGTTACCGTGAGATCGTAGACCTGGGCCTCTTTTTCTTCGGCAAACGCGCTGAAGGCAATGCCAAAGGCGACGAGACCTGCACAGAGTGTTTTATTCATTTATTTGCTCCTTTTTGTTTTTTGTCTTGATTTAGCCGGTTGAAATAATCAGTCTTCGCATGCGTCGCAGGCCGAAACCTTCACCGCGATCGAACAGTCTCCGCTGCGTACGGCGGAGCAATACGCCGTGCCGGCGACCACCGCCCCAGTCACCTTGAGGGATTTCTTGAGCACCGTACCGCGACGCCCCTCAACGAAGAAGCTCATCTTCCCGGAAATAATCCCCGTCTTCGCGTCAATCGTAGCGCTGAACTTAGAGACCTCAGTTCCTGTCAAACGGTTCTTGAAGACCGTGATTTCGTCGCCGTTCGGATCCACGACAAGAGGATATCCGCCGATTGTCTCCGGCTCCTCTGGCAGAACTAGCTCGAAATCGCCTCCAAGGTCGCCAAGGCCGGAAACGGACGAGCAGATCGCCCGCCAGCCCGCAACAAAACCATTCTTGCCGGTGGTGTTCCAAGCACGGATGTCGGTGACGTTGAAAAGCCACCCGTTCTTGAACCAAAGGCAGTAGCCAAGGCCACCCTTCTTCTCGTCGATGGAGATCGGCAGGCAGTAGACGTCGCTGTCGCCGATGATCACCTTGCCGGAGGTGGAAACGGCCCTGCCGTCGGGTAGGACGCCGCGAACAGTCGCCTTGCCGGATTTGGCTACATTGACGGAGAACGCACCGTAACCGCGAGCAATGTCCGAAGGCGCGTTCGTGACGCACATGGCAAATGTCCAGAGGCCAGAGGCAAGCAGGTCCCTGCGGGCCTTGGCCTCGACATCCCTCGCCTTGAAGACATCTCTCGCCCCAGTGACGGTGAAGGAACCGTCGACGCCAAGATAAAAGCCCCTGATGCCGTTCTCGTCGAACATAAGCTCCATAAGGGCCTCGCCATCGGCATCCTCAAGGGTCACGGAATCGATGCAGCAGTCATGTCCGAGACCGCTGAGTTTGCGCTTCTTACCGGCAATGGTCGCAGTCACTGATATCTTGATGTCGCGGTTCTTGTTCTTGCGGCCCACCTTCGCCTCAAAAGTCCCGACAATGCCGGCGTCGCCCGAGAGCCAGCCACAGTAGGTCTCCGCCTTGGTGCCTGGGAGTCCCCACTCGTCAGGATCCGAGCAAAGGCCACACTCCTGGTCGAGCGCATCCCGCTCAATCGAATCGATCTTCTCCACGACATAGTTGTAGGCATCGTCGGACTCGCGATAGGTCGAGCCGGGCGAGAACCGTCCGGCCTCTCTGCCGTCTGGGAGGAACAGTATCAGCGTCGGATACCCAACCTTGCCGTAGTTAAAGTCCTCCGATCCGTCCCAAGTCTTTATGGAAACGGGCGAGGCGGAGTCGAGGGCAAGCGACTGCTGCAGACGGTAGAGGTCCATGATTGCATTCAGTCCCTCCTCCTGCGTCAATCCGTTCTCCTCAAGATAGTCGCTGTCGTACAGCCAGCACTTGAAGCCCCAGCCGTCACCATACTCTGGATGCGCGCTTTTCCACAGCTGGGAGTCTTCGACGTGGCCGCGATATGGGAAATCGAGCATAACCAGGTAGTACCCCTTCTCCTGTATGTAGTTGCGCCACTGCGCCGCGTGGTCGAGCAGCACTTTCTCCTCGAATGCCTCGCAGTGCGGGCACCACCACGACCCGGTCGTGAGCAGAAGAAGCCCCTTGCCCTCGGCCGCAGCCTGCGTGCGGGCTGCCTCGTAGTCCATCGTCCATTCCCCGGCCTTCGCGCCCTTCCAGCGTGGGTATGCCGCCGTAGAAGGCATGCGAACGTTGTATTCGTATGCCGATGCAACCATCGCGGCACAAACCATCGCCGCAGTCAGTACTTGCTTCATTTTCCCCCTCCCTTTCATTTTTACTCCGCCAACTCAATGCTCACTGGGCACGAAATCGCCGGCTTTTTGCACGTCGCGACGCCAACCGCCTTCCCGTCAATCACCATGCCGGTGACCGTGAAGGAGGTCTTCTTTATCTTGTGCTTGGCAGAATCGTCGGTATATACGCTGAACGAACCCTTGATAGACGAGGTCTTCGCCGTATAGGTCAGCTTGAGTCCGGAGAGGTTCGTCTTGCCCTTCGACGTGTCGTAGACGAGCTCGTATTGCGCCGGTTTCGTGCCCTTGATCTTTGCGTACTTAAGGGTCGCCGCCTTGGCAAGCGTAATCTTGCCCTTCGCGTTAACCGGCACTTCCGCACCGTCAGGCAACATCTCGGCCACGACCGGCAGCCCGTTGATTTCCGTCGGCAGCCCACTCACGGAAAACTTGTAGACACCAGTGGAAAGCCCTTTCGAAAGGTCCGTGGTCGCCGCAACCATCTTGATTCCGCTTGCCGCCGTGATCTCGGCAACAAAACCTTCCTTGCCGATTTCGAACGAGTCAAGGACGCCAAGTTTCTTTATTGTCTTCCCTTCGAACTTGGCAGATTCCGCGTCGCTGACGGGAACCGGCGTTGCCGACAGCGAATAGGACTTCCCGTCCAGCATCTTGAACGAGGCTGAAACCTTGGATACGCCGCCCTTTGGCTTGGTGAACTTTACCGTCACAGTGCCGCATGGATTTCCATCTTCGTCATACACGGCTCCACAGTACGGATATGCGCCCTTGCCTGCTGCAGTGGGGTTGAACGGCCCCAGTGCGCTGGGCTCGGGCTCCGGTTCTGGCGCATCACCGGAAAGCAAAATATCGTTGCCGGAACTGCCGCCAAGCGTGCCGGACTGGGTGAATGCGGGTTGGAATGGATTCTCCCAGATGTCGCCCTCTTCCTTCGATGTCTTCATGCACTTGGCACTGGAAGCCGAAGGTAGCGCCACGGAAATCGAATGTCCCTCGCAAGACACCTTGTAGGTGGTGCCGCCAGACAGCACGAACGCATAGATTCCATTCGCACCGGTCTCGACGGAGTCGACGACTTTCCCGGACAGCGAAGCTTGCACAACGGCGTTCGCAACAGGCTTGCCCTCTTCATCGAGCACACGGCCCGAAAGCACATCGCCCGAGAAATCGGGAAAGATGTTGTAGACAAGTCCGTCTACAAGGTCAAAGACGTGGCCTTTGCTGTCTGCCACAGTGAAGTTGTCCGATTCGTACCAAGCGTCCTCTCCATTGATATTGCACCAGCCAAGGTTGAGATGGAAATAAAGCTTGCCCCCGTGATAGCCATAGCCGTCGATCAGCGCCTGATGACCAAGATGCCCCGTGTTCGTCAACGCAATCATCACGGGACATTTTGCGTCAAGATTGGCAATGATCGTTTTTTTGATCTCCGCCGTCAAGGTGATGGAATCAAACGGCACATAGCCCGCCGCACTTGAATAGCCAAAGACTTCTCGCAACTGCACGAACGAAAACATCCCATACGCAAAAGTGCTGGCGGACATGAACCAGGAGTGCATTACCACCGCGCAATCGTACGTAAGCCTGCCGATTGCCGCGCGCGTCGGCTCGTCCGCACCGGCGGCGATGGTCGGCATCGCAGCATAGTTGTAGTCCACGCCGCCATAGGGAAGATCCACTTCGGTGCCGTCCACCTTGCAGCGCGACACTCCTGCAGGAGTGGACTTGGGGTATCGCCAATACCAAAGCAACTGCGCGATTGGCGTTGCAACGCAACCGCAGGGGTAGTTGTTCGGCGTCCAGTAGTTAAAGCACGGGCTACCGGTATTGGAATAGCCGGTATCCGACCTTTGCCCCCAGTGGGTCAAGACGAGCGCGTCGACCCGCACGTCGTCTATCGTCTGCAAACCTGTCGCCGCCGCCGGAATCGCGACCAAGGCGACGCCGACAGCGACCGACAATGCTTTTCTGGCGATGGAGTTCATCTCAACCCTTTCCCGCCGACAGGACCGAAATCAGTCGAGCGAACAAATGCCGGTGTACGTCTTCCTTCCGATCTTCACGGACACCGTGCCGACGCCGGAGCCATTCACCACATAGCCGCTGAACTTGGCCGTGTATGTCTTGAGCGTGGGCTTCTTGCCGTCGTCGACGGCAAACTCGTTGGAGGCGTAGATCTTGAACGAGCCGGAGAACGCGCCAGAGGCGGGCTTGTAGGTCAACTTGACGGCATTGGCATTGGGATAGCGATCCTCGTCGTATTCCGCCAGTTCATACCATATCTCGCCGTCCTCGCGGAACCTCTGGTACGAGATCTTGGGAGCAGACCCGAAGTTGAACGTCTTGCCGCCCTTGACCGTGGCGACCGCGCCAAACATCTCGGACAAGAAATCGAAATTCTCATTTTCCGGTTCCAGTTCGTCGAAGTCGGCCGAGAACAACATTTCCTCGGCCTCGAGCTCGCCGCCGAGAACAAGGTCCTCGCCAGACTCCACGGAGTATTCGTCGCCATAGCCGGAAACTTCGTACCCATCCACGCCGTTGTAGAGGTTGAAGACCATCGCCTTTATCGGAGACTTGAATGCGACCTCGACTTCATTGAAGTCGCCATACTCGTCCGGCACCAGCTTCAGCGACTTTGAATAAGACTTCCCGCCGAAGGACGTGATCTTGAAAGTCGCCTTGAGATACTTTTTCTTGGTGTTGTACTTGCCAAGCGTGATTGTGGCATTCCCGAACAGTTCACCGTCCTTGTAGGCAATTGCCTCGAGCTTCTTCGCCTTCTTGAAGAATTTGGCGGGGTCGACTTCGTCGCGTTGGACTGGCTGCTCAAAGATCGCCGTGACCGTCAGGTCCGATGTCACTTTTTTGAACGAGGTGGTGTCCCAGCCGACGAACTCCCAGCCCTCGTTGGCGGTCACGGCCGGCGCCACGGCGCCCTTGCCGCTCAGAACCGACTGAGAAATATCGCCTGTCGCCGTGCCCTTCTCTGCGTCGACGACAAAGTTGACCGTGTAGTAGACAGGATCGGGGTCAGGCTCGACCGCAGAGAACTTCGCGGTAACCGTCAGGTCTGTCGTCACCTTGTTGAAAGTCTTGTCCCAGCCGGTAAACTCCCAGCCGTCTTTCGCCTTCACCGTCGGCGCCACGGCGCCCTTGCCGCTCTCGACCTGCTGCGAAAGCGCGCCAGTCGCCGTGCCCTTCTCCGCATCGACGACGAAGTTTACCGTGTAGTAGACCGGATCAGGATCGGGCTCCACGCCGCTCGGATCCCAATCAGAGAGCAGGAATTCGAGTGTGTCGATTATCTGCTGGATGTTCGAGTCCTTGGAGCTGGCACCGTAGAGTCCCATATTGCCCTTGTAGCCGCTGAAGCCCTCGAGCACCATTTCTCCCTTTGTATTCCTCGGCCAGTAGACGCCAATGTACGGGAAGGCCTTGATCTTGGTCTGCGCATTGGACTTGATCCACTTCTTCACGACGGCATCGCCCTCCACGAAGACCATCAGAATGTCGTTGTAGTCCATCCATTCGGAGAAATACGCCTTGTTCATCTCCTTCTCGATGCCCTCGCAGTGCGAGCACCCGGCATTGGCCCAGAATACCATCATCGGGATGTTCTCCGCTTCGGCGTACGCCATCGCGCCGTCGAAGTCCGACGTCCACACGCCAGGCACAACGGCCTTTTGCGTCACTATGTAGCCAGCCACCGCCTCGCTTGCGAAAAGCATCGCGCAGACGCAAAGCGCCACAGCCAAAAATGACTTCATCGTTTTCATGTGAATCTCCTTTTATTGTGCAACCGCCGTGTAGGCAATCGATAGTAGTTGTTGACGCTGATAGTATAGCAAATCTTGCTTCTATGCGCAATGCGCAAAGTCATCGGAAGACCCTAAATTCCGCTATAGCCCGCGCCTATGGTTCGTTCGCATGGATGCAAAGCGCATCCAATCCGGGACGTATCGCTCGCATCCCGGCGCCAGTTTCACCCACGGCCGCTTTGCCGCGTAGGAGGGATCGTGCGACGCCAACAGCGATCCTGCCACCCATAGTAGCTGCGTCTCTGCGGCAAGTCGCTCCGGGACTGCTCCTGGGCCAACCGACGGCGAGAGCATGAGCAATCGGCTGGTCTTGCAGGCACGGCCCTTCTCGTACGCCGACAGATAGTCTGGCACGTTTCTGCCAGCGACAATAACGCATTCCGCCTCGCGCGGAAGGTCTTCGACATCATACACGTATGCAATCGGCTCTGTGTCAGGATTCCGCCTAAAATATGAGAGAATTTCCCTTCCAGGAAAGCCGTTCCCCGCCATAACCACCGGATCGCCGACAATCCAGACCCGTGGATTGTCTCCGTTCACGAACGTCGCCTTGCCACAGGCCTTCACAGATATTCCCGCAGGCCGACGCATCGACTTGCCCACTATGACGAGTCCCGCCACCACCGTGAGCGACAGGATTGCTGCGACTATTGCCGCCTTGCGCCACTGTTTCGCAGAGAGCCGCCCGTCCTGCGAAGCCAACGCAACCAATGACGCCACGGGCAGCACCCAATCCTCCCAGTCGATGTAGACGGGATTGAAGCACCCGGCGAGACAGAACGACGACCACAGCGCAAGCGGCAACGGTCTGCCCTTCCTCGCCAAGACCACCCCGGCCGACAAGACGAACGCCCAGAAAAAAACATACAAGAACCCTTTGAGCCACCCACATTCGGCCAAGCTCATTACGTGCGTCCGCAGGCTGCGTTTTTCGTCGAAGACATACCAGTTAAGGCAGGCGTTCCTTCCCGGGACCTCCCCGCCCTGCCACCCAAACGGAGCGTCGGCAAACATCTGCACCGCCGCCTTGCCGATTTTAAGCCGTGTCATGTTGCCAGCGTCAATTGTACGGAATGTGTCCGCGACGCGCCGCACATTGCCACTGACCGCCAATCCAGCCACAAGAACCACAAGCCCAGCCAGCAACACGAGCACGCCGCGTTTCGTGAAAAGTCTTCTTGCATGCACGGCGGCAATTGCAAATAAACCAGCCGCCGCGCCGACAAGCGCGCCGCGCGAACCTGTGGCCAACATGCCACATGCCGCCACCACGGCAAGAACGCCGGAACCAACCCTCGCGAGACCCCGAGTCGCCGTCGCAAGCCAAACAAGCACAAGCAGGAATTCCGCCAGCAATATACCGGCGCTGTTCGGATTGGCGAACCACAGCCGCAACCGAGTCCCGCCGTCACGCCAAATATCCGCCGAGGAATTCTTTTCGTAAGATCTCTCCTTGCGTTCGGGGAACATTTCCGCAAGATCCTCCTTCGGCGGCCCCATTTTCGCAAAGGTGAATTTCTTCCCGTCAAGCACCATCAATCTCAGCCGGCCGGCAACGAAGGTAAATGCCGTACGCAGCTTTCCGCCCGTATACTGCGGGTCGGCCCAAATGTCAATCTGACGGTCTTTAACGACCCCAAGCCACGGCTTGGGGCCCGCCAACGTGCCCTCTTTCGCGTCCGTCAGCTCGAAAATCCGCATCGTCCCGTCTGGCTGCACCATGCGGTATGCAACTGGACTTACGGGATATATCCTTGACTCGGTGGCAACGTTCGTCGCCGCTGGATCGAAGTCCAGCCCAAAATATGCGGCTGCAAGGATGGCTGCGAGCAGCATCACTTAAGATCCTTAGCGGTTATCTTCCAAATGAGGTTGGTCCCGTTGGGGTATTCAACCTTCAGCTTGGCAGCGCTATCCTTGATCGCTGTCTGAGTCGCTTCGTGAAGCTTCAAGTCCTTCAACGCCGCGCGCGCCTCTTCCGGAGTCTCTTCATCGTAGAAATATGGCAAGCGGAAAAATATGCGGGAGAACGAATACGTCTTGTCACTGTCGTCCTCGTCCCGGCGCAGAATGGCGACACCTCCGTCCGACTCCACCGGCGGCGTGATGTCGCCCGTCTTAAGCGTAGGAAGCAGGGCAAGGACGGCATCCTCGCCATCCAATTGGTCGCGCGTGAACGTCCCCCATTCGCAACCCTCGCCAATGTATTCGTCCTCGCTGAATTCCGCTGCCGCCTTCCCAAATTCAAGTTCACCAGAGACAATCCGGCTCCAAACATTCGTCGCTTTGGCGAACACGAGGTCATTTGTCGCCGCCGCGCGTTTATTCGCCTCCTTGATTTGCGCCAAACGCTCCATTATCATCTCATTGGTGATCGCTATATTCGCATTTTTGACAACATCGTTTGTCATAACCTCAAATAACGCCGTATCCATTATCATTTCATCAGCACGGAACGCATTCTTCCCAAGCATATACTTGAGGTCGGCGAGATTGTGCATCCGCTTCAATTTCCGCGATCTTGCCCCGTATTGCAACTCAAACTTGCGCGTTGCGCGCCGTATCGCGTCTTGAGGCACCTCCAGACCCTTATCAGTGACATACCTGGCTACCGCCGCCTTCGCGATTTCCTTCCACGCAGCACTCTTGCAATATCGTTCGAGCGCCTTGATTTCACGCTTCTTGATTTTAGTCTTCCGAGCCTTGTTCATGTTCAGCAAAAGAACCGTCTTGCCACGCGCAAGAATCTCCCCCCGAGTCAAGTTCTTCCCGTCTATACTGACCACCACCGTATCATTCGACAAAGCAGGAGCAGGGCTCGCCGCAACAGTAGGGCTGGAGTTAGCCGCAACAGTAGGGCTGGAGTTAGCCGCAGCAGATGTGTTCTCTGGCTCTGGTTTCTTTTCGCATCCGGCAAGAACCAGCCCCGCCACAAGAAATAGAACAAAGCTCTTCATCTTCGATATGATTTAATATTAATGAAACAGAGGGGATGGTCACCCACCCCCTCCGTCGCATTTTCATGCATTGTGTCTCGAAGAATTACTCCTCGATGACAACCTCGTTGACCACAACGTCATCGGCCACAGCGGCCGGGATCTTGTAGAACTCGGTCGGATCATCACCGTCGATCGCAACAGCGACCTTCTTGGCGGTAGCCGTGTCGTAGGTGATCTTGATCGTGCCATAGGCGGCCGTGTTCTCGAGCTGCATGTCATCGCAGCAGCCCTCGTACTCGATCAGATCGCAGTCCACGCAGACGTCATCCCAGTCAGAGGGAATGAGCGCACCAGCAATGCCGCCGGAGATGCTCTTGACGTACATGACGCAGTCATCGTCCTCGCACTGGTTCTTCTTGACGGAAGCAGCCATGGTGCCGAAGCCGGCCCAAGAGAGAGCTCCGAAGTCATCACCAGCGAGCGAGCCATAGGCCTCGATCTTCTTGCTGTTGACGCCCGGGCCGATCAGGCCGACACCAATCGCAAACTCGACGTCAAGGGCCTCGTCAGCGGTCCAGAAGGTGCTGTTGGCACCGAAAGGAACGCAGCCGTTGCAATCATCAAGCTGTTCCCAGATAAGGCCGTTGATCTTCTTGGTGGTCTGCTGACGCCAATAGACGCAGCTCTCCTCACACAGGGCCCTGTTCTTCGTGGTCTTGGCCTTGTTGGCGGTCGTCTTGAGCGAGATCGCGACCTTGTGAGCCGTACCAGCGCCCCCAACTATGTCGCACTCCTTCTCGCCAGTGCACGGATCCTTCACGCACACCTTCCCGGTGACGCAAGTAACCGCCTGCACACCGCCGATCATTGCCGCAACAGCGGCAGCAATCATAAGTTTCTTCATTGTTGTTTTTTTCCTTTGGCTTATTCCTTCAAGGTCACGTTTTTTTCCGCTTCCTTTCCGACCGGAGCTACCCGGCTGATCCGTTGTGGTCGGTGGTTTCATACCGCCTCACTTTTTTGTACCCGCGTGAGCACGGTCGACACACATGTTATGCCATTCAGCAATCTTCGACGGTTTGAGTTTCGCATCTCCGATCACCGAACCTTCTTGCGAGTCAGTAAAGTCAACATTCGTTTCACCTGGTTTAACCTAGGTGCCAGGCTTAACGCCTGAGGACTTCGCCTTCTTCACTCAAAGGTTGTGCGAATTGTATCATAACTGCGTTGTGCTCGTCAAGGGGGGAATGTAAATTTTTTTGCCTACAAAAAAAATAATTTTTTCGAGCGAAAATCCATGCGCGCGAGCAATGCGTGCACACGCGCAATGCGTGCACGCGCGCACGCACATTCGTCACATCACCATGTCGCACTTGAGACAGAATGTCGCCGATTCTGTCGAATGCACCGCGTGTTTTCCCGTTGGCATCAAAGTTGCTTATGCTGAATCAATGGAAAAGGAGACACAGCAATGAACGCAAATTTTGAACCAGCAGAAGACAACGAGAAGTGCCTTGAGAAGTACGGTTCCGACTTGACCGAGCTTGCGCGGACCGGCAAGCTCGATCCCGTCATCGGCCGCGACACGGAAATCCGCGATGTCATCCGCATACTCTCTCGCAAGACAAAGAACAACCCCGTGCTCATCGGCGAACCGGGCGTTGGCAAGACAGCCATCGTCGAGGGGCTCGCGCAGCGCATCGTCCGAGGCGACGTGCCGGAAGGCCTCAAGGACCGCACGGTCTTCGCCCTCGACATGACGGCCCTCATGGCAGGCGCAATGTACCGCGGCCAGTTCGAGGAGCGATTGAAAGCCGTCCTAAAGAAGATAAAGGAATCAGAAGGCAAGATCATCCTCTTCATCGACGAGATACACACCATCGTCGGCGCAGGCAAGACCGAAGGATCGTCCGACGCAGGCAATATGCTGAAGCCCCTTCTCGCCCGCGGCGAACTTCACTGCGTCGGCGCGACCACGCTCGACGAGTACCGCAAGTACATGGAGTCCGACAAGGCGCTCGAGCGCCGCTTCCAGCCGGTGCAGGTCGCCGCGCCTAGCGAGGAAGACGCAATCTCTATCCTGCGCGGAATCAAGGAGCGCTTCGAGAAGTACCACAACGTCCACATACGAGACGAAGCGCTCGTAAGCGCGGTCGTCCTCTCTTCGCGCTACATCCAGGACCGCTTTCTCCCCGACAAGGCGATCGACCTTCTAGACGAGGCGTGCGCGCGCATCCGCACCGAGATGGACTCGTGCCCCCAGGAGCTCGACGAGATCTCGCGCCACGTGCGCCGTCTCGAGATCGAGGAGATTGCACTCAAAAAGGAGAAGGACGATGCGTCCGCGAAACGACTCGAGGAACTGCAAGCCGAGCTGAAGGGACTGCGCGAGAAAATGGACGCCATGACGGCGCAGTGGAAGCACGAGAAGGCGGCGATCGAAGAAGTGCGCAAGGTTCGTGCGGACCTCGAGCAGGCGCGCATCCGCCACCAGCAGGCCGTGGACGCGGGCGATCTCAACGCGGCGGCGAAGCTGCAGTACGGCGACATTCCCGCGCTCGAGAAGCGCCTGCACGAACACGAGGCCGCGATAAAGTGCGGCGACGAGGCGCTTCTGAGCGAAGTCGTCACTTCGGATGAAATCGCGGAAGTCGTCTCGCGCTGGAGCGGCATCCCCGTGACGAAGCTCGTAGAGGGCGAGCGCGAGAAGCTCATGCGCCTCGCCGACGCTCTGCACGAGCGCGTCATCGGACAGGACAAGGCGGTAGATGCAGTTGCCGACGCGGTGCTTCGTTCCCGCGCAGGAATCAAGAACCGCAACCGTCCAGTCGGCGCATTCCTCTTCCTCGGGCCTACGGGCGTCGGCAAGACGGAACTCGCAAAGGCGCTCGCCAAGGAACTTTTCGACGACGAGAACGCCATGGTCCGGCTCGACATGTCCGAGTACATGGAGAAGTTCGCAGTCTCGCGCCTCGTCGGCGCGCCGCCCGGATACGTCGGCTTCGAGGACGGCGGGCAGCTCACCGAGGCAGTCCGCAGGAAGCAGTTCTCGGTCGTCCTTCTCGACGAAATCGAGAAGGCGCACCCCGACGTCTTCAACGTGCTTCTCCAAGTGCTAGACGACGGGCGGCTTACCGACAGCCACGGTCGCACGGTGTCGTTCAAGAACACGGTGATAATCATGACTTCGAACGCTCCTAAGGACGCGCTCAAGGACATCTTCCGCCCGGAGTTCCTGAACCGCCTCGACGAGATCCTCGAGTTCGACTCACTGAATGAAAAGCAGATAGCGGAAATCGTGAAGCTCCAGCTGAAGGACTTCGCGAAGCGTCTCGCGGAGCAGGAATTCAAGCTCGTCGTGGACGACAAGGCGCTTGCGCAGCTCGCGAAGGACGGCTACGACCCCGCGTTCGGCGCAAGGCCCGTGAAGCGCGCGATACAGCGCGAGCTCGAGAACCCGATCGCGAAGAACATCATCGCGGGGAAGTATCTCCCGGGAGCAGAGATCAAGGTCACGGCGAAGGACGGCGCGATTGTCTTGTAGTCAGATGCTCCAGCCGCCGATCTTGAGGCACCGGCAGACCTCGGAGATGAGGATCGCCACAATCAGGATCGGCGCGACAAAGCGCACCATGATCACATAGAAAAGCCGGAAGCCGACGCGCTCGCCGCTGCGCTGGCACTCTGCGAGAATTCGCTTGGGGCTCAAGATCCAGCCGACGAACACGCAGATGAGCGCGGCGACTATGGGCGTAAGGATGTTCATCGACGTATCGAAGAAATCGAGCGGCGGAAGAGAGAAGAACTTGAGCGAGCTCCACCGCCCGTAACCGAACGCCGACACGGCGCCGAGCGCAACGGTCCACGCGCCAATCACCGCGACGGATTTGCCGCGGCTCGTCTTGAAGAAATCGCAGACCGCGGCGACAAGCGCCTCCGTCATAGAGATGGAGCTCGTGAGAGCGGCGAAGAGGACGAGCGTGAAGAAGACGAACCCGATCCACGGCCCAGCCGCACCGAGCGAGAGGAAGACCTTCGGAAGCGTCTCGAACATGAGCCCCGGGCCCGCGTCGATTGCGACGCGGCCGCCCTCCGCCGCGCCTGCCGAGGCGAACACGACGACGACTGGGATTATCATGAAGCCGGAGAGGATTGCGACGAAGGTGTCGGCCGCGACGATCCTCACCGCCGCCTTCGGCACGGAATCGCGGCGACGCATGTAGCTGCCGTAGGTGATCATGATCCCCATCGCAAGGGAAAGCGAGTAGAACATCTGCCCCATCGCGCCAAGCACGACCTTGCCGACGTTGTCGCACGACGAGAAGTCGGGGACGAGGTAGAACCTGATTCCCGCGCCCGCGCCTGGAAGAGTCGCGACGTACACGGAAAGCGCGATGGCCATTGCGAGAAGAGCCGGCACGAGGACGAGGTTCGCCTTCTCTATGCCGTTCTTGACGCCGAGGACTATCACGGCGAGGACAGCCGCCGTGAAGACGCACATCGCGACGAACGGCGCCCAGGGTGCGGCAACGAACGCGTCGAAGAACGCCTTTGGGTCTGCGGCCGGCGCAATTCCGGCGAAAGCCGTTCCCGCATAAGCCGCGAAGTAGCGGACTACCCACCCGCCGATGACGTTGTAGTACGGCAGGATGAAGAGCGGCACGACAGTCGCGAGGACGCCGAGGAAGTTCCACTTCGGGTGCCCGAGGACGCCGAACGCCGTGAGCTGGCTCTGACGCGCATAGCGCCCGATCGCGATCTCGGTGACAAGAAGAACGAAACCGAGCGTGAGCGAGAGCGCAAGGTAGACCGCGATGAAGATGCCACCACCGTAGCGCGCCGCGAGATAAGGAAAGCGCCAGAGGTTGCCGAGCCCTATGGCAGACGCCGCCGCCGCGAGCACGAAGGCAACCGATCCGGACCAGCTCGCGCGAGTCTTCTTCATTGCGGCAGGAAAGCGTCAGACGACGGGGCGGATATACTTAGACTTTAGCGCGCGCCACAGCACGACGCAGAACGCCGAGAGCGGAATCGCGAGAAGAAGCCCGAGGACGGGCCCGAGGACGGTCCCCCAGAAGAAAAACGAGAAGATCACGCCCGCGTAGCCGAGCCCCGTCTTGTTACCCTGTATCTTCGGCGTGATGAGGTAGCCGTCGAGGATCTGGCCGATCGCCCACACGACGAGGACAAGGACGAGCCGCGTCGTAGACCCGCCGGCGCCGAAGTAGGCGAGCGGCATCGCGACCGGAAGGCACACGACCGTGCCAAAGAGCGGAACAAGGTTGAGAACGCCAAGCATGAAGCCGATGAGAAAGCCGTAGGGAAGCCCGACGAGCGCGAAGCCAAGCCCGTAGTACACGCCCTCGATAAGGCAGATTACCGTCTGGCGCTGGAAAAAGCTCACGAGTATCTCGACGAACGCGTCGATCTGCTCGGCGGCGAAGTCGCGCGTCTCGGGCTTGAGGAACGTGAGTTGCGAGACGATGTCGCTGCCGCGCCTCGGCCGGGAGGTGAGGAAGAACACGAAGAAGATGAGCGTCACGAGCGCGGAGAGAATGCCGCCGACGAACTTGAGCGCACCAGTGCCCGCCTTAAGCGCCGCGCCGCCGTAGTTCGTGTAGATATCGCCCAAGCTATCGTAGCGCACGCCAAGCTGGTCGAGAAGCGACACCGACTTCGGGAACGTCGTCTTGAACCACTCGACGACATGGTTGGCCATCGTCGGACCCTGCCGTATGAGGTTCGATATCTGGTCGATCGTGACAGCGCCCGCATACCAGAGGAAGAACCCGAGCGGGACGAATATCGTCAGCAGCATCGCGGCGAGGGCGAGCGTCGGATTCCTCACATGCCTCTGCCACCATTCGTAGTAGGGCTTGAAGAAGAGCGCAAGGAAAAACCCGAGAACGACGGGGATTATCGCGGACGAGGCGAACGAAAGCACCTTGAAGACGACCCACAGCACAAAGGCAGTGAACGCAAAGACAAGCGACAGCGACAGGACAGTTATTCCCGCCGCAATCGTCTTCTTCTGGCTGTCGGTGAAGTCAATCATCGTTCAGGTTACGCTTGTTCCGCCGCCCGCGCATGATGCGGGCGAGACAACCCCTCCGCAGACACCCGGCTCGCCGGCGAAGAGAATCATGCCTTCGCTGACGCCGACCGACATCTTCCTCGGCGCGAGGTTCGCGACGAAGACGACTTCCTTCCCGACGAGCGCCGCTGGGTCTGGATACGCCCCGCGGATTCCCGAGAAGATGGTGCGCTTCCCAAGCGAGCCCGCATCGAGAACGAACTTGAGGAGCTTCGAGCTCTTCGGCACTATCTCGCAGCTCTCCACGACGCCAACCCTGAGGTCGAGCTTCTCGAAATCTGGGAAAGTAATCTCCGCCTTAAGTGGAACAGCCACTGACCCCTGACCCCTGACCCCTGACTCCTGACCCCTATCTCCTGACCCCTTATTCTTGCTCGCCCTCGACTCGTGGGCGACTTCGCCGGAATCGGCGGGCTTCACAGTAGCCGCGGCAATCATAGCGTCAACCTGTTTGGAGTCGATGCGAGAGGCGAGATATTCGTACTCGCCGAGAGATACACCCTCAATGGCCGCGTCGCGGGAATCCCATGTCCACGCTGTCTCGCCAAAGAGCTTCATCGCCTTGTCGGCATAGACTGGAAGAATGGGCTTTAGGTAAATCGCCAAGATGCGGAACGCGTTGAGCGCGGCCGTGAGGACGACGCGAGTCGCCTCGGCGTCGGTCTTGACCGTCTTCCACGGTTCCTTACGGTCAAAATACTCGTTCGCCGCGTCGGCGAGGCGGCAGATTTCGACGACCGCCAAGTTGAAGCGGCGATCCTCATAGTGCTTTGCAATCGTCTCTCCGCCGTCACGGAGCTTCTTCAAAAGCGCCAGCTCCTCGTCGTGCCCCGCGAGCGTGGCGAGCTTGCCGTCGAGCTTCTTCTGGAGCATCTGCGCAGAGCGCGAGGCGATGTTCGTTATCTTGCCGACGAGATCGGAGTTCACGCGCTGGACGAAGTCTGCGAGATTCAAGTCCATGTCGTCGGTCGTGCCGCCGAGCTTTGCCGCGTAGTAGTACCTAAGCGCCTCGGGCGGGAGATGGTCGAGGTATGTCCTCGCGTTGACGAAAGTGCCCTTCGACTTCGACATCTTCTCGCCGTTGACGGTGAGAAAGCCGTGGACGAAGATCTTGTTCGGCTGCTGGAAGCCGGCAACGTTCAGCATCCCAGGCCAGAAGAGGCAGTGGAACCTAATGATGTCCTTGCCTATAAAGTGATAATGCTCCACCTTGGGTAGGGGTTCGGGGGTGCCCGAGCCCCCGGTTGTTGTCCCCCACCAGTCCTCGAACTTCTCGCCGTTCTTCTCGCACCAGTTCCTAAGCGAGGCAAGATAGCCGATCGGCGCGTCGACCCAGACGTAGAAGAACTTGTCCTTGTAGCCGGGGATCTCGAAGCCGAAGTAAGGCGCGTCGCGCGAGATGCACCAGCCGCGAAGCGGTTCCTTGAACCATTCGAGGAGCTTGTTAGAGACATCGCTCGTGGTGTGTCCGGGAATCCACTTTTCAAGAAACTCGTGCTGCGGCTCGAGCTCGAAGTAGAGATGCTCAGACTCCTTCACAACGGGCGTCCCGCCGCAGGTCGTGCACTTCGGGGACCCGAGCTCCTCGGCACCGTAGGTCGAGCCGCACTTGTCGCAGCTGTCGCCATACTGCCCCTCCGCGCCGCACTTCGGGCACGCGCCCTTGACGAAGCGGTCGGGGAGGAACATCTTGCAGTGCTCGCAGTAGAGCTGGGGCGAAGTCTTGCGCGTAATGCCGCCCGACTTCTCCATCGCCGCGAAGAACTGCTCGGAGAACGCCCTGTTCTCGGGCGAGTTCGTAGAGTAGTAGTTGTCGAAGGCGACCTGGAAGTCGGTGAAGTCCTTTAAATGTATCGCGTGCGTGCGCGCGATAAGGTCCTCGGGCGAGATTCCTTCCTTGCGGGCGCGGATCATTACGGGCGTGCCATGCGTGTCGTCCGCGCAGACGTAGACGCATTCGTTTCCGCGCAGCTTCTGGAATCGCACCCAGAAGTCGGTCTGGATGTATTCCACAAGGTGGCCGAGGTGGATGTCACCGTTGGCGTACGGAAGCGCGCTCGTAACGACTATGCGTCTCTTCTTTTCCGGCATGGCTGGTCTCCGGCCCTTAAAAGGCGGCCTTACTTAGTCGAAGTGCGGTCGTTGTACTCGCCCGTCTCGGTGTTGATGCGGATTACGTCGCCTTCGCTGATGAAGAGCGGAACGGCCAGCGTATAGCCGCCCTCGACAGTCGCCGGCTTCGTCACCTTGCCGGACGCGGTGTTGCCCTTGACGCCGGGCTCGACCTTGACGACCTTGCGCTCGACGAGCTGCGGGAGATCCACGCCGATGACCTTGTCGTTGAAGAACAGCGCCTTGACTTCCATCTCGTCCATGAGGAAGTACTTCTTGTCGCCCATGACGTCGTAGCTGACGCGGATTTCCTCGAAGTTGTCGTCGGTGAAGACGAACGCCGTGCCGTCGTCGTAGGAGTAGGTCACACTCATCTGCACGAGCTCTGGCTTCTCGAACTTGTCGCCCGAACGGTAGCTCTTGGTGCAGCCGCCGCCGGTCATCATGTTGCGCAGCTTGCAGTTGTAGATCGCCTGGCCCTTGCCCGGCTTCGAGAACGAGAATTCCGTGATTTCCCACGGCTCTCCGTCGATAAGAAGCTTCACGCCCTTGTGCAGCTCTCCGGCTCCGATTACTTCGCCCATTTTTTGGCTCCTGTTTCCTTTAATGGTTAAAAACAGAAATAGTATATCAAAAATCGGGCTATCATGAAATGGGCTTGCGCCACCAGGAGAGATACTCGACGTTCCCCATCTCGCGCCCCTTGATGGGAGATTCCGCAAGTCCAAGAAGCTCGAGCCCCAGCTCCTCCTTCGCAAAGCGGACGATTTCGTCGCGTGCGGCGAGCCGAAGATTCTCGTCGCGGACGAGCCCTCCGGGGGCGTTGCCCTTCCCCACCTCGAACTGCGGCTTTATGAGCGCGACGATCTCGCCGCCAGGCGCAAGTACGCCGCATATCGGCGGCAGGATGAGCTTGAGTGAAATGAACGAGACGTCCGTGACGGCGAGCGAAGGGACTTCGGGCAAATCCTCTTGCTTCATGTAGCGGGCGTTGAAGTTCTCCCTGACCCACACGCGGGGATCTGTGCGCAAACTGTAGGCAAGCTGGTTGGTGCCGACGTCAACGGCCATCACGCGCCTTGCTCCATGCTGGAGAAGGCAGTCGGTGAAGCCGCCGGTGGAAGAGCCGACATCAAGGCAAGTCTTCCCTTCGGCATTCAACGCTGTTCCCCACAACTCGAACGCGCCCTCGAGCTTCTCTCCGCCACGCGAGACGAAACGCGGCGGCGACTCTATCTCGACTGGCGTTTCGCCATCGACCTGTCGCGACGCCTTGTATTCGGTCTGCCCCGCGACGCGGACCTTGCCCTCCATCACGAGCGCCTGCGCCCGCGTGCGGCTCTCGGCGAGCCCGCGCTCCACGAGAAGGATGTCGAGACGGCGCTTCACCTACTTGATGAACTCGAGCTTCCTGACCTCGCTGTGCGGGAACGTGCGGTTGATGCCGAGCGAAACCTCGACCTCGACGCCGTTCGCCGTGTTGGAAATCAAGACGCCGCGGTGGACGCCGCTGTCGGTCGTGATCTCGACGTTCGGCGTGAACACGCGCTTTAGCCGAGCGTTGACCGTCTGGGTCTTGAGGTTCTCGACGACGGGATGCCTGGTCACGTCCGCGTAGCCCTCGCACCTGAGGACGAGCGTGTGCTCGCCCTCGCGCACGTTCTCTATAGTGAACACCTCGCTCGCGGCGCCGTCGTCGCCATTGGACTTTGTCATGCCGACGCGACTGCCGTCAAGAAGGATGTCGACGCCAGAGGGAATTGTCCTCACCTCGATACGACCCATCACGTTGTCGAGTCGGAACTCTTCGACGATCGCACCGCCGTTCTCGAGCGAGACCGTCTTGGTCGACGTCGCGAAGCCCTCCTTCTCGACGCGGATCGTGTAAGAGCCCGGCTTGAGCCCCGTAAGCGATATCGGCCCCTTGCCCTCGGGCCTGTCGTTGACGTAGAACCTCGCGCCGTCGGGAATGGACGAAAGCGACATCGTGCCGGGAAGCCCGTTGAGCTTGACGAAAAGCGTCTGGCTCTCGCCGGCGACGATCGAGAGCTCGCGCGATTCGTCTTCAAACCCCTTTTTCTTGATTCCGACGGTCGCGCGTCCCTTTGGGACACCCTCGACCTTCGTGGGCGTGAGACCGCGCGGCTGCCCGTTCACCGTCACCTCGGCGCCGGCGGGTTCGCTCGTCACCTCGATTATGCCGGAATCGATGACAAGCGACTCGTTCTTCACGAGCGGAGTGCGCCCGTTGAACTTCACCTCGACGGTGCGCGGCTGGTAGCCGGGCTTCTGCACGAGAAGCCGGTACGCGTCTTTCGCGTCGAGAGACGTTATGAGCCGAGGCGTCTTGCCATACGAAACGCCGTCAAGGGAAATGTCGCAGCCCGCCGGCTCGGTCACAAGGAGCAGTATCCCCTTCACGGGGCTCAGCACTGCGTTCTTGCTTACGGATCCTCCCTCGCGGAGGAACATGAACTCGTCGACGCCTTCGTAGTTCGCCAGCTCGAACCTGACGTGGCGAGGCCCCGGGGCGAGATCGTAGAGCGTGAGCGGCGTGACGCCGCGCACCATCCCGTCCACCACGACGGTCGCGCCCTCGGGCTGGCTCGTGAAGTCGCAGCGTATCGCCTTGGACTCCTCTGCGAAGGCGGCGAACGCGGCGAGCGCAATCGAAAGAATGATTCCCCTCATTTTCCACCCCTCGCCTTCTTCATGCGGTTTTCGACGTCGACAAGCCGCGCATTGGCCTCGGCATGGCGCGGATCGTCCCTCTCGGGGACGAGCTCGCACAGTATCTTGAGCTCTGACTGCGCGACCTCCCAGTCGCCGAGGTTGATCGCCTTGTCGACGAGGAAGCGCTGGTCCTCGTAGCGCTGCTTGAGCTCCGCCTCGGAACGGGCGAGCCGTTCCTTAACGGTCGTGAAGCTCTCGGGCTTCGGATTGATCGTCTCGAGGTAGAAGAGCGCGTCCTTGTAGGCCTTTATGGAAGCGCTGAGGTTGCCGTACTCGACTTCGCGGTCCTCCCACTTGGTGTCGCCCACCTTCGCGCTCTCCTCGCTGAGCTCGATCAGCTTCTCCTTCGAATACTGCACCGCCCAGATGCCGAGTTCGTTCCTCGAGAACGCCTCGAGCGCCTCCCGCACCTCGCGGAACGCGTCGGGCTCCTGGGTGTTCTCGACAAGGACGTCCTTTATGCTGTTCCAGCGGACAACGCGGATCCTGAAGCTCTTGAGCGCGTTCTCGTCCTCGACGCTGGACCCCGTGTATTCGTCGTCGAGCGCGGCGAAACCAGGCCTGTCGAGCACCTCGAGAATCCTCTTCATCGCCTTTTCGGAGAGCTTGGCCTTCTTGTCGACGTGGCGGTTCTCTCCGGGCACGTCGTCGAACGCGACATGGAGGACGCCGGACTTGTCGACGTCCATCCTGTAGCTGAACACGCGGGAGGCGTCGGCCTCGATCTTCTCGTAGCAGAGCGAGATGAGTTTCTTTTCGGGCTTCTCTTCCGCGACAGGGGCGACGACGGGCTTTTCGGAGTCGCGCGGGGCGCAGAGGACGACGGCTATCGCGACCGCCACGATCAGCGCGGCGACGATCCACAGGACATTGGCCAGCATCGCGCGGGGAGGTCCGTCCGGCTTCCTCGCGGAAGGCCGGGCCTTGCCCTGCGACGCGGCGGCCGGGACCTTGCCTAGGCCGAGGTCTATCGACGCGCCCCTGGCGACAGGCGTGGCATGGCGTTGCGCGGGAGGCGGCTCCTCGCCGACGACGCTGATCGCAGTCGAGCCGACCTCCATCGCGTCGCCAGCCACGAGTTCGCGGGAATCGGAGCCAAGCTGCTCGCCGTTGACGAACGTGCCGTTCGCGCTCGCGAGGTCTGTTACGCGGATGCCCGCCTCGCCAGACTGCTCGAAGAGGCAGTGGTTGCGGGAAAGCTCCTCGTCGGGTATGCACACGTCGTTAGAGGACGAGCGGCCGAGGCGCACGCCGCCGGCGCCGACCTCGAATCGCGTGCCGGCCATGGGCCCTGACGTTATCAGCAGTTCTGGACGTTTCGCCATTTCTTGCCTTTCCTCTTTTTACAGCATCCCCTTCATCGCCTGCGACAGGACTGGCCCTAGCAGGATTATGAACACTGCGGGGAAAATGCAAAGCATGAGAGGCCCGAGCATCTTCGTCGGCGCCTCGTGGGCCAGTTTCTCGGCACGGTCGAAGCGGCGGCTTCTCAGCTGCTCGGACTGTATGCGCAGTATCGCGCCTATCGACACGCCGAGCTCGTCGGCCTGGATGAGCGCGAACGCGACCGACCTCAGGTCGCTCTGGCGGACGCGATCGGCCATGTTCCTTAGCGCCTCCTTGCGAGACGAGCCGACCTGGATCTCCTTCGTCATCCGGAGAAGCTCCTCGTTGAGCGCATCGAGCTTCCGCGACTGGCAGTTGCGCTGCAGCGCGCTTATGAAGTCCATGCCGGCCTCTACGGAGAGCGTGAGGATGTCGAGAACGAACGGCAACGCCTTCATTATCGCAAGATGGCGCTTCTTGAGCGCGCCCCTGAGCCACATCATCGGCTGGAGATAGAAAAGCGCGATGCCGAGGAGAGCTATCGGCACGAAACCCGACGAAAACGGAGAGTCGGGAAGCGCCGCGCCGAGAAGCGCGATCAGAATGGTCCACGCCGCGCCGAGGACTATCGGACAGAGGATCTTGAGCGCCACGAACTCGCGGCCCGAGAGAAGCCCTTCGAACCCCGCAGCTACAAGCATCCAGTCAGCCGTCTCGACCTGCTTTGCGAACATCGGGCGAGAGACGAGCCTGTCGAGGTTCCCCACGAAAGGAAGAAGCATCTTGAACACCATCGGTATCGACCGCTCCTGGCGGCGACCGTCGGCAAGCGTGACGTAGGTCACGTCCTTCGCGACCTCTGAGGCGTACCACGCTATTCCGGCCGCGCAGAGCGCCCAGAACGTTATCGCCGCCATGCTGAAGACCGATTCCATGTCGACTTGCTCCAACGCGCCCCGCGACGATGCAGAAACGCGTTTTTTGTATTATACCATAAATGCCCTACTTGCGGCTGAAGATCACGACCGCAGATTTCACCGACGGAGCGGAAGCCGTGAGCTTGAGCGGAAGCCCGGAGCCGCCTGTCATACGGACGATCACGAGCGCGCGCCCGTAGTAAAGCGGATGCGAAGAGGTGTCCGCGAACGAGTCGAGCCCGCTGTGCGAGCCGTTGCCGACGGCGACGATCTCGCCGGGGCCCTCGAGCTTGAAGTTCACGCGATCCCTTGCAAGAGGCAGGACAGTCCCGTTGTCGTCCACAAACTCGACCTTCACAAAGCCAAGCTCTCCGTCCGCGAGTTCGGTCTGTTCGGGCGTGAGCTTCACCGCCACCGCCTTGTACGCCGTCTTGCGGAAGTCCTCGCCGATGGGGAGGCCGTTCCTGAACGCGACGACCTTGATCTCGCCCGGCTCGTAGGGGACTTCCCATACTAAGCGATAGCGCGCCGTAACCTTGTAGTAGTTAGGATCGTCCTTGTTGACAATGACGCCTGCGTCCTTGACCTTCTTCCTGCGGCCTGCGCTCTTGCCATTCACGAAGAGCTCCGCCTCGTCACCGCTCGTGTAGCACATGACCGTCACTTTCTCCCCTTCGCGGCCGCCCCAGTTCCAGTGCGGCAGGAGGTGGACCGTGTCCTTCCTGTCGTTCCAGCGCGAGCGGTAGAGCCAGTAGCGGTCCTTCGGCATCACGCAGAGGTCGCAGATCCCGAAGAAGGAGCTTCTGCAAAGTTTGTAGCCGGGCGCCGGCTCGCCAAGGTAGTCGATGCCCGTCCAGACGAATTCGCCCGCGACGAAACGGTCGCGCTCCATCCGCGCGAACTCCATGTCCGGAATGTCGGCCCCTCTCGACGCGCAGCGGTCGTAGGCATCGACATCAACGACGGTCTGCCAGTCGTAGTTCGTCGGATTTGCCGTGGGCGTCGGCGGGAAAAACCCCCAGCTCGAAAATGTCGAGGCAGACTCGGAATAGACGAGGGGCTTGTCCGGATACTTTTCCTTCATCGTCGCATACTTCCCCCTGTAGTTCCATCCGGTCAGGTCCATCGCGGCGTAATCGCCGCGCCCGACGGACTCGAGGTAGCAGCAGCCAACCCCCACGGGGCGTGTCGTGTCCTCCGAAAGGACCGCCTTGCGGAAGAGTGCGCTGCGCTCGGCGGTGACACCCTGCTCGTAGGGCTTGTTGCCGGTCCAGTCGGCCGTCTGGCCCTTTGGCATGATCTCGTTTCCGATCGACCAGCACACGACGCAAGGATGGTTGCGGTCGCGGCGCACGAACTGCTTCAGGTTGCGGGAGACATATTCCTCGAGCGTGTCGCCCTCAGCGACACCCGCAGTCCCGTCCCACTTGTCGAAGCACTCGTCCCACACGATGATGCCCATCTCGTCGCAGAGGTCGAGAACTTCCTCCGCAGGCGCGTTGTGCGACGTCCTGAGGGCGTTCACGCCTATATCCTGCATGATCTCGAGCTGGCGGCGCATAGCGCCCTTGTCGAACGCCATGCCGAGCGGCCCGAGGTCGGAATGGAGGTTCACGCCCTTGAGCTGCACGCGGCGCCCGTTCAGGTGGAAACCGTCGTTCACGGTGAACTCGGCGGTGCGGATGCCATAGCGGTACTTCTTGCCGCAGATCGTCGTCTCGTATAGCTTCGGGTTCGTGACATCCCAGAGGACGGGACGCTCTACCTCGAATTCATTGACAATCGGGTTCTCGCTCGCTGGCGTCAGGTATTCGACGCGCACCTTCGCGCGCTCGGGCGTGATCTCAGGCGTCGTGATCTTGACCGAGCCCCAGATCGCGCGGTCTTTCGCGTCCTCGACGACGAGCTTGACGTCGCGATAGATGCCAGCGCCTGGGTACCAGCGGCTCCTCATCTTCGTCGTATCGACCTTTACGAGAAGGTCGTTCTTCTCGCCGAACTTCAGCTTCGCGGAGATGTCGACCTCGAACGACATGTAGCCGTAGTCCCAGCCACCCACCTTCTCGCCATTGAGGAACACCTCTGGGCGCGCCATCACGCCGCCAAAGCGTAGCGCAACGAACTTGCCGGCCGCGTCAGCCGGAAGCTCGATCGTGCGGCGGTAGTAACCGACGCCCTCCCATGGGAGCATCGCCGTGCCGTGGTCGATCTTCGGGTCGAACGGACCCGCAATTGCCCAGTCGTGCGGCACGCGTACGCCCTTCCACGCCTTCTGGTCGCGCGAAAACTCCCAGCCGTCACGCAGGACGAACTCACCCTCTACCGGGTCGCCCTTGCTGGTTACGGAGAAGACGAGCGAGCAGAGAATTACAACTGCGCAGCAGACGATTCTCTTGAACTTCTTCTTCGACGCATTGTAGTCGACCATGCAATCCTCCTTCGTTCGGAAACCGCTTGCCGCGACGCCTACTTCCGGCCAAACGTCACCGTTGCAGACCTAGCCGCCGACGCCGACGCCGTAAGCTTGAGCGGAAGACCCGAGCCGCCGGTCCTGCGAACAATCACGAGCGCTCGCCCGTAGTAGAGCGGATGCGAAGAGGTGTCCGTGAACGAATCAAGCCCGTTGTGCGAGCCGTTGCCGACGGCGACGATTTCGCCGGGGCCCTCAAGCTTGAAGTTTACGCGGTCCTTCGCGAGCGGAAGGACAGTCCCATCCTCGTCCTCGAGCTCGACCTTCACGAAGCCGAGCTCACCGTCCGCGAGCTCGGTCTGCTCTGGCGTAAGCTTCACCGCCGCCGCCTTGTACGCCGTCTTGCGGAAGTCCTCGCCGATGGGGCGTCCATTCCTAAACGCTATGACCTTGATTTCGCCCGGCTCGTATGGAACTTCCCAGACGAGGCGATAGCGCTCCGTCACCTTGTAGTAGTTCGGATCGTCCTTTTTGACAATGGAGCCGGCATCCTTGACCTTCTTCCTGCGGCCCGCGCTCTCCCCGTTCACGAAGAGCTCCGCCTCGTCGCCGCTCGTGTAGCACATGACCGTCACTTTCTCGCCCTCGCGCCCGTCCCAGTTCCAGTGCGGCAGGAGATGGATCGTGTCCTTCCTGTCGTTCCAGTACGAGCGGTAGAGCCAGTAGCGGTCCTTCGGCATCGCGCAGAGGTCGCAGATCCCGAAGAAAGAACTCCTGCACAAGTTCGGGTTCGGTGTCGGCTCGCCGAGGTAGTCGATGCCCGTCCAGACGAACTCGCCCGCAACGAACCGATCCTGCTCCATCCTCGCAAACTCCATGTCAGGGATGTCCGACCACCGCGCGGAGCAGTGATCGTAGGAATCGATGTCTACGACCGTCTTAGGGTCGTAGTTCGTGGGATTGGACGAAGGGGCATCGGGGAAATAGCCCCAGCTCGAGAAGGCCGAGGCGGACTCGGTGTAGACAATGGGCTTCTCCGGGTATTTCTCGCGCATCGGCATATAGCGCGAATTGTAGTTCCACCCTGTCAAGTCAAGCGCGGCGTAATCGCCGCGGCCCGCGGAGTCAGTATGGCAGCAGCCGATGCCGACGGGACGCGTGGTGTCTTCGGAAAGGACGACTTCGCGGAAGAACTTGCAACGCTCCTCGTACACTCCCGCCGGGTTGTCCTCGCGACGCGGCGGGATTTCGTTCCCGATCGACCAGGCGACGACGCACGGGTGGTTGCGGTCGCGGCGCACAAACTGCTTTAGGTTGCGCGAGACAAGATCCTCTGGCGGAACGAACGGAGCAATCCCCGCCGTTCCCTCCCACTTGTCGAAGCACTCGTCCCACACGACGATGCCCATTTCGTCGCAGAGGTCGAGCACATCCTCCGCAGGCGCATTGTGAGACGTCCTGAGGGCATTGACGCCCATGTCCTTCATCAGCTCGAGCTGGCGGCGCATCGCACCCTTGTCGAACGCCATGCCGAGCGGTCCGAGGTCGGAATGGAGGTTCACGCCCTTGAGCTGAACGCGACGTCCGTTCAGGTGGAAGCCGTCATTCGCGGTGAACTCAGCGGTGCGGAAGCCATAGCGGTACTTCTTGCCACAGATCGTCGTCTCGTAGAGCTTCGGGTTCGTGACATCCCAGAGGACGGGACGCTCTACCTCGAACTCGTTGACAATCGGGCTCTCGCTCACAGGCGTGAGGTATTCGACGCGCACCTTTGCGCGTTCGGGCGTGATCTCGGGCGTCGTGATCTTGACCGAGCCCCAGATCGCGCGGTCCTCTGCGTCCTCGATGACGAGCTTGACGTCGCGGTAGATGCCTGCGCCCGGGTACCAGCGGCTCCTCATCTTCGTCGTGTCGGCCTTAACGAGAAGCTCGTTCTTCTCGCCGAACTTCAGTTTCGCGGATATGTCGACCTCAAACGACATGTAGCCATAGTCCCAGCCGCCAACCTTCTCGCCGTTGAGAAACACCTCGGGGCTCGCCATCACGCCGCCGAAGCGTAGTGCGACGAACTTGCCAGCCGTGTCAGGCGGCAGCTCAAGCGTGCGGCGGTAGTATCCGACGCCCTTCCAGGGAAGCTTGCCGGTATGGCCGTCGAGCTTTATGTCAAATGGTCCGGAGATCGCCCAGTCGTGCGGCACGCGGACGGACTTCCATTCCTTCTGGTCGCGCGAGAACTCCCAGCCGTCGTGCAATACGAACTCGCCCTCCGCAGGTCCTTGCTCTGCCGCAAGCACGGCCTTGACCTCTTCCTCGATCGCGGACTTCGTGCGCTTGTCGGGAGCGAGCACATAGCCACGCAAGTAGTACGGCATCCAGCCCTTCGTCCAAGAAGTGTCCTTGAAAGGAGCGTCGTAGAGCGCACGGTCGGGAAGGACGTCGTCGGTCGTTCCAGCCTTGCCGTCTGGCCCCTTAGAGTAGAGCGTCGGGTATTCGTTCTCGCCGTTGTTGACGTACACGTAGTCGTGCCCCCACGGGTCCTTCACGACATGGTTGATGTAGGGGCCGTTCCAGCCCTTCTTCCGCGGCGTAATCGCCGCGAGCGCCTCGAGACCTTCCTCGGTCGAAGGATAGTTGCCGACATGGTAGCGGTAGCGGCCGAGCGCGACTGCGACGGAGTCTATCGACTTCCTGACGAGGATCTGCGCGCGGGAGATTTCCTTCGGCCCGCCCTTGCCGGTGACGGAGAGGATGAGCGAGCCGAGGATCATGAGCCCGAGGATTACGACTGCGTAGAAGACGACGCCCTTCTTGAGATTCGGAGCGCCGCCGCCGAGAGCCGCGCGCTTGGCGGCATACTCGCGCTTTATCGCCTTGATGGCGGCAACTTTCTTTTTCTTCTGCGGATCCTTTGTCGGGAACTTCTTCTTCAGCGCATTGTAGTCGACCATTGCTTTGCTCCTTTGCGTAGATTATACCATATTCGCAAAAAGGGCGCGGCGTTTCCGCCGCGCTCTCCACCGGAATGCGATGTGCGGATCAGAACTTGCCGCGGATACCGATTTCGAACGTACGCGGCTCGCCGACGAGGCACTCGTAGAAGTGACGCGCGGACTCGAAGTACTTCTCGCCGAAAAGGTTGCGGATGCCGAGCGTCAGCGTCCAGTCCTCAGGTCCGCCGAACTTCGTCAGCGGAACAGACACGTTGACGTCAAAGACGTGGCTGTGCGCAAAATAGAGGTTGTTGTCTACAAACGCGCCGCGCATCGTCGCGAAGCTCTTTGAGCGGAAGCGATAGCCACACCCGACCACGATGTCGCGAAGGAGATCGCAGCAGTCGAACCGGTAGGAGGTGTTGAGCGAGAACGTGTGGTTGGGGTTACGGCGGAAGACCGACGGCGCAGTTCCCGTCGCGTTGCGGTTTTCGTAGCGGTTGTACGAGTACATCGCGAGGACAGTCCAGTTCTCGGTGATGTCGCCCGCGAGCGAGAGCTCAACGCCGCGCGAGTTGCTCTTGCCCTCGAAATAGTAGTACGTGTCATTGTTGATCGTCTCGGCGACAGGCGTATTGCGCTGGTCGATGCGGTAGACAGAGGCCGAGAGCCAGAGCTTCTCGACGGGGCGGACGCGAAAGCCGCCTTCCATCTGCGTCGCAGTCCACGGGTCGGTCGGCCTGTTGCCGTCGGCGTCACGGTAGCCAAGCGTCGGAGTGCGCGTCTGGGAGAGGTTGCCGAAGAAGACGAGCCAGTCGAGCGGCTGGACCGTGAGACCGCCGCGCGGGGAGAACGCGAACTCGTTTGCTCGATGGTAGTGCGTAGTCGTGCCGTTGGACGCTTTAGTCGTCTGGGGATTCTCCGTGAACCAGTCATAGCGGACGCCGCCAAGGAGCGTCACCCATCCCCAGCCAATCGAGTCCTGCAGCGTCGTGCCGTAGCGCGTAACGGGCGCGCCGATGCCGCTCGTCGACTCGCGGTACCAGAAGTCGGGCTGCACGACGAGCGTGTTCCTGAAGCCCCACGGCAACTCCTCCTTTGTGTAGACCGAGCGCGCGTAGAGGTTGTAGCTGCGGCTTATGCGGTCGGACTCGGAAAAGCCCGACGTCATGTACTTCTCGCCGCTCGTCCACTCGCCGGTCTTGTAGAAGTTGGCGAGTTCGGCGTTCGCCATGTACGGCTCGCGCGTCCTCTGCTCCCAGTCGGAGAACATGAACGCGCCGCCGAACTTGAGAAGCCAGTCGTCTGTGACCTGCCAGTCGACGTAGGGATTCAAGTACATCGAGTCGTATTTCGAGCGGTCGCCCTTGCGGCACGACGACTCGTACCAGCTGTAGCCGCCGCCAGGGCGGCCGTGCCAGACGGGAACGCCGATGTAGCTCGGCTGGTCGGTCTTCTGGAACATCGACTTGAACCCGATCGTCACGTTCTCGACGGGACGCCACGCGAACGACGGCGCAATCGTGTAGGACTGCCGCGGGTCGGCGCCCTTCTGCGAGCCCCCGCCAAGATAGGCCGGCGAAAAGACGTCGAACGCGCCGATCGCTCGGACGGCAAACTTGTCGTCGCCATAGATCTCGTTCGCGTCGATCATGCCGCGCTGGCGCCACGTGTTGCGGCCGACGGAAGTGTTCTCCTGGAAGTTGACCTCGTCGCCGCGGAAATTCGCGCCCTTCAAGTACATGTTGACCGAACCGCCCGCGCCCGAGTTGTTCTGCTGCGACCCCGCGCCGCCTGAAAGCGAGCCGATCGGGCCCTTCACGATCTCGACGCGCTCCATGAGGAACGGGTCCATGAAAAGCCCCGCGCCGAGCCCGATCGGCACGACGCCGTCGAAAGCGGGCTCTGTGCCGCCCATGCCGCGTATCTGGAACGTTCCCGGCTGGCGGACAAGAAGCGACTTGCCGCCAGTCTCGATGCCGGGAACGTAGCGGAGGAGGTCGTGGAGGTCAGTCGGGTTGTGCTCGCGGATGAAGTCTTCCGTCAGAGTGTCGACGACTGTCGGCGACTTTTCGGGGGGCAGGTCGGTAAACGTGGCGCCCTCGACCGTCTCGGGCCTGTACTTCGAAAGAGCCGAGCCCTCGACGACGACCGTACCCAAGTCGGCCACCGCGTTCGTCGAGGCACCCGCCTCATCTCCCATTCCTGTCAATGCGCCTGCAACGGCGACGCAAACAGCGACAATTTTCCTTTTCATACCCCGTTAAACGCCACCCTCCCCAAGAAGGTTCACCCACGTGTGAGGCTGCGACGTCCGAAGGCTCCTCCTCGAGGAAACCTCGGCGAATACGCCGTATCCTCTCGCTCGGACCTTCGCTCCGCCGCAGCCTCACATTGCCTTTGTCCATTTTGATATAATATCTGCAAATGGCAGATGAAGCAAGCGAAACGGTAGAGGGAACGATCAAGTCGGTCGTTTTCCACAACGACGAGAACGGCTATACCGTCCTCCATGTCGAACTCCCTTCCGGCTTCGCGCTAAGGCAGCTAAACGAGATAACCGTCGTCGGCAAGGCGCAGGCGGTATGGGAAGGCGAGGAGATTTCCGCGACCGGCTCGTGGGTGACCGACAAGGTCCATGGGCGCCAGTTCAAGGCCGAAACGATCACCTGCGTCGCGCCGCGGTCCCTCGTCGGCATAGAACGCTATCTCGCCTCGGGGCTCATAAAGGGCGTCGGCAAGGTCCTCGCAAAGCGCATCGTCGAAACCTTCGGTGAAGACACGTTGAATGTCCTTTCCCACCAGTCGGCACGACTCGTAGAAGTGCCAAAGCTCGGCAAGGCGAAGATCGAGCAGATACGCGCAAGCTGGCATGCTAACGAGACACTAAGGGAGAACATGATTTTCGGCCAGACCTACGGCATCTCGATAGCGAAGATGACGAAGATCGTCCGCAAATATGGCCCTGACGCGATAGCGATCGTAAAGGCCGACCCCTACAAACTCTGCCGCGACATCTGGGGTATCGGCTTTGCGACTGCCGACCGCATCGCGCTCTCCGTCGGCATCCCGAAGGATTCGCCCCTTCGCGCGCAAGCGTCGATTTCCTATACGCTCGAGACAGAGGCAGAGGACTCTGGGCACTGCTGGACTTTCGAGAACGACCTCCTTCTCCACGCAAACGAACTCACCGAGATACCGACCGAGATCCTTGGCGAAGCGCTTGAAAAGGAAATTGCCGAAGGCCGCGTCCTCGCGGAGAGCGACAGCGCCGCGAAGGACGCAGACGCCACATGGGCCGAGCGGCACGACGCCACCTCTCCCCGCCGCATCTACCTGCGCTCACTTTGGTGGGCCGAGCGCGAGACGGCCTCGCATGTAAGACGCATAAGAGACTCCCTGCCGGGCTTCACGCAAGTAGACGCGGGCAAGGCCGTCGAGTGGTGGGAGAAAAAGGCGGGCTTCTCACTCGCCGCGCAGCAGACGAACGCGCTCGAGAAATGCCTCTGCAACAAGTTCTCCATCATCACCGGCGGACCGGGCGTAGGCAAGACGACGATAATCCGCGCGCTCGTCGACATCTATGGCGCGAAGAAACTTAAAGTAGTCCTCGCAGCACCGACAGGCCGCGCAGCGAAGCGCATGTCAGAGTCTGTCGGCGCAGCGGCGCAGACGATCCACCGGCTTCTCAAGTGGAACCCAGTGACGAACAAGTTCACGTTCAACAAGGAAAGCCCGCTTGAAGGAGACGTATTTATCTTCGACGAGACGTCGATGATCGACATCAAACTTGCAAACGACTTGCTCTCGGCTATTCCCTCCACGGCGGCGGTAGTGCTCGTCGGAGACACGGACCAGCTGCCGAGCGTAGGCGCAGGGAATGTCCTCGGCGATCTCATAAAGTCCGGCAACATCGCCTTTACGCGCCTCGACCAGATCTTTCGCCAGGACGCTGGCGGGCTCATCGTCACGAACGCCCACCACGTTAACGCCGGCGAGCCGCTGGAGATAAGAAGCGGCGACACCGACTTCTATTTCGTCCGGTGCGAAGACCCGGAGCAGTGCCTTAAGCGCGCAATCGAGTTCATGACCCAGCGCATCCCTCGCAAGTTCGGGCTAGATCCTCTCGAGGACGTCCAGGTGCTTACGCCTATGCGCCGCAATCTTCTCGGCACCGAGAGTCTCAACTTCGAGTTGCAGAAAGCGCTCAATCCCTCAGGCGCGGCCTTGATCCGCGGCGGGACGACGTTCCGCGTCGGCGACCGCGTAATGCAGCTCAGGAACAACTACGACAAGGATGTATACAACGGCGACGTCGGGTTCATAAAGGCGGTTGAACCGACGGAGCGCTCGCTTGTCGTCACGTTCGACGGACGGCCCGTAAAGTACGACGCGGGAGATTTAGACGAACTCGTGCTCGCCTATGCGACGACGATACACAAGTCGCAGGGCTCGGAATACCCGGCCGTAATCGTCCTAATCCACACGCAGCACTACGTGATGCTTCAGAGGAATCTCCTCTACACCGCAATCACGCGCGGGAAGAAACTCGTTCTCCTCATCGGAGTTCCCTACGCGGTAAACAGGGCGATTGAAACAAACGTCGTGCGCGAACGCCGCACCACGCTCGCGGAGCGCCTCGCATGATCCTGGCTCCGCTTCGAGGCGTGACGATACGGTGCTTTCGCGAGACGTTTGCGGAGCAGATTCGCGAGGCCGGATTCTCCGAAGCCATAACGCCCTTCATCTCCGCAAACCCCGGCTTCGATCCGCTGAAGGATCGCGAATTGGCACGATTCCATTCTCCAACTCCAACTCAAACCTTCAACTCGCCCTGCGGCTCGCCGGCTCCGCGCGACACAATCAAAGTCACCCCACAGTTCATCGGCAAAGACCCTGAATCTCTGCGCGCGTGCCTCTTAAGAATAAAAGAAGCTGGCTACGACACCGCAGACCTCAACTGCGGCTGCCCCTATCCGATGGTGAGGAACAAGGGTCGCGGCAGCGGACTTTTGAGGACGCCCGCCGTGCTCGAGAAGATGATCGCCGTCGGATGCGAGACGATGGGAGAGGGAAAGTTCTCAGTGAAGACGCGCCTTGGTTTCAACAAGAACGACGAGTTGCTCGCGCTTATGCCGATGCTCAATTCGTATCCGCTACGCTTCCTCACCGTCCACGCTCGAAACGCGCGGCAGATGTACGGCGGCGAGTGCGACTGGGAGTCGTTCAAGAAAGTCGCCGCCGTCGCAAAGATGCCAATCGTGTCGAATGGCGACTTGCCGCTTCAACCCCACATGGCTCCGTGTGAGCAAGATTGCGAATCGGGAATATCACACAGAGCCACAAAGACACAGAGTGTAATGATCGGGCGGGCGTTTATTCGCCAGCTCGGGATGCGCGACGACATAGGCGACCTGCTCTCAAAATACATTGACGCCTCAACGGCGGAACTGTGCGGTCCCTCGCCAGTCCTTGGACGCATGAAAGAACTTATCGCCTACTGGAAAGACCTCCCGCGCTGGAAGCGTCTTTGGCCAGTCATCAAAATCGCCCGCACGCTTGACGAACTGCGCATCTGCTGTTAAGAACATTATCGCACCACAGGTTCTTTGTGCGCTTTGTGTTCTTTGTGGCTATAAAAACAACCAAAGTAAATTAGCCGAAAACCGACTGCCCGCCGTCAACTGGGATGATGCAGCCGGTTGTGGCGTCTGCCTCGAGAAGAAAGACGACCGCGCGGGCGACGTCTTCAAGACGAGGCCTCCCAAGCGGCATCTCGCCCGCCTTCTCGCTCACGCCCTCCGGCGCAATCACAGGACCGGGAGCGACAGCGTTTACGCGAATAGTGTCGGCAAAAAGCGCCGCGGATTTTGTCGTGTTCTCGAGAAGTTCGCGCTTCGACCTTTCGTATGCATCACGCGGCTCTATCCCGCCAAGCACGCGGCAGTCGAGAATGTTCACGACAGCGCCACGCCCAGTCTCCCGCCCTGCCATCAAGGTCGTGAGCTTGCGCGGCGCCTCGAAATTCACGGCCTCAAGCGTCGCATCGTCGCCGACGAAAAGCGCCGCGTTGTTGACGAGCGCGTCAGGCGGATTGCCGCCAAGCATCCGCAGGCACGCAGAGTAGAGTTTTGCCGCGCCAAGCGGCTCCGCAAGGTCAGCGACAATGTCGGCGCCTGCGTCTGCACGGTGCGAACTCGTTATGACACGCCATCCGTCGGCACGCAAAGCGTCGGAAATCGCCTTGCCGATGCGCTTCGTACCGCCAGTCACAAGCACTGTCCGTTCGCCGCGCATGCCGTCACCTACGAAATTGACTTAAGCATCTTCGCGATGCGCGACGCCGCGAGCTTGATCTTGTCGAGCGACGTCGCGTAGGACATGCGAACGAACCCGGCGCCGCACGCGCCAAACGCGGTGCCCGGAACGCAGGCGACACCAAACTCCTTCAAAAGCTTCAACGCAAACTCCTCGTCGGAAAGCCCAGTGGAACGCACATCGACGAAAAGATAGAACGCGCCCTTCGGCATAAGGGTCTTGAGGCCCATTTCGTTCAGCACGGGAACGAGCCAGTCGCGGCGCTTCTTGTATTCGCGGCGCATGCGATCAACATCCTTGTCGCCGAAGTCCATCGCCTCGACTCCCGCCGCCTGCGCGAGCGTCGGCGCGGACATTATGCCGTACTGGTGAATCTTCATCATCGCGTCGATGACGTCGGTAGGCCCGCATGCATAGCCAAGGCGGTAGCCGGTCATCGCCCACGATTTCGAAAAGCCGTTCAACAAAATCACTCGCTCGCGGTATTCAGGAAACGCCGCAAAAGATGGCAACGTCCTGTTTGTCCCGGGTGTCTCGTCCGTCTCGTCTTCCACCTCGTAGTTAAGCTCCGAGTAGACTTCGTCCGCGAGAAGAATTATGTCGTGCCTTTCGCAGAAGTCGAGGATCGCCGCCATGTCGTCGCGCGAAAGCGTCGCGCCAGTCGGGTTGCAGGGGAAGTTCAGGAGCACCGCCTTCGTCTTCGGCGTGACCTTCTTCTCTATCTCGTCGACTGTAAGGCGGAACTCGTCTTCCACACGCGTCTCGACGCAGACGGGAACGGCATGGGCGAGGCGGATCGTCGGCGCATACGACACGAAGCACGGTTCGTGGTAGAGCACTTCGTCGCCAGGCGAGCAGATGGCGCGTATCGCGAGGTCTATCGCCTCTGAAACGCCAACAGTCGCAAGCACCTCGCACTTCCAGTCGAACTTCGCGCAGAAGCGGCGGTCGAGGTAGCGGCATATCGCCTGCCTCAACTCGGGCGTTCCGAGATTCGAGGTGTAGTGAGTGCCGCCGTTCTCGAGACAGGTGACCGCGGCGCGGGAAATGTGCCAGGGCGTGTCGAAGTCAGGCTCGCCAACGCCGAGGGACACAATGTCCTTCGACTGGGCGACGATGTCGAAGAACTTCCTTATTCCGCTCTTCGGCAGCGCTGCGACGTGCTCTGCGACCCTGTCTCTCATCTCGCGTGCTGCGGCTAATTCTACTTCAGTATTTCGTCGGCAAGCTTCTCGAGCTGCGCGACGGTGTCGTCCGTCATCGCGCCCTTCACCGTGACGGTCGCCTCGCAGAACGAGAGCCCCTTAGCGGCGGAGAGAAGGTCCTTCATGCCCTTCGCCGCCATCGGGCCCCACGAGCCGTTCTCGATGAAGCCGACCTTGCGGTTCTGGTAGTTGCGCCGAAGGAGATGGCGGATGTACTCCTCCATCTTCGGGAAAACGCCGGTGTTGTAAGTAGTCGTCGCAAGTATGAGCCGCCCATAGCGGAAGCCGTCCTCGATCGTCTCGTACATGTCGTCGCGAGCGAGATCGGCGCAGGCGACCTTGGGGCAGCCCTTCGCCTTCAGTATCTCGCAGAACTTCTCGACGACGGCCTTGGTGTGGCCGTAGACCGAAGTGTAGGCGACGCAAACGCCCTCGGTCTCGACGCCGTAGGAGCTCCAGGTCTGGTACTGCTTGATGACATGGGCGATTTCCTCGGGCGTCTGGAGCACAGGACCGTGAAGCGGGCAGATGCGCGCGATGTCGAGCGTCGCCGCCTTCTTGAGAAGCGCCTGCACCTGCATGCCGAACTTGCCGACGATGCCGAAGTAGTAGCGACGCGCCTCGCAGTCCCACCCCTCGGGATCGACCTTGTCGTTTGCGCCGAACTTGCCGAAGCCGTCGGCGGAGAAAAGCGTCTTCGTCGCAGAATCGTAGCTGACGACGACTTCAGGCCAATGCACCATCGGAGCGCCGACGAACGTAAGGGTGCGCCCGCCGAGGTCGAGCGTGTCGCCTTCCTTGACGACGACGCGACGGTCGGCGAAGTCGGTGCCGAAATAGTTCTTCATGATCGCGAACGCCGGCATGGAAGAGACGATCTTCGCGTCTGGATACGCCTCTGCAAAGCGCACGATGTTCGAGGAGTGGTCGGGCTCCATGTGGTGGACGACGAGATAGTCGACCTTGGCGGTCGCGGCTGCGACGTTCTTAAGCCACTCGTCGCCGAAGCGCGCATCGACCGTGTCCATCACAGCGACCTTCTCGCCCTTGACTACGTAGGAATTGTAGGCCATGCCGAGCGGAACCTCGAACTGGCCTTCAAAAAGGTCGATGTCATGATCGTTGACGCCGACATAGAGAATGTCATCGGTAATCTTCATAGTTGGAATATTATATCATATAATTCGGCGTCGGCGGCTACTTGAAAGCATCGGCAGAGTATGGTATACTATCCGCGTTTTTCACCCCAGGGCGATTAGCTCAGTTGGTTAGAGCATTACCTTCACACGGTAGGGGTCACTGGTCCGAGTCCAGTATCGCCCACCCTTCCAGATGCAGGATTCCCTGCAAAAGCTTTCTTCTGAAAGAGTCTTTCTCCTGAAGCGGCGCGCGGCGAATAAGCCAGATTCTGTTCACACGCCTTGCGGCGTGCTCCGATCATTCCTCTATGCAATCAACCCGGAATCTCATGGCATCCTTGACGGTGCCAACCGAGCGGGCCGCCCGTTCGATCCCCTATTTGATCTTGCTCCGAGGAGGGTTTGCCCTGCGCGCGGCGTTTCAGCCGCGCCGGTGGTCTCTTACGCCACCCTTTCACCATGACGGAGCTCGCTTGGTCGTTCGTTCCGTTCGGGCTTGCGCCCTTACTCACTCGCTCCCGCGCTCGGAATCGCTTCCTCGCTTCGCGAACTCTTCGCTGTCCATTTTCTGTGGCACTTTCCGTCGCGCACGATTGCCGTGCGCCCTCCGCCCTTGACGAGCGGATCCTCTGCCCTGCGGAGTCCGGACTTTCCTCTGCCTTGCGGCAGCGACCGGTCGCTCGCGCGCCGCTTCAGGAGAAATTGTCAAATATCGCGATACAGGATGCGACCGCACATCGTGCAGGCGACAAGACCCGCATTGTGGTCGACGAGCTGCGACACGCTCGGCGGCTGGACGAGATGACAACCGTCGCACACGCCGTCGTGTGTGAGCGTGACGACAACCGGCCACCTCTTCGTGCGCAGCCGCTCG
>Ga0265300_10000336_pt1 | contig 48804 bp, 41 predicted proteins | sample AusTroGonzalo_MG_FD_193482 | JGI IMG/M metagenome (GOLD analysis project Ga0265300, IMG submission 193482) | Bovine rumen microbial communities from tropical cattle in Woodstock, Queensland, Australia - Gonzalo_03 | ecosystem: Host-associated > Mammals > Digestive system > Stomach > Rumen ... | reverse complement strand
ATTGAATATCTTTCTAAGGTTGAGAATTTGGAAAAGACCATTTTCAAAAATGGAGCAATCGATCCGATTGCACTTCAGTACAGAATGGGCTTTGCCAAGCGTGTCGTTGTAACGGATATGAGTACTACTTTCTTTGAAGGTCAGGGCATCAGTACTCCTGAATATTCTGAACTCAAGGAAAGCCTGAAGAAGAAGATTAATGAATTGTCTAATTCTGAAGGACACATTGATTTTGATAGCGAACTTGGAGCTGTGAAAGTTCGTTATGGAAGACTTTGTGCTTGCTCTGCTGTTATTACTGTTGGTGGCCCGTCCAAGGCTGCTATTGACTCTTTTGCAGATCTAGTTGAAGATGCTGTTCTTGCCTGTAAGTCTGCCTTGCAATTTGGTGTGGTAGCAGCAGGTAATACAATTATTCCGATTGTACTTCTTAAGGATGGTGTAAGGAAGGCCATCGTAGATGCTGTCTTGAATGATCCTAACAGGAATACTGGGATTGATGAGAATCAGTTGTACGAGCTTCTTGACATTATTACCAATGCCTTTATTAAGGTATTCGCCGTGTGCTGTAAACTTTCTGAAGAAAAGGTTATTGAACTTTTCAGAGAAGGTAAGATCTGGAATATTCGTACAAGACAGGCTGAAGATATTCACGAAACGACTGTGCTTAACTCTGCGAGAACCGATAAGGAAATCATTTCCGGAGCTTTGTCTGTTGTATCGTTGATTATCACTTCCAACGGATTCTTGTTCTGTCCTAGACTCAGCTAATTAATTTCTCAATAGCATATAAATTTGAGATATTCTAGAAGGTAGAGGTTATCAGAAGAACTTTTTCAGCAATATTGTTTTCCGCTTGGTGATCTCTGCCTTCTCTGTGAATTTTTAAGACGACGTTCTAGTCTAATGCTAATACTAGCCCTCTTAGCATAACCCAAATTGAGCCTTCTTAGCCGGGGCCTTCTTAGCAGCGGGTACAGACTAGCTGGTTGTAGATTCCAGTCTCCTTAGTCGTCTTCGGGAAGATCCTAGTTCTTGGCCTAGGGTCTTCCCTTTCATTTACACACATGATGCCACAACACAACATAATGTGTGGGTCATCCTTAACACAGATGACCTCCGTACATACCGCTTCCCTCGGTGTGTGCGGAAAATTCTTTAACCTCCTGAGGTAGTACGGAAACGTACTATGGTTAAGGCCTGTCCTCTTCCTATGTTTCCTTGGATAGAGGACAGGTAGACTTTTATCAAGCTTGGAGATAAGGTTCAATGCGCCAGCAGAACTATGGAACGCGGCATTCTAGGAAGTCCGGCGTATACGGTTGATCGGCATCCTGAACTGTTGAAGGTCTTTTTCAATACTAGAACTGATTTAGACCCGACACAGTGGTGCATTTTCTTGCACTTCTCCACAAACTTACGATCGCACCTCTTAGTTTGTTCAGGGTGTGGTTGTATAGTCCATATCTTAGCTAAGTATGGACATACCTCCAGTGCGTTGCAGATATGCTGCTCACACAGTTGAAGAGGGGGTCTCGACTGTTTTAGCCTCAGTCGAGACTCTTTCTTTTTCTATTTCGCAAGTCTGCTAACTATTTTATTGAACGGAATTTTAGGGATTTTCTATGATCCTATGGGCATCAGGTCTGAGTGTAAGCGTTTCCAAGGAACACTAAGTTGCGACCGCTGATGTGACATTCCATCCTGGGTTTTGGATTGTCAAACCTTACCGACGTATATGCGTAAGGTTCCCTCCAGATTTTTATGCCTTGATAGCTCAGCTGGATAGAGCAACTGCCTTCTAAGCAGTAGGTCACAAGTTCGAATCTTGTTCAGGGTACTACTTACTTAAATGCGTCGCCTCGAAACGGGTCTCACTGTGTTAGAGGGATAGTAGTGTCTAGTTTGCCAAGGTAGGCAAAGTGAGAAGGCTAGGCATTCCGGCGTGAATGGGACAAGTCTGAAGCACCTTTTCAAATCTTCGAGATTTGGGTTAGGCTTGCGGTGTGGGTAAGGGCGCAGTCGTCGCCTGATATGCATAAGTGTTCTTATGTGTCTCCTGTTAATCAGCGTAAGCTAGGGCAAGTCCAAGCATTGAATCCATGCGGGCGCGGTATGGAAAGTAAGGAACTTTTTTCAATGATTGCTTCATAGCTCAGTTGGTAGAGCAGCGGACTGTTAATCCGCTTGTCCTTGGTTCGAGTCCAAGTGAAGCAGTACAATCTAACCAAAAGGAAACAACATGATCGTCAAAGTGAATGACAAGTCTTATATTGTTCGATTCAGCCGTAGTCTTTACGAGCGTGAGTCAAAGTGCCTTGATAAATGGCATCGACGTGTAACCATCAACTGGGATGAGCTTACTGTTGAATGCACTATCTCCGAAGTCTATAAGAGAGATAGAGTCCAGAAAGTTACCCAGTACAAGGGTATTGCTACTTCTTCTTACTTGGACGTTCTGTCCATGCCAGTTGGTAGGATGATCGCTCTCAAGAGGGCTGTTAGCCAGATAGGTCTGGATCCTGATCAGGTTGGACACTTCCTTGAAGAAGTTGGTAAGCAGGTTAAGCTGAAGACTGCATCTATTGCAAGATCGGCTCCGAAGGCTTATGTAGAAATGAAGTTCATCGTTCCCGAAGACAAGGAAACTCGTATGAAGGCTCGTCTTGCTCGTAAGGCAGAGAATGATAAGAAGCGCAAGGAAATTGGCGTTGCAGAACCTACAAAGGGAAGTGCTCCTGAAGTAGTGTAAGTATAAGATTGGTAATGGCAACATTACCAACTTATTCCTTAGCTATATATTAATCTCTGTCCTACAAGGAGAAAAAGAATGTATTACGAGCAATGGTATGCGCAGTACCAGAGGTCTAATCCCGAAAAGTTCTCTGATTCATTCAGGACTGTTCGAGAAGAAGAATCTCTAGAAGACATTTTGAGATCGATAGCCTTAGCGACAACCTCAACTGGACATGTTGAAGTCTTAGGAGTAGAGGTTGAAGATGATGAAACAAAGATTCCACATTTGCACAGTATTGAGGAATCGAGACTCTCAATGGCAAAAATTTCGTTGAGACTAAAAGCACCTGACGATGGATCTAGCAAGATCGTCGAAAAGGATGTGACTATTGAAGTAATGCTTCCACGTCTTGTGGATAAGTATTTCTTCTATCTGGACGGAAGTAGATATTTCAGTATTCTGCAACTTGTAGATGCTGGTGTATATCCAGTTCGTGCCGGAGTAGTTGGTCTTAAGACCTTGTTAATGCCGTTCACAATGACAAGACATAAGGAAACATTCAATACATCGGAAGATGTCACCATAGAATTGACAAGTCATACAATCAGAGCATTCCGTAAGGAAATTCCGATTACGCTGTATTATTTCAGTATTCTCGGATTTAAAGAGACTCTGAAGTTCTTGGCTGCAGATACTAAGATGATTTTCACTCCGATTAAGGATGCACCTGAAAACGCTGAACTTGTAAAGTTCGTATTCAAGGATATGGTTGTAAGTGTTGATAAAACATTTATGCAAGCAGAACCTTGGGTAGTTGGAAATATCTTGTCCGTGATTGCATTGACTAAAGCCTCGATTGAAGAGATTTATGACACAGGATTTTGGAACCTACAGCTTGGAAGGCAATTCACAAGCGGTAACGATGCAGCACTCAGGAAGGCCGAGAAAGTTTCAGTTTCGTTCCAGAGAATCCTTGACAGTAGTACCCGAAACAATTTAGCCAAGATTCCGGAAAGGGATAAGAAAAATATTTTCACTCTGACTCGTTGGATTTGTAGTGAATTCGATACGCTTAATGCAATCGATTCTACAGAGATCCAGAATAAACGAATTAGGTTGTGGGAGTATATCCTGTATCCGCTTATCAAGAAAATGTCTTCGGAAACATACAGAGTCATTAATTGTCGCCAAGTAAACATTAAGACTTTGGAATCTGCCTTTGGCGGAATCAAGAAAAACATTTGTACAAAAGCCTTGATTACATCTGAACTTCTTAGGTATTCGACTGTTGTCAATACTTTGGATCTGTTTGGAGCCGCATTGTGCGGTACTCAAGGTGGCCCACAGGGATTGTCTTCAGACTCTGTTCCGGCTAGGCTTAGAGGAATTAACCCGTCTTACAAGGGTAATATTGGATTCTCTAAAGCGTCTGCTGGCGATCCCGGTATCACGTTTGGATTTACTCCGTTCTTCAAAACCGATGGTCTATTCTTCGATAAGACAGAATATCCCGGTACTGATGCAACGGTATTTCCTGACAATGTTGAGACTGAGCAATCAGTCATTCTTGAATTCTAGTATACGGAAGCACGAAAGTGCTTCTGTATTTTTTTTTTCTATGTTCCGTAAAATTATGATGTTCAATGGTATATTATTTTATGTCGAAAACCTTAACAACATACTCAGGAGGTATCACTATGGGAATTCTGACAACTACACTTTTTGGTGCAACCATTGCTTGTGCCATCAACGACGTCCAACAGGCCGTAAGCCCGATCCGCAAGACTTATAAGTCTTTGGAAAGGGAAGGACGCCTTATCAAGATGCGCAATTCGCTCATCCGTGAACTCGAGCGTATCGAGGACATGGATGTGTCTGAATGCAGGGAATTTGAGCTCAAGTATATTGCGCTCAAGACCTATCTTCGCTTGACTCGCAGGACTCTGCGCAAGGAAGAGCTGTACGCAGCTCGTCAGCTCAAGCGTAAGGGTAACATTGCTCCGGCGATGGAGCTTGCCAAGCGTAATGCTGAAATCAAAGACATTCTTGAGGACTACTTCTTCTAGTCTTCTTGAATGTTAGGTTCAACCTTAACAAGAAGCCCTTCGGGGCTTTCTTTTTTGTAAAAAAAAGAAATATGCATGATACTATAATCATGAATTTTCTTTCACAGACTCCGGCTTTCTAGTCGCCATTGTCTGCTACCGCGATCGGTGCTAAAACTCCTTTGAAGACTCCTTCATCTGGAGAAAGAACTACACGGGTTTCTTTTTTGTTTTCTTGACGCTTATATAGCTTGCGAGGCTAGTATGGACTCCCATACCCGTATTTAACTATTGAGCTTTCAGTTTCGCTATTATTGTCTCTATTATAGAGAACAATATTACCTATCGGTGATCATTAGCGATCGCGATCATGAGTGCAATAAAACCGAGACCCAAAGTAATCATGGATGGTCTTATAAGCAAACCTCATCATAGGCCAGCTTACTTAAGCCGGACTTGACTTGTTAGATATATTTTTTGTCATGTGTCCTCAAGAAAATAATTGGTAACACGTACCATTCTCTTATATATAGTCAACTTTCTTATTCTTGAACTTCAAAATGAAAACGAGGTCTTAAAATGCTAGATCCAGAAAAGAGAGAAAATGCGCTCAAGGAAACCATTGAAGTCGCTGGTGTAATTCCAAATAACTTTGCAAGAAGATTAAAATTGTATCATATCAATCTCAGATATGATACAACTGGCGATTATACAGTGGCTAAACGTGCTCATGAGCTTGGGCCGTATACTAGCAAGACTGGTGCTGATCCTAAAAAGGTTTATAAAGAAAAACCTAAGAAGGTCAGAAATGAAGAAATTTCTGTGCTTCGTAAGAGAGGATATAGAATAGTAAGTCCTGCTGTTTTGATGCCTAAAAATCCAAAATTTAAGGTAGAAAAAGATAGTGCAGTAATGGAATTCCTTAAGGAAACTGGTAAGATTGTTTCTGATGGTGCATTCAATTATATGTCCGAACAGGCATCTAAGATTACTTCTTCTCTTAATCCTATGGTAAACCAGATTAAGGCTTCTGCCGCAAAAGCTTTTAATGAAAGCTCGGTTGTACATAGAATGGCAGAAGGCTGGCATAATATTCTTCAGGATATCGATGAAGGTGTGCAGAGCGTTATTGAAACTGCAGCTGCTATAACTATTGAAAGCGATTGGTACAAGACTCTTCAAAGTTGGGGTGCTCGCAATCAAGGTGATTATCCAACATTGGCTGATGAAAGTGTAAAGCTCAAATTAAGCGCAAGAAAACAAGCAAAACTTGAAAGGTTCATGGAGGTACTTAAAGAAGTCCTAGATGAACTTAAGGATAAAGACAAAAAGCGTAATATTAATAAAAATAAAAACTATAGTAAAGATGAATCTGAAGATCGTCTTATTAAGAAGGATGCATTCTTTGGCAAGAGCGATCCTGTTTCTCGTAATGTCGAACCGATGCTTGATGATGAGAAACCGGATGCATTGAGAAAGGATAAAGAGGAAAGTCGAAGGGTATCCATAGACAAAGATGCTTTTGATAAGCTCCATAAGCAAAGAGAAGAAAGTCGAATACCAGATGCCACCGAATCCTATGGCATAAGTGAACCTGTAAATAGAAATCCTGAAGTTTCTGAGTCACATGGTATAGGGGAACCTACGTCTAGAATTCCTGCTGTTACAGAGTCTTATGATAATGATAATAGCCGTTCTAGAAACTTTGCAAAGGATAAGGCATACGGTGAACGTGATGAGCAATTAATGCAAGAAACTAATGAAGAATGGAAAAAGTTTCTTGAGGCTGCTGTTTCCAAAACATTTGAAACTACTGTTACGGAAAAGTTCAAAGAACTTATTTCGAAGAAGAGAATGTCTGGAGATGAAGCCGAAGTTGCAGCACTGGAAGAAGCCTTTTACTATATAATAGAGCCGCTTGAAAGATTAACTGCTGCTAAGTATGAAGAAATTAGAGAGATTAGTGGTTATACTCATGATGAGGCATCTTCAGATCTTTCTGAAGATGGCAAAGCTGTTGAGTCCATTGTGGATGCTAATGCATCAGCTCCTGAAAATACAAAGGTCGTTGATCCTTTGTACAATGAGCGTTTAACTCTTGGTGCGGAACCGGCTCCAGATCCTAATACTCTTAATGTCCCTCAGCATACTGAAAAACTTAGAGCAACAGAAGAAATTGACTTAGGTGATGAAGATCCTAACCACAATAATGTTCCATCCAATATTGAAAAGCTAGAAGCAACGGAAGATATTGACCTTGGAGAAGAGGATCCTAGTCATAATAATGCTCTTTCTAATATTGAGAAACTAGAAGCTACTCCTGAAGCTGACCTTGGAGATGAAGATCCAAATTCTCTCAATGTTCGAACTCTTGAAGATAGTGGAAAAGCCGATAACTTCAAGCGTGAGATTAGAGATCGTGTTGCCGAGATCGAAAGACTTAAAGAAGAAGCTGCTCAGGCTGAATATGATCGAATCACTGGTAAAGAAACCAGAAACGAGAATAACGAGAAATATCAAACTTTCGATCCGGATAAAGACTATGCTGATGCATTGACATTATCTGAAAATGGCAAAAATATTGCTAGAGTTAACGGCAGTGATCTTGAAGACCTAATCATAGAGAATGAAGATAATAAGATTCTTTCTTCTTTATTAAGATATTTGGTAAATGGCGAATATAGTGCCGAAGATGAGAGTACTGCTGAAGCCAATACAATCTCTTCTCCAGCATCTAAGGATAGGATGAGAGCTAGAGAAGCTGATCTTCTTGCCGAATATCTTTCTATTTCTAAGAAGCGTTGGAAAGCTATTTCCTTAATGTTCCTAGAAAGGGCTTATTCGCCTACAGAAATGACAAAGGACGATATTATTTCTCTTATGGACGCAAATGAGAGTGAATATGATGTCCTTAATACTCTGTCTAATCTTTTTGCTAGGACAACTGTTGGACAGAATGTTCTCGGAAAGATTACAGAATATACAAGTACTTCTGCTATTTCTAAGGCATACTATAAAGGCGTAAGCTATCTTACTGGTAAATTCTGGGATAAGAATAAACCTGATGCTGACGAACCCTCAAGCCTAATAACAGATGAGCTAGACCACAAATTTCCTGATCTTGATGAAGACCTTTATAGGTGGTTTAACACGAGTGATGGAAATATGGCCAAACATATTCTGGTATCCGAAAAGCGCCTTATACCTAAATTAATAGCATTGGAAGCTGCTAGAGATCAAAAGAAAGCTGAAGAGCAAAGTAAGAAAACTGCCGAAGTTAATGGAGAGCTATCTTACTTTGGAGCTATTGATAAGGTAAATGAAGTCACGCAACATATTCATATGAATCAGAATAGTGACTATGGTATTGCTGATCTTGCCACTAACTTCCGTGTTAATAAAACATTTGTTGGAGGCGAGATAGAGTATTTTAAGTCAGGTTATCATCATTTCTTTTTTGTAAAACCTGACTTGAACCTTACCGAAAACCATATTCATGTTATGGAATGCAGTGGATATCAAAGACTTTGCGACGTAATTCCTGAGTTATCATATGATCTTAAGGGACTTGAAAAGACATGGACTAATGGCTTGTTCCCTCCTGCTTTATCAAGAATTGATAGAAGTATGGCTCATCCTTTCTTTAGTTATTTGATTTCAAATGCTATAAAGGGTCTTAGTATTCCGGACTATACTCTGGAAACTAAGGAAGGCTATGAAAACATGTTTGGTCACAGATTTTCTTTTGGTACTACTGGAAGAAAATCTGGCTACCAGACAGATTTTTCTATTAGCTTCTATGATACGTCAGATTTACTGTTGTTGAATATATTTAAAGTCTGGACAAAGTATATAGAGATTATGTATGAAGGTCAGGCTAACCTTCTGACAACTCCAATGCAACAAGGAAATCTTGACTATCTTGGTGCCTTGTATTATTTTGTATTGGAACCTGATAACCATACTATCGTTCACTGGGGAAGATATACAGGAATCTATCCGACTAATGTTCCTTGGAGTTCAATCGGTATGAGTACCGGTTCTTCTGACCTTCCTGAATTTACTGTGAACTTTAAGTGCCAATGGCATGAATGGAATAGTCTTGAAGTATTACAGGACTTCAATTTCGTCATGCGCGGTGCTGGCATGTATGGTGGGGCAGAGGCCAACGGATCGGGCAATATAAATATGGCGGATACATACTTTAAGCTTGGAAGTATCTGCAAGAGATCTACGCCTGTCTTGACTGCCGATCCGAATCTTATTGGAGGGGCTACCGTATCAGAAAATAGAGCACTTGTAGAATTTGTTGATCTACTTGATTTGAAAGATTCTAAATTTGCTCCTAATGGCTCTCCAACATTAAGACCATATAAATATGTTCTATCATTCGATAGTGCTACAGACTTCAGCGAAATGACTAATATTAACAAGATTATGGAGAGTAAGTATAATTCATTCTACTCATTTGTTGGTGATCAAGGTATGCTAGATGAAAAAACTGCTATTACCACTAGTGACTCTCTTGGCTCCTTATCACGTATGGAAAATGCCAGAAATGAAGAATCTTATGCTAAAATGGTTAATAGTGCTAAGGGAAATCCTGAACCTACCGTTGAAGCTGAGGGTACGTTGACCGAACCATCTGATGACTTTAAAGAATCTGAGAATCAGGGTGTATTTAAAGACAAAGGTGGTGGAGTTGAATCATTGGTCGATTTCGGCTATAATAGCGCAAATGCATACTTTAAAAACGGACAATAATTATTTAAGAAATACAACTTCGTCAGAGGTTGTATTTCTTATATCACAAAAACTATAGATTGAAATTTACTAGGAGATGAATATGCGAAATCCCAAATGCCCTTGTCCGATCTGTAAAAAGATCTTTACAACATGGGATGCCTGTGCAGACCATTTTTCGCAAGTTCATGGCGCAATTTTGACTGGGAAGCATGTTACGGCAAAACAGTACATCTTTAATTGCAGAAATCGCTTTGATCCGTTTAGAAGATTTGGAAGATCCATATTGTCTGGCAAACCTACTTTGTGGAATGAGACCGTTGGTAAGTATGAAAGACTTGCTGACAATGCAGAGCGACAGCAATATAGAAAAATGTTTGTTGATCGTATGATGCAGAGATACGGAAAGTCTACTCTTCTAGACGATCCAGAAGTCCAAAAGAAAATGCTTGCTAATAGGAAAATATCAGGAAAGTATACTTGGTCTGATGGCAGTAGAGTATTCACCTTCACTGGATCTTACGAAGAAGACTGTCTAAGATACCTTGATGAACTTGGAATTCCTTCTGCCGAAGTATTTGCTCCTGCTCCATTTGTGGTTCAATACAAGTCTCCCAGAGATGATAAGCCACACTTTTATATTCCTGACATCTATATTGGGAACCTTAAGATTGTCATCGAAATTAAGAGTGCAGAAAACAAGCATTACAGAGCCAGAGACCTTGATATCGAAAAGGCAAAAGATTTTGCCATGAGTAAACGGAACCTAACCTTTGTTAAAGTCTACGATAAGGATTATACCGAACTCGGAGACATTATTAAACAAGCTATTAACCAATAGGAGTAACCATGTCGGAAACTACCACCATTACAGACATTTCGAGATTGTATAAGCTTCGACATGAAGAACTTATCAAGCTTACCTCCAATACAAGAATTGGAGGAAGGATTCGGGTAGTGCTTAATTTCTATAGGCTGATTGCCAATATAGAAAAACACTTTACAACGATCAAGTTGAACCCGAATGAACTCTGTTCTGCCTTGCTTGGCTTTGCCTCTTATTACAAGAGGTTCTTTATGAGATTCTACGATACTACACCAGAGATCATTCTTGTAGGATACCGTGGAGATACCTGCTCTGGTGAATATCTTGAAAATTATGTAAATGCAGAAGCAGACAAGCTTGAAGAAATCTGTAAGTATATTAATGGCGTTTATGCTATTAATATTGGCGAAGTTCATCCGAGATTTGCTTTGCAGACTTTGATGTCCTCTATCAAGTTCTCGGATGATGACTGCTTTGTGCTTGGTCTTGCTAATGTTGCAGATATGCTCTCTATCTGTAAGTCTACAAGAAACATTATCGGGATCAATCTTTGCGGTAAGCATACCTATATTATGGACAGAGACTCTTTAGCTTCTGTTATGGAAGTATTCCGCAGACCAGAAGAGTATCTTGCACTTGTTGGTTGTAATGAAATGACCGGTATTAAAGGCTATGGCCCAAAGAAGGCTAGAGCAGTAGCTGAAAAGGCATTTAATAGTAATGTATCACTCGATGAAATTCTGAAGATTGAGCTATCTTCCGAGGATCTTGATATCTATAATAAGAATATTCAGTTCCTCAGCTTCAAAAATTTCTATGTTCCGGACAAGTCTTACAAGATAAAGCTTTGTGATCAGTTTATCAATCTGTTCGATAGAGAAAGTCTTGAAAGATTAAATCATGAGTACTTCTATCTCTTTCCAATAGACATCAGAGTACTCTAAGGATTTCTTATGGGTTATTTTGATAAGAAAAATAAAAATGCGGTTAAGGATTCGTCCTTAACCGGATTAGTTGACCAACGAAAAAGAAATAAGACCCCAGAAGAGCTAAGTAATTGTATTGAATACGACTATGCATTCAAGGTAGAATTTAAATCATTGGAAGATAGCGAAAAAGAGATACAGGATATATCTGAAGGCTTTACTGGACTTAGAATACAATCCAGATTTGACGTAGCTAAATTTCCAGAAGTAATAATGGAATGTCTTGTTTCAGATATGGATCTAAAGTATCTGCAAGACAATTATAGAAAGACTATTCTCTATATCACCGTTCTTAGATACCATAGAGAAAAAGTAAAGAACGAGATCGAAGGAAAAGAGGAAATCTGGAATAGAAAGGAGTTTAGAATTGTTGAGGTCAGTAACGGAAATCTTCCTAATGACTTTAATAATACCGATCCTGAGGTCGAAAATAAAATTACAAACATGGTTAATGTTAGACTATCTTTAATAGAAAAAGATACTCTAGAAGTAATGCAGAAAATCGGAAGTTATACTTTTAACAAATGTACATTAGCCGATGTTATGGCATTTTTAGCTGGAAGAATTGGCAAGGAAAAGCTCATTAGTATTCAAAAGCCCGATAATACGGACGAATATGAACAGATCTATATTCCTCCTGTGGATACATTTACTGCGTTTAACTATCTTGACATTGCATATGGTATTTATACACATGGATGTACAACATTTTGTGATCTTGGCGAATTGCTGATCCTTAATAAGATAAAACCAGAAATTGATAAAAACTCTGACATAACGGAAGTAGATATCATTTTATTCCAATCTGAATTCGAAGCAAGACCCGGTACAAATGGAGTTACCTATCTTAATGAAAAAGATAAGAAGGTTGAAATTTATTATGGTGGAATTCCTGAATCAAAAATAGCTGATATTCCAAATAAGATTCTTTTTGGTAAAGATATAACAATTTCTAATAGAGACTCTTTCTTTTCTCTTGAAGGTGGTGCTGGCGTAGAAAGTGATGATATCTTTGACAGACAATCGTATTTCTGGATTAATACTAGCTCTAAATTTGCTAAAGAATATATGGAACGAATTGTTAGCGAAAAGAGTGAAGTTCTAAGAATGAGAATACCTTTTACGCTATATGAGTATTTCAATCCAAAATATCTAATTAACATTAGAGCTATAAATGACGTATCACAGGATTATAAGGGTACTTATAGAGTATCTCGTGTTAATACTACATTCTTAAAAATGAATTCAGATGTTGAAATTAGACAGGAAGACTCTAATACCTCAAATAAAGTCTTAAACGGCTATGCTACAGCTGAATTCTCTGATATTGAGCTCCTGAAGATAAAATAAAAAAAGAAGGCGACCCGTGCTAAAGCACGAGCCGCCACTCAGGAGGAGGCAATCAGCTGGTTTGCCTCGTCCAGATTTTAGTCGAAGAGATCAGTGATGTCATCCAAGACACCAGCAAGACCCCAGAAGAAGTTTTCGATAAAGCTAAACATAGGAACTCCTTTGTTTGTCGTTATAGCGAATCAAGATTACATACTCATATAATCAGGTCTATAACGGCATAAAGTAATATACTACCAGACTAATAAAATTTACGCTACATTTCTGTAGCGTAGTATTTTTAAAGGTTAATATAGAACTCGATTTCTTTATTGGAGTCATTAATGCTATTAACAGAGCGTTCCACTGTTTCGGCATATGCTTCGATCATCTTAGGAGCTTGTTCTAGAACCTTAATAGTACGGTCATAAGCCTCTCTAGCAGTGATCGAAAGTTCGGTATAGTCCACAGTAGCAGAAAGCTTCTCAAGCATATTGCTAAGGGCATCAAAAGAGTCAGCACTCTTTGCATGTTCCATAGCAAAGGCTAGACCAAACTTATGGATATTCTCAGAAGAAGCCAGAGCCTTGCCCTTAGTAGTGGTTTCTTCAGACATACGGAATACATTGTTTCCGAATCCATAATTTTCGCTAGCCATACGGCTTTCGAGAGATCTAAGAGCCTTGATGCATTCGGCAGCCTTGGCCTCCGTCATAGCCCCACGAGGAGCAACAAATTCCTTCACAGTAGCCAAATCTTTACGAATAATGGCGATTTCCCTTTCTGCATTTTCGAGAGCCGATCGTGCAGACTTAGGATCGTAAGTATAAAAGACTGCTTCAGAGGCCAGATCAGTCTTAGGATCGACATTGACCTTTTTCATGCTTCTAAGTGTCTTGTAGGCATCAGAAATAGTATCAGAGATACCTTCCAGCTTCATTGCACTGTAATGAGCAATAGCATTAGCAAACAAGCGTTTCTTAGCATTCAGGAAAGGCTCAACTTCTCTGGATTCCATCGGGTCGGGCTGGACTCTCAAGGTTCTCCAAGTCTGTTCAGTCTTGGCAACTTCGGACTTAAGATCCGACAGAATTTTCTCAGCGAATTTCGATACCATAGTTATACCTTCTGTGATAAATGTCTCAATGGATAGTTTTGAATTAAAATAACATCTAGAGAAAAACTCTAGATGTTAAATATAAAAGTTAGAAGAGCAGATCGTTACTGGAAGCGTCAATCTTGCTAGCCGACACATCATTAACTTCACGCTGTGTCTTTTCTACAAGCTGAGCTTCTTTTTCAACAGCCTTCTGTACACCTTCAGTCTGCTTAGTGACTTTCTTTTCCAAGGCATCATAGTCTTCTCCAATAGCATTAGAGATCTGCTGAACTTTCTTGGAAATGTCAGCCAAATTGTTAGCGACAATTTTAGAGTCGGCTCCACCACTTTCTGCCATAAGGTATTCACTCTGAAGTTCAATGAATTCAGAAAGCTCCATACGAATATGACGGAATGTAAAGTAGATGAACTGGATAAGCTGATAGATTCCATACAGAACAATCGGAGTACCGATAGCAATACCTGTAAAGGTCACTACTGTAGCAAAGGATTCGTTAGCAGCTTCGCCTTCGATAAGCTTTTCGATAGAATTAGTCTTTACAATCTTTGTATCGAATTCCTTAATCCTATTCTCGACAAACTTAGCGAACTTAGTAGACTTTTCCAGATTGTTAGTTTCCCACAAGAAGTGCATTGCCTTCTTATTGACAGCCCAACAGATTCTCTTATTGGAGTCATACCTAAGACCGGAAGCGGCAACCATACCTACAAGCCATACCCAAATTCCAACAATGGAATTAAAGATATCAGTAAGTTCGGGATTGCCTACACAAGCCTTCTTAATACGATTAGTATTAGAATCCAGCTTGTCTCTGAAATTGATAAGCGGAGTCAAAAGCTTCTTATCAGGCCCGGAGACTTTCTTCTCCATAGTCTTAAGAAGCTTATAGGAGATCATAAAGGCTTTAGATTTTTTATAATCTCCGTCACCAGTACCGCCACCCCAGATGGCATTGGACATTCTCTGCTGCATACGGACATATTCCACATCCGTGCGCATAATCTTGGTAATAATAGAGAAGCCACGGCTACGAATCTTAGCGGCAGTCTTGTCGACAGTACTCTTAGCAAGATCGGAAGTGGCCTTTACACCTTTCTTGAATGATCTAAAAAATTCGTTCATATTATCTCCTCAAAGCACCAAAGATATTCTTAATAACATCATCGGTACCCTTTTCGGCTCTTTCCTTAAAGTTGATGTGCTCAAATTTATTGCTGAAATTGGTAATGATCAACTTACCAGATTCTGCAATTTCATCATAGATCATAAGACCAAACAGTTTTTGGTTCTTACAAAGTCTGACAGCAGTAGCAGGAGAGTCCAGAAGATTCTTCCCGGAACGTCTTTCAATTTCTCTAACTTCTTCATCCGTGATAACGAGAATATTTGCACCCTCTTTCTCGTTTCCATATACCTTCTCTCGGTAATACTTGTCTTCCTGAAGGAGTTCTTTAACATTCTTAGCTCTGCCCTTAAAGGACTTATGATTTGCAACAATCGAAAGATCAACCTTGGCTTTATTAAGGAAAGCATCAAGGAATCCAATTTCGCCAGCACGCCATTTCATCAGACGGATAAACAAGTTATTTTCAGAGAATCCGCTGATAATTGTAGAAATAAACTGTTCAGAGGGGAAAATATGAATCGGACATTTGACACCAATCGAGATGTCAGTAGTGCCATTAATCTTACCTTCGCAATCGAGTATGGTAAGAGTACCAGTGACAATGACTGGCTCAGATTCATCAGATTTCTTCTCAATGACAGCAGCCTGACGTTCGGAAATCATATCCGAGCCTTCTCTTCTGGAAGAAAGACCTTCATTAGCAGTTTCTTCTACCTTTTCTTCAGAGTCCTTAGCTGCATCTTCAGCATCCTTGGCAGCCTTCTCTCTAGCGGCCTTACACTGTGCACAAGAACAATCTTTGGCATGTGTACTAATGTCACCATATGAGAAAGGATTAATCACTGGAGTACTGGTTGTCGGGCCAGATACAGGAGCAACTCCACCAAGAGCAGCATCCTTAAGAACACTGTTATCGAAAAGTGTATGCATGTTCAAATATTCGGATACATCCTCATTTTCAACATAGAAGAGATCCTGAATATCCTTTGCATTGATATCACTTGGAGTAAGTCCTTCACTGCCAAATAGATTGCCAATACTATTGACAAAGTCTGCAATTCTACCGAGCATTCCGGTTACTTTTCCAGCACCCGCCGAAGACTTATCACCGGTAATGTCGCTAATAACATCAATCTTTCCATTAATATCGTCATCAATGAAAGATCTAATGTTAGTGATATAAAGCCTGATGAAAGACCCGATAATGTATTCCATCTTCCTTTGGGCTTTGAAAATTCCAGATTCGGAGATACTTGCCGAAGTCATAAGAGGAAATCTGGCAATGCTCTGTTTTGCCGCAATAGAAATATTTACAGATTGCGGATGGAGCTTGCGTTTAGAAATACCACTGATCGTTCTAGTGATATTTCCCATAGCTGATGTAGCTACACCATACAAAAAATCGATAATCAAGGTATACCCCCGATGTAAATTGTTAATCAATCTTTAGTTTTGTTAAGAAAATAGAGAGAACACTAGGTTCTCTCTATATATTTTATTACTTGCCATTCCAGATTTCTTCAACCCGTTCTTTTAGGCCAATCAATGCTTTGTTAGTGTATCCAAGGAAGAATACATCAGGCACCTTACGGTTTACAACACCATACGGGCTTGTACAAGCGTCAATGGGCTTATCCGGTCGATATTCCGAGATCGGAGTTTCATTCTGGGGCAAAATACGGCTCACAATACTCTTTAGAGCCACATCGTAAGTCAATTTATCACCACAAGAGTAGTCAAGCAAGTGCGAGATATAGAAATTGATCATGATTCCTTCAAAGGGAACACCTTTCGCTTTACTATACTTAGCAATTTCCGTATCCTTACGTCTGACAAGTTGATCCTGTCTGACATCGGCACAGACCTTGTTTGTTGTTTCAACACTCTTGATATAGGCTTTAATGAGCTTCTGTAGGCTTTCACTATACTCTTCGATAGGCTTATCATAGAATACCTCAATATCTACGATTGTACCTTCGTACTTAGACAGCTTGGTGTTTCTGGCATTAGCTTCAAGAGCACTAGATGTCTCATCATCGAGCTTAGTCAATAGAGAAGAAATTTCTTTACTCTCAAGGCTACTTTCGAAGATAGCTAGAGGTTCACCAACTTTGATCTTGTCACCAATCTTCTTAATAGAAATCAAGTTAGAATCGGCTGTAAGACCAAGAGAAGTCTGTTCAATCACTTCAGAAGCCAGTTTTTCAGAAAGCTCCTGTCCGATCACAGAGGCATCTTCATAGGTTTGGTCAAGACCACAGATAGCAACCTTAGCGATGACTCCTTTTGCCATCTCAATGCCATCCTCATTGTCTTCCTTGAAGAAGTGTTTGTCATACGCCAAAACTTCATTCTCGGCAAACTTGTATCCTGCTCTAACACCTTTCTTGAGCTCATATTCAATGTGAACAAAGAAGCCAGAAGGAGTTCTGCAGTACTTAGGGCTCATGTCAATAATGCCTTTAGTACCATCATTGTATTCGAGCTTGAGCAAAGTCTTAACCTTGGAATCAAAACCCTTAACAACACCGGCACACGGAGCTTTAAAGCAATAATCCTGTGATACAATATTTGGGATAGATTTGAAGACACCAGTGGAGACTAGAGCCTTAGACATGCCTACAGATGGAATCATATGACCAGTCTGAAGAACTGCCATCATCGATCGTGCAGGGTCAGCATGGGTCGGAGTGAAGGAAGCAGTAAGCTCACCAGCACTATATGCACCCGTAGCTGTAACTTTGGAAGGATCAATCGGCTTCAGATAACCTCTCTTGGATACAATGGAGGAATCCATAGAGAGCTTCTTATTCATACCAGCATTTCCGTCATAAGAAGACGAATAGCCATAGATACCGATCATACTCTTATCAAAGAATCTGTGTTCTTCAGTACCTTGAGCATGTTGATAGTCAGGTGCTCCCGGCCCTTTGAAGATGGCCTTAGCCATGTTTTCGCAGTCCTTAATAGGATTGATCAAAGTAGAATCTTCAAAGTTTGCAGTATCATTGATTTCTTCCATCAAGGCATTACGCTTAATTTTGAAAGCTCCACCAGTACCAGTACCGGTTCTTCTGTAAGACTCAATCTCCTTTGCAACAATCTTATAGAGCATTGCATTAATACATTCAGTATTACGAAGACGATAGATTTCAGTATCGTAACGTCTGTGGAACATGGAATCAATTAACAAGTCATTACAATAAAGGAAAGCTCCAACAAGATCATTAGGAATTCCCTTATCTCTAAGGATATCCTTTGTGATTGGATCGATGAAGAGCACATAGAAGTTATCCAGAGCTCTACCGTATCTCGGAGTCAACTTGTCAGAGAAGTAGTCAATGAAGCCTTGTCCACCAGCCTTATAATCCTCAAGATTGTGCTTGGCAGTTTCAAGCTGATGAAGACCATTATAAAGCAATCCATGAACAGGATTAGTATCCTTGAAGACTAGATAACCATTCTTAAATTTAACGGCTTCAGGATATTCTTCAGAAGCGGCAGGTCTAGCCATTCCTTTTTCAATGGGAAGGAACTTATAGTCCACTCCATACTTCTCAAAGATATTTTCGATACCTTCCTTATAACCCAAGAATACGATAAGTGGAATGTAAGCATTAGCCACTTCCAGCTTCGTATACATCAAGCTACTTCCAGTATAAACATTGGAAGAAAGAATTTCGTTGATGACTTTATTATCCTTCGCAGCTTCATTAATAAGAGCGCAGATAGAAGAAGCGACCTCTTCGATACCGTCATCGGTAAGAATAACTACCTCACCGCTAACGGCTGCAAATAGCATTTTTCCTTTATAGGTACCAATGTAGTTATACTTATCATCAGGCAGATATTCTGCAATCTTTTCCTTATCAACGGTAGGCTTTGCGAGATGTTCTTCACACTTCTTAGGATCGAATTCGATGTTAAGGCTTCCAATCTTCAGAGAGGTAAGGAATTTACTAATCTCCTCATACTCAAGATTAAGTCTCTTACCAAATTTCTTTCTATAACCTTTGCCCGGAATAATCAATGCTCCATCAGCAGTGGTCTTTCTCTCTTCAATAAGTTTAGCAATACCTTTTTTAAGAGATGCCACCTTACGGTTAAAGCTTTGAGTAGATCTGGAAATAAAGATCTTGTTATAAGAAGTAGAGAACTGTACGACCGGATCGCCAGACTGCCATACTTTTACAATAGGCATAAGAGTGATTTGCGTAGTAATCTGCTTTCTGTTACCTTGGAGATACAGGAAGCCATCTTGGTCAACCTTCGGAATGTCTACAATGAGAGATTTAGGAGCACCACCGGCGATGTTAAATTTGACATTGATGGTTTCCTTAGCATTATAGGCATCAGAAGAGTCTTCTTTGGAAATAGAGTTCACAAAGATCGGGAATTCAGAAGATTCAGAGAAAGAAGTAAAGATTCTGTACTGGTCATAGTCATACAGATCCTTTCTGTAAGCCTTTCTGAGTGCAGGAACAATAGACTTGTTGACTTCCTTATTAATAGCTGTAGTCTTGAATTCTTCGGGCTCAAGATTAGAATTTTCTAATTCCTTGAGCTTTTCCTTAAGCGGAATCGTCTTACCATTGATGGTAAGAACAGCCTCTTCTTGTTTTTCTTCAAGCTGTGTGATAACTTCAGCCTTCTTGATATTCTGGACTTCTTGAAGTCTATTAGCCTTCAATTCAGTCTTTAGATCATTTACTCTGGAATCGTCATTAATCATCTTCATCAGTTCATCAAAGGTCTTACCCTTTGCTTCTGCACTGATTTCGTCAACACGATCTTTGATAGAGTATACAAGTTCTTTCTGTTCACTGGTCAGAGGAACATTGTTATTCATTCCGGGAACGCTCTTGATAACTTCTTCCTTCTTTTCGGCAAGAACAGGATTATCGTCAGAACGGTCAATGAATACTTTCACACCATTGATAATATCACCGCTCTTCTTAAGGCCAATAACCTTAAGAAGATCTAGCTGGAGCGAAGACTTAGTCTTGTAGGCATCCTTTGCCTTTTCAAGAGACTTAAAACTTTCCTCGGTAGCCTTGAGCCTATACAAAGCCAGAGTCTTACTCATCATGGCTTTGATAGCATCGGCAGACTGATCATCTCCAGTAAATACTATAGCTTCATCTACGGGGTTACATGCGGCATTCGGGTATGTTTCATTAATATAACCAGTAATGGCATCAATCGTAGAAGTATAAAGCTTTGTTCTAGCAGGGAAAGTCTGGGTCTTTCCGGATACTGCTCTTTCAACAAGATAAAGGTCAGTAGTAGTCTTAGGTGCAGCAACCTTTACTTCCTCTTCAAGTTCTTCATTAAGATCCTCTTCAGTAATCTTCTGTTCAGTTGCACCCTTATGGCACAACCGAATCATCCATCTGAATCTTGCAAGGGTGAGCTTATTAATATCGGGAGGAATAATGAAAGTGAATCCAGACTTAGGCTCAATAAGAATACATTTTCTGCCATAGAAAGGCCAGAATGAAGGATCGTCCTTAATAAAAGCATTCTTAGCAGCTAGATAAAAAAGAGAACCGATGCAAAGACCCTTGATATTGATAGATTCATTATCACCAAAGTCTTTACCAAAGATGCTGCCATCAAGAACAACATACTTGTCCTTATAGATGTCTTCACTGCCACGCTGCATAATGATCTTATTTACAGCGGCAAAATTACGGATGAAAGCCATTTTATTCTTTGCACCCGGAATCTCAAATAGTCTATTGAGCTCCTTATAAGAAGAAAAATAGGCATTCCTCAATCTAAGCTGTCCAGCATTAAGCGGAGTGAGAGCAATTCCAGTTTTAGACTTGATCTCGTCATATGCCTCAAGTCTTTCCGTCTGAATAGTACGCTTAAAGATGGACTTATTATAAAATTTGTCCATAAAGAAGCATCTGATGTGCTGAGGATCAAAGAGCCTACTATTCATAATTTTGATAGTATTTTCAAGACTCTCGGAAAAAATAAGCACACTATTCTCATACTGTTTACGCTTAGTCGTAAACACTATGGTAAGATTTTTGAAAATCTTATAAGGCTTTAGGAAATCAAATTTAGCTCTCATGAGTCATCCTTTTCTGTTCTAATAGGGAGTTCCATGCAAAAAAGAAAAGGGGCAGTATGCCCCAATTCTATTCGTGCCTAGCCATGCATGCCCTCGATGAACCCAAGATAGAGTTCATGCGCCATTCTGGAATAGGGCTCAAGCATTTCGGCAACCGTGAAGAACTTGATAAGGTCAAGCCCAACGGCATGTTCATCTTTCTCCACGATGTGCTTTTTGATGCACTCGAAGTTCTTTTCCACAAACCGCTTAATAGCAGCCGCAGCAAGGACATCGAATTTTGCTTCTTTGAGTGCCTTGAGGAGGCAATCCCTCGTAATTTCGGCCTGTTCTACCTGATCCATTTTTGCTCCTTTGATAAGTTTGACTACCTATTATTAAATAGCTAAGACACAAAATTTTACGAAAAATCTCTCATTACACCATTTAGATGTAATGAGAAATCTTTATTAGAATTGTACTCTGTCTAGATCCTTTCCGACATAATATTGTTCGTGAATGATTCCTACCGAGCCATATTTATCATTTACTATGCGCTTATAGTTAGTCGAATTTTGTGAGTAATTACTTACTTCCTTCCTTCTTGCATATAACCATGTACTTTCCAATGGGCTAAGATATTCAAAGTCTCTACAACCTGCAGTTGGTATCAAAGCTGAAAGGGCTATAGTATCTCTATCTCCTTGACCTGCCCAGATGTTAATTTGAATCTTCATCGGTGTTTGTAATTCTAGATAGGTTCGTAGTTGCTCTTGAAGAGAAGAGTCACTTACCCATGCACCGTCTTTACCAGTTGCAGCATACTGCTCAAAAATGGCTAGATTCGATATATTCACACTAAAACCGCCATTTATTCTTGCCATATAAGTATTCTTATAACGATTATCAACGAAACCAGTTACATTTTTTATTCTGCTTGGGTCATCAAAAACTGGAACAGACATAAATGTTCGACTGGAATTATTCGTACTTACAACTTGTACACCATTTATATGAATAGTCATATATGCTAAAACACCAACAAGAGAACCGAAATCTGGATTTTGTGCTGCACAATCTGTTTGCCATCCTATTCTTCCATTTGCGGATTCTCGAGAAGATGTAGGCATATTAATGTTTAAAGTCAGAACAAGTGGCAAAATACCTATACACGGTTTCATCTCGCCATTCTGTAGGAACATTGGCCAGTATTTTGTTCCTACAGAACCACTACTGGCGGATAGCTCTCCAGATCCGTTGATGTAGATATGTTTAGTACTACTACCAAGACTGCCAGTGCGTGCTTTGAATTCGCCATTCTGCATGTAGATAAATTTTGAATTACTACCTGCAGAACCAGAAACACCAGAAGATCCCTGAATAATCTGTTTCCATGTAGCAGACATAAGACTGCTATTTGGTGTAGTAACACTAAAGTCATTTTCACCAAAGTTAAGCATGGTAATGTTATCATTGTATACGGTTACTTTTTCAGAATTTATGCATATACAACCTACAGTGCCGCCGCCATTTCTGGTAAGAAGATAGATGTCATCATTAGCGACATATATTTCAGAAGTAGAACCAGAGCCTACAAATTGCATACCAAAACGGTTTGCTTTCATACCGGCATAAGCCTCTATATGAGGATGTGTAGCATCCTCAGAAGATTTATGATGCCACATGAATGTCATGTACTCACTATCTTTGGCTTTACTACCCGGAGCTATTGTAAAGGTATTAGTGGGAATACCGCCTGTACTTCCGTAGCTTACTTTACTATCAATAGAGATAAGAGGCGTATAGTAATTATTGGTATTATAAGATTCTATTGTATTGAGATTAATTTCATTGTAGCGTCCGGTACCAGTTTGTCTGAAAAGGCCGAGTCGAGAATTGTCTATGAATCCTGTAGCACTAAGAGTACCACTAGTTAAACTAGTCCTAAACTGGCTAGCATTAATAAATGTCTGAGAACCCTGGTTGGAATCTATGATCGTAGAATAAGCATTAATAGTCGTTGTAGAAACAGATCCGAAGTAAGTTCTATTAAGAGTAATAGAAGACTCAGAGTGAGGGTTCGGAGAACCAACAGTAGCATATGTATACAAATCTATTGTGCCAAAAAGGGTATCCGAAGCTTTAGACTTAAGATGCATTACAGCAGTCCGATCATTATCTGTGACCTTAGAGATGATTGAATATTCTTGATTAGAATTAGGTCTATTAGCAGATATGTCAATCCCTGCTTCTCTATAGGCTGTAGTACCAACATGGGTAGTCCTTATAGTAACATTACCAAATCCGGAATTTGTTGTAATGGTAGCAAAATTATCACTGACAGATGAAAGTATCTTATGATCATTTCTAATATCTTGAACACTAAGATCTGCAGAAGAAGAACTTGCAATAGACTGGATATAAAATCCATCGTATCTAATCTGTTCAAGTGAATACTTATTGCTACTAGAACTAACATCATTTATATACGAAACTACATACCTGCTATCATCATCAGTACTAATAATAGAACGTGCTTCTCTATTATCTTTAGCGTACATAGCAGCACGTGTAAAGTTTCCATTGTCTTCACTTACCAAGTCAAATGAAGACGTATCTCCATTTTTCACTTTTATTATGCCAACATTATCGCCAGAAATAATAGAAAATTCAGACTGTATAGCAGACTCTATAGTTCCAGAAACACCACTATTTTCAGTAGTCTTTAATTCAATATATCCATTAGGGCCATTAGAAATCTTGGAGTATGCCTGTGTTGCACTCACAGAAGACTTAATGGATCCACTAGTGGAAGTACTACCATTTCTAATCTCAGTATCAACAGATGTTCCATTGATGTTAGTTAATGCAGAAGTTTGGCCAAAAACCATTGTCTCCTTAACACCGTTGTTAAGGCTAGTTTCAAGATTGATATATTTGCCATCTCCATTAGACAATTTTGTAGAAGACGAACTATCACTCACAGAAGATTCAATAGTGCCGCCATTATTACTACTATTACTTTTTGCAAGTTCAGTTGTTGCTATTGCTCCATTAAGCGTAGTAATAGAAGAGGTTTCTTCAAATCTCATTATCTCGCTGGTAGCATTAGTAGTCACACCGGCAGTATAAGATTTAGTAGGCGCGTTGTCTATCTTTAGGGTTTCAAATGCAGAATTAGTTCCTTTAGCTTCGATAGAAGAAGCTCCAGATTCGGACTTTAATTCAATACTATTATTATCTGTTTTCTTAATATTGATCTTAGCTTCAGAAGAGTTAACTTCTTCTAGAATCTGTCTATCATAATTCTTTTTATAGTCATGCGTCGGAGTGATTTCTGTGAAGAGAGCAGAGTCATTCCCAGTAACTTCAATCTTAGAAGAGGAGAAGTTTCCAGATGTTGCATCAGCAGAATCCTCAATGAATGGAAGATTATAGAAGTAAATAGTACCGGAATTAGTGCTAGCAAAGTATCCCATTCCAAGATAATAAATCTTGGAACTATCAGGAACATGTGCTGGAATGATACTGTCTCTTCTCAGCTTAGAAACTTCAGTTACATTGCTTATATCATGCACAGTAACCAGAGTAAGTGTGGAACCTACTATAATAGAGAAAGATACATTCTCGAAAAGCTCATCGCTGAATTTCCTTGTAGCTTGATAATCAGTATCATCAATAACAACAAAGGGATTTCCACTTTCATCATCCGCACCAATAGCCTTTCTATTCACACAGATACCGCCATCTTCATAAATGGTTGCAATCGTCTTTCTGTTTATATAAGAATTACATCCAATAGCAAAGAATTCTGCAGCATCAGAACTAGAAATACTAAAATCGTAAATACTGTATCCATCATTTCCAGTAGAGATCTTTCTAACAGAAATACTACCGCCATTTTGTCTATAAGCATAGTAAGCAGTCTTCTTACTGATAGATGGACTGTTATTAACGTTATAACAATATCTCTGTACAGCTTTAGAAATAGCATTCTGGAAAGTAAATCCACTAAATCCGCTAGCAATACTAGAGGTTACATCTCTGTCAAAAGACTTTCCAAGATTAAGAAGCTTAAGATCATTTCCAGAAATAACCAAGAATACACCTTCTTCAGAGATCTGAAGAAGACTATCTGCACTAGGAAGCGTTACATTCGTATTCTCGATAAAATCAGGCCTGTCCGAAGACTGTTCAGCATCCAGATTTATTGTAAACAGCTTCAAGGACTTATCATTATATCTGACAAGGAATCCAACGCCTTCAGCCGTTCTACACATAAAGACACGGTTAGCAGTCGTTGTAGTGGAGAATCCGATTCTCCAACCAATCTCGCCTTCCTTAGTAAACACGTTACTAAAATTAGTATAGACAACATCACCATTATTTTTAAGGGCAGCAACATATTGTCTATCAAGAGACGTTACATCTACAGCGCCAGTAATACCTGCTTCCTTAAGCTCTCTCAAAGACGTTCTAGACTTAAGAAGATCACCGACTTCACTTTCAATCGTATAATCTTCACCTGAACCAATCTTTACATAACGATGCGTACCATTCTTGATAATGTGTGTATACACATTACCAACTTTATCAATAAAGATTTCACCAACTCTAGGAAGGTCAGGATCGGCAATTCTAGGAACAGGTGCATGAACAGGAGCGTCATATGGAGTTCCAACATCCTGAGTCCATGTCCATCTCAAAGGCTTAATAATAAAGCGACTCATAAAGTCTCCTTGTCTGTTTATCAATGATAAAGTTTTTGATAAAAATTCTAGTATGGTATAGACCATACTAGAAAAATTTTATTCTGCAATCTCAATTACCTTCTTTTCAATAAGCTCAGGATAGATATCTACAAGCTTACACTCAGCAATAAAGAAAGCCAAATAGTGACCATAAGGTACTACAATTCTATCGACCACAGAAGGTTCAAGAGATGCATCGGCGATAGGGGAGTATGCTCTGGCAGTATAAGAATCATTCTGATATTCTTCCAAAAGTTCAAGCATACCCATCTGGTTTACCTTGAATTTCTGTTTATCATTCTCGTCAACAATTCTAATAACTTTGCACCTATAATCAAAACCCATTGTGCATTCAGCCATAATTCTAACTTCAGATCCACAATTTTCAAGAATTGCATTAATCTTGTTTACAAACTTAGGCACATAGAACTTGTTAAGTTTCTTTCTATCATTGGCAATACATTTGATTCCATAGAAGTCAGGAATAACTACTGGAGTATCTCCAGAGGAATCGTCAGAAGAAGCATCACCAATTTCTACATTGTACGGAAGCTGTCCATAAAAGAACATCTCTTTTACAGCTTTTTGAGGAAGTCTTTCATACGGAAATACATCTTTCTGTTTGGTGTATTGAATTCTTCTATCGGTATCAACAAGACCGGCTGATCTACGTTCTCCAAGCATAAGAATCTCCATTAGTTAATTTCACAATGTCGAGTTTTATTTTTTTTTTGAGGTAAATAATAAAGAAAAAAATATAAAAACTCGAAAATGAATCAATGGAGGATATATGAACGCAGGTTTGTGTTTATCTGTTTCTGGTGGTGGAATTTTGGGTGTTGGCCCTGCTCACTATCTTGCTCGTCTTGAAGGAGACCTTGGGTGTCCGCTTGGTAATAGACTTATTGCTCAGGCTGGAACGTCTACTGGCTCTATCCTTGCGGCTGGTATGGCTGAAGGAATTAAGGCTATCGATATGGAAGAACTATATCGTAAGAAAGGTTCTACTATCTTTACAAAGTATCCTTGGTATAAGAGAGCCTTGCCCACTTGCCCTACTTATGATAATACCAACCTTAAGAAAATCCTTAAGGAAAAATTCAAGGGTAAAGTCAATGAGTGGAAAGAGCCTACATTCATTACATCTACATACATGAATGGAAAATCCGTAGAGAAGATTTGGGATGAAAAAGATGTTGTAGAAAAGTGGTTTGCAATTCTTACATCTTGCGCAGCTCCAACTTACTTTGATGTTATTGTTGACTCTATGTCTAGAAGCTTCTGTGATGGTGGTATGTGGGCCAACTCTTGTCCTCAGATCCTGATGGCAGGTATGTATCGTAGAGGTAATAGGAATATTCGCATTCTTAACCTTGAGACTGGTATGGATACTCCCAATACTGAAAGTGGAAATAAGACTTTAGCTGGTTGGGCTACCTATATCTTTAAGAAATGGGTTGCCAGAGCTTCTAAGGCTAATGCTTATATTTGCTCTTCCGTACTGGGCGATGAGAATTTCTTTAATGTTATGCCGGAATCTCATAAGACACATGAGATGGATGACATGAAGGAAATTGATATTGTCACTGATATTTGGGATAAGCAATACGATAAGGATCGTGAAAAACTTCTGAAATTCGTTAATCCGAGGTAGTTATGCTGTATCACTCTCGAATGATAAATGTTAGGCGAGGCCCATTCGATAAGGTTGATGCCGAGCTATATAACTTTTTCAAACAGGGTGATACTCTTGCTATTAGATACACCGACAAGAACTTTGCCTTGTTTGTAAATGACAAGCAGTATAGTTCTAGAATAGATATCACCACTGAAGAGAATACTTACCATTTGGTAGATACGATCAAGGGTAGGTACTTCATTGAAAGAGATGGTGATGACTATTTTATAATGCCAGCTAGAACATACACTGATGAAAATGGTGAAACTCAGTTCTGTCCTGATGACTCCAATAAGCTAAAACTTAAGAAGGTCAGAAAGGCTTTCATTGGTGGTGTTAACTGTAAATGTTCTATACCCTACGGCAAAAGGTGTAATCGGAAAATGGGTCAGCGTCCTCTCAATGCTGGCTTATAGCGGAACTTTAGAATGAAACAAAAGGATCTTTTATGAACAAAGAATCTATGTCGAAGTATGATGAGCTAATGGCTGCCGCCGAAAGCATCAAGAAAGAATTGCTTGATTGTGATAAGCAGGTTGACCAGTTTGCTCAACTGATTGCTCCGTGGTATTGCGCCCCGGAAATCATTACTAAGCCTCTGGTCATTAACCTTGTTGGTATGACTGGAATTGGTAAGACTCAGATGTTCCGTCTGTTCTGTGATAGACTTAAGCTGAACAGCCTTGCCGAAACACTCACTTGCGCTAACAATACCTCTATCAATCCTTCTACTGTTGCCTTCCGCATGAAAGAAGAACAAGGTCTTGAAAAAGGTATCATCTTCATTGATGAATTCCAGAATTTCTCCTGTAAGGGAATGATGGGTGTTAGAACGAATAATCCTAGCACTCAAGAATTCTGGAACCTGCTCTCCGATGGTAAAGTCAAGATCAATATGTCCAAGGAAGAACTTGAACGATTGATGTACAGAGCTCAGGGCGAAATGCAGACAGAAGAAGAAGAACTGTCTAACGGAAAGAAGAGACAGTCATTCCCGACGTTCTTTGGAAGTACTGCGTACCGTCTTTACATTCTTTGTAAGAAGAAAGTTCCTCTTGAGAAAATCAAGGTCATGCACGGTAAGGAAGCTTTCAAGTTTGTTAGTGAGCTTTACGAACACTATGATAATAAGCCGATTTACGCAGACTTTTCTAAGTTCCTGTTCGTGACTGCCTGTAACCTTGACTGTGTTTTTGCAGATGCCACTGATGTAGCTTCTTGTGAGATCGATGCTGATGAAGTGTATGAATCTACCAAGGATGTAAATATCTTTGATGTTAAGGAAGGATTATCCTACTTTTTCTTTCCTGAACAGGTTGCAAGACTTGGTAACAACTTTATCATCTTCCATTCTCTTTCCAAAGACAGCTTCGAAAAGATCATTGATGGTTGTCTTAATGAAATCTCTGAAAATACTAAGGCAGCCATTGGTACTGAAATTACTTTCGACAAATCTGTCAAGGACATGGTCTACCGCAATGGCGTTTTCCCGACACAGGGTGCTAGACCTTTGATGTCTACTATTAATGGTACTATTGCTTCAGCTATTCCTCTGATTGTATTCAAACAGAAGGAAGCTGACAAGAAGATTACCGTTAAGTATAATGATGAAAAAATGGAACTAGAAGCTAATGGCGTAAGCGTAAGCTGCATTGGCCCTTATGACGAAAGTGCTAGACGCATTAAGACTAAGGTTAATGAACGCCGTTGTACTTCGGTTCATGAATCTGGTCATGCTATAGTCTATGCCGAATCCTTTGGAGCTATTCCTAAGAAGATGGTCAGCATTGTAGCAGACTCTAGAGTTGCTGCCGGATTCATTTCTACTCACATAATTCGTCATACTGCCATTACAATGAAGGCTTTCATTTGTGTAGCCCTTGCTGGAATGGTTGCTGAAGAGATTGTATTCGGTAAGGACTTCCGCACGGTTGGATGCTCTTCTGACTTGGCCAAGGCTACTGCAATGGCTGCCGCCTATGTTAGAAAGTTTGCATTCACCGATAAGATAAAGGCTGTGGTCGGAACCAAGGAAAATGAGTACAATAAGCTCTCTGAAACTTCCGAAGTGATCAACGATATCATCAAGGATTGTATCAAGACTACTAAGGAAATTATCACTAAGAATATTGAAATTCTTAAGGAAATCTCTGAAGTAATGTTTGAAAAGACTAGATGTACTCCGGAAGAGTTCAAGGCTATTGCCGATAAGCATGGAAAGAAGTATGTCATTGTCAGTCCTTCCAAGAAGATTACTCCTAACTTTGAAGAACGCTATAAGATGTTCGATGAGTCCAAGGTTAAGTCTATCGAAGAAGTATCTAATGCTGAAGAATGTGTATCCTTCTTTGAAGGTGCTTACAGAGAATCCGATTCCGGTATGACTCCGGCAGTTGACGATCTTTTCTTGGACTTCTAATATGACAATAGAGTTATTTGCACTGTTTAAATTTAAGACTGTTGAGGGTGTTGATATCCACTGGAAAGCAGTGGACTTCTTACACTCAAGATATAGTCATAATGGAAAGAGTGCAGATATTGAGTATGATCCGTCTAAAGAGCAAGCTATGCTAACATTCAGAAATCAGTCATCTCTCATAGCTTTCAAAGACCTTCAAGATCATCTAAAAATTTTAGGTATCTTTAATGAAAGTCCTGCTTCTGAAAGACATTCATCCTCATTTGCACCTCTACCATAAAAAAGAATAATATTCTCACGGAAACCCGTGAGAATATTTTTGACGCACCAATCAGAGTGATCAATGCATCCTACTAGCTAAACGCTGCAGGTATCAAACGACTGCTGGTGCCCTGCTAGCGATGTCACGTATTCTGGCCCAACTCTTCGGATCGATAATGTCATTGACATTAGTGGTCTTTCCGATATTAGTTGCACCTGAACCGCCGAACAATATATAAAGATCATCCTTGCTGTATTCACACGGTACGGCATACTTAGTCAGCTCAAGAGGAGTTTCAGCCTCTGCGATAGCTTTCTGCATACCAGAGTTTCCAATAGAGAACCGAAGTTCAGTATCAGCAATGGTAGTTCTCCCAAAGTGGTTTTTGAAGAGAAGACCGTCTTTAAAAGTATTCCGGTATTCTCTCATAACGGTATCAACAAGCTTCTTCACGGAAGGTTCCATGACATAGGCATTCTTATAGGCTCTTATGCCGACATTGTTGATATAGTAATTTCCACGCTTTCTAAGATAGAACGTTCGAGTAAGCGTGTTAATAGAGAACGTCCAGTCACCGTCCTCTCCGTAAATTTCTTCAATAGCATTACCATTCAGTGTCTTAGCGACTTGGATCTTAGATTTTGCTGTCATAATGTATCCTTATAAAGAAATGTCAAGACTTTATATGTAATCTAAAAAGATATAAAACGACTATATATAAAGATTAGCGTTTTGAATAAGTTGTTCAAACGCAAAGGAAAAATACATATGAAAATCGTTCGTAAGTTGTCTACCGTAAACTCTGAAACCGCAGAAGAAGCTAAAGTGGCTCCTGAGGCAGCAGCTAAGGTAGAAGAAGAAGTAGCTATTGAAGTACATAGTGGCACGGAAGAAACTGCGCCCGCCGAAGAAGAGAAGAAAGAGGCCAAGGCAGAAGCCAAGGAAGCTGTGAAGGTAGCTGAAGCTCCTAAGCCGCTTACTGAAGCTGAAGCCAAGGCAGAAGCTGCTCCTAAGAAAAAGAAAGCAAAAGCAGTTGTGGCGGAAGCCCTTGCTGCAAAGGCTAATAAGCCTGTTATTAAGAAAGTCTGGGATGAAGAAGAAACCAGTGCTGATCTTGCAAAGAAACTTTCTGCTGACATCGAGGATGGTGCAGCTGATGTTGTCGAATTGTTCAAGAAGGCATTTGAAGCTCGTCTCAGCGAATTGAAGAACGATGAATCTATTGTGTTCTGCGGAATCAAGTTTACTAAGACTCGTGTGAACGCCAAGTTTAATAGCTTCAACAGACCGAACCAGCTGGTCTACTATACGACTGCATACGAAATGATCGATGCAAAGCGTAATGGCGATCGTACTACGATCTCTGCAGTTGGCGATAAGGCTAGCAAGACGTTGAAGCCGCCGTTCTGCATTAAGAACGACAAGGACGAATGGGTTGACTACAAGGGTGATCTCATCAAGGAAGCTACGGATGCATATCCGGAATTCTGCGATCGTTCCGAAGCAGTTAACCAGAAGAATCTCGCTGATGCTCAGAGGAGAATCGGCAAGTAAGGCAGACTGTCGAAGTTAGGAGTTAGAGAAAAAGATATCCCAAGACCCTATGTCTTGGGATATTCTTTTTATTCTTGCACCTTGTCGGGATGATGTTTGACCTCGGCGGCCACCAAAGAAGCTTCTTTGATCCTCTGATGCGGTCTGGATGTAAATCCAGAAGCAACACGTTCCTCGACCACACGCTTTTCGTAGTCTTTACGGTATTTGGTCTTGCCAAGAGCAAAGAACTGCATATTATTTATGTCAGCCAAAGAGACATATGTGTGAAGCCAATAACGTTGCGTGTAGGTATCGTCAGCAGGTTCAAAAGCTAAAGTTTCAGAGCCTTCATCATAGTCGAAACAATGAAGGACGTGACCAACAGAATGGTCTTCCTGATAGTTGAAATCGGTATTGATTTCCAACTGGTTTGTCTTATTAAGGAACGAGACACCGTACTTATTGATAAACTCAGGAACGGAACCCGAAAATCCATACTTCGACATTATAAATTTCAGAGCAGCATCTGTCATATCTTACCTCTTTTCATTATATAGTTACGCAGAGGAATAGAGTGATTAATCTTCTTAAAAGAATTCGCATAGCATCAGAGAAGGGTCATTGTATATCTGTAAAGATAGATCCCAAGAATACAACACAAGAATTTTTAGATGCTATTGATGATGAAGCCATTGACACGATTCTGTTCAGAGATTGGTATTTTACCCTCATCAAAGGAAATGAACGAAGAGAGGGTAATCTGTCGTACCTAAAGCTCTGGCATCATGGAATATCTAGAGAAAAGGCGGAACGCTTCCTAGATTTATATGGAATGATCCATTGCCTAGATGCCATAAAAGCTTTAAGAGAAGACGCTAAAATTTCATTAAGCGTTATACGGAAACTTAATCCTCCCAAGCTATTCAACCCAATTAAAGACTGGATGGGAATTGCTAGTGATTATGGAGAGGATTTCAGCGTGACGACTTTTAGAAATAAAATTTCTGACGAAGTCGAAATAGTTGTATCGCACAACAAATAAGGGGAATGGGCTATTCCCCTTTTATTTTTTCATTGGTGGAACTTATGATTGAAGTTTTCAAAAGGGCTATTTATGAATGATACAAACTTAGAAACATCGCTAAAGAAGGCGAATGATAAGATTGAACGAAACTTGTACGGGTTCAATCTGTCCGACTTCTCTGCGAACCTAGATTCTATTAATGAACTTGCCCAAAAGTCTCTTAAGACGATCAACAGTCTTAAGGTTACTGGAGACCAGCCCGATCTCATTGAGTTCATTGATAGAGAATTCTACAACAGCAAGGCTGGACGTATAGGTAAGGGTTGGGGCATTAATGTTCCCAACAATGGATCTGTTAGAGCTAAGAATTACGAAAATACTCTATTATCCGATCTTGAATCTGGTAAGATTGATCTTGCCGGAGAAGATGCTAATTCTGTATCTAGACAAGCTAGATATAGATCGATTGATAGCGTGTGTTCCTTGATTCCTCAGTTGATGAGAATCCTGCATATCTATCGTGACTCTATCATGTCTCCGAATGCTTTTTCTGAACTTTCAGAAACTGATGGTCTCACCTTTGACGTTAAGCAGACTGGTGAACATGAAGCAACCAACTTCCAAGTTCTTGATACCTTGTTAAATCTAAATAAGGAATATAAGGTTTCTGACGAAGTTGCTCCTAAGGCTTGTTCTGACCTTTTGAAATATGGTGACGGTTACGTTTGTGTTCTTGATTATGAGAAAGAAGTAAACAGACTTCTGCACATGGCAGATGATACTCCTCATGGACTGGCTCATGAAGCCTTCCTTGATAGAAGTAGTGAGGGAATGCTTGCTGCCAATGAAGCAAAGTCCTTGAACAACATTGTTAAGTCTTTGATTGATGAAGAGTATGATGCATTTAAGTCTTTGAACCCTTCTTCTAAAGAAAAGAAACCTGAGTTTAAGGATCTATCTGCTCTCGAATGGTCTAATGAGATTGATAAGTTCCTTAATGTAGAATATACTACAAGTCTAATGAGTCTCTTCCCTGAAGAGAAGATGCTTCTTGATGACCTCATTGATTCGGGTTCTCTCAAGAGTGGCAAGGATATTATGCTTGCTGCCAGAGAAGCATTTAATTCTGAAGAAAACACCGGTCTTGTAATTGATGGATCTATTGTAAAGGTTCTGGATCCTAAGAAGGTCGTGATTGTTGAGATCGCAGGTAAGGAACTTGGATATTATTTCCTGTCTGCTGAATTTGATGATGCTCGAATTGATGCTCTTGACTACAATCCTCAAGGATGTCCGGCATGTGATCTGACTTATACTAGTGATCGTATGTATTCCTTTATCACCCATATGGGTAATAGCCCGGTGAATAAGGAAACTAGAGCTAGCATTATTGCTGATCTTTGTCTTAAGAGACTTTCCAAGAAGATTGACAGAAAGTTTATCGCAAAGAACAAAGAGTTCAAGGACTTCATTTTTTCTATCCTTAGAGCAAAAAAGAGACTGAATAAGGTTACAGTGACCTTTATTCCGGCATCCAATCTTGTTCACTTCAAGAGAGGAAACGGAACCTACGGTGAATCTGTTCTTGACAGTGTTCTTTACTTTGCCAAACTCTACGTACTTTCTATGCTCTCCGCCCTGATGCAGCAAATCATCATGGGTAAGGATAAACAGATCTTCTACGTTGACACTGGTCTTGATGAAGATTCTGAAGGAGCGATCCAGAAGTTCATTATGGACTTCAGATCTAAGGAAGTGACCGTAGATGACTTCTCAGATGTCACTAATATTATGAACCGTGTTACGAAGAGTAACTCTATGTTCATTCCTATGGTGGACGGAAAGAAGGCTGTAGAATTTGACAATTATGCTGGACAGCAAGCTGAATTTAATAATGACTTCTTGCAAGACTTGCTTAAGTCTATTATTAGCGGTACAGGCATTCCTACTGCATGGCTTGATAGTGGTATGAGCGATATTGAATTCGCCACGCAGCTTGTACAGCAGAATGGTAACGTTCTTAGAACTGTGACAATGTACCAGAGAGTCATGAACAATGGTATTACCAGATTGTTCCAGCTTCTCTATAAACATCAGAAGATTGGTAAGGATACAGAGAATCAAGATAATATTCCTGAATTCTTCATTCATTATCCTGAACCTGTGACCCTTGATAGCAAGGTTGCTGAAGAGTCTATTTCTAAAGCTCAGTCTATTGCTGATTTCATTATCAATACCCTTATTGGTGAGAATCCGAATGATCGTGATAATCTTGCCAAGGAAGTTCTTAAGAGAGAACTTACTAAGAAATACTCTGCCGGTATTGACTGGGAAGAAGCAGAAGAACTGCTTAAGAAAGCCAGAGAAGAGACTCAGGAAACTGCTCTCCGTGATGAAGCCATTGACAAGAAGGCTGAAGAGACTCACGATGAAGAAGCAGAAAAGCATCCTGAAGAGGCCAAGAAACAGGAAGAAGAAAAGCAGGAAGAGGAAGGTGGAAACCAAGCCAATCCTGAAAACCCTGAAGAGGAAGAAGAAACTTCAGAAGAAAATGAAAAGTCTTCTGCTGCAGAGAAACCTAAGAAGGGAGAAGAAAATGAGGAAGAGGAAGAATCTGAAGGTGGTTCACCTGAAGAGGATTTCTTTAACTCCTAAAACCAAGTGTGGAAAGCTTCGGCTTTCCACATTTTTTAAGAAAAAAAGACGGGAACACTCCTGTACCCGTCTTATAACCCCGTTACCGGAGTTTTGCTAATCCCTATGGGTAGGATCCCTATTGTCTGGAGCTATTCTACGATGTGGGTATCGCACATTAGTAGTGAACAGGGCAAGTTAATGCCTTGTTATGCCCGTGCTTTGTCGTACCGGCATCCGAGGACATTTGAGTGTCCAGTCTCCAGATCCACGGAGAGGATCCATTTTTTGCGGTGGCGTGTCTCATCCACTGGCCCCACGTCGCGGGATTCTTCTAGACAGTACCATTTCAGCTTGCGCATCGGCTTACTTAGATACAAACCAGCCTCTTCGCCTCGTCCATAGTTTGCAAGACCACGGCGGCTCTTCTGGTTCCGTTGAGTGCTCACCACTGAGGATAGCTTCTCCTCAAAGGCTTCTCGCTCCATTTTACGGCTTTGTCCCAACGGCGACTCAGCACAACCCCTACGCTACGAGTATGTATACGTAGAGGACACCTCCTAAGATATTTGATCTTAACATCGAGGAGATTAGGTCAAAAAGTTATATACAATCATCATATCACTTTTTACATAAACTCAATAATGAACTTGAGAGGAAATATGAAGAAAGTGGATGAAATTGTAGCACTAGAGGATCGTTGCAACGAGCTATTTTCTATGCTCCCGGCAGATGAAGTTGCTAGCGCTAATGGTGTTATTGATAGACTTCTTTATATGGACTATGGAAAGATGGTTAAGCATTTTAAGAGCCGTATAGAAGTTACCGATGATAAGAAGGCTCTGCAGAATCTTAAAGACGATATCCAAGATGTGCTTACTAATATGCAGGATATAGTCAAGGGTAAGACTAATAAGGCTACTGCAATTAGAAGTATCATTACAGCATTAGTAAGTGCAGGTCTATTTGCTATTCCGTTTGTTGGTATTGCTTCTATGACTGCCTTTATTGTAAAACGCACTAAAGATATGGATGAAATTAGAAAGAAGCTGAGTGCCCAGATTCCGGGAATGCAGCAAATTCTAACAACTGTTAAACAAAAAATCGAGAGGATCAAATGATTAAAGATTACTATGCCGGAAAAGATTTCTATAGTGGAATTTTTAATACGGATGAAGAACCGCCCAAAGGAAAGGAAACAGAGCTTCAATCTGAAGATCCTGAAGGTGTTGTGAAAGAAAATGATGGTACTACAAAGAAAGCAGTGCCGAAGCTCGATGTTCGTTATAGAATTGAGAATTACGAAAAGATGATCAAGGAAGCTACTTCCGAAAGTACTCTTAAGAAGATCATTTATAGTCTTGAAAAGGATATCCAGAGTCTTGAAAAGACTTCTGACGAGATGGGTACCGATCCTAGCGATGATGACAATGATAACTGGAAGAAGAATGAGGAAGAACAAGCTAAGAGCTTCTGGCCTAAGACTTCTGATTCTAATAAAATTAAGACTCTTATGCCTAAGACCGATAAGGAAGGGCATACTATTGAGAAAGATGATAGCGAGACTAAGGACGAGAAGTCTTTTAAGACGTTTGATTATCTTCCCGAATACCAAGCCTTGCTCGTAAAGGCCAAAGAAAAGCTCAAAAAGATGACTTCGTAAATCAACATTCCGTACCTTCGGGTACGGAAAATTTTTAAAACTTTCTATTGTGGAGAATTTCACACATGAATCTTCTAATATTAAAGCCGTTATTACGCTAATACGAAAATTCAGTTTGAATTATTCAGACGAGTTTAGGTATTAGCATATACTTTCTCGTTTGATTCCACAATCGTTCTAACTTTACTTTGGAAACAGGCTCCACAAGCCGCATAGTAAAAATTGAAATGGAGACAAATGATGATCACAGAGATCGAAAAAAGAGATGGTAGAGTTGTACCGTTTACTGAACAGAAGGTGTTCAATGCGGTATATAAGTCATTCGCAGAAGTTGCAGCTAAGAATGGCACTACGGTAGATGAGAACAACGTCAAGATCGTTGTTGACGAAGTCGTGAAGGATATCCAAGATCTTCAAGCAGACCGTCTTCAAATTGACGAAATGCAGTCTATTGTAATTTGTGCTATTAAGGACAAGGGCTTCACGGAAGAATTCGAAGCATATCGTAACTTCCGTAACCGCCGTAACAGAGCAAGAAATCGTAAGATGCCTCTGTACTCCAAGTTGGCTGATATTACTTTCAGCGACCTCGAAGACTCTAACATCAAGCGTGAAAATGGTAACATTGATGGAAATTCCGCAATGGGTAAAATGCTTCGGTATGGTTCTGAAGCTGCCAAGGAATTCTTCCTTGATCGTGTTATTAGCGAAAAGTATTCCAATGCTCATAGAGAAGGGTTTATCCATATTCATGATATGGACTTCTATGGCATTACGACGACATGTACCCAGATTGACCTTGTTCAGATGCTCGAAACAGGCTTCAACACTGGTCATGGGTTTGTCCGTCCTCCTAATTCTATTCGTACCGCTGCTGCTCAGACTGCTATTCTTATTCAGTCTAACCAGAATGACCAGCATGGCGGTCAGTCTATCCCTAACTTTGACTTGGGATTGGCTAAGTATGTAAAGCTTTCTTTCAACAAGATCCTTCGTCATGAATTCGAAGATGCCTTGTTTTTGGCTGATGTCAAGGAAGAAGATGTTAAGGCTATGGAGAAGGACTTGTTTGCTGACAAGTATAAATATTCCATGCAGGATTGCGAAGCTTTCTGTAATGATATTGCCAGTTGTGGTATTGAAAAGTCTGAAGGCGAAAAGCTGTTTAAGCTCTCATTGAAGCGTATCTATGGAAAGACTTATCAGGCTATGGAAGCATTGTTGTTCAACCTGAATACGATGCATAGTAGAGCAGGTGCTCAGGTTCCGTTCTCTTCTATTAACTACGGTACGGAAACTTCTGAAGAAGCTCGTCTGGTTATCAGGTGTATGCTTGAAGTGACTGACAAGGGTCTTGGTCATGGTGAAACACCGATCTTCCCCATTCAGATTTTCCGTGTAATGGAAGGTGTGAACTACAATCCGGGCGATCCTAACTATGACTTGTTCAAGCTTGCCATGAAGGTATCTGCTCACAGGTTCTTCCCGAACTGGGAATTCCAAGATTCTCCGTTCAATATGCAATACTATGTGCCGGGTAAGCCTGAAACACTTGTTTCCACGATGGGTTGCCGTACCAGAGTTGTTGCAGATGTTAATGCTGAAGTTCCGCAGGTGTGGCGTAGAGGTAATCTCTCTTTCACCACTATTAACCTCCCTCGTCTTGCTATCGTTAACAGAGGCAACTGGGCTGGATTCTATGCGGATCTTGACAAGTATCTGAATCTCTGTAAAGATCAGTTGCTTGAACGCTATGCTCTTCAGTGTAAGCAGAAAGTAAAGAACTTCAAGTTCCTGATGGGTCAGCATGTATGGCTTGATTCTGAGAAGCTTGGAATGAATGACACTCTTGAGTCTGTCCTGAAACATGGATCTTTGTCTATTGGTTTCATCGGTCTGGCTGAAGCTCTGATTCTCATGACTGGTCATCATCATGGCGAGTCTGAAGAAGCTCAGAAAGAAGGTCTTGCCATTGTTAAGCACATGAGAGACTTCTGTGATAAGTGGACTGAAGAACTGAAGCTGAACTTTACCCTCTTAGCTACTCCGGCTGAAGGATTGTCTGGACGCTTTACTAGGATTGATAAGGCTAAGTTTGGCGATATTCCGGGAATTACTGATAAGGACTTCTATACAAATTCCTGTCATATTCCTGTAGACTATAAGTGCTCTGCTTTCCATAAGATTCAGGTAGAAGCTCCGTATCACGCTCTTTGCAATGCAGGTCATATACTCTATGTAAAGATGGATGGTGATGCTACTCAAAATCTCGAAGCCTATGAGAAGATTGTCCGTTGTATGCATGATAATCATGTAGGCTACGGAGCAGTCAATATTGATGTAGACTATTGTACTAAGTGCCATAAGAGTGGTATCTTCAATGAAGATAAATGTCCGTTCTGTGGAAGTACTGAGATTGATCGTATCAGACGTATTACTGGTTATCTTGTTGGCTCTTTGGCTAATTGGAATAATGGTAAGAAGGCTGAATACAAGATCAGAGGAAACGTGTAAAAAAAGAACAACGACCGGGTGATGAGTCCGGTCGTTGTTCTGTTTCTCCTCAGCAACCAATGGTGGCTGTTTAGGAGTTAGAAGCATTGTGCACTTGCTTCTAGCCTTCTACAGAGACCTATAGCTTTCCTGCCCAAGACAAGACTTACAGGTATTGCGATGGTCTTAACCCTTCCTCCAGTTCATATAGCAGGGCGCCCCCTGTGGCACTATGAAGAACCAGATTCCAAGCTATCCTACAATGGCCATTGTAGTGACATGGAGAGTATTTAGTTAATCCTAACTACGGATATTTAACTCTTCTCCGTCAGATGCTGTCGGCATCCTTATCCATCCCCTTCCGGCATTGGAAGATGGACTACAGCGATTCGCCACTTCGGGAGAGCTACTCCTTTAGGCTGTCGTGGAACGCTGCCAATTTCACCGTACTCTTTCAGACGAACACCTGATCCCCAAGAATGCGAACCTGGGTCAGATGCATAGTACGGCTATCAATCTACTACATCAGTCTTTCGTGATTAGATCGATTGAGCATAGTCTTTCAACATACGCTATAAGATTATATACTATTAACAATAGTAAAAATACACAAAAAAGAACAGGATCCGAAGATCCTGTTCCTTTTGACCACTTCGCCTTTTTGTGGAAAATCCTAGAAACGCTTACCTTCAAGATGAGCAAACTTCTTAAAGAACTTTGCGTTGGCATCCTTATGCTGTTCAATGACAGCATAGTCACGAAGCTGATTGAACAACTTCTTGGGCTGACGAAGCATCCACTTCTTGAGATTGTTGATGACATCTTCGGTCTTACCAATACGCTTGATGTTGAACTTGGCATAGTTCTGTTCCTGCTGTTCTTCAGTCTTCTTAGTCCAGACTTCCACATAGTAATAGTCGAACTTCTTCTTCGTATCAAAATCCTCGTCAGTGTTATGGACGAAATTGAATTCGACGGTGGAATGCAAGAATGGATGAGTAGCCTGAAGCTTCATGGCTTCCTCGACTGCCTTCATGTCAACCATAGGCAGAGCCTTCTTCTTAAAAGGCTTCTTGGCAGTCTTCTTTTCAGCTTCAGGACGCTTATAAGTGTTAAGTTTCTTGGTCGGTTCCTTAATCTGTTCGGGCATTTTTATCTCCTAATAATTGTGAAAAGCCACTAATTTATATATAGTTCTGGTGGTAACAACTGTATATAAAAATCTATGATCCGTGTTTAATTTTATAAGGAATAACTATGGCTATAACCTATCCATTATTTTCACATGAAGTTAATGCAGATATTAGGCATCCATCTAGGATGTTTCATCGTAAAGCTAGGCCTATAAAGCTTACTATTGTTAGAGGAATACCCGGAAGCGGTAAGTCTACTTTTGCCAAGAAGTATGCTGCTGCTAATGGGCATATTAAAGTCATCGAGCCGGATGACTTTTGGACTGATCGTAAGAGAAAGTATGAATATCATGCAGAACTGCGTGAAGTATATGAAATGTACGGAAAGGCTGCCGTTACCCATGAGCTTATTATAGAGAAACGCCCATGCGTGATTGCAGACGTATTTGCGACTAGAAAAGATCTTCAGTTCTTCAAAGATCTTTGTGAAATGTATGAAATTCCTTTGGAAGTCTTTAGGATGACTGGAGAATTTCAAAATGTCCATAATGTTAATGAAGACGACTTAAAAGAGATGAAAATTAGTTTTGAAAGCTTCGACGGGGAAATTATTAAATGACTATGCTGGAATTTCTTGTGCATAAGAAGCTCGACGAGCTTATGAGAGCATTTGGACAAAACGACCGTGATCTTGATGCATATGTGCCTAACGATATGTTTCCATTTATAAGTAGAAACTGGTCTTCAATGTTCTATAATGTTAAGCAACTTACAACCAAAGTTTGCGAAGTCTTGATAAATATTAGAACAGAGATGAGCTACTTCGGTGGTGAACATATTTACTTAACAAAAGGAAGCACTCAAGTTTATAACATTGAGCATGTGACAGGTCTCAACCTACAACCGACTATTAAATCTATGATGGGTCTATTAGAGAAGTGTATGATGATAAGAAACCTTCCTGACGTTATTGCAGGTAACAACGATCTTACTAATACAACTTTACCTGATGACGACTTCTGGTCTGATATTGGTGTTGAGTATCGAGTAGATGGATGATATGAGAATGATATATCCTACTAATAGTACATCTTTGACCCACTTTATCCAATCTGCCTTTTATGGAGAGACCTCTGATGATGCATTCAATATGGCAAAGGCATTTGGAATGCACATGACCAGAGCAAATAATGGGACATCCGAATTAATACTTAACTTCAGAGTATCATTATGCGAAGACCTTTATCCATCTCCAGTATCACCTTTAGTGATAGATTCATACAGACAGTTTTCTAAAGATGCTTCGGTTGTTCCAGTAGTACTCTTTAAGAAATGTACAGAATTTAGGACTTTTAGGTATGATGGAATGCTTAAGATAGATCCTATTATCTCTAATATCAGACAAGATGCGCTTATAGATCCACAAGTAGGTGATCTTACAAAACATCTTATTGGTCTATTAGAATGTACAATAGATGCACTGAACAAAGCTTTTCCAGATGAATGGAAGAAAGAATGTCTGAGGTAAATTAATGGATAAATATCCCGGTCTTGATTTTGTTATAGCTATTACAATTATAGCTATGATACTCGTTTCTATTGGCCCTATTGCAATAGCCACTTATCAGAAGGTTTATTACAGCCTACTGCGTATGAAGTTCAAACCTGACAGGTATCAGTCTGTTGCTAGGTACAAGAGAAAAAGAATTCTTGTGTATGATGACTATATGCACACGTTTGCAGTCTATCAGTACTATAATAAAACATGGAACAAGATAGCATCTGCATTCCATGAGAAGAGTCTTGAGAATTATTTTAGGTGATGAACTTAATAGTGATCCTAACCAAAGGAGAACTATATGTTTCATGTGATCATAACTTTCAAGCCTGATTCTCATGGTTTAAAAGCCAAGAATCGCAAGTTTGATCTGGATTTCGATCCGAAGCTCAATGAGAATTTTGACAAACTTTGCACCGTCCTTAAGGAATCTTATTGGGAAGGTGTACCGGAACCAGTCAGGAACTCATTCGGAGAGAATCTCCAGATGAACATTCTTAATCTAATAACACTCTCGTAGTGTTATTTTTTTCTATAACTAGAAATTGAAGGAGGCGTTATGCAACCCGAACAACTTGATCTCTTCGGTTACACTGCTTCTAATGAGGCTATCACCGCCGCTACTAACATAGAAGCGAAGGAACCTGAAAAGAAAAAGAAAGAAGAAGATTTCACTCCCTGTAAAGGGCAGACTTCTTTTTTGTAATTTTCTATGCTCCTATGGACTCCATAGGAGTAATTTTTACCAGAGGAAAAAATGGAACAATCTCAGTGGACAAATTCCCAACCTATTGATCTAGTTATCCCTTACGTTGATTCTGCTGACCCATTGTGGAAGTCCGATTTCCGCAGAATGCTTACAAAACAGATTGGCGGAAATAGCCCTCAACGCTATAGAGGAAACGGTCTTTTCAAGTATTTCTTCAGAGGTGTGTGTCAAAACATGCCTTGGATCCGTACTATTCATGTGGTATTAGCAAGGCCATCACAATTACCTAAATGGCTAAATACTAATAATCCTAAGATCCATGTTGTTTATCACAAGGATTATATTCCTGCTACAGAACTTCCGACATTTAATAGTAATGTAATCGAGATGTTCTATCATAAAATTCCTGGCCTGTCAGAGAATTTTATTATTGCTAATGATGATTTCTATGTACTCCATCCGGCAAGCGAATATGATTTCTTCCGTAACGATAAGCCAGTGGATACAGCTATTCTTGCAGCAGATGATTATAAGAAGAAGGGTCTTGTTTATAACTTCAGATGTACTCTCTGGCATAACAACACGCTTCTGTGTAAACTTCTGAAAGTACCGAAAGTTCCTTCTTATAAGATCTTCCATGCATTTACTCCTATGAAGAAATCCACATATGAGTATGTTTGGCAAAAATGCGGAAAAGATCTAATGGAAGGTATTCATAGATCGGCATTTAGACTATCCAGAAACTTTACTTGGCATCTGTTCAGAGCATATAGACTGTATAAGAAAGACTATATTGAAGATGGCAGCGTTGTACATGATTACAAATATACCGAAATCAAAGTCTTTAAGGATATTGAAAAAGTAACATTTGATTCTACTTATCTTTGTCTTAATGACAAAGCCGGTATGCAAGCTGAAAGAACTTTTGGTGCAATTAGACAAAAGTTTAATAGGTTTTTCCCGACTGATTGTCAGTACGAAAAAACAGTGATTGACACAAGTGCAAGAAAAATCATAGGAAGCCCAAAGAGAATGGAAGATTCCTATAATGAATTCATGTGTCTTTCTAAAGAAGAACTTGCGGAAAAGTACAAGAATCCTGAAAAATTTGATTATGTAGTTTCTTTTACTTCATTTGGAAGAAGACTAAAATATGTCCCTATTATGGTATTCTCGTATGTTGTTCTAAAACGAAAGAATATGCGTCTATGTCTTACCATTTATAAGGATGACTACAAAAATATTCCTCCTGATTTGATGAGGCTTATTGATGCCGGTATTGTTGAGCTTCTTATTTCTGATGTAGACTATGGGCCGCATTTGAAATATGTTGTAGCTATGGACTGCTATTATGATAAGCCCATTATCACGATTGATGATGATAGATACTGTTCTAATACTACATTTGATGGCTTGATCAGGGTCTATGAACGCACAAAATTCAAGACCGTTATCTCCAACTGTTCTATCAAGATGCAGAAAGAGGGTGCTGGTCTTGCTCCACTTAAGAAGTGGCAAGCTTCTAGACAGGATCCCAATACTACATCATTCATCGGTATGGCTGAAGGTTTTGCTGGTGTATTGTACCCTCCTAAATGCTTTGAAGACTTTGAAAATCATAAGAAAGAAATCATCGAATGCAAATATGACGATGATCTATTCCTTAAGGTTAGAGAAATCGAAGCAGGTATTCCTGTGACGACAACCAGTATGGTTGATGTCCATGAAGGAAGTACACAGATCCGTGCAATGCTACCTTGGAATCTTCATAAGAATGTGAATAGCAATGCCTCCGATAATCGAAACAAGATGATTAGGAAGTTTGCTAAACGTCTGTTAAAAGGATTTCAGTTATAGGAGATCTTATGATTATCTTGTCTAACTCATGCTTAGGTGGAAATCTTTATAAGCACTTTCTTAAGTCAGAATATAAATCCGTTTTCGTATGGAACGCAATACGTTATATAGACTTTTTTGAAATAGCGTCTAAATTTCCTAATATCGACCTTAGTATTAAGAACTTAGGCATACAAGATGACTCCTTTGCATTTGTAAGACTTAAGAATGATATGAAGATCTTGTTCACTCATTATCATATCTCAGAAAATTCAGATATAGTACAAGATGGTGAAGATGTATTTAGTAAGGATATTCTGCTTTATACCAAAGCAAAGTACCTATCGAGATACAAGAGAATGGAGGACGCTATCAAACGAAAAGAGGATAAAATCCTCGCATTTCAAGACACTATGTTCGAATTTGAACCAAAGAAATATGGGCCAATTTCAGAAAATCTTGTTTTGAAATTATTAGGACTAGAGGGATACAAGAAAAAGATTATTATGACTAGATATAAAGCCCTCGAAAAATTAAGCAATGATAATGTTATGATAAAAGGAATAGATGCGCATATTCCGCCTATGACATTTCTTAATGAACATAAAACAGAAATAAAAGAATTTTTAAATTGTTAAAATATATCTCTAGGATTATCCTAGAGATATTTTTATTATCTAACAGGGCCAGCCGAGAATAACGACCAAGCTTTTCTGGAGTAGATACTTTCTGTAGCACCTTTAGCAGCAGATGGCATCAATTTAGCAAACTGTGTTGCAGCCTTCAATTTATGAGCCATACTACCGCCAGAATAGATTTCCTGATAGCCTACGCCACATAGAGAATCAAGCCAAGCAGCCATATTAATATCGGCAGCAAATCCAGCAGGGCCAGTTGGCACCGAAAGATATGGATCTATATCAGTAATTGACATATTAACTTCAATCGCAGAAGCTAGACCATTGGCTGTATAGGTATTTTGATCAGGAGCTCTTCTAAAGTCGATGGTAGAAACATATCCTTCACTGATTGTAAACATACCCGGACAGTCACATCTAATAACAAATGGAGTAGTGGCTCCATAAAAAGAAGTCTGTATAGGTAGAGAACAAGCAAGCAATGCCAAGAAGGGTTTATACACATATTCTACTAAAGACTGATAATTTCCATATGGAGATTCAAGTCTGAACGAAAGTGTATAAGATCTTGACATGTCAGAGCTTTGCCAGAACTTAGGCCAGTGCATGGTACTATTACCAATAACGGCAGAAATCGGATTCTTGGCTCCAGCCATCTTTTCTAGTCGGCCTATAGCTTTTCCAGAAAATGCCGTTCCGAAATATGAGGAAATAGTCTTTCTAAAGTTATTTACTTGATCCTTCAATCCGTCGATTGTTGACTCAAGCTGTCCACCTTCAAAACTGTTACTAGCATTCTCAGTAATAGTACAGTTTGGCCCAAGGGCTATGGCTATATGTCCCCAGCCGTTCATATTTAAACCGCCAAGCGGATCCTTTACATCATCAATAGACATAGACATAGCTGGCTTATTAGAAATTCTAGCCAGAACTTTGGCCATTAGAGCAGAATACACACGCTGAAATTTCATAGGCGTAGGTTCAAACCAACCCATACGCTTATTTTTATCAGCAGAGTATCTAACCATTTTATAGATGGCTGAATCCGTGTCAAATACAAATTCACCAGTTTCGCCTTTCTCAAAATCCTCCAATTCTTTTTCTAGCTGATAGGAGGATGTTCTAGCTTCTCTGGCTGTAAAGCCACCATACCAAAGATTTCCGGGAATGATATTCAGAACATGTGTTGTAGCCATTACATGATTATTATAATTTCTGTGCATAGGGTCTATAATCATGCTAGCAGTTGGAGGCGTGTTCATCACATAAGTTCTATATAAAGCAGAAGGAGTTCCTTTCATTACATCTTCTGCCTTAATATCGTAGACACGTCTGAATAAGCTAATAGCCTTTGTGAAAACCGAACCAGTAAGCTCAATAAGCTTATCTATTGCTGCAGATCCAAGAGCTTTAAGTGAGAAACCTTCTTGTACAGATAATGCAAAAGCTTCGGCTGCTGTTACCTTATCGTCAAACCATGTTGAGAGTCTATCTGTAATAAAATCTTTCGCATTTGTAAAATCTTTAAATACAGAATCAAGGAATTTATCTTTTAATCCTCCAAGATCTACGCCTTTAAGATTTTCCATACCACCAGCAAGGCTTTGATAAACCTTGTCCACGGTCGTTCCTTCAAGAGCAGATGCGAGAGCTTTAACTTCATCAGCATTACCACCGCCTACGCCGGACTTACCAAGAAAAATGCTAAGAGCATATCCTAGACCAGTCTTAGTTCCATAGCGGTCATCTTTAAGCTTTAGATTATCCATTGCATCGGCAAAAACCTGATGATTAGCAATCTGACCATATCCAGCATTAACCATAGCGTAAAAAGCCCAGCTATCTGCAGCTCTAATGTTGGAGGTAATGTCAGCGATACCTTGGTTTGTCTCAGACATCCATTGCAAACGCATCTGGTAATTCATCTTATTAACTGCTTTTTTACGATCTGCCCCAATATTCTCTCTACCAGTCATATACTCAGCCATGCTTCTATACGGGCTATTTCCGAACCCATAAGGTTCGGCCTTTGCATCTTTGGCTTTGTATTCAACATCCCAAGTTTGATTTTCCTTGACACCATCAGCGTAAGCAATTTGTGCCCAAGTATTTGCTGTGTCTGCCATATATACCTCTTTTATTCATTCAAAAGTTTCCATAAGCTAAAATACCATATTAAACCATACCTTTATAGGAGATAATATGACTGAACAAAACAGACAATTCCTCGACACTGTTGTCGAAAAACTGAACGCCGAGTGCAATGCAGAAATTAAGATTTCTTCGCAATATGGGAGCGTCGGAATCGAAACCGCCACCGGCTGGTATAATATTGACGGTTACAATACTCTCGGTATGCTTAGGATTATTGCTAAAGCTACCGATTACATCCAATAAGGAGCAAATTATGGGTATATTCTCTAATTTTAGAAAGACACCAGCAGAAGATACTACTAAGACTACTGCTAAGACAACTTCTGACAAAAATGGATTCTTTGGAAAGTTCAGGATTGCCGAGGACACTGCTAAGGATGACAAAAAGCCTAAAGTTGGGTTTTTCGGTAATATTCTTTCTGATGCCAAATAGAGGAAATTATGGACTATACAAAGATTGGCTATGAGGCTCTTGGACAGCTGATTGGCGAAAGACAGTTTTGGGATGCATGGAAAAATGTGCCTGAAACTATGCCAAGAGACTTCTCTATTGAAGCCTTTAAGGACTACAAAGAGAATGCTAAGAATCAGATCTTTGCCTATGCAGACAATGCTGATGGCGAAAAAGCACCCGGAATCTTCAGGATCGTTGTTATGCCTTTGCATGATGATGGTATTCACCTGCTTGATTTCGAGTACACTGGTATTAGCGAAAACATTATCCATATTGGTTTCACTGATTATGCCGAAGCTCATGTGATGCCTGTATCCTTTGACAATGATGACCTGACATGCCAAAAGTATGCCAAGTCTATCTTCACCATCTTTAGGGATTGCTTCTCTGAAGCTGATAGGACAAAGTTGATGAAGGACTTCGCAAGCATCTAAAGAACTTCTAAACTCGTCATCGAATAAGTGCAACAAGGGAGTTTGTATGATTTTCGATTTGAGAGAGTTTAGAGATCTTGGGAAATGTTCCACTGGTTCCATGCTGGACTATTGGGATACCGATAAATGCACTATCCATACGGATGGAGACAAGGTTGAGATCCAAAAGGTTCAAGACCTCTTTCCGTTCTTATGGAGAAGTGCAGGTATCTCTTCTGGTTCAGCTGATGGAACTAGGAACTTTTTCTTTTTTGGAAAGTCCGGCTACTGGTGGGATAGATACGAAAATGATAGACAAGATCGTGTTATAAAACAAGCTAGACGATGGATCAGACAGAAAGGTAAGGATGATATTGAAGGATTCCTTAATAGTCTGTTTACTAATGATGAAAAATCTATTGGGAAGATTATCTTTGATACTATAGCTGCCAAGCCGTATTCTAGAAAGAAA
>Ga0265300_10000335_pt1 | contig 48993 bp, 34 predicted proteins | sample AusTroGonzalo_MG_FD_193482 | JGI IMG/M metagenome (GOLD analysis project Ga0265300, IMG submission 193482) | Bovine rumen microbial communities from tropical cattle in Woodstock, Queensland, Australia - Gonzalo_03 | ecosystem: Host-associated > Mammals > Digestive system > Stomach > Rumen ... | reverse complement strand
CGCACCCTTGAGAAATTCTACAAAAGCAAAAAATAACCCCTAAAAAACAATCATCATGGAAAAAACTCTTGTATTATTGAAGCCCAGTTGCGTACAGCGTCAACTGATTGGTGAGATTGTAAACCGTTTCGAGCGTCGCGGACTCCGCGTGGCAGGTATGAAGATGATGCAGCTCAGCGATGAGATCCTGCGCGAGCACTATGCCCACCTCGTTGACAAACCCTTCTTCCCCTCATTGGCAGCCTCTATGCAGGCATCACCAGTAGTAGCTCTCGCCCTCGAAGGTGTGGATGCCGTACAGGTGGTACGTACCATGACTGGCTCCACCAACGGACGTGAGGCTGCTCCTGGAACCATCCGAGGCGACTACTCGATGAGCAACCAGCAGAACATCGTACATGCCAGCGACTCTACATCGAATGCCGAGATAGAATTGAAGCGTTTCTTCAAAGATGAGGAGATCTTCGACTATACCAGTGGTGCTTTCGGCTTCATCTATGGCTCAGGCGAGGCCAAATAACCTCAGCAACCAAAGATAATTGCCCACAACAAAAGCGCGACTCATCACGAGCCGCGCTTTTCTCTTTACTTATTACTAACTATTAACTAACAAAACCAAAACATAAGTATGAGTTATGTTTCTGGTGCAAAGGTACGACATATTATCAATGTCATCGATAAGATATGTTTCAATGAATAAGAAAAATCGTTCATTGCAACAAATCTACATGCAATGAACGATTTTTTAGATATCTCAAAGAGATTTTAGATCGAAAGCAGATATTCTACACTGTTCTTGGCGAGCTTCAGAATGTTACCCTGGCAAGAATTGTTCTTAGGAGTAGCACTCTTATCGGGTGTGCCGTCCTCGTTCTTCATGGAGAACTCGCAACCACCGTTACCAATACAGAGCACTGTACCACAACCCTTCTGGAATCCCTCTGGAGCCTTCGGAGCACCCTTTGCTTCCCAAACGTTCAGCTGAGATACCCAACTTACCTGAGAATCCCAAGTACCAAGCGGATAGATACCAAACTCTTCAGTCAGGACGACATAGCACTCCTCAGATGTATTGTCTAAGCCAGTCAACTTCGTTGGAATGTCGAAGAACAGACAGTTATGATCCTCAGTCCAACCAGCACCCTTCATAGCAATGGCCTTGAAGCAGACATCGCTCAGCTTCTCAGTCTCTATTCCCGCATAGATCGGATGTGTGCTGAAATCCTTTGAGAATGAACCTGTGTTCAGACATACGCCCATCTTCCATACGTCGCCATTATAACCACCGACACCGCTACCAAAGGCGTTGCTGACACCACGAAGGGTTGACGTTGCCACACGGTTGATGGTTCCGATGTAAGGTACGGCATGCTGCCAGAGCAACAGGTTACCACCATTCTTCACATACTGCTCGATACATGGCGCTGCATTTTTGGCGATTTCAGAGAAGTTCCATATATCATCGTTATTGCCAGTCTCAAGGTCACGCAACCAGAAGAGCATACGATAGTCAGCAATGTCCTCGACGGTGTTGATGTTGCCGAAATAGACATATTCACCCTTCGGATAGTTCTCGTGGAACCAGAGCCATGCACTGGCCTCATCGTCATCACCATTAGCAATCAGCTCTTCAGGTGTTGCATATTCCGACAAGAATGCAGGAATCTTACCACCGATCTTTGTAGATCCATAGATAGGCAGAGCTCTACCTTCACTGTTCTGAGCAATCAGGGTTGCTTCCCAGCGCTCCTTCAGCACAACATCCTCCAGCAGATAAGAGGTTCCGCTGACTGTCTCCTCGATCACTCTGCTACCATCACCATTCTCCATCTTCAGAATATAAGATGTGGCATCATCACTGGCTTTCCATGTCACCTGGAGGTCATGGTTTTCTTCATCGATGTCAATCTGTGTAAATGTCAGATCTGATGGAGCGGATGCACCAGGACGTGTGAATGATGTCATCACACCATTAGAGAGTGCATCGTCATTGGCATACTTGAAGAGGAACTCATAGAGCTGGTTTGTCTCCAGATTCTTCAGTGTGAACGAATTACCCACACATGGGGTCAGAGCCTGCTGCTGTGTACCATTTTTATAGACAGCTACCTGCATGGTTGCATTCTGATTACTCGGTGTCCAGGTGATGGTATAATCGTAATTATTGTCGCCAGTAAGTGTTCCTGTGATACTTGAAGCATCAGGTGAACTCAGCTGCATTTCTCCAGACCCAGGAAGATCTCTGTCTTGGCAAGAGGCAAGCAGAAGGATGCCTAACAGGCCTGTACCTATTTTATTAAATATCTTAGTCATAACTTTAATCTTTAAACTATTAACAATCAACTATTGGTTAGTATCCTTTATTCTGATGATAGAGTCCCTGTATATAATTCATCTGGTTATTTGCAATAGGGAAGTACTCATTCTTACCAGCAGTGAAGAAGGCATCCTTATAATAGAGGGCATAGGTCTGATTATCGTATTCGTCAGTCTTCTCTGTCTCAAAATACTTGTTCAGGGTAGAAGAAAGCAGGCCCCAGCGACGGAGGTCGAAGAAGCGATGTCCTTCCATTGCGAGCTCTACGCGGCGCTCCCAGCGCAGTGCCTTACGGGCATCATCCTTAGATGCGAAACTACCATAGAGTGCGATGCTGCACTGATCTTTAGCATAATTGATGAGCGATGTAGCACTGATGTCTCTTCTGGCGCGATCGCGGATGTCGTTGATGATCTGCAGGGCCTCACCGTTGTAGTCGCCTTTCTCAATGAGAGCCTCAGCACGCATCAGCATCACATCAGTATAGCGCAGCACGTAGTCGTTCACGCCAAATGCCTGCCAGGGGTTGTCGTAATCCTCACCCTTTGAACGCTGTGGAACCTCCTTCATCGAGCAATAGTAACCATATGTGTTCGGCGTACGGCTGTTGGCCTTGGTTAACGTATACTGAGCCTCATACTTATAAGGATAGGTAGGCATACCTACAGTGTGGAACAGACGGGGATCGTACTTGTACTTCGAGTCGGCACCATTGATGACGATAGCATTGTGATCAGCATCGAAATCGTCCATAGGCAGACCGTTGCGAGTCTTGAAGGCATTCACCAGGTTCTGTGACGGCTTGTGGAAGTCCCATCCGCATGACCAGATACCCCATACGCCATTCAACATATTCGACCAGTTAGCACGACCATAGTTCGTTCCGTCGTCAGCTTTGTTAGAGTGCTGTACAGCAAAGACACTTTCGCAAGAGTTGGCATAATCCTGCAGGAAGATATGTCCGTAGGTGTCGAGATAATCGTAGGGGGAGTTCTTCACGACCTCAGTATATTCAATCACCTTCTGGATCTTAGCCTGGTCAACGTGATCATAACCTGTTGTTGCCTCATAACCGTCACCGTATGCCCAGTTCAGATAGCACTTGGCGAGATAGGCAGCAGCGGCCACTTTATGAGCACGTCCGGTAGTACCAGGAGCAGCCTCAGACAGATTGTCATAAGCATACTGGAAGTCGTCGATGATCTGCTGCATGATCTGGTCGTGTGAGCTCTGTGGGCATGCCTCGATGTCTGCATTGTTCATGCCTTCAGTCACGAAGGGTACTTCGTACCACATCTGCTGTAACTTGTAATAGAAGTGAGCACGGAGGAACCTCACTTCCGCCAACAGCTTGGCATCGGGTGTTTCCATCATATTGATGGATTCAATAGCGCGATTGCAACGTGAAACAGCGGTATAGAGGTGATACCACAGCTCATCGAACTCACCACGGTCGGGCTGCAAGGTCGTGAAGATCTCCATGGGGTGATAACCTGTATCATTCTCACCAGAACCACCTTTCAGACAGTCATCGGCACTCATATCGCCGTATGGCCAGAGATTAAACGGATAGGAATACCAGTCGTCACCCAGCATGGCATAGGCAGCTGTAACGAGCTTGTCAGGGCTGGAATATGCCGTCTCTTGATCCAGCGTACCCTGGGGCTTCACATCATCAACAGTACATGATACTGCAAATACAGAAAGCAGCAAAGCCGAAATATATAATTGAATCTTTTTCATTGTTCGTTCTTTTTTAACTTTAAACTTTTCACTTCTCATTTTTCGCTTCTCACTTCTTTAGAATCCCACCTGTATTCCAAATGTGAAGGAAGCGGTGTGAGGATAGTCCCATGCTGTATTCTCAGGATCCGAGCAGGTCAGAGAACTTGACTTGATGAGTAGGAGATTGTCACCAGAGACGTAAATGCGAGCTTTCGACAGCAACAGTTTCTTATAGATGGATGCTGGCAGTGTATATCCAAGCTGCAGTGTACGCATCTTTGCGTAAGAACCGTTCTCTACGAAGTAGGAAGACATACGGCCTTCATCAGCACCATTCGATGTGGTCAGGGCAGGAATGCTGGAACCGCTGTTTGCAGGTGTCCAGGCGTCAATCAGGCGCTCACCCTTATTTGAACCTGCATCGGTAATACTCCAGAAGTCAGTCTGATATTTCTGGTTGTTGATCACGTCAACACCAGCTACACCCTGCCAGAACATCGTGAAATCAAAGTTCTTATAGGCAAGATTAACATTGATACCGTATGAGAAGTTGGGCACTGGATTATAGATCCATGTACGATCTGCTTCGTTGATCTTACCGTCACCGTTGAGGTCAGCATACTTCAGACCACCAACACGGGCACCAGCCTGTCCGTGGGCAAGCACATCCTCACGTGACTGATAGAGACCCTCAACTACATAACCGATGAGTGAACCGTAAGGCTTTTCGTCCTGAGCCAGATTGTGATAGTCGTTGTGCTCGTAAGAGTTCTTTGAGCTCTCAGGGAGGTAAGTAACCTTTGAACGGAAGAAGTCAATATTACCTGAGATGTCATAAGACAATCCGTATTCTGTGGTATGACGATAACCCACGTTAAACTCCATACCCCAGTTCTTCAGTGTCGGACCGTTGATCCATGTCTGACCTCCATAGCCGATAGCTCCGAGGAAGGCTGGCTGTACAAGCATGTCCTTGGTCTCCTTGAAGAACACATCGTAAGATCCATATAATGCGCCGTCAAACAGAGAGAAGTCTGTACCGAAGTCCAACTGTGATGACTGCTCCCACTTCAGGTCTTCGTTGGCTGACTGACTCTTGAAGTAACCAGAGGGGAATGTGCCTGAACCCTGCAGGTTGACATCATAGGCTGTGGAGTTCTCACGGTCTGAACCGTAGTTGGCCACATAGAGTCCGTAGTGAGCATTGTTCGAGTTCATACCCTGGTTACCAGTCACACCATAGCTGACGCGGAGCTTCCAGTCGCGAAGCCAGTCGGCATTAATATGCTTTGAGATACGATAACCGAGAGATGCAGAAGGGAAGAAACCGTATTGGTTGTTCTTACCGAAGCGGCTGGAGCCGTCATAACGCATGGTGACAGAAGCCAACAGCAGGTCATTCCAGTTATAGTCAATTTTGCCGAAGTATGACATCAGTTTGTAGGAGTCACCACTACCTGAAGCGGTTTGGATACCAGTACCTGCAGCTGGCCACATGTAATCCAAAGTCTCCAACGGATAGTCGTTACGACGAGCATAGAAGTCTATTCCATAATCCCTATGATGCTCAATACCGGCAAGGACATTCAGATTGTGGCCCTCTGCTATATCGAAGTTATACTGCAAGGTGTTCGACCACGTCCACTTGGTGCTGTGGTTCTGTGACATCGTGCTGGCATTGGTGCTGTTCTTCACAACATCCGAATCCCAAGTATGCTGCAAACTGCGAATATAACCGTTAGTATAGTCGATACCAAAGTTAGAACGGAAGAGCATACCCTTAATAGGTGTGATGTCAACATACGCATTGGCAAAGATACGCCACTTCTTCAGAACATTATCCTTGTTATGATAAAGTTCACGCATTGGGTTCTGACGATCGCTCATACCACCTACGGGACCTGAGAAGGTCACGCCATCAATCTCATAGACGGGCAGTGTGGGTGCCATCTTCAGGGCATTCTCCATCGGGTAACAATCAACGCTGTTTGAATAAGAGAAGGTTGCATTCTCACCTACGGTGACGATGCTGTTGATCTTATAAGTGCTATTGAAGCGTGCTGCGAAATTCTCGAAATCTGTGTATTTCAGCACACCAAGGGCTTTCTTGTAGTTGAAAGAGAAGAGCGAAGAGCCCCTGTCTGTTGCCTTAGAGAAAGAGAGGTCATAGTTCTGGGTGATACCAGTACGTCCGATCTCATCCACCCAATCGGTATCGCTGTAAAGCATCGTCCTTTTCGCATTCATATAACCATCATAGAAGCCACCTACACTATAGGAATCATAAACACCTGTAGCTGGATTATAGACAGAAATAGGTGTACCATCGACAGCATTCAGTGCCAAACCATAGTTCTGAGCATAATCATAGGGGTTCTTGCCATCATTGAGGGCAGCCTGAACCAGGGCTGTAGCGTACTGCTGACCATTGAGAAGCTTCATCTTCTGAGTCATCCATGATGCAGAAATAGACGCATTGAAATCAATATTGATCTTATCGCCCTTCTTACCTTTCTTGGTAGTGATAACAATCACACCGTTGGCAGCACGTGATCCATAGATAGAAGCAGAGGCGGCATCCTTCAATACCTGCATCGTCTCAATATCAGAGGCATTCAGGCTGTTAAGAGAACCACTGAAAGGCATACCATCTACGATGTAAAGGGGAGCTGTGCTTGATCCACCCATAGAGCCGATACCACGGATATGGACATCAGCCTCACCAGAAGGTGAACCGTTGGTTCTGATGGTCATACCTGGCACCTTTCCTTGCAGGGATGACATAGGATCGGTGCTGTTCGGCTTGAGGTCCTTGGTCTCGACGACACCGATAGAACCTGTCAAGTCGGATTTGCGCTGCACCTGATAACCTGTTACCACCACTTCTGTGAGCACCTCTGCATCGTCCTTCAGGGTTATCTTCATACCCTGTTGTGCAGGTGCTTCCTGTGTTTGGTAACCGACATAGGAGAACACAAGCGTTGCACCCTCCTTCACTTTAATTGTGAAGTTACCATCGAAATCAGTAATCGTACCATTCGATGTACCCTTCTCCATCACTGTGGCGCCGATGACCGTCTCACCTGAGGCATCGACCACCGTTCCACTAATCTGCTCTTGCGCGTACATTATAGTACATGTAAGCAGAAGTGCTAAACTCAGAAACATTTTCTTTAGTTGTTCCATTGCTGACAGTTTTAATTGTTAGTACTCATTTGAATTTTGAAATCTGCTGCAAAAGTACCAACTATCTGTTCTCCTTAAATTAAAAAATCGTTCATTCCATGAGAAATTTATTTCATTGAAACAATTTTCCACGAAATGAACGATTATTACCACACTCTGTTTATACCGTCACTTTGCCTGGATGTCAGAAGGACTGACACCAAACTCGTTTTTAAAGCATTTAGTAAAATATGATGGGGCTGTAAAACCTATCTCGTAAGCTATTTCAGATATTGTCTTGTTCGTCTGAATCAGCAATTGATAGCCCCGATTGAGGCGTGCCGTACGAAGCAATTCTACAGGCGAGGATCCAGAAATGGCCTTTACCTTGCGGTAGAGTTGGACGCGACTCAGATTCATGGCAGCTGCCAGATCATCGACACTCAGGTCACTATCAGCCAATCGCGCCTCAACCACGTCCTTGAAGCGTACAATAAAGAGAGGCTCTGGCGTTTCTGCCTGTTCTGATTCTTCAGCTTTCGATGGTTCCTGTTCTGGTGATTCTGATGGTTTTGCTTCTTCGGGCACCTCCATATTCCACAGATTATTAACCATGCGTTCACGCTGGGCAGAGACCTTACTACGATGATAGAGGTAGAAAAGCACCATCGTTAAAAGCAGTAAAGCAATTAATATCAGAGCCATAAGCGTAATGGTGCGCTGTGTGGCAAGTTGCTTCAGATAACCACTGGCCTGCATCTGCAACTTATCCAGATTCTGTGCCTGACGCGCCACTTCATCACTTTCCAACAACAATACGTTTGCATTATCGCGGGTGACAAGGGCTGAAGTCAGCAAGGTCTCTTTCGGATAGGGCTTACCTTCCAAGATGTCAAGCGCTAACTGCAAGAGCAAATCACCACGTGTAGGATAGATATAGGAGGCATCGAGCAATGAGTCACGAACCTGACGGATACCACCGTTCTCACCAGGCAGGCCGTCGATACCACAGAAGAGAGGCATTTTCACTTGGCGCTCTTGGAAAACCTTACGGGCCCCCATGGCGGAACGGTCGTTATGTCCAAACACGACATCTATATCGTTCAGGTCTCCCTTGTAGTCTTTCACCACCTGATAAGCAGTCGGCTCTGTCCAGTCTCCTTGAAGCATCGTCACCACCTTAACCTCTGGATGCTGGGCCAAGGCATCATGGAAACCTTTATGGCGCTCCTCTGCAGGAGACGAACCTTTCAGGCCTTCTACTTCCAAGACTTGCCCCTTGCCATTGAGACGCGACACAACATACTCACCCATCAAACGCCCCATTTCATAGTTATCAGCACTCACAAAGGCCGTATATTTCTGAGAGTCGGTCTTACGCTCAAACACGATGACGGGGATACCCTTGTCATAGGCACGATCAATCGCTGACTTGACTGATGACCTCTGGTTGGGGGCTACAATCAGTAACTGAATACCGCTCTCCACCAGACTATCAATCTGCTGGATCTGTCGCTCAGAATCATCAAAGGCTGTGGCAAAGCGCAATTCCACCCCATCATGAAAATTGGACTCCATCTTCATCTCGGCATTCTGCCAATTACGCCAGATATCTTCCGAACACTGAGATACACCTATTATATAATGAGGTTTCTCTCCAGAACAGGCGATCAGCATCATCACGCACCATCCCAAAAGTAAAAGATTGCCTAAAGTTTTTGCTTTCATCATCTTTCTTGTTTTATGGTCGGGTACAAATTTACAAACTTTTTTGGAATAATCTGCTACTTTTTGTGAAAAAAAAACTATCTTTGCAGACAAATTATCGATATTATGCTGCCTTTTTTCAAGAAGAAACCGACAACTGGCTACCCGAAATCCTTCGCCAAACGTCTCACCTGGCGTATTATGCTCAGGATGACCATTATCATGATTATCCCAGTGCTTTTACTCTTCTGGTTAACCTATGGCATTGTGAAAATAGGTGCATTTAGTATATGTGAACGTGTGCTGAAAGGTGAGAAAGAAGAGGTGCGTCGCATCACATCCGACCTTTACATGGCTGCCACCAATACGGCACCCTTCATTGAAGAGGATCTGGACAAGCCGGATAGGATGTATGACATCATGAACAGAATGCTCAAGTTGAACCCATACATGCGCAGCTGTGGCATCTACTTTGTAGAAGGCTATTATCCCCAAAAAGGACGTCTGTTTGCCCCCTATGCCAGTCGGCGTGACAGCACCATAATCAATGAGTCGCAGGACGCATGCGATCAGGGCAATGATTATGTGAAAGCCGAGTGGTTCAAGGAAGCTATTTCCAATAAGGAAGGCTATTGGGCCAAACCTTTCCTTGATAATGACAGCGCGCAGTCACCATTGGTGTCTTACCTGTTGCCTATCCGCGATGCTCAGCAGCGCACAGTAGCAGTGTTAGGCGTCGATCTGTCGCTTTCCTGGTTGAACGAGAAGATGCAGCCAACACGCGCTTTAAATTGGAAAAATTCAGAGGAGTGGAATCCTGAATATCAGTTATATTTCTTTATGACCGATAGCACAGGCACCATATTGGTTCACCCTGACACGAAGCGCCTTGTCGTTGAGAATATGCAACCCTATATCAATGATGATAATAAGAATTGGGGATATCTATCTGTCGCCGATAGCCGTGAAGAAGAGAAAGTGGTAGAAGGTGTAAAGACACTCCTCTGCAGGCAGGTCGTAAAATACACCGACTGGGACATCTGTTTGGTAATGCCCCTATTCTTTATAGATGTTGTAGGGTACGCTATTGCTGGCATCGCCATCATGTTCATCTTGTTAGGCCTGTTAGTCGTATATTTCTTCGGCCGCAGATCCATCAAAAAACAAGTCAGACCGCTAAAGCAGTTGGCAACGACAGCCGATGAGGTGGCAAAGGGTAACTTCAAAACGGTGCTGCCTGAGTTGAAGAGCCGAGATGAAATCCACATGCTGCGCGACTCGTTCGCACAGATGCAGCAGTCACTGACACAATATGTGGAGGATCTTCGCGCCACCACAGCCCAAAAGGCTTCGATGGAGAGTGAGCTGAAAGTGGCTCACGACATCCAGATGTCGATGCTGCCCAAGACATTCCCGCCCTACCCTGAGCGTAACGACCTCGACATCTTTGGTTCGCTGACACCAGCTAAGGGTGTTGGTGGCGATCTGTTCGACTTCTACATCCGCGACGAGCAGCTATTCTTCTGCATCGGCGATGTATCGGGCAAGGGTATTCCGGCATCTCTCTATATGGCCGTTACGCGCTCTCTGTTCCGCAATATCTCCCAACATGTATCAAAGCCCGAGCAGATCATCAACGCTTTGAACCAGGCACAGTCTGAGGGCAACGACACCAATATGTTTGTCACCCTCTTCGTGGGTGTACTCGATCTGAAGACTGGTAAGTTGTGTTACTGCAATGCAGGTCATGATTCACCGTTGCTCTTAGGCAGCAAGGTCACAATACTGCCTTGTGAGTGTAATCTGCCTATCGGTGTCATCACCGACTTCACCTTCGAGCAACAGGAGATCACCCTAAAGCGACCCACCACCATCTTCCTCTTCACCGATGGTCTGAACGAAGCCGAGAACATCGATCATGCCCAATTTGGAGATGAACGCATCATGAGTATTGCAGAGTCGATGGTAGCCAATGGTCAGCTCGAACCCACCCAGGTCATCAGACACATGACGGATGCTGTCCACACCTTTGTGGGCATAGCTGAACAGAGCGATGATCTCACGATGCTGGCGATAGAACTGAAATAAACAAGAAAGAGGAATGCCGATGACATTCCTCTTTTCTTTTCCTTATCTTAATACCTGTGTAAAGACGGGATCCTCACCTTCCAGAGCCAAGACATAAATCTGCATCTCTGCAGGAGGAGGTGTCGTCTGCACAGCAGTCGTCTCACGAGGAAGATCGACAGCCGTAAACAGATACTCTGTACCACCAGGAACGGCACGTGAAGCAAACTTCGTAGCTTTGGCGTGAATCATCGGGTAGTCACCTACAGCCTTATCAAAGATGGCAGACTGCTCTTCGCTGACAGGCTGCTGCTCAGGGAAGTCCTCAAGCACGACATACTCGCCCTCGATGAAACCACCTGCCTTCAGGAACTGATCCACCTCATTAGGAATAGCAGCCACACGGGCAGCACGTACACCATAGCCAGGCAGAATCTCTGCTTTGGGCTGCTTGGCAGCCAACTCCTTCACGCTGGTATTCAGACCACCGCTGCCGAAGGTGCAGAATGGCACGATCTTCTTGCCGCTCAGGTCAGCCTGATCCAAAAAGGCTGCCATAGGCGGAGCGAAGGTTCCGAACCATACGGGATAACCAATGAAGATGGTATCATAGTCGTCAAGATTGGCGGCTATGGGCTTAATCTCAGGTTTGGTACCCTTCTCACGCTCCTGCATACAACGGTTGATGGTAGCCTCAAAATCCCCGTCATAAGGGTTCACAGCCACAATCTCCTCGATATCGGCACCAAGTTTGTTGGCTATCTCCAGTGCCACCGTCTTCGTGTTCGATGTCTGAGAGTAGTATAGCACCAGCACCTTACTCTTCGGCGCTTCCTTCTTCTGGCTGCAGGAAACGACAGCCAGCACCATAGCCACGAGGGCCAGCATCCACTTCATTGCTTTCATACGCTGCTATTTATTGTCTGAAATCAGGTTCTCACCAGTCATATCAGCAGGCTGCTCCAGACCCATGATGTGCAGGATTGAAGGAGCCACGTCAGCCAGACGACCGTCCTTCACTGTAGCTGAGTTGTTGTCAGTTACATAGATGAAAGGAACAGGGTTCAGAGAGTGAGCGGTATTGGGGGTACCATCGGGGTTGATAGCGTTATCAGCATTACCGTGATCGGCGATGATGATAGCCTCGTAGTCGTTAGCCTTAGCAGCCTCGATCACCTCACGAACGCAGTTGTCAACAGCCCATACGGCCTTGGCAATCGCATTGTAGATACCAGTGTGACCCACCATATCACCGTTGGCGAAGTTCACCACGATGAAATCGTACTTAGCCTCGTTGATAGCAGCCACGAGCTTATCCTTTACTTCGTAGGCACTCATCTCAGGCTTCAGGTCGTAGGTAGCCACCTTCGGAGAGGGCACCAGGATACGATCCTCATTCTCATAAGGAGCCTCACGACCACCGTTGAAGAAGAAGGTCACGTGAGCATACTTCTCTGTCTCAGCGGTGTGCAGCTGCTTCTTGCCCTGCTTACTCAGGTATTCGCCCAGGGTATCCTCTACGTTCTCTTTGGGGAAGAGGATGTGAACACCCTTGAAGTTGGCATCATACGGAGTCATGCAATAGTACTGCAGATCCTTGATGGTATGCATACCCTGCTCAGGCATATCCTCCTGGGTCAGCGCGATGGTCATCTCCTTAGCACGGTCGTTACGGAAGTTGATGAAGATCACTACATCACCCTCTTCAATCGTACCGTTTACTGAGGCATTGTGGATGGGCTTGATGAACTCGTCAGTTACACCCTCTTCGTAGCTCTCCTCCATGGCCTTCACCATATTTGTGCTCTGCTTACCAACACCGTTCACAATCAGGTCATAACCTTCCTTCACGCGCTCCCAACGCTTATCGCGGTCCATGGCGTAGAAACGACCTACGATTGAGGCGATGGCTGCATCATTAGCAGCACAAACATCGGTAATCTGCTGGATGAAACCAATACCAGAGTGTGGGTCGGTATCACGGCCGTCCATATAGCAATGTACAAACACCTGATTCTTCAGACCATAAGCCTTACCGATCTCAATCAGCTTGAACAGGTGGTCGAGGCTTGAGTGCACACCACCGTCAGAGGTCAGGCCCATCAGGTGCAACTTCTTGTTGTTCTCCTTTGCGTAGGTATAGGCAGCCTTCACCTGTGGGTTCTCCATGATAGAGCCGTCCTTGCAGGCGCGGTTGATCTTCACAAGGTCCTGATACACGATGCGACCAGCACCGATATTCAAGTGACCCACCTCAGAGTTACCCATCTGACCATCGGGCAGACCTACGTCCTCACCAGAGGCCTGGAGCTGAGAGTGAGCAGAAGTTGCTGTTAACAGATCGAGATAAGGCGTTGGTGTATTGAAAATCACATCACCCTTACCATGTTTACCGATTCCCCAACCATCGAGAATCATCAAAAGTGCTTTTTTTGCCATAATCTTATTACTATTAAATCGTTGTTTCTATTTTCGCTTGCAAAAATACTCATTTTCAATGAGACCACCAAATTTATGGCTCAAATTCTAAGTTCAGTTGACCGTCGCCGAGGAGATTGTAGCTTTTGCGGTGATAGGGAGTGATGCCGAATTGCTTGATGGCCTCGCGGTGTTTCTTCGTGGGGTAGCCCTTGTTTGAGAGCCAGTCGTATTGGGGATATTCCTCAGCAAGACGGTTCATATAGTCATCACGATAGGTCTTGGCTAGGATCGAGGCAGCAGCAATAGCGAGATACTTGCCATCACCCTTGACGATGGTGGTATGAGGCAACTGCTTACCATCAACGGGGTTCTTATAGGGTTTGAAGCGGTTGCCATCGACGATGATCGCCTCTGGGCGCACCTTGAGTTGGTCGAGGGCCCGATGCATCGCGAGGATCGAAGCATTGAGGATATTAATCTTGTCGATCTCCTCAGGCGTGACGATACCCACAGCCCAAGCCACAGCATCGCGCTCGATAATCTCACGCAGCTGATAACGCTTCTTCTCTGAGAGTTGTTTGGAGTCGTTCAGGAGTTCGTTCTGATAACCATCAGGCAGGATGACCGCAGCGGCATACACACTACCTGCCAAGCAACCGCGCCCAGCCTCGTCGCAACCTGCTTCAATCTTCCCTTCGTAGTATTTGCTTAATAACATATCAGAACATTTGTGACACGCGGCGGATGCCTGCCACCAGTGTATCAATTTCCTCCTTCGTATTATAAAGCGCAAAGGAGGCACGAACCGTACCATTAATACCCAGACAATCCATCAGAGGTTGGGCACAATGATGACCCGTGCGCACAGCGATTCCTAAGCGATCGAGCAGCGTACCCATATCCAAGTGGTGAATATCACCCACATTGAAACTGACAACGGCATCTCTCACAAAGGGGACTGTCCCTTTTGTGAGATTTGGACCGTAGATTTTTAGACCCTCGATGGTCTGAAGCTGTTCCATACAATAGCGGGTGAGTTCGTGCTCATGCTGTTGGATGGCCTCAAAGCCAAGAAAATCAATATATTCGATGGCCTTAGCCAGTCCATGAGTAGCCACATAGTCAGGCGTGCCAGCCTCAAACTTAAAAGGCAGACGCTCGAAAGTGGTCTTCTCCCAGGTCACCTTATCAATCATCTCACCACCACCCTGATAGGGAGGCAGTTTTTCGAGCCATTCCTCCTTGCCATAAAGCACACCGATGCCTGTAGGGCCATACATCTTATGGCCGCTGAAGGCGAAGAAGTCGCAATCCATCGCCTGCACATCCACTTTGAAGTGGGGTGCACTCTGGGCACCATCCACCAAGACGGGGATCCCATGTGCGTGAGCAATCTTGATAATCTCTTCTACTGGATTGATCGTGCCCAATACATTGCTCACATGAGCCACACTGATGATTTTTGTTCTCGATGAAATCAGCGATTCCAGTTGATCAACACAGAGGATGCCATCATCGGTGATGGGGATATGCTTTACCACAATCCCTCGTTTCATCGCCTGAAGCTGCCAAGATACGATGTTGGAGTGATGCTCCATCTCAGTGACGATCACTTCGTCGCCAGCCTGCATCTGCGATTCGCAGAACGACTGTGCCACCAGATTGATTGCCTCCGTGGTGCCTCGTGTAAAGACAATCTCCTCGATCTTCGAGGCATTGATAAACTGGCGCACTTTTTCTCGAGCTGCCTCATGCAGGTCAGTAGCCTGCTGAGACAGATAGTGCACACCACGATGCACGTTGGCATTCACGTTGAGGTACTCATCGCGCATGGCATCGAGCACACAAAGCGGCTTCTGCGTGGTAGCCGCATTGTCGAGATACACCAGCGGCTTGTTATATACCTCCCTCGAAAGAATGGGGAAGTCTTCGCGTATTTTATTGATATCGTACATACTTATTTACAGAGTCTGCAACCTTCACATTTGTTGAGTTCGCCTCGGAAACGCTTCTCCACCAGATGGTGCAGACGGTCGCGCAGGGGTTCGAGCTGCATCTTGTCGATCACCTCGTTGATAAAGGCATTCTGGAGCAACGTCTTTGCCTCTTTGAGCGAGATGCCGCGCTGACGCATATAGAAGAGGGCCGCATCGTTGAGCTGCCCCACCGTTGAGCCATGGGCACACTTCACGTCGTCGGCATAGATCTCCAACATCGGCTGGGTGTACATACGTGCCTCCTTAGTAGCCGTGAGGTTCTGATTAGTCATCTGCGAGGTGGTCTTCTGAGCCCCATGCTCCACCAGCACACGACCTGCGAAGGCACCCGTTGACTTATCGTCGAGCACATACTTATAGAGTTCGTTCGAGGTGCAATGCGACACCTTGTGGGTGATCAGCGTGTTATTGTCCACATGCTGCTCCTTATCGGCTATCACACAACCATAGCAGGCACACTCAGCACCCTCGCCAGAGAAAGTCAGGTCAAGTTTGTTACGGGTGACGCCATTATGCAGCGTGATCACATTATGATTCGCACGACTATTGGCCTGCTGGTCGATATAGACATTGCTCACGCGTACATTTTTATAATGGGTCTCCTCCAGACAATAGAGATCGAGTGAGGCATTATCGCCCACAAAGGCCTCGATCACCTGTGTAGCCAGGAAGTTCCTATCGTCAGCGGCATGATCACAGAAAAGCATCTTTATTTCGGCTCCCTCTTCGAGAATGATGAGCACGCGACGGTTCACCATCAGATCAGGTACCTGGCGCTGAGCATTTTGAGGCGTCGCTTTCAATATATTAATCACCTGAATGGCACGATCCACCTTCACGTTCTTTGGCACATACACCAACAAGCCGTCTTGCGCCAGCATCGTATTCAGCGCCGTCACAGCATCCTCACTGGTCTTCGCCAACTTGGCATAGTACTTTGAGAGGAGAGTGGAGAGCGGAGAGTGGAGAGAGAAATGATCTTTCAGGGAGCCTACAATGACGCCTTCTGGTAATTGAGGGTTGGCAAGAGGTATTCTCTCACCTCTCACTTCTCTCCTCTCTCCACTATAGAACATATCATTCACCACGAAATAGAGGTTCGTGGAGAGGTTTGGCACATCGCAGCGGAAGGTCTCGTAGGGATCGACAGGAATCTGCAGGCGACTCAGATTCACACCATAGTCAGGCTCAAAGAGCTTCTGAATGTCTGTGTACTTATAGCGCTCCACCTTTTTAGAAGGGAAGCCCTTGGCCTTGAAATCTTCAAAAGCCTGATCGCGCACAGCATTCATCGCTTCCGGCGCATGAGAGAAAATCATCTCACGTGCCTGCTGGTAGAGCTCTATGTATTGTTTCTCACTTGCCATTATTCTTCTCCGATCTCTTCTTTAATCCAGTCGTAGCCATGCTCCTGAATCTCCTTGGCGAGCTCAGGGCCACCCGTCTTCACGATCTTACCCTTGTAGAGCACATGCACAAACTGAGGACGGATCATCTCCAGCAGACGGTCGTAATGGGTTATCACGATGCAAGAGGTCTCTGGCGTCTGAAGCTTGTTCACACCCTCAGCCACGATACGCATCGCATCCACATCCAGACCAGAATCGGTCTCGTCGAGGATACTCAACTTCGGCTCGAGCATCGCCATCTGGAAGATCTCGTTGCGTTTCTTCTCACCACCACTGAAGCCCTCGTTCACAGAACGGTTAGCCAGTTTTGAGTCGAGTTCCACAATCTTTCGCTTCTCGCGCTGCAGTTTCAGAAACTCAGCCGCATTCATCGGCTCCAGACCCTGATACTTACGCTTCTCGTTGATGGCAGCCTTCATGAAGTTGGTCATCGAGACACCAGGAATCTCCACGGGATACTGGAACGAAAGGAACAGGCCCTCATGGGCACGATCCTCAGGCTTCATCTCCAGCAGGTTCTTGCCATTGAAATAAGCCTCACCCTCTGTCACCTCGTAGAGCGGATTGCCCACGAGCACAGCGCTCAGCGTACTCTTTCCTGAGCCGTTAGGACCCATGATGGCATGCGTCTCACCATCGTTAATCACGAGGTCGATGCCTTTTAATATCTCTTTGTCGCCAATCTTGGCATGCAGATTCTTTACTTCTAACATATTATTCTTTTTTATAGGAAGGCGTAGCGGCAGATGAACAGGATAGCCAGAAGGAAGGTACCCCAGTTCATGTTGTTACGCGCATCAATATCCTTAAACGTACCTGACAGCAGGTGGATCAGTACATAGGAAATCACACCCATGAGGATACCATCAGAGATGCTGTAGGTCAGCGGCATGAGTACGATACAGATAAAACAAGGTATAGCCGTTACATAATTGGAGAAATCAACCTTGCGGATATCGTACATCATCATCACTCCCACCAATATCAGTGCCGCAGCTGTGGCCTGTTCAGGAATAGCCAGGAACAGAGGCGCGAAGAGCAATGCCACAGCAAAGCAGATAGCTGCAGTGAAACTGGTCAGTCCAGAACGTCCGCCTACGTTCACACCAGAGGCACTCTCTACGTAGGTTGTCACCGTTGATGTACCCAGCATAGCGCCGACAGTGGTACCGATGGCATCGGCCATAAAAGCCTGATTCAAGTTCTTCACGTTGCCGTTGTCATCAACCATACCCGCACGATTCGACACACCGATAAGGGTACCGATGGTATCAAACATATCGATAAACAGGAATGTGAGCACCACAACCACCATATCTACCGTAAGGATATTATGCCACTCAAACTGCAAGAAGATGGGGTTGATAGATGGTGGTGCCGACATGATACCAGAATAATGGGTAATGCCCAAAGGAATACCTACGATGGTAGTCGCCAGGATACCGATGAGCAATGCGCCCGTAACCTTTCTTACCAGGAGTGCTGCCGTCAGTATAATACCAAAAATACCCAACAGTACAGCAGGATCGTGCAGATTACCCAGTGTTATGAACGTAGATTCCGATGAAGTGACTATACCAGCGCCCTTCAGACCTACGAAGGCGATAAAGAGTCCGATACCTGGACTGATGGCTCGACGCATCACCAAAGGGATGGCGTTGACGATATGCTGGCGCAAACCAGTTATGGTCAGCAAAATAAAGATAAGTCCTTCTATCATGACAGCAGTCAGCGCAAACTGCCACGAATAACCCATCGTGAGCACGACGGTGAACGCAAAGAAAGCATTCAGTCCCATACCAGGAGCCAAGACAAAAGGCAACTTGGCATAAAGCGCCATCACCAAGGTGGCTACTACAGCCGAGATACATGTGGTAGTAAACACAGCACCTGCATCCATGCCAGTAGCAGAAAGGATGCTGGGATTGACTGCTAAGATATAAGCCATCGTCAAAAAGGTGGTAATGCCACCTATCACCTCCTTGCGCAAGGTCATTTTGGAGGGATCAAATCCAAATAGTTTCTCTAACATAGTCTTTATTTTTAACCTACAGTTCCTTCTAATGATACACTTAGCAACTTCTGAGCCTCAACGGCAAACTCCATAGGCAACTTCTGCAGCACCTCTTTGGCATAGCCGTTCACAATCAGGCCAACGGCCTGTTCTGTGGGAATGCCTCGCTGGTTGCAATAGAACAGCTGATCCTCGCTGATTTTCGAGGTGGTTGCCTCATGCTCGAATATGGCTGTATCGTTGTGTACATCCATATAAGGGAAAGTATGGGCGCCACAATCAGAGCCCAGCAACAAAGAATCGCACGACGAATAGTTTCTGGCGTTATCCGCATTCGAAGTGGCACGCACCAAACCGCGATACGAGTTCTGTGAGTGTCCGGCTGAGATACCCTTAGAGATAATGGTGCTCTTGGTGTTCTTACCAATATGGATCATCTTCGTACCTGTGTCAGCCTCCTGATAGTTGTTGGTGACGGCTACACTGTAGAACTCAGCTTGAGAGTTGTCGCCACGCAGGATACAAGAGGGATATTTCCAGGTAATGGCTGAACCCGTCTCCACCTGTGTCCAGGAGAGCTTGGAGTCAACACCACGCAAATCACCACGCTTCGTCACCAGATTCAGCACGCCGCCCTTACCCTGTTCGTCGCCAGGATACCAGTTCTGTACGGTAGAGTATTTCACCTCAGCACGATCCTTCACGATAATCTCCACGATGGCAGCGTGCAGCTGGTTCTCGTCGCGCATCGGAGCAGTACAGCCTTCAAGATAGCTCACATAAGCATCGTCGTCGGCAATAATCAGTGTACGCTCAAACTGTCCCGTATTTCGGGCATTGATTCGGAAATAACTGCTCAACTCCATCGGGCAACGAACGCCCTTCGGAATATAGACAAAAGAGCCATCGCTGAATACAGCCGAGTTCAGGGCTGCAAAGTAGTTATCACGATAAGGAACAACGGTACCAAGATACTCGCGCACCAAGTCGGGATACTCCTTGATGGCATCACCGATGGAGCAGAAAATAATACCTTTCTCACGAAGTTTTTCCTTGAAGGTGGTCTTCACACTAACGGAATCCATGATGGCATCTACAGCAGTGTTGCCACTCAGGGCGAGACGTTCCTCCAAAGGGATACCCAACTTATCGAAGGTTTTCTCCAATTCCGGATCAATCTTTCCGTCGCCCTTCGGCTTCTTCGCCAAGGGGTCGGCATAATAGGAGATAGCCTGATAATCGATAGGCGGTACATGGACATGTCCCCAAGTCGGCTCTTTCTGCTCCTGCCAGTAACGGAAGGCCTTCAGACGGAACTCAAGCATCCACCCAGGCTCGCCCTTCTTGGCAGAAATGAGACGGACAATATCCTCATTGAGACCTACAGGAATGATTTCCGTATGGACATCCGTCGTGAAGCCGAACTCGTATTTTTGTTCAGCAATACGGCGCACCAATTCGTTATCGTCTTTCTGCGACTCAGGTATAATATTCTTTTCCTTATTATCCATTCTAGTTATATTTGATAGCCAGCATCGTCAGGTCATCACTCTGTTGTGCTCCATCCACAAAAGCATGAACAGCCTCAGCCATGTCGTTGACAATCTCAGCAGGCTGATTCTTTCCCTTAGCCAATGATGCCTCTAAGTGATCGAGAATGCGATCATCGCCAAACTGGACTTGCAAGTCATTTTCTGCTTCGTTGAGACCATCAGTAAAGAGGAAGATGGTCATCTGATGTTCAAACTGTATTTCCTGAGGCTCGAAGTCCATATCTGTCATCAAACCAAGCGGCACGTTTGGCTGACAAGGCACCAATGAAACCTCCTGACCAATGAGCAATGGCGGATTATGGCCGGCATTGCAATAACGCAAGAGACCTGTGGCCAGATCAAGTACACCAATGAACGCCGTCACGAACATACTGCTCTCGTTCCCTTCTACCAATGCCTGATTCAGTGTATAGGCTATGCGGTGAGATTCTGCTGTATGAGATGAGATATTACGGAACAACGAACGCGTCATGGCCATCACCAATGAGGCAGGCACACCCTTGCCAGAGACATCTCCGATACAGAAGAACAATTTTTCGTCGCGGATATAGAAATCAAACAGGTCGCCACCCACATCCTTAGCTGGTGTCAGCGTACCATAAATGTCTATGTCATCACGCTCAGGATAAGGCGGGAAGGTCTTAGGCAACATCGACATCTGGATGTCGTGAGCAACCTTCAGCTCATTCTCGATGGCAGCCTTCGACGCAGTAGTATTCTTGAGCTCCTCTACGTATTCCGTGAGTGAGTGCTGCATCCCTTCAAAAGAGTCACGCAGCAGACGAATCTCATCATTGTGCTTGATCTTTGGCAGAGGCGCACTGAAATTACCCTTTGCAACCTCATTAGCAGATTCTGCTAACTGGTTCAGTGGTCGGGTTGCTCGCTTTACGACAATGCGACCTACAATTCGTGTTACCAATAAGGCAAGAGCTATCAATAAGAGCAAGATAACACCAGCACCAATGCTGATGCAATAAATCATGAAACTCGGCACCGCCAAAGCAATGCTCCAGTCCGTATGCTCAATCGGCTCATAGAATATATAGGCGGAGAGGTTATCCATATCGAAGAACTTGAAAGAGGCGGGCTGAAGGCCGTTTTCACTATAAAAGCCCTTCTTGCGTGTCACCATCTTCTGGCCTATTCGATCGTCGATGGAGTCTGGCGTCTCGCCAGCCAGTTTGAGATAGTTCTCCTTGATTACACGCTCATGCTGAGGATGCGCAATATACGTACCGTCTTTATTGATAATAAACGTAAGCGTCAGCTGTCGCCATTTCCGGTCTGCCCAGTTGAGCACGTTATCGCCAGTTGGATGCTCATCCACATCATTACCGGTAAAGACTTTGATGTTTTCACCATTGACTAATCCACTGACAGCCTTACCGCTGAACCATTCAAGCGACAAGTCGGCCCCCATGATAGCTACCGCCTTGCCCTGCTTGTCATGAATGGGAACCATACAGGATACTAACGGTGTAATGGAATCCATCGCGTCAAAGAAAGGCTTAGACCAATAACTGCTATCAGCTTTTAAGGCCTCAGTAAACCACTCTGCCTTCAGATAGTCATGTTTTGCATCACCAATAAAGCGATTCTCTACAACCCGTCCACTATCGACCTTGATGGCGTATGGGCAGTACCAATGACCTTTCTGCGGATAGTAATCGCCCACGAAACTGATGCCACAACTACGGATATAGGGATTGTGGGCTACCACATCTTTCACGATGGTCTGCAACTTGTCGGGGCGGTTAAGATTATTCTCTATCTCCGACACATGGCTTAACGTACCAATATAGACCGTCGATAGGATTTGGCTTACATTCGCATTGGAAGTAGACAGATAACTCTTATAGAGGTCTGTCTCTTCCATCTCACTGAAACCCTTGACGATAACATAAATCCCATAGCCCGCAAGACCCATCACGATGAGTTGCGTCAATGCAATCCATCGTGTGAGCCGCTTGGCAAAGGAGCGTTTCTTGGGTTCCTTACTCATCCTTAAAGTTTCTGTTCTACCTCGATCTCCGTGAATGTCTCGATGATATCACCCACCTGGATGTCATTGAAGTTCACCAATGAGATACCGCACTCCAGACCTGTTGCCACTTCCTTGGCATCATCCTTGTAACGCTTCAAGGCGTCGATCGGAGCTGTGTGGATTACGATACCATCACGGATCACGCGGGCCTTGTCCTTGTTGTGTACTTTACCGTCGGTAACCAGACCACCGGCAACAGTACCCACCTTGGATATCTTGAATACCTGCTTCACCTCGATCTCACCAGAGATCACCTCCTTCTTCACCTTGTCGAGCATACCCTGCATGGTCTGCTTCACATCGTCGATGGCGTCATAGATGATAGAATAGGTATTGATCTCAACACCCTCGCGCTCAGCAGCACGACGGGCATCGGCAGAAGGACGCACCTGGAAACCGATGATGATCGCCTCTGAAGCAGAAGCCAGCATGACATCGTTCTCAGAGATCTGACCCACAGCCTTCGAGATGACATTCACCTGAACCTTCTCTGTTGAGAGCTTGATGAATGAATCAGAGAGTGCCTCGATAGATCCGTCGGTATCACCCTTCACGATGATGTTCAACTCGTGGAACTCACCCAGAGCGATACGGTGTGACAGCTCGTCGAGACCCAGCTTCGTGGTGGTGCGCAAACTCTGCTCACGCTGCAACTGGATACGCTTGTTGGCGATTTCGCGAGCTTCCTGCTCTGTCTCCATCACATGGAAAGAGTCACCAGCCGTCGGAGCACCGTTCAGACCTAAGATGATGGCGGGTTCAGCAGGACCTGCCTTTTCTATGCGCTGGTTACGCTCATTGAACATCGCCTTGACACGGCCCCAGGCAGTACCTGCAATCACAACGTCACCGACCTTCAGTGTACCATTTGATACGAGGACGGTAGAGACATAGCCACGACCCTTATCAAGTGATGACTCGATGACAGAACCCGTAGCCTTACGGTTAGGATTAGCCTTCAGGTCGAGCATCTCAGCTTCCAACAGTACCTTCTCCAACAGTTCGTAAACGCCCTGTCCTTTCTTGGCACTGATTTCCTGACACTGGTACTTACCACCCCAGTCTTCCACCAACAGATTCATGTTGGCCAGATCCTCACGGATCTTGTCAGGGTTGGCACCTGGCTTATCGATCTTGTTGATAGCAAACACCATCGGTACGTTAGCTGCCTGAGCATGGGCGATAGCCTCCTTGGTGGTAGGCATCACAGAGTCATCAGCAGCCACGATGATAATAGCGATATCCGTCACCTGAGCACCACGGGCACGCATGGCGGTAAACGCCTCGTGACCAGGTGTATCGAGGAAGGTGATGCTATGACCGTCCTTCAGTGTCACGTTATAGGCACCGATGTGCTGGGTGATACCACCAGCCTCACCTGCAATCACATTGGTATTGCGGATATGGTCGAGCAGAGAGGTCTTACCATGATCGACATGACCCATTACCGTTACGATAGGCGCACGACTGATCAGATCGTTCTCGTCATCCACCTCTTCAGTGATGGCGTTCTGTACCTCAGCACTGACATATTCTGTGGTGAAACCGAACTCCTCTGCCACAATATTGATAGTCTCTGCATCCAGGCGCTGGTTGATTGACACCATGATACCGATACTCATACAGGTACCGATGACCTGGTTGACACCCACGTTCATCATCGTAGCCAACTCAGAAACGGTCACGAACTCCGTCAGCTTCAGTACCTTGCTCTCTGCTGCCTCAGCTGCCATCTCCTGTTCCATACGCTCTGCAACAGCATCACGTTTCTCACGACGATACTTGGCACCCTTCTTGTTCTGGTTCTTCGAAGTGAGACGAGCCAGCGTCTCCTTCACCTGACGGGCTACAGCCTCATCATCCACCTCCAACGGTTTCACAGGACGGTTCTTCTTATTCTTCTTACCACCCTGCTGATTAGAGCCGCTGTCCTGGAAGTTCTGATTACCTCCCTTGTTCTTATTCTTCTTGTTCTTATTGTTGTCCTGACTGGCAGCAGCCTCAATATCCACGCGCTCCTTACCACCACGGATACGCTCGCGCTTCTTCTTCTCACTGTTGCCATTCATGCCGTTATGCTGCTGAGCCTGCTTCTCCTCGCGCTCACGCTTGCGCTCCTCCTTTGACTTCTTCTTAGGACGAGTGCTCTGGTTCAGCGAATCGAGGTCGATCTTACCCAACACATTCACCTTCGGTGCCATCTTCTCCTCACTCTTCAGTGTGAAGATGTTATTTTCCTCCTCAGGAGCAGCAACCTCCTCTACCTCAGGCTCCTCCTCAGGGGCAGGTTCCACCTCGGGTTCCAGCTCTGGTTCTGATTCGGGCTCAGGTGTGGGTGCTGGCTTCGGCTCGGGTTTTGGCTCAGGCTTCACCTCAACGGGTGCTGGTTTGGACTCTTCTACGGGCTCGGCTTCTAACTTGGGTTCTTCCTTCTCCTTAGCAGCCGGTTTACCGATATTATCGAGGTCGATCTTACCCAGAGGGGTAAATGTCTGTCTCGGCTCTTCCTTTACCACTTCTACCACTGGCTCAGGCTTAGCCTTGGGTTTCTCTTTTTCTTTCTCTTTCTTCTTCGGGAAGATCATTCCCGCCTGGGTCTTTACATCTTTGTCGCCCTTGAACTCCTTGACCAGCGCATCGTATTGCTCATCACTGATCTTGGTGTTGACATTGGCGTCATCCTTGATGTCACCCAGACTCTTCTTGTTCTTCAGATAGTCGATGGCTGTCTGAAGACCAATGTTGAGTTCTGTTAATACTTTATTTAATCTGACTCCCATTCTTTACCTAGTTTACTTTTTTACTTAGATTACCTTACTCGAATTCCGCACGGAGCACACTCAACAGATGGTCAACGGTCTCTTCTTCGAGATCGGCCTTCTCGATGAGCATCTCACGAGGAGCGTTAAGAACAGCCTTGGCCGTATCCAGACCAATAGCCTTGATAGAATCGATAACCCACTGGTCGATCTCGTCAGAGAACTCATCCAGATAGATATCCTCATCAGCTTCACTTTCATTCACCACACGGAACACATCGATGGTGTATTCAGTCAACATAGAAGCCAGTTTAATGTTCATACCACCACGACCGATAGCCAGAGATACCTCCTCGGGCTGCAGATAGACCTCTGCCTTGCGGTTCTCCTGATCGATGGTGATGCTGGAGATCTTCGCAGGACTCAGGGCACGCTGGATAAACAGCTGGGTGTTTGAAGAGTAGTTGATCACATCGATGTTCTCGTTGCAGAGCTCACGAACGATACCATGCACACGACTACCCTTTACACCTACGCAGGCGCCTACTGGGTCGATGCGCTCGTCGTAGCTCTCAACAGCCACCTTCGCACGGTCGCCTGGCATACGAGCCACCTTCTTGATGGTGATCAGACCATCGTTGATCTCAGGCACCTCAGCCTCCAACAGACGCTCCAAGAAGATAGGACTGGTACGAGAGAGGATGATACGGGGATTGTTGTTCTCGTTCTGCACTTCCTTCACGATGGCACGGATGGTCTCACCCTTGTGGTAGTTGTCTGAAGGGATCTGCTCAGCTTTCGGCAGATGAAGCTCGTTGCCCTCATCGTCCATCAGCAGCACCTCGCGCTTCCAGATCTGATAAACCTCACCGCTCACCACGGTGTTCACCTTGTCCTTATACTTCTGATAGAGTGAATCATGCTCCAGCTCGAGGATCTTAGAAGCCAGTGTCTGACGCAGGTTCAGGATAGCACGACGGCCGAACTTGGCAAACTCTACCTCCTCTGACACTTCCTCACCTACCTCATAGTCGGGCTCGATCTTCTGGGCCTCGCTCAGTTCGATCTCCTTGTTCTCATCTGTCACCTCACCATCGGCAACCACCACACGGTTACGGTGAATCTCAAAGTCACCCTTGTCAGGGTTCACAATTACGTCAAAGTTCTCGTCAGAGCCATAAATCTTGGCGATGACATTACGAAAACTCTCCTCCAACACGCTTACCAGAGTGGTGCGGTCAATGTTTTTTGTCTCTTTGAATTCCTGAAAGGTCTCAATCATTGAGGGGCCTTTCGCATCTTTCTTTACTGCCATTTTTATTTTTTTCTTTTTTACCTTTTTACCTTTACTTGAACGCCAGCAGATACTTGGCATATTTCACACCATCCATCTGGAAGGTCTTATCGACATCCACCAGCACAGGACGCTTCTTGCCTTCCTGCTTCTGTTTCTCCTGCACAGTCACGGTGAAGTTGTTGCCACCAACGGCTTTCAACACACCCTGCATCTTCTTTCCATCCAGTGTCAGTACCTCAATCGTGTCACCGATATGGTTTGCATACTGCTGAGCCACCTTAAACGGCTGACCCAGTCCGGCACTGCCCACCTCGAGTTCATAATCACCAAGTTCCTCACCCAGGCGCTCCTGCAGGAATCGGCTCAGTTCTGCACAATCGTCAATCCATACACCATCGGCATGGTCGATCTCAATTACAATTCTGTCATCAGCTGCGAAGTTGATGTCAACCAGGAAGTAGTCGTTGTCCTTCAACCACTCTTCCGTCAATGTCTGAACAGTTTCTTTATTAATCATCTATTACCTTTTAAATGTGAAATGAGAGACTCTTTCGAGCCTCTCATTCCGCTGAACGGGTGCAAAATTACATATTTTCTCCCGAACTACCAAATAATTACCTGATTTTTATGCTATTGCATTAAATATTTCTCTCTTTTTCGACTGAAAAGTAATGTTTTCGGGCGAATTCTTGCCAATTCTGATGATCGACGATGTCTCCTTAGGCTTCTGAGGAGCCAGGATCTTTCTATACTCCTCAGGGTTCTTCAGCAAGCGGACAGCCTCCTGCAGTTGCTTGTCGTTTCTCAGTCCTGCCTCGATGGAACCTGCCTGATAATAATATGCAGCCACGATTTCCGACTCCAGTATCTGACGGATCGTCTGCTCATGACGGTCAAGACCATAGGCCACATCGTGGTTCAGCTTCTTCTCAAGCGCGTCGAAGGCAGGTTTAGCCTCCTCATAATAACCCTCAAATTTGGCTGTCTTCACCAACTCGTCAAACTGCTTCTTGCTCACAGGATCATAAGTAAATCCGCTCTTGATAACACGATCCTTAAAGGCCTGCCAGTCAGCATCTTCCAGATGGAATTCCGATGGCGGAGCGATCGTGGGATGCTTCGCGATATAATCGACCACATAGTCAAACATCACCTCGGTAGAGTCCTGTCCGCTGGCAGAGAGATAGAAGGCAATATTGGGAATGGTATCGCCCTTCAGCTCCACATCAGGCTTGATACCACCGCCATCGCGCACCTCACGTCCATTGCGGGTATAGAACACCTTCGTCAAGGAGTCAGGGATATGCTCACGATAGCCTCCACTACCCTTCTTGTAGTTGATCGCCTGGATACAACGGCCACTGGGGATATAGTATTTCGAGGTCGTCACCTTCATGTTCGTGTTATAGGGCAGATCGATGGGAATCTGCACCAAACCCTTTCCAAACGTACGCGTACCTAATATAATACCACGGTCCAGATCCTGAAGGGCACCGCTAGTAATCTCACTGGCCGAAGCCGTCTCACCATTCACAAGCACCACCAGAGGCATCACCGTATCGAGTGGTTCCACACGTGTCTTATACTCCTTCGAGGCCTGTCTGATCTTACCTCGGTTCTCTACCACGGTGACACCCTTCGGCAACCAGAGGTTCAGGATATCCACAGCCTCCTGCTCAGAGCCGCCGCCATTCCCGCGAAGGTCGAGCACCAGTGAAGTAGCGCCCTGTTTCTTCAGGTCGATCAGCGCTCTGCGCACCTCCTTCGAGCAACCCTCTGGAAAGGAGTTCAGATTGATATAGCCCACGTTTCCGTCCTGAATACCATAATATGGCATCTCTGGCAACTTGATGTTTCGACGAGTGATCTTAAAACTCATCAACTTACCCGTTGACGGACGCATCACCTTCAACAGGAAACTTGTGCCTGCCTCACCACGCAGATGCTCACTGACATAGCTCACACTCTTATCAGTCATCATCGAGTCGTCGATACTCAGAATCACATCACCTTTCTTCAGTCCAGCCTCAGCAGCAGGCATATTAGCGTATGGTTCATCAACCACGATACGGTCGAGTTTCTGATGCTTGCGGATCAGTGCACCGATACCTGCATACTTACCTGTGAGCATCATCCGCAGGTTCTTAGTCTCGTCCTGCGCATAATACTCCGTGTAGGGATCCAGACTACGGAGCATCGCATTGATACCCGTGCCGATGGTCTCCTTCGGGTTCAGCGTATCCACATACAACAGCTCAAGGTTCTTATACACCTGGTTAAAGATATCCAGATGCTTGCCTACCTCGAAGTTATGATCCTTGCTCTTCTGTGCAGAGGCCGTCACAGCCACCAAGCAGAGCATCAACAGCGGTACGATATATCTTTTCATACTCATCATTTACCTTTTTTCTATTAATTGATGCTGCAAAATTACACGTTTCCCACAAGAAAACGCTCAATTATCCCGTTTTTTTGCGAAAATTTTAGGTTTTAGATAAATTTTTTGCCGAAAAGTTTGGTAGTTTCAAAAAATCGCCGTACTTTTGCACCCGCTTAACAGCAAAACCTGCTTCAGTAGCTCAGTTGGTTAGAGCACCTGACTGTTAATCAGGGGGTCGTTGGTTCAAGCCCATCCTGAAGCGCCTTAGAAAGAGTCCTGTAGGTCAATGACTTACGGGACTTTTCTTTTAAATACATTTCAAATTTGCACCCAAATTGCACCCATTCTTGAACGATGCCCCCAGCCTACACCCACAACTTTGCAGAATTCCCACAAAAGATTCTGCAAAAGTAATCTATGCAGAGCGTTGTCAAATTGTAACGTTGATAGTTGAAAAAACAGCTGCCCCTTTTTCACTTATATTATTCATTTGTTTTGAAATCATCAATTTTATTTAAAAGCATTTTTTCAACATCACCCTTTGTTATAACATAAGAACATATCCCGTGAGCAACGTCCTTTATCCATTCTCTGTATTCAGAAGAGTTGAAAAAAAGAATAAAAAAACGGATATACTCTTTCGGCACTAGAATATTATACACGCAATCACTATACCTAATGTTCCCTTCCTTAACTAATAGGACATTCCCTACGCATCTTTTACCAACGCGAGCCATAAGGAAAGAGTTTTTTGAAGCAATACTTCTATTGTCATCATAACTGGCATAAAACCTTCCGTCGGATGTTCTAAAATCTGTAGTATGAAAGTATGGATCCTTTGCTTCTTTTAAATATTTATGTGTAAACTTTCCTCTTCTGACCTCAATTAGAGAATTTCCAGCAACACCTGCACAATTTGACAACAGCAAGCTATCTCGAAAATCTATTCGATTTAATAAAAGATTTGAGGCTTTAAATAAGGAATTACTTAATAGTCCATTCGAGTAATAATTAAGCTGTATCAAAGAATTGTTCGGCCTTGCTTTCCTTATTATAAAAATTCCGGTTTTCGCCTCTGTATAATCAAATGCTTTTTCAGGCAGCTCTACTATTCGTTCCACCTTATAGAAACAAAACAATCCTTCTCTAAACTTTTTATATCTTTCCCCCGAAAGTGCGCCATTGGGCAATATTATAGCTAATACTCCATTCTCTCGTAAGAAGAGAAGATTATATGCCAAAAAAATAAGGTCTGATGAAATATATTTGCATCCACAAAAATCACCAAGGTGTAAATCATTTAGAAGCTTTGTATAATATTTGTTATTCTCTAAAATATCATATGGGGGATTGCATACTGCTAGATCAATGGTACCATATTTACAATGAATACGTCGAGATAGATACAGGCTTGTACAATCAATGTTATAAACTTTGTAGTCCTTATTCTTTTTCAGTTTGTGACAATTGGCTGCGTCTATATCTGCCACTATATAGGAGGATCTTTCTCTTAACACCTTGTACACCTCATTAACTAAAGCTCCTTCGCCAGCCCCTAAATCTAATACACTTTCCACACTTTTTAGATCTATAAGGCTTACCAAAAGAGTCGAGACCTCGGATGACGTATAATATTGAGATAATGATTTTTTCATAAATGGATCCTATAAAGATTCACTTCACCAACCTCTTTAGAACGGGCTGCCCTTTTCTCAGGGTGATCAAACAAAATAGCACATTTATTCGATGGTGACATTTTAACGAGGAAAAGACATACGGCCAAACTCATCGGCTTGGTTCCAACGGGTGCAATAAACATATTTTGATCTGGCTGCAATGTCTTATAAATGTCCAGCAATCGTATCATTACAGAAAGAGGATTTGTCGCTCCGCAATAATATATGTTTTGAAGGTTTTCTTTGACTATAAAATTAATATGGTTATAATATGCGTTCATATCCCACCCTACATAAAAAGGAGGCATACCAAATAGTAAATAGGTCTCTGTGGTTCCAATAGGAAGCGACTCTATCGCATTTTGTATTCTCGCTGCTTCATAGCCACAACAAAACACCTTGGCATCAAAATCGCGAGTTACTTTACTATAAAGAGGGACACCCTTGTATCCTTCATATTTCACCGACAGGCTAAAGTCCCGACGATTCCTTGGACGCGTTCCTTGAGAGTCATAGTTCTTTGGCTCTGCATATAAGACTTCAAATCGACGTATATTGGTCTTTTGAAAAGCATCAATCAAAAACAAGAGCTCCACCACATTGACCGAAGTAGCATCAATAATAATAGTATCATCAGCCCATCCTTCATTCATAATAAAATCTGGCAATTCGGTGATTTGTATCCGAGCACCGCCAAGAATTAAAACAAAATTGTTTGTATCATATTCCACGCTATAAACCTTAGTCTTCCCATTGAGATAGTCCAGACAGTATCCACAGCGTTCATCTATATTCGGACCAACTATCGAATATTTCAAGCCATTACCGACATCTAACTTGGTAATGTCTTCACCATGCTGCATTTCTATATCAAAGGTCGAAAAGGCTTCGTTCTCCAAAATTCTCATCATCATGAAAATTAGTTTTTCTTACCACCAAGTTTTTATATTTAGCTTCTTCACCAAAAGCTAAAATTTCAAAATCTACCAAAGATAAAGGAACACGTCTCTTTTTTCGATAACTAATACCGAAATAGGGTGCATAAATAGGATTTAACAGATACTCAATGCCATTCTCATCCGTTTTTTGTTTTGTTAGCTTAGATTCGTAAAGGACAGACCATTTTACGAGTTCACGAAGCAAAGACTCTATTTTATAATTTTCTATAGAGCCTACAATATTAAACTGATTTTGCTCTGGCTCGCTCTGAGATGGCTTTTTTCTCAGTGTCTCAAAAAGTGTTCCTATACGAAGAGCAAATGTATAAAGTTCATTGCTTCTTCTACCTAATGACTTGATTTCTGATAGCATATCTTCACTTACCATTTTAACAGAAATGCATTGAGTTGGTATACTCACATAATTTTCTGGTCCTTTTCGAAGGTATGAATGGTAACATAACTCCAAAAAATGACGTATATTATCTTTGGACATAGTGATGAAACTACCAAACCCTGCATACAATGGGCATGTTCGCTTTAGTGAACCATATTGGTACAAAACACATCCAAACAAACTATTATGTATGATATCATCAAACTTAGACTTTTTACCCTCATTATATTTTGCAAGCTCCATCATGGTATCCTCTAAATTGAAACTTGCGCGTTCCAACAGGGAGGGAAAAACAACAGCGCACTCTGGTTTGGAACTCATTATCTTTTCGACAACTTCGGAATCTAAGCCTTTTTTCTTTAATTCTTTTGCAATCCTGTTCCTAAATATAGAGTCTTCTAACATGAGAGTCGCCACTTCTTTCTCCGTCATGCCGGGGAAAATGGCGTTCATACTTCTTCCTAATTCGCGACGGTATACTTCCGACCTCCGTTTTTCAAATACGGAATCATCATAGCCAAAAAGCTCCTCTTTTTCGACTAGCGTAGGAACTTCCTTATCTTTTTTAAGTTTCCATAAGAAGATTTCTGGGGCAAAAATCTTAAAGTACTCTTCTACATATTCATCAAGCGGTATTTTTCTATAGTCATTTACCACCACGATACTCTCATTACCAAGGGTTTCGGGGGTCACAAGAGCATTGTGTTTCATAGCCACATTATAGATAATGGGTATTTCACTATGCTTTATTCGTGTGTTAATAATTTGCATCTGGTTAACCTGAAGGTTCTCATACTCGTCGATGAATATATCAAAGATGGTATCTTTAAACACCTCATTCCCTTTCTTGATACAATTCGCCAAATCTACAATAAACTCATAGGGAAGAAAATTAATGGTTGGTAACGAAGGAATGCTATTTACCCAGCTTTCGAACTGTTGCCTTCTCTTTGTTAAGTATGCTATAAGCTCCTCATACGAGTCCGGGATATTTTCATCATAACCATTTAATCCCGAAAATTTCATTCTTACAAGGTCCTCTTCGTTAAACTTTGCATAGTGTGATTCTGCAATACTTTTAAGTGAATCTAAAATGGACAAAGAAATTGTCAAAACACTCCAATAGCTAAATACGCGATTCCATATTTCTTCCTCATAGTTACGGAACAGCATAAAGGCAGCAAATTGAGTATCCATTTTCCAATAAATACCTATTTTATTAAGTGCAGAATCAGGTATCTCTGCCCTATGAATAGAGAACTGAGTTTGATGGCACCAATAACGCAGAAGCATTGTTTTTCCGCTTCCTCTTCCACCCTCAACTATTAGGGGCTTATTGGTTCGAAGGCTTTCAATTTCACGATAAAATGGCGGCACGATGAATGACTCCCATACATCATAACCGTATTCTTCTGCCCTGTTTCTTGCAAAATCTCTATCGTCCATATTATGATCCTCTTTTTTTCAACAATCCATTAAAATACTCATTATGCAAGTGTAAAACTGCTATACAATCGTTTGGCACACTCTTGTCAAAAGCGTAGTTCAAGCCCATACCAATTATTCCATATGGATGTTTTGCTCCGAAGCCCTTTTCCTTCAACATGTTTTTGTAAAATCCATCCAAGATGTCACGGGTGCAGGTAACTGGGAAACTATAATCAACACCGTCTAAAAAAGAAACATTCTGTGTAAGGTGCTCTGCATATGCATATTTCACATGCGAATACTTTTCACGCAATAATCTCATACCTTCGTCGTGCATAGCACAAGCAGCAATATAAAAACGCGCGTCTTTAAACTTCTGAAAATCTATCTGTTGGAGCACTGTGTCTATTTGCTCACCTGAACATATAATATCGTCAATCAGAATAAAATGCCTTATCCCTTTATGATAATGTTCTTCTATTTCATCAAGATCGCAGAAATAATCACGATGGTAACCCATCACATGATTCAGCATAAATGCATAGTAGCCGCTACTTTGCGTGGATGTACGATTGGTATTTACTATCCTTATAGGTATATCCTTGCTGTTCTTTAATAGCGTCAATGAGAACCTCATAGTTTCATACAATTCGTCTGCATTCAATCTAAATGCGTTTGGTATGCCTATTGTAAAAAGATCTATAAGCATTGATTTTACATGATCTTCGGTTCGGTATGTCAGATTATCAAGTACTAATGCCGAGAAATAACGTTCATCTACGGTCGTAAAATTATTTCTCCATGCCCTCAAATTCACTTTATCAATACCACGCCATATACCCATATCGATAAACATCTCGCTCCGTGAAAAAACACTTTCAACGTATGTTTCCACAGACTCTTTATCCTCGTCTTGGATAAAATTGAAATCCTCCATAGCGATCATCTATTTATGAATAAATCACCTTCATCTGCGTTACTTGCAAGGCCTTCTTATTTTTTCATAACGTCCTTATCCTTTCATCAACGGTTTCCCGTCAATGCAACTTTCAGAACAGCTCCGAATATTTACAAAGCCTGTCTTTTTGTTGCAAAGATACAAATTTTATTTCAATTCTCCCACAAAAAGAAAGCAAATTGACCTAAAGATCATCGATTTTTATATATTAATAAGGTAAAAAGGCAAAAAAACGGGATTTCCATAAGCTAATTCGAAAACATTTTGTAATTTTGCAAATGCAATCCGAAAGGAAAGCAGACTTTGTTGGTTAAGATTTAGCGTTCAGCTATCTGATTCGAAATCCGGGAACGTAGGAAATTCAAGGATTCTGTTGCCCAAGGCAATACTAAGAACAGATGGAGTGAATGCTCACGCGATAGGCGTGGGCTCACTTATCTGTATTGCAGGCGATTCCTACGGCCTCCGGATTAGATAAGAAAAGTTCACGCTTTTTCTGTAGCCAGAACTAAAAATTGATGAGCATATGGCTTGGAACTATCGCAAACGAATCAAAATTGCCCCAGGGATTCATTTGAATCTCAGCAAAGGAGGGGTAAGTACATCTATTGGACCCAAAGGCGCTAAAATTTCAATTGGGAAAAATGGAGCGTATTTGAATACAAGTATTCCTGGAACTGGTATTTATAATAGGCAAAAGATTTCTAACAACAAATTCATGTCAGGACAATTCAAATCAGATTCTAAAGAGAGTGGTAACTTTTTAAAACCAAGAAACACATGGGGCTGTGTGTTCAGATGGTTAGGCATCGTAGCTTTTATTTTTTTGATTGTTAATCTGTTCCAATTGCTGACAGGTAATTTTGACAATTCAGAGGGCAACAAAAATGCAATATACGGATGGAGCTTTGTTGCTGCATTATTTGTTATAGTTTATTATAAGAGGATTCTATCCGTCTTTCATTTAGACTTTAGCAAAAAAGAAACAAAGCAGCAATCAGATAATGTAGAAACAGATATTAAAAGAGAAAAGAATCATGAAATGGATGCTAAGTCACAATCGAATGATGTAGAAACAGAAGGACTTCAACCCCAAATCATATCTTTTGGCAATATTGAGAAAGAACAAAAATCAGTTATTACAGGGGATGCATATAGTAGAGATAACAACAATATAAACAACACTCATAAAATGAATTTTATAGACCCAAAACTATTTGATATAGCCGATATCATTGTAAAAGAACAATATTGTAGTATAAGTCAAATTCAGCGTAAACTGGCGGTTGGCTATAATCGAACCTCCAATATTGTTGACCAATTGGAGCTGATAGGAGTTGTTCGGCGCTTACAGAATTATAAAATAGAGGTCTTGGTGAAAGACTCTGCTAGTCTTGCTTCACTATTCAAGAATCTAAAATACGAAGGTGTTTCCGAGAACATTTTTGGAATTAAAGAAGATTATTATAATGATGTGACAGAAATTGTTCATGCCTTGGTGAAATTATATCAAGATATTAAGGCTGATGTTACGGTGATGTACGCTATATCAGATTGTTTGCCACAAGATTATGGAAACAAAGATCAAAAGCTTGCTGCGCTATTCCTCGCTGATACAATGAAAGTTCATCAGCATTTTGGTCATTCTACGACCAATCTGAAGAATAGAGAAGGTTTTGCTTTAGTTCTATTATCTTCGCTGATTCTGTCGGGACGTTCTTCACTAGATATAACATATGGAAGTGTAAACAATTTGGATGATTTAAGTAAAGATGTTCCGTCTGTATTTTCTAGCCTATGTCACATATTTGACCAATATCCTGATGATAATTTCTTTTTCATGGGGCAAGTGCTAAATCGCTGTAGGCGTAGAAGTTTCTACACGAGATATTTCACGTTGTTATACCGTATGTTTTCTTTAATTGCAAAAGCTGATAATGATATATCAGAAAATGAAGCTATTTGGCTAAATAAACTATTGGAGTTAAATCCTCAGAAAGATAATGTTAACATTGTTTTCAATGTTGGGGGAACTCCTTCATATAAACCTGTTGCTCCGATAGCAGAACCAAACACACAGGAAACAAGTAAACAAAGATTGGAAAAAGAAGAAACAAATTCGACAAAAGAACTACAGACCTTGATCGGACTTTCTGAGGTTAAGAAAGAAGTTGAGGCGCTTGCCAATTTCGTTAAAATTCAGAAAGAACGTGAGAAGAAGGGTATGAAAGCTGTTGGCCTTTCGTATCACTGCGTATTTACTGGCAATCCTGGCACAGGTAAAACAACTGTGGCAAGAATCCTTGCTGAAATCTATAAAGACCTTGGTATCTTGAAGAATGGTCATTTGGTTGAAACTGACAGGTCTGGACTCGTTGCTGAGTATGTAGGACAAACAGCAGTCAAGACCAATAAGATAATAGATTCAGCATTGGATGGAATACTCTTCATAGATGAAGCGTATTCACTTGTTCAGGGTGGTGGTAACGATTATGGTCAGGAAGCAATATCCACCTTGCTGAAGCGAATGGAGGATGATCGCGACCGTTTGATTGTTGTGCTTGCTGGTTATTCAGAGGACATGAAACGATTTATTGACTCTAACCCTGGCTTGCAGTCACGATTTAACAGGTACATCCATTTTGCGGACTACACGGCAGATGAGTTGAATCAGATATTCCTTTTGAATGTTGAAAAGAACCAATATGTGTTGGATGAAGAAGGTCAAGCACTCCTTTCTCAGATATTAAACTTCGCTGTCGAACACAAAGACAAGAACTTTGGTAATGGTCGCTATGTGAGAAATCTGTTTGAGAAGACAATACAGAATCAGGCGATGCGACTTTCATGCCAGCCGAATATAACAGCAGCCGAATTGTCAATGTTGAAAGCAGAAGATTTACCTACCAACAAGCAATAATTTAAAGGACATGGTACAGTTAGAGAATCTGTATGAGCAGTATTACTAAACAAATATTATGAAAATGAAGCTACAAGATATAGATATTCACTTTGATGTGCAGACGGATAGCAAAGGGAAAGATCCTGATTCTGCAAGTCCTACTTTGAGAGCATACCATCAGTTGCTTTGGAATAAGCCATTACCCAATGGGCAGGAAATGAAACTGGAAATAGAGAAGAATTGTCTAAAATGGGGCGATATGTGGTTCGGTTGTGACTCTATTACTGCCAGTTTCTTACATGGGCGTTTCCCTTTGAAAGAGTATGTTATGCAGCATATTCCCAATTTCGCAGAATTCAAAAAGGATTATTGGCATAAAACTTATACAATAGGTGGCTCTATTATCTTTCCTATGCATCCTTGGAGTATGAATCAGGCACGTGGTTGTAGCGTGAAGATATGCGATAGATGGGATTTGACGCTTGAATGCATTCGTAGATTCTATGCTGGAGAATGTTCACCATTGGATAAGGCATTGGAAAAGGACCAGGAGTTCTTTAGTCTGTTTGTTGGTTTCAAAGGATATGTTGATTTCTTCTTGCTTCAGGATTGCGTTGACGAGAATTATAACGTCCTTTATGGTCTCGACACTCCTTTGTTTGCCAGTTTGCCTATGCCTAAGACTTTGGATGAATACAAAAAATGGATTGACAATCAAGTTGACTTTGTAACAAAACGAGGGAGAAGGATTGAGGAATATATTCGCAAGGGCTGAAAGAAGATTAAAATGACTTAAATGATCCACTCTATTCTTCCTAGTTTAAGATAGATTCCTTGGCATATCAGCGGAAAACTCTTGCCTTACAAGCCAAGTCCACGCTTCTTACTACCATCCCAATTGGTCAGCTCATCAGCATTGCCATTACTGCCACCAATGGACTGACCACCTGTTGAGAGTCTCATTTCTGATGCGAGCTGGCCTATACGTGTTACAGCGATGTCCCATTGGAATCTGCCGATACTGCCAACAATAGAATCCGCCATATCAGCGATACTGCTTGCAGCCTTCATGCGGTCAGACTCTTGGCAAGGATTGAGACCGTTAAGCTGGCATTGGGCAATGATGCCCTGACCAATAGTGCGTTCATCGTCATGATTGAAGATGGATGCTGTGCTATGGGCCCAAACTACCAGGGCCTGAGCCGCTTCCTTGACAACATCATGGAGAAAGTTCCAATGCTCGTACGCCTCTGATGCGCCTGACAAACGAATGAAACGCTCTATATCAGAAAGACGGCTTTCTGCCTCATTGGCTCTCTTCTCTTCACGATTACCTCTTATGGTCTGCTCCTGTGCTTTCTGTTCTGCGGCATCCGCTCTACTTTTCTCACGGGCTACTGCTCTTTCATCGAGTTCCGAGATACGTTGTCTCAAAGCCATATTCTCCTTGTCCGTCTCAACAGCTAAAGCTATCTTCTGTTTGACATCGAGATACATCTTCTTGCCGACATCATTGATTTTCTTCTTATGCAGTTTCGATACGCTGAGTAACTGGCTCTGAAGAGTGGTTACAATCTCCTTAGCCTTGGCATTACGTTCCTTCTGCCACTCTTCACGCTTCAACATAGGAATGGGTGTCCTGATTTCCCGGTCAAGTCGTGACAATGTCATGTCTATAAGGTCTTTAACGGTCAACGGTTCCTTTGAACCTTGGAAGGAGAATGTCATATCAGCAAATGGCACCGCCTCCAGCTCTTCTTCTGGAACACTTGTTGCAGAAAGCAATTCGTCGATGGCTTCCTGAAGTTTGGTCAACTTACTGTTACCAGCCTCTATTTTCTTCTGAATCTGCCTCGATTCTTCTTTCTTACGTTCCGTATATTCTGCAACCTCTTTGGCACGTATGGCTTCCTGCTCAGCCTTGAAAGTATGAGCATCACGCCATTTCTTGTCACTTTTCTTACCACGCTCCATTTTGAGGGCGTTGGCCAACATGTCCTGAAGTTCCGACATATCATGACGATTTAGATTGATACACTGGCCAGTCTCATGGTCAGTCCAATCGAAAACATAGTGAGCATGGTGGTTCCATAGAAAGATTGTCGAACCTTCTGCGGAATCAAGATACTTTCCTTGCTGATGATCCTTGTCTGTAACAAGATGCTCATGTCCTTCGTCAAGGTGAGCATAGATAGCTTTCGTCTTGATGCCCCAACGTTGCTCAATCTGATTAGCCAGACTCTTCATCTGCTCCATCGTCGTAGCCTCTGTGATGACGGCTACACCTTCACGGATAGGCTCTGAGTTCTTCGGCATCTTCTTCGGCTTCGACAAGTCAAGTTCCCATTCTGGTACGACCTTTTGAAGTCCAGTTCTTGGGTCAACGATTGGGTTGCCCGTCTTTTTGTCGTAAGCAGGCATTGTCAATTGTTTTCCATTTTTGTCAAGCTTTGCCTTGCGACAGAAGTGATGGCTGGAATAGCGTTCCTTTGCCTTGCGGATCTCATCGGCTACCGACTTGAAGTCCTCAGCTTCCCAGCTCTTGTTAAGATGTGAATACTCGGAATGAACGTGCTTCATTTCCTTTTCGCGCCTGTTGTGCTTCTCGGCACCATACTTGGCAGCGCATATATGTATTGATGTTTTCATAATTGTATAAAATTAGAAATTATATAATTCAGATTTATAGTAATTAAGAAGATGCCATGGTGGCAGTCCTTCTGACGAGAGAGTCCAGGGAGAACGTTTCTCCTTGGTCGGGTTCTTAGGGCTGAAAGTCCTGAGCGGGGGTCTGGGGAGGGTCACTCCAGCGGTAGGGCTCGAAGGGGAGAAGCCGCTCCCCTCGCGGTACTTAGGCAGAGCCTGAGCGGAGTCCAGAGAGGTCACTCTGGCACACAAGGGTTGGCATAACCCTTAGTGTGCTACCTGATTTCCGTTGGAAACAGTCGGGCTGCGCACAGTGTAAGGCGCAGAACGGCTGTTGCGACGGAATGAAGGTAGAAACCTCGCGATGCGATAGGCAATCGCAACTCTGTTGCGTGGAAGGGGGTATAGGGGGCAGCATAGCCCCCATAACGGCCAGTACCTTATTGATGTTGGCTTGCATTGGGCTGTGGTGTTCTGAACGATGGATTCATGTAGGGAAGAATAAGCATCATCTCATTGAAGCGGTCAGCTATTCTGTCGCCATAAGTAGATCGAATCTGTGCTGGCGTCAGGTTGGTCGTGACCATCGTGAATAGCATTCTGCAATAGCGGTATGAAATGAGGTCAATCACGGGAGTGACACGATTGCCATAGTTCATCAGCGTCGGTTCCTCTTCACCAAGGTCATCGATACCAAGCATATTGGCATTTTGAATTTGTCGGTATTCTTGAGAGTCAACTTTAACTTGGTTATAGATGAACTTAGCACTCTCGACTCTCATTCCCCAGGTGCCAAATGTAGTATTACCATTTAGGGGGATTTCAAGATTCCTTATGAGATTTTGCAAAGCATATATCATAGAGGTTTTGCCATTGCCCACACCGCCACACAGCAGTATGCCGAATTTCGCAGTAGGCTCGGTGAACAGTCTGGCAATCTTGACTATGTGACTTTGAAGTTCGTCACTATCGCCAAAAGTTCTGCCACGCTTCTCAACCTCAACTTGCAAAGCTGCTTCAATATACAAGGCTGCTTCCTCGGTTGGCATAGGGAACTTAACAAACCCCACTGTAGTCTTCCGGCCGGTTAGCTGAGATTTCAGCAGAGCCAGCTTTTCCATAACACTTTGATTCTTTTCCATGATTCTTGTTTTTATGATTATAGTTAATCCAATTGAATGCATATTGGCGGCAATCCGTCTCTTCTTTTCCCTTACATCCCTTTTGCTCCAGCATATCAAAGAAGTCCGAGAGCTCCTTTCTCAGCGCTTCTGCATTGAGATTAATCCCATTCTTGGCAAGTTGCGATGACAAGACCTGATGCCAAGAACTATCATTCAGGAGTTTTGGTCTGAGTTCTGAAAGAGTCAACACAATATTTGAATTGGGCGAGGGAGAATTATCTTCTTTCACTTCTTCTTTATTGTTTTCTTCTTTTATATTGGAATGGGGCAACGATTGAGACAATTTTGGAGGTAACGACTTAGTCAACTCTAGTGTCAATGTTTGAGACAACGGAAGGGTTTGCGACATTTCCTCATCAGTACTTGTGGAACTGAGTGTGTACAAAGCGGGCTTGCCTTTGCCTTCTCCTTTGGAAAAGCCAATCAGTCCTCTCTTTCTCAGACCATCCCTTGCTTTCATTACGTTCTGCTTAGAAGTATTCAGCCGTGCCGCCAGCATCTGGGTGCTGACCTTGAAAGGTGTCACCCAGTGCTGACGGTTGGCCTCATACAGCAAGTAGAAGTAGAGAACACTCTCACTCAGGGAGCACGGGTCGTTCTCGTTCTCAAACCAGAAATGGTTCATGTAGTCATAGATACCCATAGCCTTATACATTTATTATCGATGACTATACTTTGCCAACTTCCCAGACTTAATCAGCATATTAACTTCCTGCTTTGAATAGAGGTTCTTGCGCCCGACTTTCTGGCTCTTTAGGATGCCAGACTTCTCGATACGCCATAGAGTTGGATATGCGATATGCAGCAGGCTACATATCTCGTCACGATCATAGAAGCCTTCATCTTCAGGCTTCTCCACAAGGTTGCCAATGTTCTTTTCATTGAGGCATCGGCTGACAGTTCTATAGATAATGTCCTCGAACTGTTCTTCGTTAAGTACTACTATATTTTCCATAAATCTTTTGAAATTAAAATTCTGGCTGCAAAATTATCCCAAAAAATTTACGGAAATAAAAAGGGGAAACGGACTGCGCCCGCAACATATTGAACAACAATGCATTGCGGACGCAGCAGGGGAAATGGTCAGGTGAATGCGAGGGGAAAGATTCCCCTTAAAAACTCATTATATTAAGAAATAAAACTCTTTTTCAAGCCCTTTTGTGTCTTTCAACTTCGATGGTTTATACTCAGGATTGAATTCACAACCTACAATCTGACAGAAATATTTGTACCAGTCGATAAAAGAGTGTGGTTTCAATCTCTGATTCATTTTATCGCTATTATAAATAAGGTAGGCTATTCTAGCATATTCCAAAACACTTCTTGTTTTGGCCCTATCAGTCAAACTATCTTCAAGTTTCTCGTAATAATTGATGTTGCCTTGACCAACGCCTTTGAAGGGAGCTGAGAAATGTTCAGCAAATTCTTTCGGAAGATGATAACTGTTTATCTCATTTCGTAATGATTCCACCTTCTCCTTGAAATCGTTTTCAAGGTCAATAACAGTCGGCATCTTGCCAAATTCATCCATTAAGAGGTCTGCGTTGTAGAGAATTCTACGTTTGATTTCTTTCTTCTGTACATCATTGAACACTCTGCTGTCAAACGAGTCAGTCAAGAGATTGACGCAATAGATGTATTCAAGTCCTATGCGGCATAAGAATCCTTCGTATCTCTCAGCATTACTTGGGTGAGTGATACCATATTTCACAAGCAGGTTCAAATAGGTAGCCTTTATTTTCTTGATATTGCACAACTCGGACATATTGATGGTGTATTTCAGAAAATCATCACCTATCATGTTTAGAATTACTTCAAGATTTACATAATTGCTATAGTATAGGGCACGAACCTCTTCATTTACCTTCTTCACCTTCACATACATGTCATTATGAACTATTTTGGTTGACATGAACGCATAGCGCTTATAGTATTCAATAAACTGATGCTCTATATCTACCCTTTGCTGAGCGGTCATTGATTTCAATTCCGACTCGCAAGGAAAGTTATCAGGCATAAAGCCCATATCCTCAACAGTTACCTTTACCTCCTTCAGATTCGCTACAAATTCATCCCATAAGGGTGTTCCTATTGTCATAATGTGTTATCCTATAATCTTTATTAACTACGAAATTTTTGCAATATTTCCCACATTTTGTGGATTTGCATTATCTTATCTCGACATGTTTACATGCATCGCAATCTCTGTTGTAACTCCTGAATCCGCTGCATCAGATGATCAAAATCCAATGACCTCCCATAAATGAAGTATCGTTGCATATTGGAATAATCTTGGCGCCAGTCATCCTGAACATTCTCTGGGGGGAGGATATTAATGGTGTCAGGGTGATGTAATGAATAGTCCACATATCTTATCGCATAGTAGGCTTGTCGATGTTCGATGATGGTATTATATAATGTTTTGTCCGCCAAAGCAGATTTGCCAAACTCAGAATCCATAAGGCGCTCCAAATCATAAAGATGGCGGGACATTCTCATACTACGCGGTTTGTCTTTCTGGAACTCTTCTGCAAGCAGGAATATCTTTTCCAAGAAAGTGCGGGTAGGTACTACGGTCTTGATTCGACACACTGCATCCGTATCATCATCAGGGAATGTCTCGCATATAAGTGAACGTATTTCACGCTCCTCAACTGGCTCGTCCATAGAGAGACAGCTTATCTCAATCTTCACCCTGGGCGGGATGTAGTCAATCTTCCGAGAGAGCAGACTATCGTAGTGAAGCAGAATGACGGTTGGATCTTTGTCGCTATCAATAGGAACAAGTTCACCTTCCCTGTTTTCTGCATGAGTGATGTTTTCTATCTGATAGCCAGTGATACCCATGGCCTTTAAATGTTCATCAAGTTGACACGATAAAGTGCTTTGGATATAGGCTCTCGACAATTTGCGCAACTTATCGCGTTGACTCTTGTTGGACTTATTGACGCCAAAGAATGAATGGCTGATAGCCAAGTCAATATCTTCAGAAAACCTTTCTATCAATCCCCAACCTTTGCTGAGACTGGTACCGCCTTTGAAAATCAAGCTTTCTGCACAATCCGTCTGGAATAGTGCCTTTAATGTGACACTAACCCACCAGTCTTTTTCTATTGCCGCCTGTCCAATACCTGTATGACTCTCTTCAGTCTTCTCCAGCATGTATGAACGGTCGGTATCGTTATTGTTTATCCAAAGTGTTTGTTTCATTACCTTTCTTTATTATAATTGGTGAAAGAATTTTTCGCATCCATATAGGAACCAACATCAAATCTTGGCGAAGCTTATCCTGTTCTGGCTCCTTTCGAATAAGTTTTCTTATTTGAGTTAATTCCGTTTCTCCAACATTATCTTTTCCTAATGCCTTAAGAGCTTGAACAAGATAAGCCATAAGTGTGGTTTGATAGGCGAAATTGCGTGGAACGCCACGTTTGAAAACGATGGTCTGATTACCTAATTTAATCGTTCTTCCGCTACTAACTGCTATAAAAGAATAGCTCATAGGCACCTGCGTCGATAGCCCCAATTCATTAAGAACAGTCTCTCCCACAGGAAGAATTTTTGTGTTGTCGCGCTTTGCAATGCTCTCAGCAATCTGGATTATAGATGGTTTAACAGCACCAAACCGGCTCATTCTTGGCTTATAATATATACCTTGCCCCAATTTAAGAATCTGGTTTTCTTCAACGAGTTTTGCCAAAACATTACCCACGAATTCTGCATTGTATTGTGGGTAGTCTGTCCTGAAAATGACACTTCCAGGAGGGGTTTCTTCTATAATCTGTCTGAGTGGTTTACTTTCTATCATACATTTGAAATTTTTGCAATATTTCCCACTTTTTCTGCAAAAGTACTATATTAATATGATATAAACAATAATTTTCAGAAAGAAATGAAGAATTTAACACTTGGCATTACCTTTTTTCTTCTTGGCGCCCTTGGCCGCGAGTATTTTGTCACCAACTCTCTGGGCCTGTTCTGAGATTCCAATACGGATATAGTTCTCAAAAACCTTTTGAGATTGATGTCCTGTTATACTACGGATTTCCTGATCAGAGAGCACATCTAATTTATATAAGTTGGTGGCTCCACTTCTTCGTGCTGTGTGAGAAGTAATAAGTTCATACTTAGGACGAATAATCTCGCCATGCTTATTCCGTTCAAATAATGGTGCGCCGTTGCGCTTCTCTGCGAGCTTGCTTAATTTGCCAAACCATTTGCGTTCATTCTCAGTAAACTTGGAGCCCGATTTCTTTTTCTTCAACAACTTTGTGTATGTCTTTTCCGATCGTTTCTCAACAGCAGTCAACACTGTGACATATTTCTCTTGGAACGACGGAGTACTTTCTGCTAAGATGGCAGCCACTGCCTTAATCTTCAGATTCATTTTCTGCTCCGATATTTCTGGGAAGTCGTAGTTGTACTTGTCGCATAGTTCATATACCCGATCATCGACTATGGGTACATTGACAGTTCTTCCTGTCTTTTTCTGAATCAATGTAATTTGTCCAAGTCCTTTGTCGTAGGTTACGAAATTTTCTTCACGAAGCCTACAGTAGTCGCTATAACGCTGGCAACTAAAGTAACCAAGAACAAAAATATCGCGGACTATCTCATTTTCACCTGTCAGTTCCAGATTATAAAGAGCATCTATTTCCTCTTCGGTCAGATATATCTCGGCTCGTTTCTCATCTTCCTTCACCGTTCTATCCTTCCACACCTTAAGGGAAACAGCATTCTTGTTGTAGCCCTCCATAGCAGCAAGGTTACAGAGCTTTCGGAAGCAAGTAACATTCTTGTTGATCGTGTTCGGCATAAAATCCTTCTTCTGAAGGAACTGCGTAAACCCGTCAGCAAATGGCTTGTCAATATCATCAAAGGTTACATTCCCGCCACAGTATTCATGAAGATACCTTCCAAATGTTTTCCATACTTGGACGGATCCGGCAGAATACTCAGAATTGCTACCATGACTGATGGAACCATCGGATATGCCTGCAAAGAAGTATTCATAGAACTGTACGACATACTTCCTCGACTTTGCTTCTGCAATCTTTTTAACCTGCTGGATTTCCTCAGTGCCACCAGTAACGATATTGTTCATGGCTTCTTCGATAATAGTCTTATCTTCTTTGGTGTTTATCTTCCCTTCGGCATAAAGCGTATCAACTGCTTTCATCACTCGCATCTGAAGGTCATGAACCTTAGCACCTTCCTCCGTCTGCTCATAACGCTGCATGGCTGAAAAACTACGTTGTGCCTTGTTCCATTCCCTGATGTCAACTTTGATGCCCGTGCAGACATACATCTGCATACCGTTGCGTCTTATCTTAGTGTAAAGGGGTGCTTCGCCCTCTTCTCGTTTTGATCTTAGAAAAAACTGTGCCATATAATTATTCGTTTAACTGGGTGCAAAGGTACAATAATTCTCCGAAAGTTGCACCCAATTTGCACCCAATTTTTGTTATTTAACGAATTTTATACATCCTGTTATCTTTCAATCCTTTTTTGTAACTTATTGATATTTAGTTTCTTATAATTTCTAATAATTTCTGTTGGTTTCATATATTCAGGTTCAAGCCCATCCTGAAGCGCCATTTAAAAGATCTGATCTCCAGGGAGTTAGACGAAAATCTAACTCCTTTTTTATGCTCAAAATTAACCGACTGAACAAATAGTGTGCAATAACTCCCTTCTGAGCGAACGGAAATCTTGACATTATAAATGTTCATTGGTTATCATCTGATGGTTCGTTTAAGTTCTTTGATGAAATCGAGAAATATAGCATACTCTATCATTGCTGACTTAATATATAATTTCTTCATTTTTTATTTGAAAAGGGAGTGGAAAACGAAGAAAAAGCAGTAACTTTGCAGATAATAAGAGAGAACATGAGTGAGTAATAAGAGAAAAGACAAGAGAGGTAGTAAGAGAAAGAGATGACAAGAATCAGTATATTCCAGCGTCCTGTATGGGCAGCGGTCTTAGCGTTTACAGCTGCTTTCCTGTGGGGATGGGCCTATCCACTTATCAAGCTTGGCTTCACCGAGTTTGAGATTACGACAGAGATGACGGGCAGCAAGATGTTGTTTGCCGGCATCCGCTTTTTCATATCGGGACTCATCATCCTTTCCGTCGCCCACATGGCCCACCGGTCGTTCGGCCTGAAAGAAGGGGCCAAGGCCCATGTATGGTGGAGCGCATTGTTCCTGTTGGCTTTTACGCTGCTGAACACGACGCTGCACTACGCCTGTTTCTACATCGGACTGTCGCACAGCCAGGGCAGCCGTGCCGCCATCCTGAACTCACTGAGCGTGTTTGTGCTGGTGATTCTTGCCTGTATGTTCTTCAAGAGCGACAAGCTGACCATGAGGAAGGTGACGGGCTGTGCCATCGGCTTTGCGGGTATCCTCGCACTCAACCTGAGCGGCGTGGAGAGCGGTTCGTTCACGTTGCTGGGCGACGGCATGATCATCCTCAACGCACTGTGCGGTGCCGGCGCGGGGCTGATGACGAGAGATGTCGGCAAGCGTGTAGACGTGTTTGTCGGGACGGGCTACAGCCTCGGCATCGGCGGGGCCTTACTGATGATTCCCGGCCTGCTGATGGGTGGCACGCTACCTCACGTGACCGTCATAGGCCTCTTTTACCTGCTGATGCTCATCGGTATCTCGACGATAGGCTTCACACTGTACAACAAGCTGCTCACGTGCAATCCTGTGGGCAAGATTGCGATATGGAATTCACTGATACCCGTAGTAGGCGCCGTCACGTCCTGCCTGTGCCTCCACGAGGCTTTCATCTGGAATTATGCCGTGGCTGCAGCGCTGACTACTGCGGGTATCTATGTGATCAATAAGAGATAGGACCGGACTGAGGGTCCTACTCAGACAATTCTTGCGTTATTTTGCCAAGCTGAAGTTGACGGGAATGGTATACGTGGTCTCCACCCGCTTGCCGTTCTGGCGGCCAGGCTCCCATCGCGACATATTGCGCACCACGTGGATTGCCTCCTCCTTCATAGCTTCGATGGCATCATCGTAGGCCTTCATGATCTCGATGGCTTCCTCATTGCCATTCTTGGCAGCCTGACTGATCTCAATTGTGACGAGGGGCGAGGATGCCTTAACCTCAATGACCTTGGGAGATCTGATGAGACCTGTCTTGCCGACGGTGAACTCCACTGTAACCTCTCCCTCTGTCAGCATCTCTCTGGTGACTGAGGGGTATCTCAGGTTGGCTGCCAGATAGTTGTAGATTTTTTCGTTTCCGCCAGGGAACGTTGGATTCTTTTCGACCATCATGAACGTCCCTTCATCACCTGTTTGGGGATATTCGTCCTTGAAGTGTGGGGCGTTGTTGTCGATGCTAAGCGGCTGAGTATGCACTGTAGTGCCGATGATCTTCGTGTTGCTCTCCAGCGTAACGTTGACTGTGGCATCCTTGATGTCGAGTTCCTGGCTCTTGAATCCTACGTAAGAGATACGGATCTTGTGCTTGGGGTTCACCACCTTGAACGAGAAGTTGCCTTTATTGTCGGTGATGCTGTTGGCCACGATGCGTCCATACTCGTCTAATTCCATGATGTTGGCATGTTCTAATGGCTGTCCGTTCTTGTTCTGCACGGTGCCGGCAATCTTGTCGCCAGACTTCACGTCGTCTGCGGCTTTCACCTCCTTGGCAGGTACAGAAGCAGGAGTTTCAATGATTTCTGTCTCTTCAACATCGGAACTGAGTGCTTCGGCAATAGGATGTTCGATGATTCTGACACTATTGTCCACGACCTCTTTCAAGGCTTCTTTGGGTTTTGAGAATGCTGTAAGCGCGACGCCTACGAGCGGGAGGGTGACGGCAATCCACGTCAGGCGCCACCACGTTGACTGTTTCTTTTTCATCATCATGATTCGTTTTTTAATGTTAAGATTAAACGAACATGCCAGTGCGTAGGCCTCCGCTCCAACTGTCCGCAGGACTAATAATCGCTGATAGTCACGACTTTGGATGTG